>Ga0105240_10001144_pt1 | contig 46441 bp, 33 predicted proteins | sample KBSC54metaG_FD_80426 | JGI IMG/M metagenome (GOLD analysis project Ga0105240, IMG submission 80426) | Corn rhizosphere microbial communities from Kellogg Biological Station, Michigan, USA - KBS C5-4 metaG | ecosystem: Host-associated > Plants > Roots > Rhizosphere > Soil | place: Michigan, USA... | reverse complement strand
TGCAGCGTCCGATAAAGAAAGTCCCCACCTTACGGGATGTAACGATCGTCAATCTCTTCTATGAGAATTCGACACGGACACGCATATCCTTCGAGCTGGCGGAAAAAAGATTGTCCGCCGATACCATCAACTTTACTGCCTCCGGCAGCTCTGCCGCCAAGGGCGAGACACTGCTGGACACCGTGAACAATATCCTCTCCATGAAAGTGGACATGGTCGTGATGCGGCACAGCGCCAGCGGAGCTCCGCACTTCCTGGCTAAACATATCCCGGCAGCCATCGTCAATGCGGGGGACGGGATCAACGAGCATCCGACCCAGGCCCTCCTGGACGCCTTTTCCATCCGGGAAAAACTGGGCGGGCTCGCAGGGAAAAAAATTGCCATCATCGGCGACATCATGCATTCCAGGGTAGCCCTGAGCAATATTTACCTGCTGAAGAAAATGGGCGCCGAAGTGACACTGGCAGGCCCCCCTACCCTTATCCCGGTACATATCCGTGAAGCCTTTGACGTGCGCGTGGAATACGATCTGAAAAAAGCGCTGGAATGGTGCGACGTGGCCAACGTGTTACGTATCCAGCTGGAAAGGCAAAACCAGCCGCTGTTCTCCTCCCTCCGGGAATACAGCCTGGCCTATGGCATAAACAAACGCCTGCTGGACAGCCTGGATAAGAAGATCGTCATCATGCACCCGGGACCTATCAACCGGGGCGTGGAACTGGACAGCGACGCCGCAGACAGCAAACAGTCCATCATCCTGCAGCAAGTGGAGAATGGGGTGGCCGTACGCATGGCCGTGCTTTATCTGCTGGCGGGAGGAGGAGCGGAAAAGAACTAACTTCAACGCCATATTTATGCAACGCATCGCCCTTTTTCCAGGCACCTTCGATCCTATCACCATCGGGCACCTGGATATCATCAACCGCAGCCTGCCCCTTTTCGATAAATTATACATCGGCATCGGGCGCAACGCGAATAAGGTACCGATGTTCTCCGAAGAGCAAAGGCTCACCTGGATCAAGCAGATCTTTAAGGATAACCCTAAAGTAGATGCCGTAGTCTATGAAGGATTGACCGTCCGGGCCTGCCAGGAAGTGGGCGCCCATTTTATCCTGAGAGGCATCCGCTACGTCAACGACTTCGAATATGAAAAGGCCATCGCCGATATGAACCGCAGCCTGGACCACGACATCGAGACGGTATTCCTCACCTGTCTGCCGCAATACACATCCGTGGCATCCACCCTGGTAAGGGACGTATTGAAGAACGGCGGCGACGCCCTGCAATTCCTGCCGGATATAGTCGCCAGCTCGCTGAGGAAAAACGGTCCGGAAATGATCAGCATCCAATAGCAGGAACAAAATTATCCATCTATTATGTCTATCTGGTTCGACCCTTCCATTACACCATCACAGCTACAGCTGATTGCCAAAGACACGATGGGCGAGCACCTGGGCATCGAATTCACCAAAATAGGAGAAAATTCCCTGAGCGCCCGCATGCCCGTGGATAACCGCACCCGCCAGCCATACGGACTGCTGCACGGCGGCGCTTCAGCCACATTGGCCGAAACAGTAGGCAGCGTCGCCTCTGCCTTTGTTATCGATCAGCAACGGTTCTATTGTGTAGGCATCGAAATAAACGCCAACCATATCCGCAGTATAAGAGAAGGCTTTGTATATGCGACGGCAACCCCGCTGCACCTGGGGAAGACCACCCACGTATGGGATATCCGTATCAATGATGAAAGGGAAAAGCTCATATGTGTAAGCCGGCTTACGGTAGCTATTTTACAACGGCAGCCCTGATCACATGCCGGGGAGAAGGCGGAACTATTTCCCAACCGCCGTCTTTATCACATCCACGATAGAAGGAAAAGTGTTGGCAAGCAGGGGTTGGATATCTTCTTTTTTTACCCATCTCAATTCAGTGATCTGCTCTTCATGCTGCGGCTGTAAGGACTGATCACTCCGGGTCATCATCCTGAACCAGTGCGTCTCCTTGAGGATATGCTTACCGCTCTCATCGTACGTATGCCATGTCACCAGCAACGGGCCTTCCAGCCGTACATCCTTCAATCCCGTCTCTTCTTTTATCTCTCTGACCGCGCAATCCTCCAGGGTCTCGCCTTTATCCAATTTTCCTTTGGGCAGATCCCACTTTCCCCTCCGGAATATAAAAAGGATCTCTCCCTTTTCATTTTGCACCAATCCGCCACCCGCCTGTATCAATATAAATTTTTTCCAGAAAGCCTTCCGCAGCTCCTCCAGCGGACTGTGTACAAAAATACCGGCATGCACTTTCTCCTGCCGCATCTCATGGATCATGGAATTGACGGCAGGCGGGGAGAACTCATCGATAAACACGGCATCGTCATGATGGGCATAGCCATGGATCTCTGCATTGGATTGATCGCACAGGAACAAAGGTTTGTCGTTAAAATAGATCTTGTAGTACATGGCGGGGCTGTTAATTGAGCACAATTGTATGTAAGATACGAGCTAAATTTTATTTACTTTCGCACCATGGCCGAACAAATCATCACCACCAATGAGAAGGCGGTAGCCGAGAAATTATTGCAGATACAGGCGATACGTCTGAATGTAAAAGAGCCTTTCACCTGGGCATCCGGCTGGAAAAGCCCCATCTATTGCGACAATAGAAAGGTGCTCTCCTTTCCCTATATCCGGGATTTTATCAAATCGGAAATGTGTAACGTACTGTTTGCCCAATACCCCGACGCAGCCATGCTGGCGGGCGTAGCTACGGCAGGCATCGCCTGGGGCGCCATGGCAGCCGATCAGCTAAAGCTGCCCTATATCTATGTGCGCAGCAAACCAAAAGAGCATGGATTGGGGCAACAGATCGAAGGATATTACGAACAGGGACAGCCCGTGGTAGTCATCGAAGACCTTATCTCCACAGGTAAAAGCAGTCTGCAGGTGGTGGATATACTCCGGCAATCCGGTCTCGAAGTCCTCGGACTGGTATCCATCTTTAATTACGGCTTCGAAGCGGCCCGTGTTGCCTTTGAAAAGGCCGGCGTCCCCTATATCTCCCTCTCCAACTATCCCACGCTCATCCGGCTGGCCATAGAAAAAAAGCTCGTCAGCCCCGGGGAAGAAGCCGTTTTGTTAAAATGGAGCGATGACCCCGGAAATTGGAAAGGTGTGGAATAATTTTGTATCTTTATAGGGGGACCCTTGCAACATTTTGTCACCCAAACAGCTTTTATATTATGAAAAAGTTTAAATTCCTTGCCTTCCTGCTGGTAGGCTTCGTCACAGTCTCCTTCGCACAGCAAAAAGCCGTCAAAACGGTGGTTGTCAAGACCCCTACGGTACAATGCGAATCCTGCAAAAAACGCATCGAAAATTACATGAGCCACGAAGAAGGCATCCAGAAAGTAAACGTGGATTTTAAGAAAAAGACCACTACCGTCACCTATCTCTCCGATCGCACCAATCCCGAAAATATCAAGGCCCTCATCGCCAATGTAGGATATGACGCCGACGATGTCACCGCGGAGCCTGATGCTTATAAAAGACTCCCCACCTGCTGTAAGAAGCCCGAAGACGGCGGCGGTGGCGAGAAAAAGAATTAATTTTAAAAAAACCCGGGATAATGAAACCCGGGTTTTTTTATTTATAAGGGGAAGTCGATCCTGAATGCGATATTCCTTCCCATATTATGGATGCCATGGGCCGGGTTTGTATCCGCCGGGGAATAAAGGAAGTATTTAAGCCGGCTCATGTGATCGAAATATGCCACATCAAACAGGTTGTTTCCCATTACATACAGATTGAAAAGGACTTTGCCCTTGCCATTGGTGATCCCCGCGCCTGCACCGGCATTGAACAAGGTGTATCCCGGCGTGGCCGACTCTGTATTGTCTGCGAGATAGGCCCTGTTCTGGCTGGCATACCAGGCCGCCTGCACTTTTACAAATCCATTTACGAGGTGATGGTCCGGAGCTTCCCAATCCAGGCGCAGCTCGGAAAGACCGTGTACAGGCGGGATAAAGGGCAGGTACTTGTTGCTGTCCGTCTTTAACTTTTCAGGGATGCCTTTATTCAATCCATATACGGCAGAGATCGAATTTTCAAAATGGAGGCGTTTGACAGGATGGATATCCAGGCTGAGCTCGCCGCCATATAGTTGCGCCTTGCCCTGCTGGAACTTATACGTCGGTACACCCGCGCTAAGGGAATCTCCTCCATCGGCGCCTTTCAGCCGCTGGTTGTAAATGTAATTGGAGAGCAGGTTGTTGAACACGCTTAGCGTTGCAGAGACATGCCGGGAAGTATATTCCGCTCCCAGATCCTGCTGAAAGCTGAACTCGGGTTTGAAGTCCCCGCTGCCTATCTGAAAGATGCCTGTCCCCGGATGTACCCCGTTAGCGGCGATCTCAGCGATGTTGGGAGCGCGGAACCCGCGGGAGATATTTGCCTTGAGTGAAAACTGCTCTGTAAAGTTATACGTGGCGCCGATGCTGCCTGTAAAACCAGAGAAAGTATGGCTATACGCAGCAAAATGGAAATCTCCGCCGGCCGTATCTGTTCCATATGCGGGGGTGTCAAAACCTGTAACCGCATCTGGTTTCGAATAGAGCTGGAAGTTTTTGAACGAACGGCTGTCATACCTGGCTCCTCCGGAGACGTCCAGCTTGCCGATGGTCTTTTTCAGGAGGGCAAAAGGTCCTGCATCGAATTGGTGATAAGAGGGAATGACGAACTCAGTGCCTTTTGTCACATTGTTGTCCTGGTACATACCGTTGACGCCTACCGTAAGGTTCCAGCCATCGAATTCGGGGAGATAATATTTTACATCATACGAATACGTATTGAGCTGCAGGTACAGCCCTGCCACATCCTGGTAAGGCGCCTCGGGATGACTGAACTCCCTGCGTACGCTGCGTTGAAAGCCAAGGTTGACGCCCAGCCTGCTGTTGCCCAGGATGAAATTATTTGTCAGGTAAGCGCGGTAATGCTGCACATGCTGGTGCAGGGGTGTCATTCGATATGATCTCAGGTCCGCATCGGATACGATCTTGTAATCGCCGTCCTCTGTCGTCTGCTGCATGAATTTTCCCGTCGCCGAATCCCTGGTGCCATCCGGTATCTCCTGCAGATCATCGAAAAGAGAGAGGCTCAGGTGTGAATACCCCCATTGCCGGTGCAGACCCAGGGAGATGCCGGCGTCCGTCTCGTTATAAGCGGTGTTAAATACACGACCATCGATCTTATTCCGGTAATTCGTGGCCTGCTTATGGGACAGTCTGGCCATCCATTCAAATCCATTCTTTGTGCCTGCGATCATTCCAGAGCCTCCGTAGAGTCCGTTGTTCGTCTGATATTCCGCCTGTATATTGCCGATGATCTTCCCTTCCGGTGCAGCCGGTGTAGGGATAAGGTTGACCACTCCCGCCAAAGCATCAGAACCATATGTGAGGCTGGCCGGGCCTTTGATCACTTCTATCCTGTCCACACCGTACTGATCCACTTCGATGCCATGTTCATCACCCCATTGCTGACCTTCCTGCCGGACCCCGTCATACAAGGTGAGTATCCTGTTGTATCCCAGGCCCCTTATAAAGGGCTTCGATACATTGGGACCCGTAGTAAGCGCGCTTACGCCGGGGATCTTCGCGATGGCGTCAATGATATTGGTGCTGATATTGGTGACGATGTACTCATGATCGATGGCGACAATGGGCACGGGACTTCTTTTGATCTGGGTGGCTTTGGAAAGACCTGTCACTACAACGGGGCTTTCCTCTACATACTGATCAGTGAGGATAAAGTCATGGTTTACCGGTCCGCTAATGGAAAGAGTCATCGCAATCGCTTTGTATCCGACGGAGCGTACTTCCACCAGGTAGGAGCCGGAGGGCAGGTTATTGAATTTGTAATAGCCGGCGTTGTCCGTTACGACGCCGAGTTTGAGATCGGGGATATAGACCGACGCGCCCGGGACGCCGGCGCCTTTATCCTTTTCTGTAATGCGGCCGGAGAGCGATCCTCCGGCGGGTGGGTTAAACGCGAAAGCAAGTACAGGCCCTCCCAGCAATAATACGATCAATAGCAAATGCAAAAAATATTTGATCTGGTACATAAGTGAATCCTTTGGCTGATGTGAAAAAACAATAAGTAGATACGAAACCGTTAAGCCTCAGCCGGGGGACCACGCAGTCCGAAGATGAAATGACCGTAAGCGTAGTATTGATAAACAGCCTCCGCCTGATGATCCCGGAATAACGGTGGGATCTGAAGTTGGATGGCGATGGGACACAACAGACAGGGCACCTCTACGACCAGGTGCTCCACGTTACAATGAAAGCCTGTCTTATTCACCTGGTCTCTCCCATCATGGGTAATGGACAGGTGAACATCCTGATGGCGCGCCACCAGGGCATGGATAAAGATCTTAGGTGTAATACTGAGCGCAAACAGCAACAGTAATACCCCGGATAACAGACGCTTTATGGTAGGAAGCTTATACAATTATTTGCAACATAGATGCAAATTAGAGCATTATTTCTTACCATCCGCTGCTTCCGGTGAAAAAATGTTTGTACCGAAAATACGTTTGGGATGTATCGGTTCCGGACATCCTTTGTCCGATGGCGGTCAACTTCCTGTCTGCAACAAATCAATATCCACTAACAATCAACTCATTACAAACCGGAACAAAAATGGCATCTTTACGTCCATAATCATTGCCCATGATATGGACTTATCTGAAGATCGCTTACCGTAACCTGAAGAAAAATCGTCTGCTGACCTTCATCAATTTATTCGGACTTGCGTTCAGCATGTCGGTGGGCATGATGGAATTGATCGTTTTACAAAAAGAATTGAACTATGACAAGTTCCATCCCCATCCTGAACGTACCTATCGTATCCTCAGCGAGTATGCCCTTAAGAACGGTAATCGCTGGACATTTGCCAGTACGCCTCTGCTCCTGCAAAGCACCTTATTGGCAGACACCGCGGTCATCGAGCAGACCGTAAGTATTTACCCCGTTTTAAAAGGTGTCGCCAGCGTAAACGGTAAAGAATTAAATCTCAACGGGGCATTTACCCAACCTTCCTTTTTTCAGGTATTTGGATTTTCGCTCGCGCAAGGCAGTCCTCAAACCGCGCTGCAACAACCCAACACCCTTATCCTGTCCCCCGCCACAGCCGTAAAATTCTTTGGAAATGAAAACCCTGTCGGCAAGACCATCGACGTACAGGGATATGGCTTGTTCACCGTCACCGGCGTATTGAATGAACCACCGGGCAACTCGCACATCGACTTCGATGCCTATGCATCGGCGTCCACCGTTCCCTTGCTGGAAAAAAGCAAAACGCTACCTGCCCGGTCGGACAAATGGAATGAACTACCCGCTTACACCTATCTATCGGCAAAAGAAGGAGTAAACAACAAAAGACTGGAAGGTCTGTTGCAGATGGCAGCGCAGAACCTCAACGCAACAGACAACGGCGGACATACCCGGTTTGAGCTCCAGCCGATTCAAAAAGTGCGGCCTACCAGTGATGATATCAGTAACGACATAGGCGGGGGCACCACCTGGGGTAAATTGTGGATGGGCATCGATATCAGCCTGATCATTCTCATCGCCGCCTGTTTTAACTATACCAACCTCACCATCGCCAGGGCCCTCACGCGGGCAAAGGAGGTGGGTGTAAGAAAGATCGTAGGCGCCCGGCGATACCAGATCTTCACGCAATACCTGATGGAATCCATGCTTCAGGCATTTTTAGCGCTGGCCATCGCCTGGGTATTGCTTTCCTTCATTGTTCAGTATGCTCCATTCGGCTATGAGATCATACCCGCCGGAGCGAAGCTCAGTACCGCTTATTTCCTTTATACCGTTGGGTTCGCCTTATTCACGGGTCTGCTGTCCGGCGTGGCGCCGGCCGTGATCCTGTCGGCTTTCCAGCCCGTGAGAGTCCTGAAAAACCTGTCCACCGCGAAGATCTTCGGCAAAGTGGGGCTGCAAAAGAGTCTTATCGTCTTCCAGTACAGCTTATCGTTGGTGATCCTCATTTTCCTGACCACTTTCTTCCGGCAGTTTTCCATGTTGTCGGCAGAAGATCCGGGTTTCCGGCGGGACAATGTCCTGGTAGTGCCACTCGAAGGAATGAGCACCACATTGGTGGCTCCCAAGCTTGCTATGGTCAGCGGGGTGCGCTCAGTATCGCCGCTGTCTGTACCCTTCACCCCTCACTTTTCGGGCATCCGTTCGCAGGCTTGGATAGGCAACAAATCAAAAGAAACTATCTCCCTCAATAATTTTTTTACCGACAATACTTTTATTCCATCCATGCACCTGCAGTTGCTGGCCGGCAGGAATTTTGGAACGGCACCGGATACCGCCCGTGAACGGGAGGTCATCCTCAATTTCCGTGCAGTGAGAGGCCTTGGCTTTACCTCTTTTGACGAGGCGGTGGGGAAGAAACTATGGATCAACGATTCCACTTCGCTGGAGATCATCGGCATAGTCAATGACTTTAAATATGAGAACGCCGGCAAGCCGGTGGATCCCATCGCATTCAGGAACAAAAAAGAAGCCTGCAAATACTTATATGCCACCGTTGATGGGACGGATAGAGGGGCCCTTGTCCAGCGGGCCGGGATTATGTGGCAATCGCTGGCTCCCAAAAAGCCGTTTGTGCCCTCCTGGCTGGATGAGACCATCGCAGAGAATAATTCTCAACGGACCGCGATCGCTTTTTTAGGCTACCTGGCCTTTATCGCCCTGAGCATTGCCACGCTGGGCTTGCTCGGGCTGGTCATCTATACAGTAGAGACCAGACGCAAGGAAACCGGCATCCGCAAGGTCATCGGCGCCAGCGTCAAACAGATCATCAGCCTGTTGTCGAAAAGATTTGTCTGGCTCCTGGTCATTGCAGGCATCATTGCCGTACCCATCGGTTATACATTGAGCATTCTCTTCCTGCAAAACTTTGTCGAAAGAGTAGGCAATGGGTTTGTCAGTGCGGTGGGTTGTTTCCTGTTCCTGCTATCCGTCGGTCTGCTGGTCATCTTATCACAGACCTGGCGGGCTTCGAGGGAAAATCCCGTCAACAGCCTGCGGACGGAGTGAAACGTCACCAAATTCTTTTTTTAAACCAGAGCACCAGGCCGAAGCTCACCAGCACCACCTGCATAAACGCCCAGAACATGGTACTGGCGTCCCGTACGGTCTTGCCGCCCCAGTCCATAAAATGATGTTTGTGGAACACGGAAAAGCTGTACCCTTCCACCACCATCCTGTCATCTACTTTTGAAGCCAGCCGGCCCGAGCTCGTCTCCACGTACCACCGCTCGTGACCACCGGCATCATAGCTTACTTTCCAGACGGGCAGCCGTTTGTCCGTAAAGTTATACTCGTCGCCAAAGGCAGTGACTGGGGTCACTGAGCGGATCTCTCCAACAGACCGGCGGCTGAATTGCGTAGCCATCCAGGCTGCGTAGTGTTTGTCGCCATCAGACAGCACCGAATAGTCCGCTGTACTGACATACACTACAGGCGGCAGGGCTGCCCTGGCATCTTTCATCAGGTCCTTATGCACAGCTACTTTCTCCGGCATCATGGCGACCTGCCAGTAAGCGGCCCTATCCATCTCTACCATGCTGATATTCATAACAGGCTGTGGACACACTGACTGCAGACGGGCCCAGTTGCAATCCACCTTGTCAGCTGCAAAATGAGTGGAAACGAAATACCTGTCCCTTACATCATCCCTGAACTTCGAGAAAGCATGAAAGCTCCCGCTAAATGTCCACATCAGGGTAAACAGTGCAGCGACAATAGCCGTAATGCGATGATTGCGCCGCGCCTTCACCAGTCCATTGGCCGCCCCACGGGGGCTGCGCGTCGTAAAAAAGATATAGATACCCAGCACAGCGGTAAATAAAGCCGTCAGCGCTAACAGCATCTCTACTGCCAGCCGGCCCTTGCCGGGAAAATCCAGCCAGCCCCAGGTGTGGAATAACCGGAAGATCTCATCGAATACAGCCCGGCGGTTGTCCATGGCAAAGGAAAACCGGTCCTGGGTCGTCTCCACATACACACGGATACCATCGGGACGATCGAACGACACGCGGTAGACGGGAAGCAGCCGGTTGATGCTCTTATACTCATTGTCATAGACATGCACCATGGACACATTCGCCACTTTAGCGCCCTTTGCGGGATTCAGCACCGTCTCTGTAGCGGCGCCGCAGCAGTCGTGCGACCCGTTCACCGCCCCTCCACCAACCGCCGTCCTATACACCGCCGGCCCCTCCAAAAACTGCCGCGCCAGATATTGCGCATACAACCAATCCCCCGCCGTCAGCACATTCCCATTGGTACAGCTGATATAGAGGGGCACGGCCTGCCCGCCAGGTTGCACCTGGTAAAACCAGTTCGTATCGATATGCACGAGCCGGAAATTCAAAATGGAATCTATATGATGCTTTCGAAGCGCCTCCCCCAGTGGGAAATGTATCCGCGCACTGTCGATAGGGACAGGCGGAATACCCTGCGTAGCAATCGCAGGACGGATATTGGTCATGATCGGATGCATAAATCCGCTGATCGCCCACAACAGGACAGGAATGGCGATGATGATGGACAGGCGGCGATGCAGCTGATATAACTTCTTTCGCATGGTTGTACGCATTATATTTTATCAAATGGCCATACTCGTTACAGTTTGCCAAAATGCCAGGCCAGCCCGATGGTCACCTCTCTCGGATCGCCGAGGTTATAACTATACCCATAGGAGGACTTGCTGGCCAGCGAAGCATAATATTTATTAAATGCATTCAGGGCATTGACCCATATCTCGCAGGGACCATACTGATAGCCCGTACGGAAATTGACGATATCGAATCCCTTATACTGCTGCGTATTGGCGTTATCCATCCAATACTTACCCAGATGCTGTCCTTCGACAGAAAGTCTGAATCCTTTTAGAAAAGCAGGCCGCCAGGTGAGCTCGGCATTACCGATGAAATGAGGCGCCGCCGACATCTGGTTGCCGCTGTAATCCTTTCCGTTCTCATACTGCACGACAAACACATGGTTGGCATTGCTGGCGCTTACCCGTAAGGTCCATTCGTCCGTGGGTCTGAAAGTGACGCCGTACTCGAGGCCTTCATGACGCGTCTTGCCTGAATTCTGATTGAGAAAGGTGCCGTCCGGTTGTTTCACCGAAATGATCTGGTTAGCCCCGTTCAGCCTGTAGATGCTCCAATCTGCATACAGCTTGCCCGTCAACAGGGAAAGCCAGCCGCCTGCTTCGTAGTTGTAAAAAGTTTGCGGCTGCAGATAGGGCACTTTCACACCATTGTACAGCTCTGTCACCTGGGGCGGCACATATCCCTGGCTGTAATTGACGTAGAACCCTATGTTCCTGTAATTATACGTAAGCCCCAGCTTTGGTGTCACCCGGTGGAAATCATTGCGGGTATCGGCAGCTCCTGTGGAAGCAGAGGGAGGCAGATAATTACGGAAATTATAATGATAAAAATCATACCGGAGGGCCGCCACCGCCCGCAAGCCCTTGAAAAGCGCCAATTCGTAATGAACATAGGATGCCAGGTTGGTGATCCCCGTAGCATAATTGCTCAACAGCGAATCCGTCATCGCATAATCCAGATAGTTACCCTTGTTGTCACGCTGTATACGAATATAGCGGGCGACATAGGTGCTGGGACTGATGTCCGCGCTGACGCCGGCGATCAGCTTGCTGCCCAGCCACCGGAACTTCTGCTGGTGCTGCGCCAGGGCCAGGTAACTGTGAAAAGAGCTGTTATTCACCTGCCCGTCGGCAAGCAGGGGATTGGAAAAATTATTCTTGATATAATAAGAAGGGTTCTGCCCAACGCTGTTATCACGATAGGCCAGAAGGACTTTTGTCTCAGAAGCACTATTCCATTGATAGTCCAGCTGGCTGCGCGCCCGCAGGGAGCGTACCTTACGATAAGTAAAGGAATAAGGCGTATGATAGTTCTTCCGGGCGAAGTGAGCGCTGTCCAGCGATCCGTACATATCACTGTAATAATCGACATAGGTGAGGCTATTGCTCCAGGTGAGATGATCGCTGGCCTTGTAGTCCGCCCGGAGGGTGACGGCCGTCTTATGGAAGTTGCTGTATTGAATGGGACCATCGGTCCGGTTGGCATAATAGCCGCTGGCTACGACACCCCATTTACCCGGATGAAGACCTGCCTGGCCGTCGGCCCGCTTATAGCCGTTGTTGTTGCCCTGTACGCTGACATATCCATTCGACGTCGCGGGAGGCGTCTGTGTAATGACATTTACGGCTCCTCCGATGGCTTCTGCTCCATAGAGAGAAGAGGCTGGTCCCCTGATGATCTCTATCTGCCGCGTGGCAGCCATATTCATTTCCAGCAGGGCGTTGTGATTATAGACGCCGGTGGTACGAATGGGCAGACCGTCTTCCAGGTAGAGGAACAGGCTCTGTGTGCTCATAGGCTGACGGATGCTCATTTCATGCTGTTCGTTACCAAGGTCTACCATAAATACACCCGTAACTTTGTTGAGCAGCTGGTCCAGCTGATTGGCCTTTGTGTCCTTGATCGTTTGTGTATTGAGTATGCTGATAGCAATCGGCGCTTCCGTTCTTTTCTGCACCGAGCGATTGGCTGATACGATAAGCTGCTGTAATAAATTCGCTGATGCGGCCAACGAATCTGACTGTACGTCCCGCGTGACCTGCTGTGAAAATGATACGCAGGCATGCAGGATCAGCCAGGCTGTAAAGCCCGCTGTGTAATACTTTCTCATTGCCGGTTGATTGAAAGTTAGAACCAATGGGCATTTCAGAGTTGATAACTATCAACCTGTTTTGAGCCCAAAAATGACATTTTGATTTGGAAAGGGTGTATTATGAACCCTATATTTGTGGAGGTTCAAACTGAGAGAGTGAATAATCCTGTGTGGAAGGCTCTATATAGCGTGTAGCGTGAACGCTCATAATTTCTATCAGAGAAGGTTGAGGTACGATGTCTTTCTGAAGGAATAATTGTAGTGGCGTCTCATCCCTTTGTCCACTTTTACCGGGAGCTTGTTGCTGCGATTCATCGCTGGCCATCTTCTTATTGAGATAACATTTCCCGTGACAGCAGCAGGAGGGTTTGGCGCGGTTGACACAAAGGTTTTTGGCGATAAAATCCTTATTGACCTGGTATTCGAGGATCAGGCACCATTTGCTGAAAGTTTGTACGCCGATCAGCAGGATCAATAATATTGTGACGGGATACTTTATCACCGGGCACAAAGTTATGTGTATTTTCTGAGATTAAACTGGTTTAAGAATGGAATATGCGGTAAAAAGAAGACGATCCATTATTGTAATTTTCAAGAGAAGAGGAGGAAATATGAGTATTATTTCTGTTACCCAGCTATACGAACAATTGACGAAGGGTGTGGGAAAAGAGACTGCTGAGAATCTTTGTTTTTATATTAATGGTAAAATAAAAGAAGAATTGGAAGATCAGACAAAAATACTGTCGACCAAGGAAGACATATCTGGGTTAAAGCTGGACATCGAGCAACTTCGGGCGGCAACAAAAGAAGATGTCGCTGGCTTAAAGATGGACATCGAGCAGCTTCGGATGACCACAAAGGGAGACGTAGCCAGCTTAAAGATGGACATCGAGCAGCTTCGGGCGGCAACAAAAGAAGATGTCGCTGGCCTAAAGTTGGACATTGAACATCTTCGGGCGGCAACAAAAGAAGATGTCGCTGGCTTAAAGATGGACATCGAGCAGCTTCGGATAGCTACAAAGTTGGACATTGAACATCTTCGGGCGGCTACAAAAGAAGATATGGCTGCCGTCCTTATAAAAATGAGCGAGAACAAGGCCGAAACCATGAGATGGATGTTCATTTTCTGGGTCGGACAAGTCGCCGCCACATTCGGCCTGCTCATGATGTTCTTAAAAAGATGACCGGTTAGGCGGATCCGTCTTATCTTTTTCTTTTTTATCCTTTAGTCTTCCCGCCTGACGAAGCGCGTGATGCAATATCCATTCGATCTGGCCGTTGACGCTGCGAAATTCATCGGCGGCCCATTTCTCGATGGCCTTCATGGCATCGGCATCTATCCGTAAAGCAAAAGGCTTTTTTTCCGCCATCCATTTATTGATTTAATGTCCCTGTATTCACCACCGGCTGACTCTCCCGGTCGCCGCACAACACCACCATCAGGTTGCTCACCATCGCAGCCTTCTTATCCTCATCCAGGTCGATGATCTGTTTGGTAGACAGCAAATGTAAGGCGCTTTCCACCATGCTGACAGCCCCCTCCACAATTTTATGCCTGGCAGCCACCACCGCCGAAGCCTGCTGTCTTCTCAACATGGAATGAGCGATCTCAGGAGCATATGCCAGGTGCGAGATACGCGCTTCCACCACTTCAATACCCGAGATCACGAGCCTCTCGGCGATCTCCCTTTCCAATGAACGGTTGACCTCGTCAAAGTCTGTGCTGAGCGTCACCGCAGCCTTCTCATCCTCAAAATGATCATAAGCATACGAAGCCGCCAGCTTACGCACCGCCGAATCCGTCTGCGTCATGATAAACTTCTCGTACTTGTCCACTTCAAAAAATGATTTGAAGGTATCCTGCACCTTCCATACCAGGATCACACTGATCATGATGGGATTGCCCATCTTGTCGTTGACCTTTACCTTGTCGCTTTCAAAGTTGCGGGCGCGCAATGATACGGAGACTCGCTTATACAGCGGGTTGATCCAGAACAGACCACTCTCCTTGATGCTGCCTTCGTACTGGCCAAACAGGATAAGTATCGCGCCGAAATTAGGATTGACAATGACAAGCCCCTTGGACACGATGACAAAAAGGACAGTCATGACCGCCCCCCATCCCACCTGCGTGTCCGCATAAAACACGATCATGGCAATGAACAGGGCCACGGCAATCATCAAGGCAAAATAGCCATTGACGGGTTTAAGTATTTTCTCGGTTTGCATAACTATTGTTTTGATATCATTTTGATATCAAATATACATCATCCACCTGATCCCTGCAAGTTTTTTTCGTCCGCAGGCGCTCCTCAACTTTTCCCCCGAAGCGATGTTATCCCTATACCATGCAGACAAAACTCACGCTCAGCGTCCTGGACCAGACCCCCATCCGCAATGGCAGCGACGCACCTGCCGCTCTACAGGAGACGATCCAGCTGGCAAAACTGGCCGACAAGCTTGGCTATCAACGATATTGGCTTTCCGAGCACCATAATACGGTTACTTTGGCAGGGGCAGCCCCGGAGATCCTGATATCCCGCCTGGCGGCAGAGACAAAACACATCCGGCTGGGCTCGGGCGGCATCATGCTCCCCAACCACAGTACCCTGAAAGTAGCGGAGAACTTTCGCCTCCTGGAAGCGCTATACCCGGGCCGCATAGACCTGGGGCTGGGTCGCGCTCCCGGTGGAGACCGCATCACCGCTCAACTGCTGAATCCTTCCAATACATTCGATCCGCAGGAATATATCCGGCAGATAAGGGACCTGGACGCCTTTCTGTCCGACGCCAGCACACCGGGCACCATGGGTGGGAAAGTAAGAGCTATCCCCCGCATCGATACCCGTCCCGAGCTCTGGATGCTGACCTCCAGCGGGGAAAGCGCCCAACTGGCCGCTCATTTCGGCATGGCCCTCTCCTATGCACAGTTCATCAACCCCATCGGAGCCGAGGCCGCTATACGGGATTATAAAAACAGATTTCGTCCCTCCGCGCAGCTGTCATCACCCAAAGCCAGCGTGGGCATCTTTGCCTTTTGCTCGGACAACCCCAAAAAAGTAGAGGAAGTGCAGGCTGTCATGGATTACAGGCTGTACAATTTTGAAAGAGGACGCTTTGACGAGATACCCAGTTATGAATTGGCAAAACAGCACGCCTACACGGCGGCGGAATGGCAGCGGGTGTTGTTCAACAGACAACGCATGGCAGTAGGATCACCCCAGCAGATCAGACAACGGCTGGAAGCCCTGGCTGAGGAAGCCGGCGTGGACGAGCTGGTGATAAGCACCTTCACCGAACATTTTGCAGACCGGTTACGCTCTTATGAATTATTAGCAACGACCTTCGGACTGAAACACCGGACTACACATCCGGAATATCAGCATCAGCGAAATAGTTTGTAAGGTAAGCGTCGTCTCAAAAGGTAAGCGATTAGATCGTCGAGCTGCGGACCTCGAGCTTTGCCGGCAAAATTACGCGATCATCCGGTACGACGATATATTTTTTTTCCAGGCGCCTGAATAAGATCGTGGCCGCCTCTTTACCCATCTCATAGGCGGGCTGGGAAATGGTCGTCAGCGCAGGGTTCAGCAGACTGGCCGTTACCAGGTTGGAGAAACCGATGACCTTTACATCTCTCGGGATATCCAGCCCCAGCTCGCGACAGACATGATACACCTGCACAGCCAGTTTTTCAACGGAGGCAAATATGCCGTCCGGTCTGTTCTCCGAAGACAGCAATGCCTTTATTTTTTTATAATTACTTTCGTCGTCGTCTCCGCAGTTAACGACCATCGTCTCATCAAAAGGCTGGTCATAACGGAGCAGCCCATCCGTATATCCTTTCATTCTTTTATGGGAGATCGACAGTTCCATGGAGATCGTGAGGTGGGCAATCCTGCGGCAGCCGGCCTTGAACAGATGTTCGGTAGCCACAAAGCCGCTTTCATAGTCGTTCGTAACGACCTTCGGCGCTTCGATGCTGTCAGCTACACGATCGAAAAATACCAGGGGAACATTCCGCTGCTGGAGCTCCTGCAGATGCCGTATATCCCTCGTTTGTCCCGATAGAGAGAGGATCACGCCATCCACCCGGCCGCTTTGCAGGTTGGCTGCAACCGATACCTCCTCACTGCAATCCTCATTCGTAAGGTAGATGAGCACATGATAACCCTTCTCCCTCGCAATCGTTTCGATGCCTTTGATGGCCAGCGCAAAAAAATTATTGGCAACTTCAGGGATCACTACTGCAATAGTGCGGCTCCGGTGCTTCCGGAGACTGCTGGCGTAAGGATTAGGCTGGAAATTCATCTTCTTGGCCAGGTCGGAGACCCTTTGTTTTGTTGGCGTACTGATCTCCCAGCTGTCCCGTAAGGCCCGGGACACGGTGGATACAGAGAGGTTCAGCTCTTTTGCTAGTTGCTTGAGATTAACCGTATTCATTGGCAGGCAATAACAGTTGTTTTGAATGGCATGCCTGGTTTGTGGGCAGGCATAAATGGCACCAGAAAATTATACAATCTTTATAGGGACTTCAATTTTATTTACGAAAACGTTGTAGTTCAGTTTCATGCAACCGTTTCCGTAAATAAAGTACCCATGCAGTAGTCCATATAACTACAATTTTCTCCAATTTGTCGGCAGTTCTACGACACATCGATCACACTAAACCATTATTTATTATGAGACCTCAACTGCTTAAAGTTTCCAGGGAGCCCGGACACTCTTTCAGCGTACGACGGGATCTCGTTCCTTATGTCAACAATCGTTGGCATTTTCATACGGAAGTGGAATTGATACATTTTAAAAGAGGGCAAGGCACCCAGTTCGTAGGTGACAGCATGCGGCGATTCAAGGCCGGGGACGTGGTGCTGGTGGGCTCCAACCTTCCCCATTACTGGCGATTCGACGACGCTTATTTTGATGAATACACAGATGTCACGGCCGATGTACGCGTCGCCCATTTCTGCGAGAACTTCTGCGGAGAAACGTTTATGCACCTGCCGGAGACCCTTCCGCTAAAAAATGTCCTTGACAAAGCAAAAAGAGGGTTACAGATAGAAGGTGAAGCACGCAGAAAAGTAGCCGATCTGCTGGAAAAGCTCCTGGAGGCAGAAGGCATGCACCGCTTGCTGCTGTTGATGGAGGCATTGTATATCATCGCTGCATCCGAGCAGACAAAACCCCTCTCCTCCATCGGCTTCCGGCATAATTTCCAGGAGGCGGAATACGAGCGGATCAATACCATTTACGAATATAGTTTGAAGAACTTCCGACGGCCCATCCAGCTCGAAGAGATCGCCGCAGTGGCCAATATCAGCCCGAACTCTTTCTGCCGGTTCTTCAAATCCCGGACAAGAAAGACCTACTCCCGGTTCCTCATCGAGATACGGGTGGGTCACGCCTGCAAGCTGCTGATCGAAAATAATCTCAGCATCAAACAGCTGTGCTATGAGAGCGGATTCAACAACTTCACCAGCTTTTACAAATATTTCAAGCTGATCACCGGTAAAAGCCCCCTGGGCTACCAGCGGGATTTCACCACCGCCTGCACATTGCAAAAAGTGAGTGTGGGAAAAAGAGGAAAATACAGGGCCTAACGTAAATTTATTGTCGAAAAAAAGTATATGAAGAAACTTGCCATCATCATCCTGGGCTTTTGCCTGCCCATCATCCTGCACGCCCAAACCCCCACGCTGGAAAAAATATGGGAAACGGATACCGTCGTCGCTGTTCCTGAATCCGTATTACCCGACGCCACGGGGAAAGGTCTCTACATATCTCTCATAGATGGAGGAGGATGGGATGCAGATGGTAAAGGAGGCGTAGGCAAACTGGGCACAAACGGCAAGAGCTACGACGGCGCCTGGATCACGGGGCTCAACGCTCCCAAAGGTCTGGGCCGTGTCGGCAACAGGCTGTTCGCGGCCGATATCACCCAGGTGGTGGTCATCGACATCCGTGCCGGAAAGATCGAAAAAAAGATAACCATCGAAGGAGCGCAGGGACTGAACGATATCACGGTGGATAAGAAAGGCGCCGTATACGTATCCGATTCGAAAACGGGAAAAGTCTATAAGATCGAAAAGGACATCCCCAGGCTCTACATGGATAATCTCAATGGCGTCAACGGGCTAAAGGCCAGCGGCGACAGCCTGTACATACTGGCCCGCAAGGAGGTGATCATCGCCGATGCGGCAGGTCATACCCGCACCATCACCACCCTGCCCAATGGCGGCGACGGCGTGGAAGAAGCCGGTCATGGCGACCTCATCGTTTCAGAATGGGTGGGCTTTGTATACTACGTACACGCCGACGGCCGGAAAGACTTGCTGCTGGATACCCATCTTGCTAAAAAGAATACCGCCGATATTTATTATGACAGGACCGCAAAGATCCTGTACGTCCCTGGCTTCAATGCCAGGACGGTCGCTGCCTACCGGCTCAAGTTCACGGGCACCGGCAGTGCAGGCAGTGCAGCCTCCAGTGCCGCAGCCGCAGCCAAACCCGACGTGCTTATCATGGATGCAGCGACGCTCGCCAGTCTGAAAGCAAAAGCCGCCACTCACGACCCGGACGCTATACAGTATATGACGGATATCCAGCAGCGAGCCGATAAATTCCTCGACATGCAGCCCGTCTCCGTCATGTTCAAGCAACGCACGCCTACCAGCGGCAACAAGCATGATTACATGAGCCAGGCGCCTTATTTCTGGTATGACAGCAGCAAGCCCAACGGCCTGCCCTATAAAAGCCTGGACGGTCAGCGTAACCCGGAGATCTACAAGATCACCGATCGCACCTACATCGGTCAGCTGGAAAGCGCCTCACAGACATTGGCGCTGGCCTGGTACTTCACGGGCGATGAAAAATATGCTGCCAAAGCCGCTGTGCTGCTGAGAAGGTGGTTCCTGGAAGACAGCAGCCGTATGAACCCCAACCTCGAATACGGACAAGCGATTCCCGGTGTGAATGACGGCAGGGGCATCGGTATCATCGAGACCATCGCCCTCATGGGCATCGCCGACGCAGCAGGACTGCTGGAAGGTTCTTCTTCCTGGTCAGCCGCCGATGCAGCAGGGATCAGGAGCTGGTATGGTCAATATCTCCACTGGATGCTCACCAGCGAGAAAGGTAATGAAGAGCATCGGGCAAAAAATAATCACGGCGTCTGGTTCCTTGCCCAGGCATCCGATTATGCATTGTTCACAGGCGATAAGGAGCTGGCAAAACAACTGGTCGGGGAAGGCAAGGCTCGTGTAGAAAGCCAGATCGAGCCGGACGGTAAAATGCCGCAGGAGCTGCGCAGGACCAACTCCATGCATTACAGCGCCTATAACCTGCAGGCCTTTTTCAATCTCTCAAAAATAGGAGCCCAGGTAGGCGTCGATCTATGGGACTATCACAACAAAACAGGAGCCGGCATCCGGACTGCGCTGGACTGGCTGGTGCCCTACGCCATGGGTGAGAAGAAATGGGACTACCAGGAGATCGTACCATACAACCATAAAGATTTCTCCACCCTGCTGATGCAAGCCTGGCTGGCATACAAGGAACCCCTGTACAGGGAAGAAGCGTTAACGCTTAACGGCGGTCAAATTCACCATTTCCCCTACTAAAAAATGGTGTACCTTATGCAATGAGTGTTTGATCCATCAATCATTAAACCAATTGCACATGAACAGAAAACTACTAAGTCTTACTGTACTGGCCTCTGTTATCTTTACCTCCCTCTCCCTCCACGCCCAGGTGAAAGGAGATCCTTCGGCCACGGGCACAACGCCCATCCTCGTTCCGCAAAAAACATCTTCCAGTCTGAGCTCCGATCTCAAAAAACTGTATGACACTAAAGGAGCACACGCAAAAGTTGTCCAATCCACAAAAAAGCCTACCCTGCCCGAAGACGCTATGAATGCCTATCTCCAGATAAAAGGAGACAAGGTGGTAGTCGATGTAACGGTAAAAGGGGACATCCAGGCTACCCGGACAGAATTGCAGAAAATGGGATTTCAGTTCAAGGCCGCCTACGGACGGGTGATCTCGGGACTCATTCCCATCAGTTCCCTTCCCCAGCTGGAGTCGGCTACGACCATCCGGTTCGCAGCGCCGGCATATAAACCTTTACATGTAGCGCAGCCGGCTCTTCCCTATGGCTATCAGCCACCCAAGCCCAGACCGGCCCCTCCGGTGGGCGACCAGGGCGACACCGCTCAGCGGTCTGCCATCGCACGAAAAAAATATAAGGTCGACGGCTCCGGCGTAATGGTCGGCGTCATGTCCGACAGCTATAACAATCTCGGCGGCGCCGCCACAGGTGTTCAACATGGCGAGCTCCCCGGTCCGGATAACCCGTTTGGTTACAAAAAACCCGTTCAGATACTGGAAGACCTGGACTCCAATGGCACCGACGAAGGGCGGGCCATGTCGGAGATCATCCATGACGTGGCTCCCGGCGCCCGGCTGGCCTTCCATACAGCCAACAACGGACAGGCCGATTTTGCACAGGGTATCATACAGCTGGCCGATGCCGGCTGCGATGTCATCACGGACGACATCATCTATTTTGCAGAACCTTACTTCCAGGACGGCATTATTGCCCAGGCCGTGGACCAGGTAAAAGCCCGGGGCGTGACCTATTTCTCCGCTGCCGGCAACTCCAGCATCCGCTCCTACGAGAGCGAATACAGACCTACCACGGTCGAACCCCTGGGCGCCGGCAACGGCACAGCGCATAATTTCAGTGGCCCGGGTACACCAGCCCGTTATTTCCAGCCCATTTACATCCCACCCGGCGGATCGATCATCTCCTCGTTTCAATGGGACCAGTCCTCCTTCTCCGCCAGCGGGGTCGGGTGCGAATCGGATTTCGATATCTATCTGCTGAACAGCAACCTCCAGGTGGTCGCCTTCGGCGCCTCCGATAATATCCGCAGCGGCGATCCCATCGAAGTGTTCGGCTATTTCAACAACACCAATAACCCGACCTTCTACCTCGTGATCGTCAAATATGCCGGTCCGGACGTCACCCGGCTGAAATACCTGCTCTACAACGACGCGCTGTTCTACCTGACCACTAACCCCATCCCGGGCATCCTCTCCCCCGCCCTGGTGGGTCACGCAAAGGCAGATGGCGCTATCGCCACGGCAGCCGCCTTTTACCTGGAGACACCGGCTTACGGGGTGGATACCCCGGCCGTGGAAGGCTTTTCCTCCAGGGGCGGCGTGGCCAACTACTATGACATATCCGGCAACCGCATTGCGCCATTGATCCGTAATAAACCGGACATTACAGCGCCTGACGGAGCCAATACCTCTTTCTTCGATCCTTTCGGCAATGGAGATATCCCCCAGGACGCAGACACCCTGCCCAATTTCTTCGGGACCTCCGCAGCCGCACCCCATGCTGCCGGCGTAGCCGCCCTGATGATCGACGCCCAGAAACTGCACACGCTAAAACCGGCGCAGATAAAAGGCATACTCGCCACCCACGCCCTGGATATGGACGACCCCTATACCGATGGTTTTGACAAGGGATTCGATTTTATGACGGGCGCGGGCTTTATAGCCGCCGACAAATCCGTGGGAGATGTAAAGTTCCCCAACCTGTTCGTAAAAGACCTGTCGATAGTACCGCTGTGCTCGGGCGATCCTGCGCATACCCGCAACTGGGAGATCGACAACCCCAATCCATTTGAAGTACAGGTGGACTGGATAATAGCGGGGTCCAACCAGCACGGCAGTATCCTGGCTCAGACGGGCAAAACGACATTCTCTACCGATGCCTTGTCTTTTCATAATACTCCGTTACCTTCCATCGCTATCATCGACTGGGAAGATAATTTCGGTTTCTCCCGTCTCGATCTCGCCTATGGCAGCGGGGCCCGATGCGGCAAGGACGCCGTCTCATCCGCCACCAGCGACAAGCTGATCAGCGGGCAGGCAGCCACCCTGGCGACAGCCACCGGCAAACCCATGAATATTGCGGAAGTATACCCAAACCCCTCATCCAATACTTTCCGCCTGTACCTCTCGCTGGCCGGACAGCAACAGACCCGCCTGGGACTGTATAGCGCCGACGGACGACAGCTGCAGGTGCGCCTCGTCGCACAACCCAGCGGCGTTGTGGATATAGATGCCGGAAGTTACAAACCGGGCGTTTATTTCCTGAAGGTGGAACAGGGAGGGTTTACAAAGACGATCAAGCTGTTCAAGAATTAAGCATAAAAAATGCCCCCAAAATGTTAGACACATTTTGGGGGCATATCAACTGGCCGGGATTTTTTATTCCACCAGCACGCGCACAGTCTGACTGTACGCATGGATCTCAGGCTTGTACATGCATTCCAGGCTCGCCGGCCCTCCGGTGAAACTTCCTGCATGCGATATCCTGGATTCATAGCTGATCTCCCATTTTCCGGAAGGGACAAGATCGAAGAAGAACTGCCCCCCGGTATCACGAATGGACTTGTAAAAAGAAAGGTCTCCCTCATAGTCATACCCGCTGTGAACTTCTGCCGGCTCCATGGCAGCCGCAACCTGATCCCGGATAAAAAGGAAATGCAGCGGTTTGGCTGTTGCCAATACCAGAACGGTCTTTACCTTATCACCGACATGTAAAGAACGGTCTTCCTTCACAGGCTCCCATTTCCGGCTGCTATCATTATACACATACAATGATTTGGACAGGTGTACAAAGGACTGGCTGTCGTTGCCATCCTCCGGGCTTCCAAAATAATAAAGGCCAAGATGACCAGACACAGCTCCGGTATCGCTTTTTTTGATAGTTACACCACGGGGAAGGCTGCTTGCAGGTATAAATGCGGACTGCCTTCCTGCCATGATCTCATCCGACACACGAATAGTGTCAGCTCCTTCGACCATCGATAGCTTGCGGGGTACGCCTGCAGCGTCCATTCCCGCCTCTCCCAAAAGCCTGATGACAGCCGCCGTTGCCTTCGTACTCGTCCAGTGATGATCGGCACGGTTTTGCAATAGCCATTGGAGGATACCCGCGCGCACTTCAGACTCCCGCGGCGAATGTTGAAAGGCTTCGGCCAGCAGGGCCAGTGTCTCTTCCGCGCTACAATCCAGATCATCATCGTCTGCGATCGCTTTCCAGCGAAGCCCGTTCTGTTTGTCGGCGATGGCCTCCCCGTAAAGTTGCTGAAGATCATCCTGCATTTTCAGGTATAAGGAGTCATGCTTGTCCAGCCAGGCAGCCGAAATGATGATCCTGAGCGCCCGTCTGCGCAGGCTGCCATTTCCCTGCTTCCATTCACGCCCGGGCAATTTCCGAATAACGTCTCTCAACTGGGCAGAAGGTGGATATTTTTCCAGCCAGTATTGCCGGGCATAAGCATACCATAGATCCGGGGCCTGCAGGAATTGCGCATCTCCATAATGGACCAGCTTTTCCAGGAAGGGATCGAGACGGTCTGCCGTCGAAGAAGGGAATTGCCAGCGCTGGTCCCGCAGCTTGCCAAAACCGGCAAGCACATAGCCGGACATATAGTAATTGCTTGTGCCGCCGTCAAACCAGGAAAGCCCTCCGTCAGCGTTCTGCAATTGATAGAGTCGGTTCAGATACGCTTCAATGCGTTGCCGGCTGCCTGCTGTATCGAATAAATGTATCAGGTCCTGCGTTTGTCTCTTCCCTCTGTCCGTAAGGCTTTCCCAGGGGGTCGTTTCTCCCGCCGGCATATCCGGAGGTGTTACAGCAGTGTCCCTGTCTGTTACTGCTTTCCGGGCCCAAAAGTTATAGGTCCGTTGTAAGGCAGTGTCTTTACGAAAAACGTCAAAAGCCGTGCACTCCGCCAGCAATTTATTAAAGGTTTGTTCGGCACAGTCATAAGAGTAACTTGCCAGCCAGGGCAGGGCGCTTATCAGGGCATTCTGCGGAGGGACATCCAGCGAAAGACCTATTCCAGCCAGGGAATCAGCCGCAGGAAGGGGAGGTAAAGACAGCAAGGTATCTCCCGCTCCGTTGACAGAGAAAGGTTGATGCCGGCTAAGAAGGAGGCGGGTAGGGATCACCGGCAGCACCTGGGCTTCGCCATCTGCAAAGTCATGGGTCGATGCTTTGAAGATAAGCCTGACAGGATGCAGCTGGCCCTGTGGTATTTTCAGGATCATCGCGATGCTGGTGACTGAATGAGGGGACAGGGAAAAGTCGGAAGGCGCTTGCCGGATCAGCTGTGCGGAAAGGTCCTCCCCTGTTGTTGCATCTTCTACCCTGCACGTAACCCTTCCCGATAACCGTCCGCTGTCCAGGTTACTGATCCGGCTTAATATCGTCACCTGGTCTCCCTGACAGAGAAACCGGGGAAGTTGCGGTTGGATCATCAGGGGAAGCCGGGTTTGAAACTTCCGTTCTGCATAAGCAAATTGCGCTTTCTTTGTAAGCGCCAGTATCTTCCAGACCCATTCCGTCACGGATTCCGGCAGGGTAAATACAAAATGATAATAGCCGTCTTTATCCGCATAAAGCGCGGGGATGAAATAGGCCGTCTCGTCAAAACGGCTGCGGACCTTGGCAGGCGGATCCTCCGGAGCCTGGGGAAGGACCAGCTTCCCTTTTGTGCTGAGCACAAAGGCGCCATTGGCGGCACGGGAGCCATAGAGAGACGTCGCATCGGCTCCTTCCAGGAGAATGCCGTCGGTAATGCTCCGGATATCGATACCACTCAGATCACCCGTATAGGGCACGCCGTCAAGGATGATCAGGGCTTGTTTGTTCATGGCAGGCCAGGTGGAGGCTCCCCTGATCATCAATAAGCTGCCTGTCGTCAAACGCCTGGTCGTAGTACCATATCCTACTACAACCACATCATAATAACCGGTGGCATTTGTGATAGAAAGGCCGGGCGCTCTGCCCTGAAGGGCGCCCGCCGGGTCATCGACCTTCTCCGGATCAGGAGTGCCTGACAGCTGAAAACACAGGTCCGTGCTGGTCCCGGTCAACTCCTGCGGCCAGCCCATTTCAGGTCTTTCCAATGGTCTCTCCCGGGGCATCTCCCAGGCGTGGGTCTGTAACAGATCGAGCGATGCATCATAGATCGTGGACAGCAGCTCCGCGGCAACAGCCTGGTCCCGCGTCTTCACCGAAACGGTAAAATGCGCCTTTTCACCGGGCATCACCCGATCTCTGAACTGCTCGATGATGATACGGGGTTCATCCTGCTTACGGTTAATGGTAATCGTTCGTTGCTCGCGGTATACCGTGTTGTCATGGATGGTCAGCCATGTCAGTAATGCCTGACCGGTGGCATCCTGGGGCATTTGCCACTGTTCCTGATAAACACCGGACGAATGCTGCACATTGCGGAACAAGGCTACAGACCTCAGCCGTTTATAACGGGTGGAGTAATATTTCAGCTGCATCAGGATATAGCTGCTGTCAAAGGCAGTGCCTGCAAAAAATCGAAGCGTATCGCCGGCCCGGGCATAATTATAAGGCAGATAGAAAAAGCTGCGCTCCCGGAAGGACCATTGATTGGAGTGAAGGTCAAAGAGCTTCCATTGAGCCGAAGTCTCTCCCATTAACCGGCCATTCTCCCGGCAATGGACCTTCATACGATAGACGCCGGCCTGCCAGTTCGCCACCGGCAGGGTCAGCCTTTCACCTGTCCCGGTATTCAACCGCGATTCATAGATCATTTGTTCCCGGTCATCATCGCTTACCCGGTAGACCATGACCTGTAAGTCTTTTGAGAGGGAAAGCCCATTGGGATCAACGGTAGTCACCAGCAATGGCTCCCAATATTCTTTTGAACAGGCCGTTTCAACCCGCAATTTTATCCGGACAGGCCGGGAAGACACTTCCAGCGAAGAATTGACCTCATGGCTTTCTCCTGTCAGGTCGGTAGCGGTTGCCCTAAGCGCATAATACCCCGTCCAGGGGACAGAATCCGCAATGGGTGTATGCAGGAAGGCCGTATCCCGGGCCGTCACCGTCAGCAGTCCCCGTTCATCGGTCACTCCGCTGCTGTCCAGCACCAGGTCATTAGATCGTCGAATAGTATACCTGATCCGGGTATTGCCGGGAGCAGCGCCCGTAAGCGTCCGCACCCGAAGGGTAAAGCTGACAGGATCTCCGGGCAAAAAAGTCTTCTCCGGCTTTTGGACCTTGCACTCAAATCGGGGACGTTTGTATTCTTCTACGTGAAAGATACCTTCGCTGCTCTCCATATCCATGTCTTTTGATGTAATACGCCACTCACCGGTAGCCGCATGATCCGGTATCCGAAAAGAGCCTGAAAAGGAACCATAGCCATTGGGGCGGACAGGTATCGTGTCCATATCCCTGTAAAAAGGGTCTTCCACAACGAGGACAGGCTTTTCCTCGCGAAGCCAGGTCTGAAACACGCCTCGTTTGATCCCCGCTTTATTAAAAAAGATCCTCGCCCCGGTACGCAGGTCCTTTGTCATCACGATCGCCTTGAAAAAAACTTTCTGCCCTGGTCTGTAAATACTCCTGTCTGTAAAAACAGCCACGCTGGCTTTATCCTCATAATACTCCATCGGTGTATCCTCATCCGCATCATAACCATCCCTGATCTCATCTTCCCTGGCATCGGCCTCATCAGCGAGCGTATCTGTCTTCATGACAGCACGGATCTGGTAATCTTCTTTTTCCGGAAGTATAAATGTCCCTTCCCTGTCAGTAGCTCCACGATGTGTATATACCTGCTTGCGCTTATCCTTGCGAGTCCGGGTATAGCTGGTCTGCAACGCTACACCCGCAAGAGGCTGCCCCGTCTTCCTGTCCAGGACACCGACCCGGCCGTCGGAAGACAAAAGTACCATCCGGCTAACGCTGCAGGTCAACCGCCCCAAATGGTCCGTCTCCTGTCCGATGGGATGATCGGCGAACAACAGGCTATACTCACCAGGCGGAAGGGGTCTGATCGTTAACGATGTCCTATGACTGGCATTGTCGGGCGGAAGTGGCAATTCAACATCATCCCGCCATATCTCCCGTTTATGCAGCAACCATGCCAGCATATCAGATCTTTTTGCGGGCAGGGTATCATCCTGGTCCTGCCGTATGATCCGGTACCAGATGCGGGAGGTATTCTTATATAGTATATTCATGATCACCGGCTCACCCGGGATGGATCCCTTTTCTATACTGGCTTGCAAATCCTTCGATAATATCTTCGCTCTCATCCATTCCAGAACACCGCGGAGATCGGCATAATGATCAAAAAGGTCTTTATTATCCTCGTACAATTGAAGAGCACGCGCCGGCGTATAAGTAATATCCGGGAACTCACCCTGCCTTTTGACCCAGCCTCCGACTAAATAAGGATCACGTATACCCCCTTCCCGGATATTGGCCTTGCTGTTCCATAAAAGACACAGCTGATAAACAGCATGCGCTTTGACTTCCGTTATACTGTCTTTTGTCCGGGCCAAAAGATAGCTTTCATAGGCATTGTCAATAGAGGTATCCCCTGAAAAACGCTGATACAGGTACTTACGTGCCAGCATCTCAATAAAGCCACGGGCATGAGGATTTGCGCCTTCCATGGATAACCACTCCCCATAGCCGGCAAAGGCATTACCCGGGTATGCCCTCAGAGAATCCAGTAAAGTGATGAATCGATCCGGCGTATATTTCATCCATTCTCCTGCCATTTTTACCGTCATATCCGGCTGGAAACGCTTTTTCCCCAGATAGCCGATCTCTTCTGCCATAAGGATATCCCGCAAAGAGGGCTTAAACAAAAAAACCCCGGCGTCGGAAGAAAGCCAGGCTGTTTCTTCCACTGTTGCTGCCTTCAGTGAAGGGGACAGTCCTTTTTTCACCGATGCAAAATGCCATAGAATGAGGCTGTCAAGATCCTGTCCTGACATGGCGGCATAATTATAATGCAGGTCAGGTGTCTCATAACGTGCCCGGTTGAACTTCAGATAGCCGCTTGTAAAACCCGCCAGCCGGCGGGCCTGCATAAAATGCAATAAAGCGGCCAATTCAGCCGGGGTCTGTTTGTCATCCAACAAAGAATCTATACACCCGGAGTTACGAAAATAGAGGGAATCCTCTGTCTTTTGGTCCCTGGCCCTGATAAGATCGTTAAGAGCGCGGGCATACCGTATATAATTTTTCTCCTGCCCTGAAGCGATACATATATAAAAAAATAAAATAGTGCCGAGGATCGCTCTTTTCATCCACATAAGCAGATTTTAATAAGAACGATGCGGAAACAGGTGAAATTACATATAATTAAAAAATCCCGGCAACTGGCCGGGATTTTTCCTTTTTATTGTATCACCAATCTGAACACATCCGGTTTTTCTTTTCCGCCGGATTGCACACTCACTATATAGGCGCCCCTGGCAATCCCCGTCAATGGTATCGTCTGACGGCTAACGGATGATTGATCTTCGCGAACGACCTGTTTTATCATTCTTCCTCCCAGATCGTAGATGGATATCTTCACTACACCAGCCTTGTCACCTGCACCCTCTATGGTCACCTGCTGGTCTGCCAGTGCAGGGTTCGGATACAGCCGCATGGTACCGGTGGAAAGGCTGCCTCCCTGGAAGGTCGATGCATCACCAGTGGATAACGCGGTGGCGCTGGATGTAACACTTCCGGCCACAGTCCCTGTAGTAGCGGTCATGGTGGTCACCGTCAGATCGTCGCTGGCCGTCAGCCCTGTGGACCCTGTTACGGTCAACCTGAACACATAGGTCCCTGTCACCAGGCCTACTGCCTGTGTTCCGGCTGCATTGGAGTTCATAAAGAACGCGACTGCCGGTCCACTCACCTGCGTCCACTTATAGCTGGTGATGGTACTATTCGTCGAAGAACCTTGTCCTGCCAGGTTAGCCCTGTTGGGCAAAAGAACGGTCTGGTCACTGCCGGCATTGACCGTCAGCGTGACAGCCGTGGTCGTGCTTGTGGAAGCCGTAGCTGCCAGGACCGTCACGGTCATACGATCGGCAGCCGTCAGCCCCGTGGATCCCGTCGCAGCCAGCTGAAGCACATAAGTCCCTGCCACCAGGCCCACCGCCTGTGTCGCCGCCTCGTTGGAATTAAGGAAATAAAGTATCGCCGGACCGCTCACCTGCGTCCATTTATAGCTGATTACACTGCTGTCGTTGGCTGTCGCTTTCCCTGTCAGCGTGGCCCTGCCCGGCCAGACAATGGTCTGGTCGTCGCCGGCATTCACCGTCAGCGTGGCTGCGGGCGCCGGTGTGGGTGCCGGTGCCGGGGCCGCTACAATGTTCGTATTTACGACAATGGTATCGTACGCGGTAATAGTAGAGGTGTTGTTGTCCGTCGATTGGATAGAGAAGACATAAGTACCCGCCGTCAGGCCCGTCGCCGTCGTACTCAGGACGCCCGGTGAAGCGATGGCAGCCGTAGAAGGACCGCTCTCCTGTTTCCATTGGTATTTCATGATCGCATATCCATAGTTGGCTTTGCCGGAACATGTCAGCACACTCGCTGTGGCGGTCGCCGACAGTGCCGCGCTGTTGGCGGTCACCGTCTGTTTCGGCGCAGTTTTCAGCGTATAGGGTGTAAAGTTATAGGCCGTAGTCTGCAGGGGCGTGATCGCAAGCGGTGTCCGCAAAGAAGGCTTCAGCACATCCAGCGCATTCGGCCATGTACCTTCCTGGTTATTGACCACGCCATCTCCGCCTACAAAGCTTTTATTCCGGCCCCAGAAATACAGCGAGTCATTCTGATCCGAAGCATAGTTGTAGAAAACAAAAGAGTTGCCCGAGTAAAGTTTTTTGAATTTGGTACCCGGCAGAATATGGACCGGCGTGCCTATCATTAGCCCGTATTTTCCCCAGTTCCATGCATACGGCGTCGCATATTTCTCGGTATGGTTCACCAGCTCTTCGCCATTGCCTACCTCGCCGTTTGCATTGTCGCCCAATCCGTACATATCGCCCTGGCTGTCAATATAATGGATCGTATTCTGGTTGGCTTCGATCACCCTGATCGGATAGCTCATATTCCACAAAGCTTTTATAGACACAGGTGCCGTAGGCGCCACGGATGTCTGGCTGCCCCAGTATTTACTCTCGGGACCCCAGACATACGGCCATCCCATCCTGCTGACAGTGATGTCATCGGGAACGATCGCCAGGTAAAATCCCATGTGGCTGGCCGCAATGTCGGATGCTGGCTTGGGTAAAGGGATCTTTATATAGTTGCTGTCGCCCTTGTACCAGTAGTATACATCCCCGGTGGTGGACAACGCCATGAGCGCATCGCCCGTAGCAATCTTGGTGAACTTCACCCCGGCAGGCGCATGCAGCTTCACCGGTGCATCGAGCGTCCTTCCGTAAAATTTATAATCGTCGCCGCCCCAATACCAGATGGAGCCGTCCTTACGGATGGATAAATAGGTAAAGAAATATCCGTAGATCGCAATGTTGCCGTCAAATGCAGCACCCGATGCGTCGGTATTCCATCGTGTGGCAGTATTCTTGCCTTTATCGGAAAGCCATACATACCCCTGATCGTCCAGCATGGTGATGACATTGAAGCCCGTGGATATGTCCACTGCCTTGCGGCCGTTGAGCAGGAAGGGCATGAACTCCACGTGGCCGGTGGCTGTGTTATACACGAAGCTCCGGGCGACGGAGTCGGAATACAGATAAGCCGATTTGTATTCCGTGCAGGCTACCTTGACAACGACATTTCCGGTGGATGTGGGTGCAGGCGTGGGAGCGGGAGCCGGGGCGGGCGCGGGAGCCGCATTCACCGTCACATTTACATCTGCCGACCCTTTAGCACCCTGGTTATCTGTCACGGTCAGCCGGAATACGTAGGAACCCTGCGCAAGACCGGTAACTGTCGTAGAAGCTGATGCGGCAGCTGTAATGCCTGCCGTATTGGGACCGCTTACCTGTGACCAAAGATAACCGGCAATCGTACCGTCAGCATCAAAACCGCCGCCCGTGAGCGTAGCTGTGCTGACAGGTAAGGTCACCGACTGCGCCGTGCCTGCGTTGGCCACGGGAGAAACATTCGCGGGAATCGCCGCATTTACGGTGATCTGTACAGTGCTGGCGGCAGTAGCCCCATTACTGGCTGTTACCAGCAATTTAAATGTATAAACACCTGCCACAAGACCAGTGACGGTCGTGGTGGCGGCACCGGCTGAGCTAATGCCAGCCGTATTAGGGCCGCCCGTTTGCGACCAACGATAGCTGGAGATCGTCGTACCGGCCGCCGGAGTAGCTGTACCTGTGAGGGTCGGCGAAGCAGGCAGGGTAATAGTCTGATCCGTGCCGGCGCTTACGGTCGGGGGTACGGGTGCAGGCTGAACAGGCGGCGGAGCAGTGGTCACAGACGTGGCATTCTTTCGCATGGTCCACATCTGTGTCCAGGAATTCATGGTTTTGCTCCATACCCGCGCTGTCTCGGGGAAGGGAGGGTTCCATACGTTGGTGCTATGCGTGCCACCGATGACAACGCTGTCGAAATACCTGCCGGGCTGGGAAAACTGTTTCATCACAGCCTGGTAGGCAAAGAATGCGATCTGGTTGTACCCCGGATCCTGGTCCCCAATGGTATAGAGGCATCCGAGCCCGCGGCGGGCAATGGTATCCAGGTTTGGCTTCATGGTAGACAGCCAGTTATCGTATCCGCCGTTGGCCATCGGCATGATGCCGGTGATCCTTTTTCCAAGGGCTGTATCCCCTACATTGTTACCCATCACGACACTCCAGGTGCCCCGTCCGCCGGCAGAGAGACCGCCGACCCACACGCAGGAGGTATCGACACGAAAAGCGGTAAAAAGATAGGGGATCGTGTATTGCAGCTGCGGATAAGAAAAACTGCTGCCGGATAATGCGGCATGAGGGGAGACGACAATAAATTTGACCGTGTCCTTTGTTACGGGGTCAATGCCATACGGCTTTAATCCCTTGCTGATCAGGTTAGGCAGGGACGTGTTGATCACCTGGGTGATATTATTGGTGGTCCCTTCCCCCGCGCCATGCAGGAACACATACAGGGGATACCGTTTGCCCGCATTGGCCGGCAGAAAATAATCATCCGGGTAATACACCAGCGCCTGGGCCATGGGATAGCCGGGGGGTGCGATCGGAATGGCCGCCACAGTCTGGTTGCCGATGACTGTGCCCAGAGGCTGTACCTGGGCGGTCGAGTTGAATGTCCATCCGCAAAAAAGTACGGTAAGGAGAAGTAGAATTTTGGATTTCATAGCGTATCGGATTTCGTGGATTATTGATACGCAAATAACAGCCGTTCTCCGCCAATATTTTATTCGGGCGGGTGTTAAGTCCGAAAACTAGGTATTCTCCCTACCGATACTAAATAATTCCCGGTCATTTTTCAATAAAACATCGTGCTATCATACACTTCGCTGATATATCTGCCAATGGAATTACAGCGTAATCTTCCCCGTCTTGTCGATGTGCTTCTCTATCATGTAAAACCCATCCGTCTTCTGTGCACGCACCCGGTGCAGATCAGCGCCCTCCACATCATCCAGGATAAAAGCAGGCCGCTGCTCGGGGCTCATAAAGCTGACGGCCACATCATGCATCCGCACATCCTTCACATGACGTATAAAAAAACCATAGGCGGGCATCTTTCCAAAACGATACGGCTCGGGGTAATCCTTTTCAAACTCGGGTACCTCCCGGGCTGCCATTTCAGCCGTACCACCACCCTTATAATAGATGCGGATATTACTCATCTCCAGGTCCTCGATGGGATGACCGGGTAATCCGCTGATGATGGCCCCATGCCGGTAATCCGCATTGTAGATAACGATATTGCTGAGGATGATCCTGCGGCAGGCGCCGATAGACATCGTATCAGGCGCACGCATCCTGGCGCCCAGGCGTATGAAAATAGGCGCATTCACGATATCCCGCATGGTGATGTTAGTGATGGTCACATCTTCCAGCAACCCTCCGTCTACAGTCTCCAGCGCAAGTCCCCGCGAATAATCGAACACACAGTTGGAGATGGTGACATTTTTAAATCCGCCATTGGATTCCGTCCCCATCTTGATACGCCCCGTCGTCGTGCTGTCGGAATATTTTTTATGATCTCTTTTAAAAGTACCGTCCAGCAGCGTTCCCTCATCATACCCGCTGACCTGGCAATTGGTGATGGTGACATTTTCCGTCGCCTTCGCATAGCCCAAACCGAATGAGCTCTTTAAACAAATGCCATCGTCATAGGGGGAGTTGACGGTGCAATTCGAGACGCGCACATTCTTACAGCAATCGATGTCAAACCCATCCCTGTCCGTATCCACCTTCATATTATCGATGGTGAGATTGTCCACTCCGGTAGCAAGGATGGCGAAGTGACCGCCGTGCAGTACCGACACATCCCGGATGGTCACATTATGACAGAGCTTCAGGCTAATAGCCTTGTTCCCGCCCCCCTCAGGGACATTGGTGCTTCTCGTCAGATCCTTTCCCCAGATGAGCCCCTGCCCCAGGATGGAAATATCATGCAGCCCTTCTCCGTAGATCAGGCTGTTCTTCCAATGGCTGTGACCGTAATCCTGGTATTTATCAAAAGGATTGGGTTCGGGTTTGTCATATCCCACCTTATTGACCGGTGCGGCGGCAATGATCGTAGCACCCTGGTCGATATACAACGAGATATTATTGGCCAGCCGGATCGTATAGGTAAGATAATTGCCGGCAGGAAAATAAACAGTCCCGCCGCCGGCTTTGGCAGCCGTTTCGATGGCTTTGTTGATGGCATTCCCATCCAGGGTCTTTCCATCTCCTTTAGCGCCATAGTCAAGGACGTTATACACAGGCGAACCCGCCGCAAAAACAGTAGAGCTAATAACAAGAAACAATAATCCGGTCAAATATTTGTTCATATCCTTATTTTAATTCCATAAGAAAACCACCACCTGCTTCCAGGTCGAGGTCTACGCTATCGGTAGGTTTAAAGGAACCCTGTTCCAGCTGCACGGCAGCCGGGTTGCCGGGTGTATCCTTCACCATAGTCGCAGCAGCGGGAGCCTTTAAGAAATTCAACGGTATTTTTATTTTCCGGGGAGCCGTCCCATTCATAACGGCCACGAACCATTGTGAGCCTTTCCTTCGGGCAAACGCAGCCAGCTTGCCAATGTCCGAACCGGGGAGGACAATGGTCTCATCCCATTGCGCGGGGATATCTTTTATAATATTTACAGCTGGATTGGCCAAAAGGTTAGCCGGGTTAGCGGCATAGGTCAGCATGGGTTCGCCGCCCATCACGACGGCGCTGGCGATCTGATGCGCCCAGCTGGTATTACGACGCCGGTCGTTAAACATGACAACAGTGTATTCGGCAGGACCGGCCAACATCCTGGTAAAAGGTATCGTCGTCTGCAGCGTGGCCCTGTCCATCAGCTTGCTGGACTCCATACCCTTCACGGCCTCCCTCGTCATCTCATTGGGCCATGTACGGGAAAGACCCGTAGGCTTATTGCTGCCATGAAAATCCACCAGCAGATGCAGCGCCGCCGTCTCACGCAAAATGGCATCGTACAGATCGATGACCTCCTTTGCCTCATGATCAAAGAAATCGATCTTCAGCCCTGCAACACCCAGGTCATGACAACGTTTAAAAAGAGAGGCCCTGACGGCAGGATCATGCAGCTCTTTGGAATGTACCCAAAGCCAGATACCCACCTTCTTCTTAGCGGAATAATCCACCAGGTCCCTGATCTGCTCATCTGTCCATTTCTGCCAGAACCCTTCCAGGATATTGTACTCAAAACCCAGCTCAGCCGCCTGGTCGGTGAATTTCTTCATGACCTCGACAGTGCCATCCCCGCCTCCATCCAGATACTTCCAGACAGCCCGCCCGGGACGTATCCAGCTGGTCTGGTTCCCCTGGGGAAATAGCACGGGGTCCGGCGCGGCACAAAGATTATGGAGTATATCATTGTTCACCATCGCATTCAGGTCCTTCCCAACCATCACCACCCGCCAGGGAGTGGTAATGACCCCCATTACAACGGCAGGCTGCGACAGCCGGTCGACATCCCCGGCGCTATACCGCAATACATATGGATGGGAGGCAGGCTGATGCTGTGCCATTCTCAACACCAACCCGCTTTTCCCATCTGCCTGCAAGGCTATCCCACTATAGCGCTGCAGGGCTGCTTCTGTAACAGCAACGTATATCCCTTGCGGTAACCTAAGCGTAGCAGGAGGAGCTACCCACTCTCCTGCCTGCACCTGTGATAATTCTTTTTTTACATGCACTCCTTCATAATGACCTGCAAGGTCATGGTACCACAGCGAAGAGGCGCCGGGGAAATTGAAGACCGTAGCCTCATCGGGCACCCTGGCGGCAGTGTCGGCGCCCGGCACCACAACGCGGAAAGCGGCCCCGTCATTGAATACGCGTATGTCTAAGGTATAGGGGGTCGATCCGTGCATCAAATGCAGCTCCAGCCCGTTGTACGCATTGACAGCCACCGAATGCACACCCAGCCAGGGATATTGCTCATTCAATTTATACCGCCGGTCATCCCGGATCATAGCCCCTTCCGTCAGAGAGATCCCATCCAGGGAAAACCGCAGCGGCGAAAGCCCTACCACCTGTATGGCGCCGGCATGCACCGTAAATGACAATTCTTTTTTCCCGGGAATGAGCTCAAAGGACAGGGTCCCGTCAGGGCTCTTTATAACGTAAGAAGGTACGGCAGCTGCCTGGGGCAATAGATAGGCGGTCAGCAGGAACAGGGACAGGAAAAGGGATTTCTTCATATGGCTGTAGATGGGTTACAGAACACTTGTAAAGCAACAATGCAAGAGAATACTATTTTCGAGGTGTTTAATTTGTATAATTAGCAAAATATTCAACTATCCTGGCATATGCTTCCTGGTATTTCAAATTTATCGGAATATTATACCATGTATACATTCAGCCGACAAATAAAACCTCTCCCCCTGCTGGCGGCAGCCCTGTTCCTGTCCTTCCAGTCACATCATCCCATATGGGAATCCAGGCTTGTCCACCTTACCAGGGACGGCAAACTGCAATATATCCCCGATGACAAAGGCAATACCCTCCCCGATTTCAGCCTGGTAGGATATGCCCAGGGCGATCGCCCCCTGCCGGAATTGAAAGTAGTAAAGACGGTGTCCCCTGCCGGTGATGCTCAACAGGCTATCCAATCCGCCATCGACGAGGTGTCCGCAAAAACCCCCGATCCCAACGGTTTCCGGGGCGCCATCCTGTTGGAAAAAGGCATATATAAGATACCGGGCACCCTTCATATCCATGCCGGCGGTATCGTATTGCGGGGGGAAGGGAATGATACGAAACTAGTGGCCGCCGGAAAAGGGCAAAGGGCGTTGATCGACGTATCCGGCAGCGGTGACATCCGGGAAAAGGCAGGTACCCGCCTATCCATCATCGATGACTATGTACCGGCCGGCGCCAAATCCTTCCGGGTAAGCCAGGTAGAGGGTTTTAAGCCGGGGGACAGCATCATCGTCTACCGCCCCGGCACCGACGCCTGGATAAAAGACCTGAAAATGGACGCCATCGAAGAACGCCAGGGTACCAAACAATGGCAGGCAGATGAATTCAACTTCCGCTTTGAAAGGGTGATCACCGCCATCCGGGGCAATACCATCTTTATCGACAATCCTATCGTGATGGCCCTCGAAAAGCAATACGGTGGCGGAGAGATCTTCAAATACCATTTTAATGGACGTATCACCCAGGTGGGTGTAGAACATCTTTATTGCGAGTCGGAATATGCCAATGATACAGCCGAAGACCATGGATGGGATGCCGTATCCTTCAACAAGGTGGAGAATGGCTGGGTAACGGACGTGACGTCAAGATACTTCGGCTATTCCTGCGTGAACCTGGGTAGTTCTGCCCGTAATATATCCGTGCTCCGGTGCAGCTGCCTCGACGCCAAATCGCAGATCACCGGCGGCCGGCGTTATTCTTTTAACAACACAGGACAGATGAACCTGTTCGCAGACTGTCATGCTACGGAAGGGCGCCACGATTATGTCACCGGCGCGCGGGTATGCGGCCCCAATGTATTCTTTCACTGCAATGCCGAAAGGACCCATGCCGACATCGGGCCTCATCACCGGTGGGCCATGGGCACCCTCTACGACAATATCGTCACGGACGGCGAGATCAATATACAGGACAGGGGCAACTGGGGCAGCGGTCATGGCTGGTCCGGCGTATGGCAGATATTGTGGAACTGTACGGCAAAAGCAGCGGCGGTACAAAGTCCATGGGTATCCGGCAAGAACTTTTGTATAGGATTAAAAGGAGGAAAGGTACAAGGACGTTTGAAAGATAGACCCGATGGAGAATGGGAAGGACAGAACCAGGATGGCCTCCAACCCACTTCGCTCTACCTGGCTCAACTAAATGAGCGCAATTGGCATGGGAAAAAATATAGCCAATTGCGCTAAATATCTAATATCTGTCCTTCGGACAACGAACCTTCGGTTCGTTCTGGCCCGGCAGGCAAATAAATAAGTGATCAAAAAATAAAAATCTCAACATGCAAGTAAGCCATTTAAAACATGTACTGTTCGTAACCCTTTTGTACGCAGGGGGTCTCCGTGCCCAATCATCCGTGGCCACAGACGCCGAAGCATTGGTGCGCAAAGTAGCGGATCATATCATTCAAACCACCAGCTTCCGCTTTGTCAACAGCAAGACAGGAGAAAAATTCGAATCCCTGAAAGGTGTCGCTTCCTCTCCGGATGTCAAAGCAGAAAGCAGGTATAATAAATGGGCTTATGTCAATGGCGTACTCACTGTAGGCATGGTACAGACGGCTGCCGTGCTGAAGGATACCAAATATTCCGATTATTCCCGGAAGAACTTCGACTTCATCTTCAGCAACCTGGATTTCTTTAAAAAACAATTTGACGCAGGCGCTAAGAGTCCCGAGTACCGGCCCGTGTTCCGCATAGGCTCACTGGACGATTGCGGCGCCATGTCGGCGGGATTGCTCGATGTATACGCCTTCGACAAACGAAAGGATTATATGGACTATCTCGAAAGAGTGGGTGATTATATCCTCAACAAACAGCTCAAGCTGTCCGACGGCACGCTGTCCCGCAACCATCCCCACGACATGACCCTCTGGGCGGACGATCTGTATATGAGCGTTCCGTTTTTGGCCAGGATGGGCAAGCTTACGGGCGACAGGAAATATTTTGACTTCGCCGTTCAACAGGTGGAAGCCTTTAACCGCTACTTATACGACAGCACAACAGGTCTCTATTTCCATTGCTATTATAGTGATGAGAATATGAATGGCGTTGGACGCTGGGGACGCTGCAACGGCTGGCTTGCCCTGGCGCAAAGCATGTTATTGGATTACCTGCCGGCAGATCATCCCAAACGGGCAGCGCTGACCCGCCTCCTGCTCCGGCAGATCAAGGGCTTCTCCCGCTACCAGGACAGCAGCGGCATGTGGCACCAGGTGCTGGACAGACCCGACTCCTACCTGGAATCTTCCGTCACCGCTATGTTCACTTATACTGTTGCGCATGCGGTCAACAAGGGATGGATCGACAAAAGCTATATCACCATTGCACAGAATGGATGGGAAGGTCTCGGCCGCAAAGTGACGGCCGACGGCGAGATACAGGACATCTGCATAGGCACCAATATCGCGGAAGACATTCGCTTTTATTATACCCGTCCCAGCGAGTTAAACGATATACACGGATTGGGCGCCTTTCTCCTGGCAGGTACGGAGATCGTGCTGGCGAAGGACAAGCTGGTCGATCTTACGAAAAAACGGTAGCCGCTAACCGGCTTTTATCTTACTGTTATCGATTAGCGTGATCCCAAACCGCTGTTGCAAAGCAGCGGCTTTTTGCAGCCATTCGGGCGATGGCGGCCCTATAGGCGCCGGAGGATAAGCCAGCTTGTCAGCCGGCTGGCTTAGTTCTATAAACATGTCTTCGAGTCCCGCAGGAACCAGGTGGATCAGCACTTTAGCTGTATCACTCAGGATTTTGAACCCATGATTGACCCCTTTAGGGAGATGAATAAAGTTTCCCGCTTCCAGGTGTATCTCCTGGCCATCGATCATGAAAATCATTTTTCCTTCTAACAGTTGAAAGGACTCGTCTTCAAGGGTATGCGTGTGAGCAGGAGGCTCAATGCCTTTGCGGAGATTTGCCTCGATAAGACTGAATTGTCCATTGGTATCTCTCCCTGTGGCTATAAATGTCCAATATCCTCCCATATAATACCGGGTACGTTGCAACCTGTCTTTAAGCGTGTAGGTAGTATTCATTTTTTCCATAGTACTTATAGCTAAAAATAAGAATTCTGTAAATTAGGGACAAATACGAGATCACTTTTATGCAAGAACCGCTTTCTTTATATGTGGATGAATTAACGCCTGATAAAATAAAAGCAACTGTATCGACCACCAATTCACTCATTCACAATTTTAGCGTACTGAAAAAGCTCGTTCCGGACTTAACACCTGCTTATATAGGAGAAAAAATAAACGGAGTATCTGTTATGCCTATTGGCAGGTTCATTTGCATGCTGACAGGACCATCCGGCAATAGAGGCATGATACTGCTTGATCTGATAGATAAGGAAGAGCTTGCAGAGGCCATGGCTGACAAGCTCGGCCATCCTGATCTCCGGGATAGGTTCATGGAAGTGTACGATTACATCCTCAGCCATCCTGAACATCACGAAAATTGCGAACTGGTTGTAGGAAAGGCCAAAGGGCTCTTCCGCTAGAAGATATGATAAAACCATTCCCATCGTACAACAGACTTTTCTGCTCTACTGCTAAATCACCTGATAAAATAATCCGAATAAAATGTCCGGAAACGTTAACCACAAACGTCTTAGTACAAAGCGCGAAGGATTCAAGTGTAAAAATCAAAAATCATCACTAAAATAATTTCCGATAACCCATCTTCAATGACGTCAGAAAACAAGTCTAATAATAAGCGACTACCAGGCTTTTTCGGCTCGCCAGTCACATTGATCCGCGTCAGTTCCATCCTGGTTGTTTTAGAAACAGTCGGGCATATGACGGGATATCCCTGGTCCTCAAGCCACGTTCTTCAGGAAACTCAACTCGTCCGTTCGATGAAAGCTGTCGACTTTTTATTCTTTGGTGAACGTTCAAGCTATTGGAATCTTTATTCAGGATGGGGCCTTTTCATTGCAGTTCTTCTGCTCACACTGGCAATTATTCTCTGGTTTTTGTCGAATTTTGCCCGGCTTGCCCCAAGACAAGTAGGTGTCATTACGGGAATAATTTCCACGAGTTTGCTGTCCTGTTCTTATCTCTCTTTTCGTTTTTTCTATCTGCCATCGAGTCTATTATTGTCAGCTACCTTCGTAATTTTACTGGCGGCGGCAGTTCGATTGTTGACACGAGCTTAACTACCTTTGCCGTTACGGAGCCGTCATCCGGGCAACCCAAAATACTCACTTCCTGTGAATACATCCGCATGACGGAGGAATATTTTAGTGGTCAATACGCGGTGTACTTCCTCATCCGCATCTGCGCAGCAATCGGCCAGCACTGTCAAGCGATAATCCTTATCAACGGCCTCCCGCAATGTTGACAATACTACACCACCGGTGGAGAGACCGGTAAGTACCAGGTGCTGAATACCAAAAGCCCGTAAAACCATATCCAGGTCACTGCCCGAGAAAGCACTTAACCGGCGTTTTAAAACAATAATATCTCCTTCTTGAGGTGCTAAATCCGGGTGGACCTTGGCAAACTCATCCATTTTCAAACCGCCGAATTTCTGTTTGGCGGCGGCAACACCCTTATTATTCGTGCTTACTTCTGGCGCACCTTGCCTAAAACCAACTGTTACATAAATTACTCGTAACCCATTTTGCCGGGCACTGGCAATGGCTTGCGCAACCTTGGATACCACATTTGTTGCGTTGGGAAACGTCCCGACTATTACTGGTTGCATATCCATTACAAGCAGGGCTGTGTTGCTGTTATTTTGTACCATTTCGAGGCTTTTTTCTATTATAACAAAGTTATTGAGGAAAACACATGGCGGTATATCGCAAATCGCCTTAAATTTGTTCTATTACGCCATGAGTAAAAAAATAGTTGAAAACATACATTGTGTCGAAACCGTTAAGGATGGTCTTGTAGTTCATCAGCATTTGGGAGAGTTCAGTACCAACTGGCATAAACACAACCATGGACAGCTTGTCTATGCCGAACATGGACTATTTTTTTTGTCTACGCAGAAAACCCGCTTTTTGATACCCACGAAGTTTTGTGTTTGGATACCTCAGGGAGAGATCCATCAATCCATTTCCTATTCATCGTCCCTACTTATTCGTACCATTCACCTGGATGTTTCTGCTCATCCAAATCCGTTTTATCAAAAAGTGGGAATTTATCAAACTACCCCTTTGTTGGAGGAACTGATCCATTACTCAAAAAGGTGGAATGAAACAACGGCCACGGAGGATACTGAACGAACCTTCTATCTGAATTTTAAAAATTTACTTCCGGATATTTGCAAAGAAAAGGTGCCGCTGACCTTACCCGCACCCAGTTCGGACAAGCTCATTTCCATCGTCAACTTCTTAACAGAGCATTTTCAAACCAAACATTCAGCCGCAGTAATTGCAGAGCAATTTGGGATTTCTGAGCGCACACTTTCCCGGCTCTTTCAAAAGGAGTTAGGTATGGGGATGCTTCAGTTTTTGAAGGTCCTTAAGCTAATTAAAGCGCTGGAATGGTTTGATGAAGGCATATCAAATGTGAGTGAAGTAGTGTACAGGCTCGGCTATGAAAGTGTCTCAACTTTTAGCAACACTTTCAATGAAGTATTGGGATACCGGCCCCAGGTTTATCTTCAAAAGAGAAAACACATGCATGCCGTAAACACATCTCATGAAGAACCGGCAACAAGCGAACAAGTTACACCATAAACTTTAATAAGATAAAGATATCGAAGCATAAAACCCGCCATGGAAGCTACCGTCTGGACACATCTCGAAAGAGAATCCAGCCCTGCATGACGGCTGCGAACTTTTGCAGTCCCATCCAAAAGGTAGTGATACCGGGTTTTCGTTCGGAGTTATAGCCCTTCCATCCGCCCAATCGGGCAATAGCCCATATATATCTTTTCAAATCGGAGGATGTATATGGGTTTTTTAATTTTTCTGTATTGCCCTCCAACTGTTCGATCTGTTTTTCCAGGTATTCTATTTCCTGGGGAGAAAAACAGCTTTGTGGTGGTGATTCTTCCGGTGTCGCATAGGCAATTTGCATGATAAAAAGTTTGACAATAGTTTCCAGCATCATCAAACAGAGCTTCATGATGGCTTTCCCTTGCGACAATTCACTTGCTCCAATGTTAAACCCTTCTTTTTTCAACATCCTGAACACCTCCTCGATCATTCGATGTGCCTGCTAATACGGTTCCGATTTCTTACCATGGAATTTACCACTATCGGAGCGGCAGCACTAAGCAGGAGTTGAAAGGACCGGCACTCCATAAGTTCTTGTTGCAAAAGATAGGCATTTCCTGGGAGCAACAAATCGTATCTAATGCTACATTAGATGACCTCGATGACACTACGATAAAACGATTTCTTCAAAAGGCGATCAATCACAAGCGTATTTCTGAGCATGCGGCATCCACAGATACACTGACTTTATTAAAAAATCTTGAGCTAATAAACGATAAAGGAGAATTCCTGCTCGCTGCCTTGCTCTTGTTTGGTAAACGTCCCAAAAAATATGCCCCGGCTGCTTATTTTAAGATAGGGCGTTTTGGAAAGTCTCCCAGTGATCTTCTTTACCAGGATATCGTCGAAGGAAATATTCTGGATATGGCAGATACTGTTATGGAAATTCTGAACAAAAAATATCTTATCAGGCCCATTTCTTACGAGGGATTATTACGGAAAGAACCTCTGGAATACCCGGAAAAGGCCTTAAGAGAAGCAATACTCAATGCAATCATCCATAAGGATTATTATGGCACCACGATTTTTCTAAGTATTTATGATGATCGGTTAAATATTTGGAATCCCGGGAAGTTGCCTGATACATTGACAGTAGAACAATTAAAATTACAACATCGTTCCGTCCCTCGCAACAGATTGATAGCAGACGTTTTTTTCAAGGCAGGTTATATTGAAGCGTGGGGCCGGGGCATAAATCTTATGATCGAGGAATGTCAGACATACAATATTCCAGATCCAATAATTGCGGAGGAACAAGATGGCATCAGCGTGACCTTGCTGAAAGATATCTTTACAGTTGAATATTTGCGCACTTTAGAGTTGAACGAAAGACAGATAAAGGCAATATTATACATAAAGGAACATCATAGTATTACTAATACTGTCTACCAAACTTTAAATAACTTAGGTAAATCAATATCTACAGTGGAATTGCAGGCACTATTGGACAAGAAACTGATCGAAAAAATTGGAACAACGGGTCGGGGTACGAAATATGTGCTTTCCCATCCGAACGGCCGGTAAAGGGCCGAAACGGCCGGTAAAGGGCCGGTAAAGGGCCGAAACGGCCGGCAAAAATTATAGAATTTGTCAGCTAACCGAGACAATATTCCATATAATAAGTTGATTATCAATATATGTTTTATTTAAACAAGATAATCGAAATACCGCATCCGCAAAAAGCTCGCTAATATATTTAGCTTTTTATTAAATTGCCTGATTATGAACCGGCAAATCGACCTCTTTCTATGAATTTTGACAAAGCGCGGGCCCTGTACCGGAATGACAAGACGCTTCAAATCCTGAGGGCAGAACATTTCCCCTTATTAATAAGCTTTTTTCACCTGGCTTTCAAACAACAGGAACGAAAAGCCTATCCTCAACCCGACCTGGTCAGCCTGCTGGGGGACTTCTTATTTTCCCTGGAACGACAGGGAATACCCGAATACAATAAGCCGCCAATAGATTATCTCCAAAAATGGGCCCAACAAGGCTACCTCCGCCGGTATTATGAATCGACCGACGAACCCATCTACGAGTCATGATAGCCTATTTAGAGCAACCGCTTCAACGACCGTGGAATGATCAGCCCTAAAGATATTCACCAGCAAGCAATAAAATGGTGGAAACCGTTTCTGCAAAGCATTATATCCGGCGAGCCTTTTTTCCCAAAAGAGATCGATCGCATTGGGAAAGTAAGGCCTGGCGATGTAACCGGCCGTTTTGACGTTCTGCAGGATGAAATTGCTGCGTTATACAAAAAATCTAAAAATGAAACGGGAAGGGGCTATTGGATAAAAATTGCCGAAAAAAACTTCCGGAGAACCGGCTCACACCAGCTTCCCGATAGCATTGTCTTTGAATCGGCAGAAGATTATCTTCATTTCGTACAGAAAAAAACCGAATACGAGCGATTTCTCGGCAATTATCGGCTGATCACCCAAAGCCTTCCTCAACTGCAAGCCTGGGCAATGCACAACCCCATATCTTTAACTATTGGCGAAGTTAACTGGAAAGGCATTCTTGCCGTTTGCTCTTATTTTATTTCTCACCCAAGACCTGACCTTTATATCCGGCAATTGCCCATTGCTGTTCAAACTAAATTCATTGAGGAGAATTCCCCATTATTGCAATCGCTGCTGGATTTTCTTATTCCTGATCATATCCGCGACCCTCATCAAAAAAGGTTGGCAGATCGTTACTTTCTTCGACGGGACGAACCTTTGATTAGATTGAGGATGCTTGACCGATCGTTGGCCTTTCCCAATAATATAATGGATATCAGCATCCGTCTGTCGGACTTTGAAAAAGGGAAATGGCAAAATCGACATGTTGTTATTACAGAAAACAAAATGAACTTTTTGGCTTTGCCCGATATTCCTTTCACAATAGCCATCTGGAGCGGCGGCGGATTTATGGTAAGCTATCTCAGAGATGCGCAATGGCTTCGCGACAAAAATATCTTTTATTGGGGAGATATAGACGAACATGGTTTTCAGATATTGCATCAACTACGCACTTACTACCGCCGGACCCAAAGTATTATGATGGATCGGCCAACATTCGAGCTATTTAAGGAATTTGCCGTTGCGGGAGAGCGTAACAAGGCAGAAAGCCTTTCCTTGCTGGATGCTGAAGAGCATAGATTATATGAAACGCTTAAATCTATGCCGGACACCAATAGACTGGAACAGGAAAAAATACCTCAGGCATATGCCGATATCCTCATTGTGCAGAAAATCACTGAATTTGAATCGGCTCAATAAATAGAGCTGGTTTGATTGTCCAATGTGGTAACCAGGCTGAATTCAAACCAGGCACCTTGATTCTAAAGGACTTCTAAAAAGGTTTAGAGAAAGAAAATATAAAAAGGACTTCAAATCTAATGATTTGAAGTCCTTTGTGACCCGGATTGGACACTTTTCAAACCGCTTTCTTGCAGATTTGCGCTTGGTCGCCGATTTAAGTGATTGATAACCCGCAATCAATAATGCGACAATTAAAAGAGTTTGTTTAACATTTGTATTTTGTCAGAAAGTGGTCTGTCATATGAAGTCGCTATCTTTTCGTGATCTGGCCTTGTGCTTTCTTGGCGACCGACCTATCTAATAGCGCGTTTTGCAGCCCAGGCAAGGCCTGCTGTCCAAGGATACGGGCCAGCCAGCTCTCTCCGGAACCG
>Ga0105240_10001143_pt1 | contig 46457 bp, 39 predicted proteins | sample KBSC54metaG_FD_80426 | JGI IMG/M metagenome (GOLD analysis project Ga0105240, IMG submission 80426) | Corn rhizosphere microbial communities from Kellogg Biological Station, Michigan, USA - KBS C5-4 metaG | ecosystem: Host-associated > Plants > Roots > Rhizosphere > Soil | place: Michigan, USA... | reverse complement strand
TGGCGTGGTGTGCACAAAGTTTGTTCAGTTTTCCAAATCCAAAGGAAGCGCTTCGGGCCATAAAAGAGGCTGTACGTCCCGGAGGGTATATCATTGTTTTGGAGGAGGATACCTTGCATCAATTGCTTATTCCATGGCCGATCGATTTAGAACTCGCCTTGCGCGAAGCGGAATGGCAAGCGCTTAAAGCCGAAACACGGATGCCGGATAAATATTATGTGGCACGACATCTTCGAGGATTATTCGCTGGTGTCGGACTCAAACCGCATCGCAAATATACCTACACCATGGAAAGAGCAGCTCCTTTATCCGGAGATGTCCATATTTTTATTCGTGAGTATTTCCGTAATTCTAAAAAACGTCTTTGGCCTTATCTGTCAAAAACGATGCGCCATCTCTGGCATACCTATCTCACGCCCGCATCGCCGCACTATCTTCCCGCCCAAGACGATTTCGAAATGACATGGATCTCCCATGTCTTATGGAGCCAAAAAACGTAAGGCCAGTGTATTTTTACGATGGCTGGCCGTAGATCTTTTGCGCTAGTTCTAAGTGTTTTTGTAATGTCGGCAACGTATTCCCGACCAATTGTCTAACATCCTCTGGCAATGCCGATTTCTGAGCCGATTCCATTTTGGCGATGTCTTTTTTATGGTCATCTATCATCAACTTGGCGAACTTTCGATCAAACTCGCTTCCGGAAAGTGATTTCAAATGTTTCATTTCCATATCGTCCATCACTCCTGGTTTTGCCGACTTCAGTGTAATGCCGTTTTTGGTTGCTAGATCCGTTACTTGTTTATCGTTGTCTTGATGATCATTGACCAGAGTTTTGCCGTAATTGCGAACGTCGTCGGTGGCTCCCTTTTCCTGCGCCAGATGACCCATATGAATTTCCATATGGTCGGCCTGATGCAGATCATTAAGGACATCGGCGGCCGTCACATCCGCTAGTGCCACAGACGAAGACATGGCCATTATGCCTAGAACCTCTATCACCGTTGGGTATAGTTTCATTACACATCCTCCTTTAGTTTTGAGTGAATGGATTGATTTATCTTTAATGGTTCGATTCCGCAGACTCCTAGACGCCGCTAGCTCCGACGGGATGGTTTAACGTGTCAAAGAAATGTGTCCGATGCATGAGGCAGGATCGGTTCAGCCCTTTCAGAATGTCTTGAATTTGGGCGTGATGAAGGGAAAGCATCATGCGCACGTTATAGGCCAGCGGAGTACGACGTATCTCCTCGTAGAGACTCGCCACTTGCATACAACAATTGACGGCATTAAGAAGAAGGATTTTATCCTTCTCGATAAAGGGGTTACTCCAAGGGCTAGAAGAGCTAGAACTTGTCACGCTTTCTCCGCTCGGGACAGAACCACCAAATTCACGAATTTTATTTTCGATCTCGATCATGCTCCGCATCTGCTGTTGCCAATAGCTAATAAGAGTCTCCTTCCAGTCTGGGTCAGAAGAATGCTGTGCCAGATCATGAAGCGCTGATACCGCGGCTTGACTAGCTGGAAGGAGACGATTTAAAACCCCGAGTTGAGCTTGTCTATGTGCAATGACTTCCATAAAGGTTAGGAACCCACCATTTGCATTTCTTTTGTGGCTGGGACGCCTTGTTTCTTTAATTCCTCTTTGCGCGTCGCCATTTCTTCCCCTAAGGCTTCAAGGTCAATGTCTGATTTTTCTACCTTGGGAAGCATGTCCGATTCTTCTTCTTTGATATGGTGACGGACCATCTCCGATAAGACGGTAAACTTTGCTTCGAAGCGCTCATCGCCATCCCCCATCGCATCTAACTCGGCAATGGAAATACGCACCATGTGATGCTCTTCATCGGCTTCATTCATAATGTCTTCTTCTTCAATGACGGGACGAACTTGGGGATAGAAAATTTCTTCTTCAATCGCATCGTGAATTTTCAATTCCTCAATGGCTTTTCTTGCAATTTTTGCTTTTTCTTTTGTGCTTTCAGTATCTTCAAATTGGTCGAAGAGATCTTTGACAAGTTCATGGTCCTGTTCTAAAAGCTTTACGGCATTTTGTTTCTTTGACATGGCCAATTCTCCTTAGATTATTCTTACGCTAATCAGAAAATCATTAGCTTTATATGTGACACAGCGGATTCCAAGCGGGTTACTTTGAACCGCTCCCCTCGAATGTAACCATCCGATGTAATCACGCATCTCAATTACAAAACTGACAAGGAGGATGTTATGGCCATTGCCCCATCAAAAATTGTTCGCTATGCCGTGGTTGGATTGGGATCTTTTGCGCAGATGGCCATCTTGCCAGCTTTTAAGCATGCCCGAAAAAACTCTAAACTTGTCGCCTTCTTTTCTGGGGATTCCATGAAAAGGAAAAAATTGGGCCAGCGCTATCATGTCGATCAACTTCATAGCTATGACCATTACGAAGACGGTCTTCTTAGCGCCAATATCGATGCGGTGTATATTGCGCTTCCCAATACCATGCATAAAGAATTTGCCGTGCGTGCGGCTAAAGCCGGCTGTCATATTTTGTGCGAAAAACCCTTGGCTTTGACGGAAAACGACGGCCGGGAAATTATCGACGCTGCAGAGCAAAATCGTGTCAAACTCATGACGGCTTATCGCTTGCATTTCGAAGAAACGAATTTGTCCATTATCGATCTCATCAAGAAAAGAAAGATCGGCGAGCCCCGATTTTTCAGTTCAGTTTTCAGCCATCAGGTACGGCCAGGCGATATTCGCACCCAACACTCTAGCGGTGGAGGCGGACTATGGGATTTAGGGGTCTATTGCATCAACGCGGCGCGCTATTTATTTCGCGCTGAACCTACCGATGTGTTTGCCATGACGGCGAACACGGACCCCAAACGCTTTCATGGGGTTGATGAGTTGGCCGCGGCCATCCTTCGCTTCCCGAAGAACCGCGTGGCCCAATTTATCACCAGTCAGGGCGCCGGGGATAGCTCCCAATACCGGATCGTGGGAACGCGCGGCGATATCCAAGCGGATCCCGCTTTTGAATATGCAGAAGGAAACCAATTTACGCTTACAGTCGGCTCCAAAAAAACAATGTTCAAAAAACCCAAACGCGATCAGGTGGCCGCCGAGCTCCTTTATTTTTCCGATTGCATTCTTAAAAACAAAAATCCCGAGCCTTCCGGATGGGAAGGATTGTTAGATGTGCGTGTGATTGAAGCTTTATATCGTTCGGCCAAGACGGGCCTGCCTGTGCATCTGCCCCCGATGGTGAAAAACCGAAGGCCCATAAAAGCCCAGCAGATTACAAAACCGCCGATCGCGCATAAAAACTTAGTCCATGCTCAATCGCCGTCGCTCTAATCATTGAAGGGCGGTAAAAAATTACATGCGTGAAGTTAAAGTTTCAGTGCCTCAAGGGCTAGGTCATGAAGTGACCTCTTTAGCCATCGCGATGGGAAACGCAAGCATTTCCCTTCACACCGTATACAACCCCGCACGATCACAGAATTATGAAGAAATTAAAATTAAAACATCGACACCTAAAGCCCGCCTCTTTATCGACCGGTTAACCCGAGCGCCTTTTTATCAAGCCGAGGATTGTGTTCTCTCATCGCATGACATGCGCTCGTTAAGTTTCCGTCAAGATATCGGGGAAACGACGAAGCCATTCTGTATGCCGACGATGGATGTCTATGAAGATTTGTGGCAAGCGATTCATATCACGCCAAGTTTTATTGTTCGTGTGGTCGTTTCCGCAATGCTTCTGACTTATGGCATGCTGCAAAACCGTGTCATCCTCATGATCGGCGCTATGCTTTTTACAGTATTTTCACCTCCGTTAATGGCGCTGGGATTAGGTGTCCCGCTTCGCGATAAAAAAATCATCATGTACGCGCTCGCCTCCTTTGGTGTGGCAAACGTTTTAAGTATCGTCGCTGCCGCCATCGTGGCAGGTGTCGTGGGGGGGCCGCTTCTGTGGGATGATTTTGGAGGCTTGGCGGGAAATGTTTTTGTAGCGATCGGTGCAAGCGTTGCTGGGGCAATCGCAGATACCGATGATGCCGGTCGGCGCCAACTTATAGCTATTGCAGCAGCGTTTCCTTATTCCCGATTTCCGCCATGGATTGGAATCTCGCTGGTATTGGGATTTCCATCGCTCAAAGTCACGCTGTATCGGTTGGCGATTTTTGGATTAAATATTGGAGCGATGATTGTTAGTTCAGCCATTACCTACCAGCTTCTTCGCTTGCGACGGCCAATTGTGTAGGAAGTAAATCGCGGAGTTGCCGGGCATTGGTGATCGCATGGCCTTCATAATCATTATTAAAGTAAACGAAAACGTCACGCTCTTGATTTAACCAAGATCTCATGCGCTGGGCCCATGGGTGAAGTTGATCTTCCGTATAGAGACCATGATATTTGGCTTCTTTGGTCCCGTGAAAGCGGATATAAACCGTTTTCGCAGGCACCTCGATGGGCGACGGTTGGCCACGCATATCATGCAGGCATAAAGCGATGTCCTGACGTTCCAGAAGTTTGTAAATATCGTCGCGATACCAACTCACATGGCGGAACTCCATGGCATAACGATAGCGCTTTGGCAGCGCATCAAAAAAACGGCGTAAGCGATCCGCGTCGTAGGCCAAGAACGGCGGCAGCTGCCAAAGGATAATCGCCAATTTTTCGCGAAGTTGCCGCATAGGCTTGAACATGGTTTGCAATGCCTCTTGCACATCGGTTAATTTTTTCATGTGCGTAATAAAACGACTTCCTTTGTAAGCAAAAAGAAAATCGTCCGGGGTTTTCTCATGCCAGGTTTTAACCGCAGTCGCTTGCGGAAGACGATAAAACACGCCATTCAGCTCAACCGTGTCAAAGTGACGGGCATAAAATTCAAGCCATTCCGATGAAGGCAACGTCGCCGGATAAAAGACGCCGGGCCAATCTTTATAATGCCAGCCTGAAGTTCCGATTCGAAGCATAATTATTAGAACGTCCCTTGCGGGGAGGGTTACAAAGCGGTCTTCCTACTTTTAACTCTACTGGAATTACTCGGATAAAAAATCAAATATAATCTTAGCCACTTCTACCCCTTTATTCCGGGATGGTGTAACGGTAGCACACAGCCCTTTGGAGGCTAGAGTCTAGGTTCGCCCGCCAGCCGACCGGCGGGCGTCCGCCGGAAGTCTGGCGGACGAATCCTAGGTGATAAATGTTTTGGATTTATGTAGTGCAGCACGCAGAATCATTAAAGCTTTATACAGGGTCAACTGGAAATCTTGAGCGACGTTTAGCAGAACATCGCTCAAAAAAGCCCGGTTATAATTTGGTCTATCAAGAAACTTTTGAAACGTTAGTAGAGTCACAGCATCGCGAACGATTTTTGAAGACGGGCGACGGTAGGCGTTGGCTTAAACAAAAACTTGCTAGCCTTAATTTTGTTGATCGCTCAAATAGTAGTTCATAAGGTTGCATAGTAGTTTTCAATTTATTCCGGGATGGTGTAACGGTAGCACACAGCCCTTTGGAGGCTAGAGTCTAGGTTCGAATCCTAGTCCCGGAGAATTTGCCGTAAGCCGTTGATTTGTAACGGTTTTGAGAATTAAGGTTCTGACGTTCGATATTCTTCGTCGATAAACTGTTCGAATCCTAAAGAGAGGTCATTTGGAGGCGACAATCTACAGCACAGCTGAATCGGACTTTTACAAGGGGTCGTTACAGAATCATTCTGTAACGGCCTTTTTCTTGGATCTCTGCAAGATTCGCCAAACCGCCGTTCGAGACCATTTGCCGGCGCGCTTACTCTCTCGATCTTCTTGGTTCAAATGCTTCGCAATTCCTTCGGACGACAAACCATCAGCAGAAAGCTCTCGAATCCGTTTGAGCCAATGTTCCTCTGAGGGGTTGATGCTGCGGCCAACCGGAGTTTGTCGTTCGCCATATGGAATACGACCTTTTGCGGTCGGTCGAAGCGAATCGTGGATTGTTGGTGGGGAGGGCGACTTTTTGACCGGGGTCGAGCTTTCTTCTTGAGCTATGCGTATAACGGCCGCCGCTAGTAGATCGACGATTCTGCGGAAACGCTCTTCGGGTATCATCCAATCGTATTGGGATTGTCGTCGTTCGGTCATAGATGTTGGTACCTTCTTCAAATAAAAATGTAAAGAAAGTGTGCTATGGGATCACGTATCAGTTTGTGGTTTGATGCAATCACGAATAAGTGGGCCTGGCGCTGGTTTGTTCTGGTTGGGCTTAACTACCCAGTTTTCATATTCATTGTGCGTCTCTTTTATCCTGACCGAAGCTCTGCAGAAGAAGGGATAAATCGATGGTCATGGCGTTGGCTTACAACTTTTCCAAGTAATGTATTTGCACCAAGTGACGAGGATTGGGGGGTTAATTGGGCATTTGTGATTTTTGCAATCGTTCTCTGCGCCGAAGTTTATTCTTTGAGAAAATGGCTTTTGCCATTTTGAATAATAATGCCTAGAAGGAGTTTGGAATGAAGATAACTCGTCTTGTTGTGCCACTAATAACAGTTGCTATGGTCGGATGTTCTTCTCAATCAAAACCACAACAATCTTTGCAATTCACGGCTACATGGGTACAAACTCTGCCTAGCGGACAAATCACCAAAGACGTAACGGCAAGCGGTGATCGGTTCAAAATCGTTGAGACGTCTTCCGGAGGTCAAGTGGTTAAAATTTACGATGGCCAAAAATTATTCCAGACGGGGGCGCTCGGAGGTCAAAAAGGTAGTGCCGATCCCGCAAACGAACGCAGTGTTAGTTATCTCCGTTTTTGGAATTGGCCTCCAGAAGGAGCGAGCACCACAGGCGAGTCTGTCTTGGGTCGCGAAACTATGCTTTATGAATCTAAAGAGCCTATTAGTAATACGACTTTCCGGCGGTTCGTGGACAAGGAGACAGGAATCCTTCTTAAGCAGCAGCAATTGCATTCCGGGCCCAATATAAACCCACAAACCGACTCAATTGAAGAATGTCAAAAGATCGTTTTCGGTGAGGTTGATCCGAATGTGTTCAGCATCCCATAATCGAAATGACGGATTTGATTCCAACTGAAAACAAGTTTTCCATAACCGAGCAATGCCGGACTATCGCAGAATGGGTGGGCTCAAATGTCGATGGTTTAGGAAAGGTTTTGGTCTCATTCGGAATTGTATCGCAACCTCATTTGATGTTGGTGTCCGGCCTCCTAATGTCGCTTGCGCCAAAATTTATGGATGTTCATCGGCTCAAAGAATTAGAAGAAGATCTTGCTGCCATCCGCGTCCAGTTAGACGGCCATACAAAAATTTGAATGGAATGAGAGTAATATTCGGGGATTGTTCATGCGGTTAGAGCTTTTTATGAAGGAAAATTTTGAGACCAAACGACGAATATTGAAGGATGTCATTAAACGCTTCTTAGAAGGGGCACAACCTTTTACTCAAGATGAGACGGCCTATTTCATGCGGATTACCACTGACCTCACACCTTCTGACGTAGAATATTTGACTTGGGCTATTCAAAAGGGGCGCCTTGTAAAATCGCAGGAAGGTGGGATTGCCAAGCGAGCTTCAGAAAACGTAGAAGCCAAACGTAATCTGCATAGTTTAATATCTCTTGGACTTATCGAAACATCGCCGGTTTGGGGTGGCCAGGCCTACCATTTGACAACCATCGCTCCGCGCTATTTTGAATTCCTAACTGGTGAGGCGGTTCAGTCGGGAATTACCAACTCATTGTAAGGTAAAGTGAATTTGCTCATGGAGTCATCAGAGGAAATACGAAGAGAGCTTGAGCTACTCCGCAAAGAAAATGCGGAGTTGAAGCAGAAGCTTCAGCCTATTGTCGCAGCTTCAATTCCTAAATCTCCACCAGAGCAATTATCCATTCTGGGAGCTGATTTCGATTCCATTGCAGATGCGTCTGCGCCTGCGGGAAAACATGCGGTCACTTCTCAGTCTTCGATCCAGCAGAAGATTGGTCTTTTTCGCAGCTTGTTTCGTGGCCGGGAGGATGTCTATGCCGAACGGTGGGAGAGCGCGTACAGCGGCAAGAAAGGATATTCGCCCGCTTGTGAAAATAAGTGGGATGCGCTCAAAGATAAGAAAACACCCAAGAAGTATATCCCACTAACTGATCAGATCATTCAGGCTCATCTCTCCGGGGAGAAAACGATCGGCGTATACTCCCTTTTAGGAAATAGCCGCTGTTATTTTCTCGCCTGCGATTTTGATGGAACCGGGTGGACGTTGGATGCCCTATCTTATGTGAATGTCTGTCAGCGCTACGGCGTGCCTGCTTATCTGGAACGTTCCCGTTCAGGCGATGGCGGCCATGTCTGGATTTTCTTCAGCGGCTCAGTCAAAGCCGAACAGGCACGGCAGCTTGGAATGCGGCTCTTGCGGCAGGCCATGGAGGTTCGCGCGGAGATGGACTTGGCCAGTTACGACCGCTTCTTTCCTAGCCAGGACTTCACGCCCCGCGGTGGTTTTGGAAACTTAATTGCCCTGCCTCTTCAGAAAGATTGTCGGACCAAGGGAAACACCGAATTTCTGAATACCGATGATCTAGAACTCACTCCGTGGCCAGACCAATGGACGTTCCTGAGTCAGGTAAAAAGAATTGCTCCGGCTGAATTGAATGGCATCCTCTTGAAGGTTCCGCTCATTACGGTCGGCGTTGGGACGATGCGGGCCTCTTCGCAGGAAGTAAGGCAGAAGCATCCCGCGCCAGCTACAGTCCGTGCCACGTTAGGATCGGCTTTCAGCCTTGAAAAGGTGGGTATTCCACCATGGCTTCTGTCACAGATTAAGCATCTGGCTTCTCTATGGAACCCGAAGTTCTTTGAGAACCAACGAAAGCGATTTTCCAATTACGGTGTGCCGCCGCTCATTCGCTGTTATGACGAGGATATGAGTCATCTCCATTTGCCGCGTGGGACTCAGGAAGAGATCGAAGGGGTTCTTCGCGCGGCAGGGAGCGAGGTGATTCTTGAAGACTTACGACAGATATTTGAACCGCTTTCGTTTGAGTTCCATGGAGAATTGAGCGAGGCTCAACAGAACGCGATAACTGCTGCGTTGGCTGAGGATATCGGAGTTCTGGTCGCACCTCCTGGTGCCGGCAAAACGGTTATGGGATGTTTTGCTATTGCCCACCGCAATGTTCCGACGCTCGTTCTCTCTCATCGGAAGCCAATTCTTGAGCAATGGCGCCGTCAACTCATCCGGTTTCTTGGATTGAAATCGTCTGATATCGGACAGGTGGGTGGTGGTCGCAATCGCCAAACCGGCATTGTGGACCTGGGAATGCTACAAAGTCTAGAAGGCAATGACATCACAGCCTCTGAAGAATTTTTCTCGAGATACGGTTCGGTCGTCATTGATGAATGCCATCACATCCCGGCGGTAACGTTTGAAGCGAGCATGAAACGGGTGGCCGCGCGGTATATCCTGGGACTTACGGCAACCCCTTGCCGGAGTGATGGATTGCACGACATTATTCTCATGCAGTGCGGACCTATCCGTTACCGGATGGCAATGGAAGATAGCGGTGTTCCCCGCCAACTGATCGTACGCGAGACAGCGATGCCGCCCCTCCCCATGGAAACGCACATTTCGGAAGTTTTTAGGACGATGGCACGTGATGAAGCGCGCAATCAAATGATCCAGGAGGATGTTTATAAAGCCCTTGAAGCAGGTCGGAAGTGTCTCGTCCTGAGCCACTTGAAAGAGCATTGCCAGACATTGGCGGAAGCGCTCATTCAAAAAGGCAAATCACCTTATCTTTTGAGCGGCGCAATCGGTAAGAAACAACGTACCGCTATCATTAATGAAATCAAAGAGTTGCCAGGCGAAGAAGAGCTTTTAATTGTTGCCACCGGCCAATATCTCGGTGAAGGTTTTGACTGCCCACAAGTGGATACACTATTCCTGACTTTTCCCATCGCGTTCAAAGGTAAGCTGATCCAGTACGTCGGAAGAACCTTACGCCAGTACAAGGGCAAGGAGAGTGTCATTGTTTATGACTATGTCGACCGACAGGTTTCCGTGCTCAACCACATGTTTTATCGGCGGGGCGGGGCATACAAATCTATGAAGTTTTCCGTAGACGGCGCATCAGGGAAAAGGAAGGATTCATGAGTTTTTCACCGAAGTTCAATATCACTAATACGATTACCGCGGCGCTCACCAAAATCGAGCGCGCGCGTGGGTTTTTAGAAGCGGCGAAGTTATCCAAAGACTGGATTGCCGACATGCAGAATCGGGCGTTGGTCTTGGAAGCTCATCACAGCACGCATATCGAGGGGACGCATTTGACGTTGGAGCAATCCGAGAAGCTCTTGGCTGGAAAGAAAGTGGCAGGGGTCGATCCAGACGATGCCAAGGAACTCTTGAATTATCGGAAAGCTTTTGATTTCGTGAGCGAGTATCTGGACGGCGACGGACCTGTTACGGAGGGGCTCATCCGCGAAATTCATAAGCACTTGGTCACGGGCGTTCGGGGTGAGAAAGCTGAGCCCGGCCAATACCGGAAAGTTCAAAACTACGTGGTGAGTTCAAAAACGGGCGCGGTGGTTTATACGCCGCCCCCAGCCTTGGAAGTCCCCGCGATGATGAACGATTTGGTTCTTTGGTTGCGTGCGGAACATGAGGTCAATCCGGTTCTTTTAGCTGGCCTTGCTCAATTTCAATTGGTCCATATCCATCCCTTTGTCGATGGGAATGGCAGGACATCTCGGTTATTGTCCACCCTCGTTCTTTATAAGACAGGCTACGATTTCAAACGACTCTTCACGATCAGTGAGTTCTATGATCGTGACCGAATAGCTTTTTACCGAGCCATCCAAAGCGTCCGCGAGCAAGGGATGGACATGACAGGATGGCTTGAATTTTTTGTCACTGGACTTTCCACCCAGATGCTGGAAGTGAAGGCGCATGGGGAAAAGATTATCCGTACCGATGTCCTAGCGAAAAAACATAAGTTGTCCTTGCGGCAACGCAAAGCTATCGAATTCTTGATTGAAAAAGAGCGGTTTACGATTCAAGAATTTGAGGGTCTATTTCCTAAGGTCAATCGCCGGACCCTTCAGCGAGAGTTGGCTGGATTGGTCGAAAAAGGGCTAGTAAAGTCTGAAGGTGAAACTCATAACAAATACTACGAATTGATTGAAAAATAGACATGATTTTTGTGACATATTTGCGACAAAGTTCGTGACAAGTTAGCGACACGATTTATGACGGACTCCTAGGGATGATGGCTGTAGTCGGTCGAATTCTCTGAGCTGAAGTTCCTGGTTTTGGATCCGCGCCAGCCGCATCCAGTCTCGGTCGCTGATAAAATGTCGATGTTTGATAGGCGGCAAGTTACGGATATAATCTTGAATCTTAGGAGCCAAGTTGAGCAGATTCAATATCTGGGTTATGCGTGAAGGATCGAGTTTTAATCTTTTGGCCAAAGCCAAACGGGTTAGGCTGGGAGATGAGTCCAATTGATGTTGCAGACAGACTGCTGTTTGCAACACCCCCTTTATCGCAGGTGGTTTAGGGGGTCGGTAACGGCGTTGACGACCGTGTACTTCATGTGCGTGCATGGGTGAAAGAAGCGAAATAAGCCCTTTTTTGCGGTTGACGTACCCGAAGCGCGCTTGATCGACAAACCATAAAAACGCATTTGGAGTGCCAATGGACCTTAAAACCTCTTTTAATAGCGTTAAGTCTGTTCGATTACTGTTGCTGACAGGGAGCCATTTAATCGTCAGTGGCGATAACTTGAAAAGCATTTAGATATACAGCTTTATAACAATTTAATGCTGGAACCACTGATCCGAGTTGAAGAGAGATATCCAAAGTTTGTTGGGGTAGTGACCCTTCTGCTGTCACTACCCGTTTTTGTTTTTTCTTTGGCTTACCGCAATCCTAAATCGGATTTCAAAATTGGAATTTTGCCACTCAACGTGGCCGGGCTCGTTTTCGGAGCACTCTGCTTGCCGTTTGTTTTGTATGGTGTCAGCAAATTACGGGAACCCCAGCCATACTCCCTTCTCAAAGATTTAAAAGAAAATGTTCGGATCGGCTCCATCTCACTGAATGGGAAAAGCGAAGTGCCATATTCAATACGCCAAATTTTCCTTGCGGGTATATTGTTCATTCTTTTCCCTTTCGCCTTTGGCTCTGTCAATCTCCTTAACTACGACATCATGTCCAAATCAACCGGACACAGAAGTGTAAAAGGTGGCATCGTTGCAACGTATCCTGATGGATCTGCTGACGTAAGATACTGGGATGGCAAAGAGACACGTGTATCGCGTGTCGCCGATGGCAAGGGGCTCTCCGGCGGAGTTATGGTTTTTGTCCCGTTGGAAAATCCATCTGCTCCGACAATTATGAGCCATCAGGAGTATGGCCGAACAATCGAAAGCTGGAGTTCATTCTTGTTGTTTATAGGGTTTATGAGTGTAATTTTGTGTCTTGTTGTATCGGCGATGTGGGTTACGAGTAATAGTAGGCAACCGGATTGAATGCCCTAGGCAATTATCCTCACAATAACAATGCTTGGTGTTGTAATTAGTGTTGTAAAAATCGACGATGCCAAAATTATTGGATGCGTGATTTGTACCGTAAACTCGGTAGCTTCTCTTGGGTCAGGAACCGCTCAGCGCATAGCCCTTTGGAGGCGGTATTCAAGGTTCGAATCCTTGCCCGGGAGCCACTTTAAAACGCGTTACAAAATCAATGCGTTTTTGATGTGTCGAGTGCACGGAAAAAAGTACCGTCGGAGAATCAAATTTTAAGTGCTTGAGGCCGTTACATAATTGCGGCATTGCGAATTATTTTGTAACGCCCGTTTGCTTTAGATGCTGTAAGATCCGCCACACCGCTGTCCTTGACCACCGCCCAGCTCGTTGGCTCATCGTGTCTTCTTGATTCAACCGTTGAGCAATCTGTCCTGAGGAGAATCCTTCAGCCGACATCCGTATGATCTGTGCTATCCAATATGCCTCAGTTGGATTCGATGCGCGTCCTGTCTCCGCTTTGCATTGTCCAAAAGGAATTCGTCCTTTCTTTTGTAAAGAGTGAGTAGATTTAACGGAGATCGGATTAATTTTTCCCACCGGATCGAACGTTTTATTTCTAGCCGCGCGGACGACTCCATTTGCCAATAATTCAATCAGCCTTTCAAGCCGTTCCTGTGGCGTCATTTGTTCAGGGTGCAACTTACGGATGCGCGATGGTGTTGTCATAAATCCTCCCGATTCGAATTAGAACGGGTGGTTGGTACCTTCTACAGCGAAGAAGATCAAGGTCATTTCTAAAACTGGAACATTCCTACTTCGTAAGTTATTCTATGGCATGGCAGAATTGCGTTTTCTCACGTTGGGGACGCTTTTTCCTTTCAATCCTGCATTGTTCACCTTAGCGGATCCAGAAGAACAAAGAGTGGCAGACTTTGTCCTTGCGGCATCTCTGGCAGCAAATGACTTGAAGGATATTATGATGGCGTGGGAAGCATTAGAACTTTTACGTCCTGGGATCCCTTCGGGAATCTCAGTCGAGGGTGGTCAACTTGGCGGATTGCGTGTACATGTCGAACGACTATCAGTAGCAGTGGCAAGAGAGTCTCTAGCATTAGTGCGCGACAATGAGAAGGTCTGTAGAAGTTCGTATTTCCAAAAGCTTACCTCGCTGATGAGCGTACCCGGAAGAATCAAATGGAAACGTTTGATTAACTTTGCCTGTTTAGATTTAGGCAAAACTCCTATTCATGTCGCGATGCGATACATTCGGCACTCCGCCGTGTTTCATTATGACCCGACTGAACTAGCTACTGCTTTTAGGAAGCGATTCGACGGAACTGCATCTATTCCTGCGAAACAACCGTACATTAGTTATGGTGATGTTTTGATGCATACACGGTATTTTTATGCCGATGCAATGGCCGAAACCCTCGCAGCCTCATTGGACGGCATGACCAAAGAACAATTTTGGAAAGCAATGCGATTGATTGTCAGGGAATTAGCTGCAACGTCGTATGTCTTAGTAAATGCTTTTCTTCGGGATCGGGGACAATTTCTAGCAAAGTTCGCACCGAAATGATTAGTGTCTTTCAAAAACTTGCTTTCCTTCACTTCTATCTTCATAAATAAGGTGATGGCGTAGCGAAAAAATCAGCGGAGGGTTTTAAATGAAAAAATACTTTGCACTTAGGAAAACTATTGGGCTTTGCTTCTTAGCATCCTGTCTCTACGCTACGACTCCTCTTAACAAGGTCCAAGCAATTGTAAAAACTGCCTTGGGCTCCAGCGTCAGTATTTTTGACGAACATTTTGTCGAGGGTGATTTTGATGGTGATGGAAAGTCGGATCTTGCGGTGATGGTTAATGTTGACGATGCCAAATATGGAGTACTCTGGCGTCGCGTTCGGGGTCAAATTCATTTAATTGATGTTGATCCTACTTCTAAGACAAATGGATCAGATCTCAGCTTTAATGCTCTTGGGCATAATTGTATGGGGCTCTTAGTTGTCCAAGATTCGCAAAATTTTCTTTCGGCAAATTCACCGTCCAAAATTCCTACCTTGTCTTATGCATGTTATTCCGGGTTCAAGGTAATTAAAAAGTCATCTGAGGAAACTCGCTGGCTTGAATTTTCTGGAGATCGTATTTTATTAGATATGGAAACTGGTGCCCAAAACATGGTGTATTGGAACGGCAAAAACTTCCAGGGGCTTCTAGTCCGAAAGGGAGATTAAGCGGTATTGCATCCTGTTGGTTAGGTGCTGGGATCAATGCGATAGGGTTTGTTGCATGTAACATTTTTATTCTTGATAGCCCATTGTTCCAACAACGCTTCAAACTTTTGAATTTGTTGCCGCTGATCCCTGAGCCGTGCCAACCGCATCCAATCTTCATCCCTAATAGGACTCCGATGTTTGGTGGCCGGAAGATTGCAGATATAATCTTGAATCGACGGGGTCAGATTGAGTAGGTTTAGGATCTGTGTAACGCGAGAAGGGTCCAGATGTAATTCGCGCGCCAAGGCAGAACGGGTCAGGCCAGATCTTGAATCGAGTTCGTATTGCAATGCGACCCCTCGTTGCAACAGGCCCTTAATCGCAGGTGACTTTGCAGGTCGATGTGGTCGTTGATTCGAACATCTTTTTTGAGCCTCAACAGGTGAAAGAAGTGAAATACGGCCTTTTTTGTCTTTGTAGTACTCGAAGGGAGCACGATCAATAATGCAGAAAAATGAATTTGGAACCAAAACCTCTCTCAGGCACAATAAAATTGTGCTTTTTTGGTAGCGGCGAGGGAGCCATTTCTTGATAGTCGTAGAACACAATGGCCTCAAGAGTCAGGGATAGTTGATAGGACTACTTAATGTTAAAGCGGATACAAATTTCACGGATCTATAGATTTCCTGTATTCGTTGCGATCGCATTCATCGCAGCTACAGCTTGCATTCGAAGGCCATGGGTAATTTTGCTTGATCTGCCAACTCACCAAATGTCGCAGACCGACAGACAGTGGAACCAGTCGCGAGTGCGGGATATCCTTGTTCGTCGGTTGGAAATAGCGGGAGCCCGTCGCGCCACGGTCGAATTAAAAGATGACACAGGACTACTCGTCAAACTTGAATCCAATGCCGAACATTTGCGAATTCAATCATTGCTGACTCAAAGGGGCCGCTTAGAGGTTCGCATAGCCCTAGGCGATCAATTGGTCAATCCGTTCATCACTGCTTTGGCCAGCCGCGGAATGACTATCGCCCAGTTTTCAGATCAGGTAAAGAATAAATCCGCGGATCCGAATCTCATAAAACTATTGCCCAAGGGTTCATTGTTTATTCCGACAGACGAGAGGAGAATTGTAATCGTCGATGGTGGACCGCTGCTCACAGGATCAATGCTTGAAGATGTGACATTCGTGAGAGAGGAAGGCGGAGGAGGCGTCTCAATGAAATGGGGGCCGGAAGGACGCCAGAAACTTGAGCAAATGACGCAATCCAACATTGGGAAAAATCTAGTCTTCATTTTAGATGGGACCGTGTTAATAATGCCTATTATTAGAACGACGATTTCGGATGGATATGGGATGATAGAGGGAAAATTTACCATCGATGATCTCATGTACCTGACGGCCATCTTGAAAGCGGGCGAAATGCCCATTCAGCCACGTATCGTCAGCGTCCATTAACGAAAGAATAAATCCTTTCTTGTCTTGCGTAGCCAGGACTTTTTGAAACTATACGCATGTATGATATGCTGTCGCGATGAGTAAAGAACCTTTAGAGCAATCCTCAGTCCTTATCTATCAAACCGACGATAAAAACACTCGCCTCGAAGTCAAACTTCAACATGAAACGGTCTGGCTCTCTCAGAAACAGATGGCTGATCTCTTCCAAAAGGATGTTCGGACTATTAATGAACATATACAGAACATCTTTTTAGAAGGAGAATTGACTGAAAAAACAGTTATCCGGAAATTCCGGATAACTGCCGCAGATAGTAAGTCCTATGAAACGCAACACTACAATCTTGACGTTATTATCTCCGTAGGTTATCGAGTCAAGTCTCAACGTGGTACTCAGTTCAGGATCTGGGCTACCCAACGACTTCGGGAGTACTTAGTTAAGGGCTTCACAATGGATGACGCCCGGTTGGCCGAAGGTGGGATCCAAAGCCGCTATTTCGACGAACTTCTGGACGTTTAAAACATCTTCATCAATTTGGATTGCCTTGATGATCGCGCCAAGGCGTTCGTCCAGCACTTCTTCGCGGAAGTAATTGTTGCTCGATTTATCTCTTTTCTTAAAGGGAATATGATTTCTGTGGCCGTTGCGGATGCTGAAGGTCAATTCTTATTTACAAATTCTTATTTACAATTGAAAATTGTAAGGCAGGGAAGTAACTTCGACAAACCCATGGCCGCCGCCAACTGTCTGTCGGCGAAGTTCGAATTTACCTCCTTCTTTTGATCTGATCTTTCCCGGTCGGACAGCATCTTCGCCAGGGCAAGTCGAGGGGCAAGTACAGGGCAAGTCACGGGGTCCCCGCAGGTCAGAATTATTTAAAAAAGTTTGTGACAGGTTAACGAAATGGTCATACCCGAAATCTATGTAAGCACGGATGTGGAAGCGGATGGGCCGATTCCCGGACCCCATTCCATGTTGAGTTTTGGGTCTGCCGCTTATCAGGCTGACAAGAAACTCGTTGATACTTTTTCGGCCAATTTGGAAACGCTGCCGGGAGCGAAGGGCGATCCAAAAACCATGGCATGGTGGCAGCACCGTCCACTATACCCGCCGCCGGAGGCAACTGATGGGCCGGTGCAGTCCCGTCAAAATAGCTCGCTCTCAGCGAGCGATATAGGGACGGGACAGAGCAAGCCGGACGCATGGAAAGCATGCCGGGAAAATTTGGAAGTTCCCGAAGTGGCGATGCGACGGTATGTGTCCTGGCTAAAAGCGCTTCCGGGCAAGCCGGTCTTTGTCGGTTACCCAGCGGCCTATGATTTCATGTTCGTCTACTGGTATCTGATTCGCTTTACGGGCGAAAGTCCGTTTTCTCATTCGGCGCTCGATATTAAAACCTATGCGATGGCGTTGCTGCGGAAAGGCTACCGCGACTCCGTTAAGAAGAACATGCCGCGCGAGTGGTTTGACCCTATCAAGCACACTCATGTGGCCTTGGATGACGCTATCGAGCAAGGAGCGCTTTTCTGCAACATGCTTGCCCATCGTCGCAATTGGGGAAGCGGGAAATGAGAGATGCCGAAGTCAAACGACATACCAAAAATCTGGCCAAGAGCCTGAGCCAGTAGTCCGCCAGGTCATGCGGGAGATCTGATGGAATACAACAAAGACAAAGTCGATGAGATGACGCTTGCTCTTCTCTATTTGGTGAATTTCAAAGAGAGAGATTATGAGGTCGCCCGAGCTTGGAAAGGGTTTGATTGGGATACGATGGACAGGCTCCATCAAAAGGGATGGATTTCGAACCCGAAGGGCAAAGCCAAATCGGTATCCGTAACCGAAGAAGGCGCTAAGCGTTCGGAGCAACTATTCGAATTGCCGTATATAAATCATGCTCATAATACGCGTTATTTATTAATAAGTACAATTTGTAAAGAGGATATTACAAAACGTATTCGCTGCGGATCGCCAGCGCCCCTACGGCGGACATGCGAGTGCTTTCGAAGCCTTACAAGAGGCCCAATAGAAAAACCGTCGTTTGGCCTATTCTTTCCCATCTTTAACATCAGTTACCTTATAAGTCCAACCAGCGCCGGTTCTCAAATCCACGACGATTAGACGACACTAGTTTTTTACACAACATGTATCAGAGGGGCTCTGTGATGGCGTTTTACAGCCGGAAAAACTGTTTCATTCGCCTTTTGGTCTACTTCCTTATGGGTGGCCAGGTTTCTTATTCGGCGGGCATCTCCACTATGGCTTTCCCCGATCACGAGCGATATTCGCCACCGTTCGTGCGCTTTGGTGAACAGGCGGTGGTCTCCCGCATCGCTTTTGCATTTACGGCGCCGGATCGGCGGCCGCTTTCTGCGGCCCTTTATCGCGGAGTCGCCGCTTTTTGGGCGACCCCGGTCTCAGAGACATTGTCAGTAGCGCCCCCGGAAAAACTAGCGGAAATGAATGCCGCCGCCGCGGTGTCCAGCGAGCAATTTTTATGGGATTTGATTCGAGCGAGTTCGAGAAAGAAAGGGCTTCAACAGTCGCAGGCGCAGGACCAGGACCAGGAGATATCCGAGCGCCGGTTTTATCAGTTGCGGTCGGGGGATTGTGATCTTTCCACGGCTTTAAATTGGTTGAACTTGGCTCGTCAAGGCAATCCGGTCATGATGTCGGCGGTCACGCATAGCGCAGAAACGGGACGGACCGAAATTTTTTATGCCCCAGTGGTTTTTGTTACGGGTATTGACCGTAAACGATCGCTTTGGGATGAGATGGTTTTTTCACAGTCGATCCACAAGGTTAGCGCCGCCCATGCGCTGATCATTTGGACGCGCCTCTCAGCAAGGAGCACGGTGGCTCGTCCGGTGATTCTTGTCCCGGTGCAGACCTTGGAATCTTTGGATGACACCACAGCGGCGCTGATTCTCTCACACGAAATCGTGAAGGCAGGGTTATGGTCCAGTCCACAAAAACCGGCGCCTCGGCAAGAGACGATCCAGCGGCAGGGCATTGCCCTGTTTAATGCAACGGTGATGGGTGCGCACGGACCGTCTATACAAACGCGCGACAGACAGCTTTGGATTCCCGGTCAAATTCCCGACGAACCGGTCGTGAGCCTCATACGCGATCTCAGCCATCCGGCTTCGATCAAGGCGCTTCTACAACTAGCAGAGACCAATGACGATATTTTCGACCGCGTCATATGGGCGGCGCTTATTTCTTCTTTTCATGCCGACGATCAGGTCAGTCAACCCGCTCTAAATCTTCTGACAAAATTACATCTGCTCGAGCAAAAGCGCGGGAACTCCATCGAACAGGTGGGACCACGCCTCTTGCGTTGGGGAGCTATGACATCGGGCGCGGATGCCCCGGAAATAAAAGCATCCTTTGAACGTTTATTTGGATCCACCGTTGCCCTGGCGCCCCTAGCCGTACGGGTCGAGCGAGGACGACACCTCATGGGCGGAATTAAAGGGCAGGCCATTATTCAGAAAAATCTGCACGCACTTTTTCACCTTTTAGCGGTGCTTCAAAGCGCGTCGATGGAGCCCCTGCTTCGTCCAACAGCGGATGACAAATACTTTCTGGACCACTTTTTAATACGCGTCAATTCTGACGAGACCGCTGAGCTGAATGAGTATCAACGGAGTAATACCTTACCCGTTCACCTCGACCGCTTGTTGGAGATCGTGCGCGACTATCCTTATGATGGGCTCCCTTTGTCGATCATTGCACGCGCTTATGCCCAGCTGCATCAGATGGAGTTGGCGGAAGTTTATGCCAGGAAAGCGCTTTATTATTCGGGTGGACGTGCCGAAACAGCGTGGAGTTTAATTGAGTTCTTAATCCATCAGCAGCGTTTTGATGAGGCGCGCCAGATCTTACAAACACTTCCCAGCTCTCAAGCCAATACCAGTGTCATCTGCGTCGCTTGGTCTCAACTGTCCCGCATGCGCGCACATATTGAAAAGGGCATCGATGCAAAGACTCGATCTGTCCTATTGCAGGAGGCGGTCCATTTTGCGCAACAAGCCGTGCAGGCGGCCAAAAGCTCCAAAGCCCGTCTCTTTGCCGAGAAGAGTGTGGTTCTGTCGCAACAAGACTTGTTTGATTTTGAGGAAACAATGCATCCAGACGAATCGCGCACAACAGAAAATGGGACATTACGAGGATGGCTTTTTTCACCTCTCCTGTCTCCAACACTTCAATTAACGGCTCTTATGCGCAAATTCCCGGAGTCCTATGATCAAATTCTTGCCTTGGCGAAAGAAAGTGATGCCAGTCGGGATCATGTTGTCTCCGCCTGCATCGTCGCTCGATCGCATACGAATCCCGTCATTCTCAACGCTGCAGAGAAGATCCTCCTCCAGTTGGGCCGTCCCGACGGGGTCCAGCCGGACGACTTTTTTCACTCCCGGATCACGGCCGTGGCCAGTCGAGTGCTTTCAGGCGCGGCGCTGTCGGCGGGGGTGCAAAACCCGCGGCATGCGCAAATCTTTCGGCAATTGTTCAACGGGGCACCGATGGCTACCGTCGAAGAGCGTTTGGCGGCGGGTCGTCATACGTTAGCCGCGCTGCAGGGAATTGGTCTTTCTGCAGGCCAGTTTTTTATTGCTCGATTGGCGACCTTTTTGCGTGGGAATCTAGCCTCTTCTGGTTGGTCTATAACGGAAGACGATGAGAACTTCCTAAATGAAATTAATCGCGTCGTTGATGGAGACCTGATTATCGAACTCAATACGTTAATAAAACAACGCGAGCAGCTCCCTTTACATGAGAAAATGAAAATCCTAGTCCAACAATTTCCTTATAACGCTACGGTTCTCGATCTCATGGCTCAAACATTGCAGCGCTTGGGAAAACTCGCGGAAGCCGAACGCTACGCGCGCGATGCCGTTGCGTTCTCTGATAGCAAAAGGCCCTATGCCACATTACTCAGTGCCCTGCTTTACCAGCAGCATCAATTCGATGAAGCTGAATCGCTTCTGCGTTCGATTCTTGCTGTCGCGCCGCATAACGTGCGGGCATTGGTTGTTTACTCGTCCCTTCTCCGCGAACGTTTATTGTGTGATCAGCAGGCGGATGCATCCACGCGGCGAAAATGGTCGGAAAAAAATATCGCTTATGCGATAGAAGCCTGCCTCTTTGCCAGGAAAGAGTCGGAACATCATATCGCGGGAGAAAATCTTGATAAAACGATTTTATTAATCAGTGATCAGGCGGAAGTTCGCAGTATCGGCCAGCGCTATATTGCGGTCCACCCGAAGTTAAGCGCCGGGTATCGCTTTATGGCGAAGGCCGCACTCCACTGGGGAAATATCCCGGAAGCGCTGAATTTTGCGGACCTTGCTCTGGCACTTGAATTACGTCCCGTTCGGATTCTTCGCCTGGTCCTAAAGATCTTTGCCACCGGATTTGAAACAGGCGCGTTTTCAGCTGAGGAGCCGACGCAGCTTCGCGACCAACGGAATTATGATCAAGAGGCGTCGGCCATTTACAAAAACTACCGGAGCTATCCCAGCATCACACTGGCCTATGCCGAATATCTCATGGCGCGTGGTCGTAAAGAGGAAGGTCTTCAAGTCGCCAAAAGGATTCTGTCTAAGGCTCCGGAATCGACAGCCGCCACAAAGCTCCGCGCTCTTTTTCCAGAGACGGGCGCCGGGGCTTTTTGGGCTGACCCCGTACCGACAACACTCGGAAAGGAAGCGCATCCAGTGCTTGAGCACATTGATGCGACGGCGCTGGGAAAATTGCGCACGTTTTTTCTGCGCATCATCCAAGACGTGCTATCGGACGTGCCCCAGGAAAACAAAGATGCAGAAGCCCAGCGGCGCTTGACGGGGCTTTTGCGTGGCGACTATACGTTGCCCGGGGCTTTGAAAATTTTGGGACTTCAACCGGACGGTAACCGCCTGTTATTAACGACATTGGTTCGCCATGAAGTGTCGCAGCATTTTGAAGTTGTTCAGGCCTACGTGCAATTTGTATTTACAGAGAAGGGAAAAACTTCCGTTTGGAATGATCTTCTCCGTAGCGCAAGCGACGATGGCGTCCAGGCGCCCAACGCCGTCATACTTTGGGTAAAGCATCCAACCCCTACGCCCATCATCTTTGTGCTACGCGAGCCCTTTGACGCACTCGACGCGAGGAGTCGTGAAACTCTACTCCAGCATGAAATTGTAAAAGCCCATCTATGGACCCAGCAAAAGCTTCCGGCACCACGAGCAAATACCATTATCCGGCAAGGCGTTGATCGGTTCAACAATGCCGCCGCAGAAGTTCGGGAATCTAATCAGCACCTGCCCGCTGTTCCGCAAGGCGCTGCATCGCTGTTGGATTATAAAATCTTGACTTCGATCAGAAATTGGAATGTATCCTTTGAAATTCGAGCCCAATTTCATGCCGTCATCCTTATGGCGGTCGATCCTTTAAAAACGTTCGTGTTCGGCGCTCTAGCCGCCTTGTCCCATGGCTCAGAGGAAATTCGCGACGCTTCGGAAGACCTTCTGTTGACCTCTGTTTTTCAGGATTTAGAAAGTTTCGACGCTAATCCCTTTGACACACTTAGAACGTCCGATTATCTGATGCAGGTTCTCGCCATGACGCTCCACGCCGCCCTTCTAGGGGAAGGGGTGACTCCGGAAATTGAAACCGTCTATCGTTCCATGTTTTCCGATGAGGAAGAGGCGTTACCGCTGCCGGCCAAACTTCAAACCTATCGGGAGATGGCGGCCCAACTTTGTCGTGTGTGGATCTCTTCGGGCTTTATCAACGATTTTCGGCAGTGGATGAGTAAATTTCGAAAATCCTTAGCGGATGAGATAGGACCTCTCAGCAATGAGGACAACGTATTTCTGGACAGTCTACTAATTGAAGACGAGAAAACGATGTCCGTGGATTTGAAAACGCAGCTGGCCTCTCCACAAAGTCAAAAATCATTAGAGAAGCTCTTGGCCGAGATTGATCAACGTCTAACGCAATCTCCTTTTGATTCGAACTATCTTTCCTTGCGCGCCGAAATTTTAATGCGCCTTCATCGCCAAGAAGAAGGCTTGTCCGCGGCTCGGCTGGTTGCGCGGCTGGCGGATCGCCGCAATAAAGAGGCTCTCTCTGCTTACGGTCACATTCTCTTTTCCGAAGGGTTTGTGGAAAAGGCGGAGCAGCTATTTATCAGGGCCATCCAATGGAATTCCACGTCGGTTAGCGCACTTTTGGGGCTGGCTGAAATCTATTCTATGCGCGGCGAATTTGAAAAGGCATTGACCATGGCCAAAGCCGCGATGCGGAATGCCATGCATGTCGTGAGTCCACCAGAACTACTTAACAAAATAAGAATACAACGCATTCAGATTCATATCCGTGCTGGCCAAACAAAGGAGGCTTGGAAACTTTTGGAGGAACTAGCGGCGCATTTTTCACAAAACGCAAACGTCCGTTGGATAATGGCCGGATTAGCGGCTCAAGAGCATAAGGTAAATGTCGCGTGGAAGTTTGTGCGTGAAGCCTTGGCTATCGATGGAGATTCTCCGTCCAGCCACGAATTCTTTTTAGAGTTTCTCAAAGTGCTCATCACCGCGAATCCCCTGTCAGAGGAGTCCTTGTTAGAGGTGGATCGGTCCGCGCGTACCGCATTCGATCGTTTCCCGCGTGCTCTCACCGTGCAAATACGCTATGCCGACTATTTGACGACCCGTCTCCGCCTTGATGAAGCGGACTCCATCCTGCGCGGTATTCTGCAGCTTTTTTCGACCCATCGCCTCGCCCAGCAAGCATATGAGCGGCTCCGTGCAGCCGCTTAGGTGAGATGTGAATCGATTTAACTCTTACGAGTTCAGCGGCGATAACCCCCATGTTGTTCGGCTTGTGGCCGTTCTTCTAATCCCCTGTTTGTTGGCAGATTCCGGTCTTGCCGCAGCCCTGCACCATAAGGCCAAGGTAGTACAGAATTTTGCATACCGTCGTAATCCTTCAACAAACCCAATAGAAACCCAAGCGTTACAGCAGGAATTGGCGGCTTCTGAGTTCCACGCCATGAAAGGTTCTTTATTCCCCGAATTACCCCCGCGGTTACATCAAATGAGCGCTGCAGCCTGGCCCATAACAGTTTTGGGGAGACACCCATTTTCCACGAGAGCTCGATTGCTAAGCCGTCCCGGTGAATTGGGCGGAAGTGCGGAATATATGTCCCACAATAATAATAGTGCCACGCCGGATCGACAACTGCATCTCTCTCTAGTGCGACAGGAGTTTTCACGAAAACCCATACAAGATTTTGCCGTTGATTTAAATTTTTATTATCCGGATTGGGTGAAGAGCCGAATGAGTGTTGGTTATGTGTTGTCGCGATTAAAATCGGATGCACCAGGGAGTATCGCCTTAGAGGAGTTGGAGAATCGATTTGAAATTCGGATGGCGGTCCATCTGTTAGAACTCGTTCATTCGGGATACGTTATTCATGGACTATCAACTTCTGATATGAAGCCAATCACGGCCCAAGAATTCACTAAGATTAATGGCAAATCTTTTGGCGTCGTTGCGGGTGTCCATCCAGACCCAAAGACAGCTTGGTATAAAATGTCGAGTCAGGGTAGGCTGGACCCTCCTTCACTTGATTTTGATGGAGAACCAGATTATCAATTGCCAGGCACACTTCAGGAAGTTCCGATGTTTTCACAACCGGCGCAACGATCTATTTGGGTCACATTAGCCCCAAGCGTGCATCGCTATTTATTGTTAGATGCTTCGATACCCCTTGCTTTTTGGGTCAAGGTTGTCGAGCCAACCCTTCGCGAAATCTTTGAAGAATTCCCTGTCAAGCGTCTGGCCTGGCGTTGGCTCATCCGTGAGGTGTATTTTCGAATTGGTGAATCAGCATCGATCATCGACCGTTTTAACTTCCACTCTAAATTGTTAAGCCAAGAGAACAAGTTGTACATTTATCGATCGCCAAACGGTCCTGATTTTGATGTCGATGGATCGAAGTTGTCGATAAACCAAATCATTGAGGAAGTGAAAGGTGGCCACGTCGTCCATGGCGTGTCGCATGAAAGAATAGATGGGATTTGTCGTTCTGCTATCCACCAAGGTTTTTCGAATGCATCAATACAAGATGAGAATCCTCTTAAAAAGCATTACATCGTTGAGGGGCACCGAGATTCCTTGTTGATCACACCCGAACCTCACTACCAACTCCAGCAGAAGATGGATGTTCCGTTGGATCAGTCGAAGCCCGCCGCCTCGGCCCTGAGGCTAGACCCACCTAACGCCCCAAGAGGTTCCCCGTTAACTCTGTTTCAAATTATTCGCAAGCGGTTTATTGGAAAATCATTTACACCGCTTGACATTCAACCCCTCACAAGCGGGGGTCGTAAGGGGGATTTCAATGAGGAGAGAGGCCGTCCTCTAACCATCTCAACGATTCAGCGGGACTTAGCCGTGCTAGTAAAATTAGGCATCCTGAAGCGGCAAGGCCAGGGACGCAGCGCGACATATCGGCTAGCTTTTGATACGACAGACCCTCGCTTAGCATGGGATAAAATTAATTCGATACTGGCTGCTCTGGACGAAAAACCCACGAAAGAAGTGAGCGACGCTGCTTGGGTCGATTTGAACCACGTTTTGCCTAACCCTCTACAGGGAAAGGGTGTTGGAGAGGAACAAAAAACAGCGACTCAGGATTTTGGGAAAGTTGCTCGTTATTATTTCGACCGATATGGCCGTCAGGATGAGTTCTTCGCCGAAGGCATGTTTTGGTACCAATTCATTGAAGACGAGTCTCGCGATCCATGGCTTGTACGAGTTAAGAGAACCGTTCAGGAACGACTAAGCTACTCTAGGAGTTTCGAAACTGATGTTATTCCATATTCTCGCATGCCACCTGGGGCACAACAATCCATCGACCGTGCTCAGGAGCTACTAGACAAGTACTGTCCCGCAATTCTTGGTAGGCCTTTTCCATTAAACCTTCATGAGGTTGTTCGGTTAACTCCACGGGCCACTGAGCATGCGGATCCTCTAGCGAGAAAAATTTACGTCAATCTAGAGAACGTAAATAATTTAAGGACGTTTATTCGGATTATTGTTCACGAGTCTTTTCACTTATCAGGTCCAGGAGATGATGTCTTTTTGCGTCATGATATTCATATTTTGCATGAAGCTTGGATCGAATTTCTAACTCAGGTGCTATTCAATATCGCGTCCCGGCATGGAGACACTGTGAATTATGAATATCAAGCGCCCCTCTACATGGAATGGGTGCAAGCTATGAAAACACTCGTTTTTGATTACTTGCTCCAAAAGGAATTTAGACCTTTTATCGACTTTCACAATTCTGGAGACATCCAAGCGCTGGCTAAAACACTTTCGGTTGCAGATAAGCGATTAGGGGGTGATTCGCTCGCCAACGCGCCCTATGTACGTTGCGATGTCTATATTAAACCTGAACTAGAAAAAATTCTCTCGCTCATCAAAACAAATGAATTGCTCGGTGTGACGTCGCCATCCGCCGTCCCAGCTAAGCCCGTCGAATCAAATAACGAAGCCGGGCAAGCTCTCGTCGAATATCCAATATTGATTGTTCTTGCAGCCATCGCAAGTTCGTTCGGTTGGTTTGTTCTTGTGCACTTCTCGGCAGCTCAGATCACTACAGGTGTTTCAATGATTTTGTTTAGCTTCGCGATGACGCATATCCACGATTCGAAGGATAGCCCTCCAGTCGTCGGAACGAGCACGGAGGATTCGTGGCGTCACTATTGGGCTCAAAGAGGTCCTTTAAATGGCGGGCATCGGATTTTACACTACTGGCCCATGGCAGCCCTGGACGAATTTTTAAGAGATTATTTTAGGGAAGGACAAAGTGGACAGCCGGATCAGTGGAAAAATGCAATTGAACGGCGCATGGCGGCCCGACACCCTCAGGACTCCCAATACTGGGATGCCGCTCAAGAATTGAGAATGCCCGGACATACGGTGGACGACGCCACCATGATCACCGTTTCGGCCATCGCGTTGGCAGAGGTTCATCAATTCCTTGATTGGGCCTTGGTTTGGTCGCGGCATTGGTTTCCGAAAAATTACGATCAATTTCTTGACTTTCACGCTCCGAGTCAATCGCCTAATGCCCTTGGCGAGAATGTCGTCTGGATGGGAAATACTCCCATGTTCGAGGCGTTCTTTGTCGTGAGCGAAGAGGATAGCCATGTCCATTTCTTAACTCGCTTCGTTATTGAAGCGCTGCCGCTTCATGAACATTTTGTTCCGGGACGAATTTTAGTGGATCCCTTCTATAGTAAAGACCATTTACTGGTTCCATTCGAAAGTTTAAATTTCTACAGCTCATTCCTGCCGACAATCCAAGGATTAATCCAATCGATGTTTGACCGTTACCCCGAAGAGATCCGCTTTGCCTTGGCTGAAAAACCTTCCGCAGGACGCCGAGTCATAAAACAAAGAATGGACAGCCAAACCGGAGAGCTCATCAAACTTTATGAACTCCGTCATCCCATCGCATCGGCGATCCAGGCAAAGCAGCCATCATTCATTCAGAAATCACTTATTCTGGACTCCAATCAATCTCGCTTGAGCCGCAACGAATTGCAGAATTCGCATCGAACCAGTATGCATTTGCCCCGTGTTCTTTATGCGGCCATGGTCGCCACCCGAAAACGCACCCGCATCACCGTAAACGCATTGATGGGTGGCCTGATCGAAAGATTTTTGACCGACGATGAATTGCAAGAGGAAATACTTCAAAACGGCCGACCTGTCCGCCGTACGTATGGTGAGGCGAAGCCGACCCCCGTCGTCGTTTTTGCTGTGTCGCCAGATCTTTGGGAAAAACTGGATCTCTGGAGCACCACAGATCACCGTTTAATTCGGAATCTGGGCGACGTTCTGAGAGGTCTGGTTGAACGCTGGGTGAAAGACAATTCTTCCCTGACAGTTTTGCCTAATAACTCAAAGAACGACGCCGGCCAAGCTCTTATCGAATATCCCGTTTTGATTAGTTTTGCGACTGCCGCGAGCTGGTTCGGTTGGTTTGCTCTTGCGCACTTTTCCACCGACCAGATCGCCATCGGTGTTTCGATGATTTTGGTCAGCTTTGCGATGATGCATAGTACGGACAAAAAGGATATTCTGCCCGGTACCACTGTCGGAACAATAAATACTTACAGATTTGGCCCCAACGAATCGGAAATTGCAAGTCTTCTCGGATTATTGACCAAAGGACAAGAGGCGCAGATCAAGAACATTGTTCGCGGATGGAAGCGAAACAAGGATGCCGGCAAGAGAAGGTCCCATGCCCCCGGCTCACGACGAAATGCTCTAGGGACAGCAAGCTAAGTAGTAGCGGATGCTAACCAAAGAAATAAAGAAAAAAACCATGAGTACCGTCCAGGAAGCCGCCACAATACCTCCACCAAAAAAGTCGAAGACAACACGCTTCGTGCTCATTACGATCTGAGAAAAATGGGTGCCAACGAGCGCCAACACCAGCCTCGTGTCCGGCAAGCGCGACCATCAAAATTTGTGTTATTTCATTTTTATCGATCAATCCAATGGTCTTCCCTTACCGCAAAATGGAGTTGATTTTACCTGTCCGGACCAAATGGGCAGTAATGGGCAATGCGTAGGAACTTATCCGAACTACAGCATTTACGGCATTAGTAATCCTTCAACGACAGGAGCCATGGTGGATCTCATCCTCAGCCCCCTCGGCTAAACCCGGCCCCCATACCCTGATTATTCGTGGGACATCGAGAGAAGGGGTTCAAAGCAATGCCAGCATTACAATCAATGTTCTGACTCCGGCTCAAATCGCTTTGCCGAAAAAACCCTTCGGCCCACTAAGTTCTTGTTTTTCTTATACAGATTCTCTGGTGCTGTGGGAATGCGGCATTAGGGTCGGGTCGCTAGACTCGGGAGGGAATGCCATCAATAAAAGTTTTAGTTCAAATTCAGAATACGGACGCTGGACCTCCAAGTACATTCGAGCCGCATGCAGACTTTGTCGCTCTGCATAACGTTGTATGTCCGCCAGATGCCGCGCGGCTAAAGGAACTTCTTTAGCCAATACTTTAATAACGGTTTGAAACCGGTCCTGCGTGGTAACGGGCGGCCGTAAGTCGAGCCAGATTTGAATGGTTTGTCGAACCCACGCGTAAGGCGCTTGGACTTCGATGAACAGATCGGGGAAAATAGTCAGAAGCCGGAGACCAAATGTTTTCACAAGAGTGGGATGCCGGTGTAGGGTTTTTTTTGTAAGTGCATCGAGCGTCTCTGCTGGAAGCGTAAAGCTTTCACCTAGTTCTTCGACGATGCCTTCGAGTTCTCCCAAAGCGGACCCAATCGAATCCAAACGCCCGTAATGATCGGCGTCATAGATGTGCTTTTCCAGCATAAAAATCTTCTCGATAAGGATGCGTGTGCTTTCCTTGACGCCGAACCACGACGCATGGATGGGGTCTTGTCGCCATTGCGTGAGTGCATGACGAATGAATTCCGTCTCTTTGAGGCGTCGATCGTGCATCATGACGGCCATTCCATTCTGATGCTTTTGTGAAAACAAATAGTTCGCCGTTGTTCCAGCGATTCCTATGACCGCCATAACTCCCCCGACCAGCAGGCCGATAGCGCAAACGCCGAGCGTCACATAAACGTTTATCTCCGCGGCCATTCCGAAGTCCCATGCCACCATCGAAAAATAAATGAGCACGGGAAAGAGTATGAAGCCGATGCCGATAAAGAAAAAGTTGCGGCTATTTGGGCTATCGCTGCGCAGCCATTGGCGCAGGCGCGATTTTTTAGGATTGGTAATCATCAGGAGGTCGGATAACGCGTTGTTCGCCAGCCAATCCGCGGCTCCGCCAATCATCGCGCCTAGAATCACGAAGCCGCCTCCGGCAATGGGCGAGACATACCAGCCCAGGATGCTTCCGCCAATAATCCCGGATAAGGCGATGACAAAATAGAGCATGCGTAAATGGATGCGATCTAAGGAAAGATGCTGCGCTATCCACTTTGAAAGGGTGGGGCCGACAGTGAAAAATATGGGCGGCAGATGCATCAACAGGTGCGGCATCACGCCGATAAACAACGTATCCGCCAATGATCGTTCCATCAGGGCGCTCGCGAAAGCCAAATTGCTCGTGTAGGCCTTGATGTTCGCTTCCTCGAAAGCGCGATACCAGATCGGTCCGTGAATGGCCAAGTGGCGTTCTTTATACGTCACGATGTCCCAGCGTTTCGTTTGGTCGTCCCAATAGTAAACGCCGAGGATGCCATGCATTAACACTTGAACGCAGGAGACCATCGCCATCATCACGAGCTGAGTGGCCATCGGGAATCCGCGCGACGCATGCGCGACTACCCCGGCAAAAATTCCTTCGAACGTCGCGCCCAAGAGAAAGGCGAGTGTCGGACCCCAAAGGGGACCAAAGCTAAAACACCATTTCCAAAGCAGTGCCCACGTCCCTGGAGAATCAACAGATTCCGCCAAGGTTTCCTTTGTGGAATGGATGACGCCGAGGGTCGCGGCTTTTATCTCGGGCGAAAAATTGTGAGGGGATGTGGCGCTAGGGGCTGCCAAGGCTTGGCAAGCCAAAGGACATGAGACGGATGGCGAGTCCGGTGTCCCTACATTTATGGATGCGCTAGTGGTGGGAAGGTCTCCGATCACCATACACGCGATCAGAAGAATGCTAATAGAGGGTCTGCTAAGGATACGATTGCGAAATCTATTCATAGTGTATTGACGCATCATTTTAGACAGATGAGTATACGCTGGGATAGGCCAAAAAAGAGGATGGGTCGTAGGGCCTTGGGCCATCGAGCGGGCGCGGTGTTAATACCCATCCTCAATAATAGGCGTCGTTAAATTTTATGGATTTGCTGCTGCGGTTTTAGGATTAAGAAAAGCAGACAGAAGGCGACGGCGAGCAAAAGCAAGAAACGCTAAATATAGCCATACAGCCGCAATGAGGGGAGCAGATTTAAATGGATACCAAAGAAAGGGCCAAATCCAGGTATGCAATTCCTGTATTCGGTCAGCCGCATAGGCCAATAAAGTAGAGACCAACAATAGAATATAGGCGGATATTAACCACATTCCATAATTGAAAACCTCCTGTTTGATCAGATCCCAATTTTCGATAATCGCACCGAGGATATTTTTATCGCTTAGGACGATAAAAAAAGGGACTCCAAACAAAAAGGCCTGAATGGTGGCTTCCATACTTTGAGCCTGAAAAAAATGGATGTATGGCACAGGCCAAACAGTCATCCGATAACGAATAACGTCACAACCCGAAGAAAGAATTAGTAGGAGGAAGTTAAAACCTAGAAGTAACCAGAACCGCGAAAAGGCTTTTCTAAAAAGATCTTCATCATTGTTTTGAAGGATAGCCTGGCCCGCCGATGTAATGAGAATCGCCTCTAGGGCCGTGATGAAAGGCAACGCACAAAGATTCATTGCTGCCACAATATAAAGACCTCCGATCAGGTCATGAAAGACAACACCGCCATTACTTGGAATTGGGAGATGATCATATAGGCGTTGGCGCCACATATCACCCAGGTGCGGAAGAAAATAAAGTGCAATAGCAAGCCAAGTCCATAGGAAGACCATGACGTATTTATGGGTTCGTTTCAGACGGTATTGATAGAAAAAGATCAATGGTATCTGAAGAAGACAGAATGCAAAAGCCAAAAGACCCGCACCCATTCGAAATCCGCTGGTTAATTCCATCAGTGCACGGCTACTTGCGAGGTATGTTAGCGATGGCAGCGATGGAATAATCTTGAAGTATCCCTGGTGAGTATTGCCCCTGAGATAATCGCGCTGGCAGATAAACTAGAGAATCGCAAAAGAAAAATATGAGAACCGGTGTAATTACTAACCACCCATGATTTTTAGCAACGGTCCAGCCTTGGGCGTAACAATCACGGATAAATCGTGCTCGATTGATCAGCTGATTCATTAGTGTTGGTTTACCATTAAACTAAACAAAAGCTGGAGAAAATTTTTCCCTCATTTCACCACCCGCTAGAGCAATAAGCCTCCTAAAAGTTAATATGCATCATTCGCATGATGATGACTCCATACCGGCGGCTTTCCTTTCTGTCCCTTTTGGTTTTGGCGCCGCTAGCGCGAAGCACGCATGCGGAGACGCGAAACATTTTGCAGCATCCTTTTGCGTCGGACTCGATCTGGAACATGCCCATTGGCAGTAATGCCGTTTATCAGTTCGCTGGCATTACGACGCCGCCGGGCAGCGTCGGTGAGGACGACGACGTCATTATTTTGACGCCCACCGCCCCCATGACATCCGTGTATACCAATGCGGCAGGATGGCAGGCGAATGCCAAGAATCGCTGCGACTTCACACTCTGGCCCATTACCAAGACCACTCTGTCGGTTCCTGTGCCAACCAATTTTGTGCTCAATAACACCGTCGTGTCGAAGGACCTATGAGCGTACGGAGTGGGATGGCCGAGGAGCCGCATCCACAAAAGTATCGATTGAAGTGAAGAGGTCGAAAATTAAGGTGCTAGGACTCTGGATTTTTTAAATCCATCGGTGATTGAACAATTAGGTCTTAAGTTCGGTGCTGACACCTTGGAGTTGCGTTAGTCCCCTTCGTCGTTCCGGCATGTCATGGCAGGAATCCATTATTCTCCCTCGCCGCAATAAAGCAGTGGCGCCGCGCGTTGACATTGTTCGACGGCACGCGCGCACCATTTCTTCCCTTCACTCGGATTCGCTGTAACACCAATCCCTTTCTTCAGCATCCAGCAAACTTGCCGTTCTGCCATTCCATCCTTCTGGTCGGCCGCTTTCTTAAACCAAAAATATGCTTTTTCGGGATCGGCAGAAGTGCCGTGACCATTCAAATACAACGTGCCCAGCAGCTTTTGCGCTTCGGCAATACCCTGCGCTGCTGGCTCTTGTACGAAAGTGAAGGCCTGTTGATCGTTTTTGGCAACACCCTGGCCCTTGTAATACATCCATGCGATGCGTTGTTTTGCATCCAGGCTGAGGGCGGTCGGAGTAGAATCGGCCACGGCAAAAGAATGCAGGCATTTAAACGCCGGTTCATATTTTTTTGCGGTGAGGGCCTGCACACACTGATTGTAGGGGATGTGGTCTTCCGGCGGTTCCGCCCGCAGCCATGCCCATGGAAGGCACCAGAGGATGACCCTAAAAGATAAAAATATCTTCTTCATTAAAATTGACACACAGCGGTAATCAAATTTAGGGATCGCATGGTGTCATCATAGAGAAATAGTCCTTGTGGATAAAAGAGGCTTGACGCCAATCTAAAACCTAACGCGTTAGAGTTGTCTTTAGTTCGGTGACACCTTGGAGTTGGACTAATTGCTCACTACGCTTGAGTGGGAATAGCGCGGTTTTTTCGCGGACCTTTTTGCCTCCCCGAATGAGTCTTCTTTGTACTCCGTTTATCGGCTGAGGACGACACCTTCGGTTTGGGGGGTGGGAAAGACAGGGGGCCTGTGCTGGGTGGTTGGCGACGATAACGGAGGACATAAACGAGACCGACTATCGCGATCAGAATCGCGGGTCCCCACCACCAAAGCTGAGAAACAATCTGCTGCCAGAGCGGAGGCGCTACAGGTTCATCCTGACCTGGTTTAAATGTCCACGTTTGAATGCGGCGATAATCCTCTCGCACGGCATGGGCGATCTTGCGAAAGGCTTTTTCATGGGCGGGTCGGGTCCATTCCGGCATTTGCAAAACGATTAAATCGTCGGGAGATAGCAACACCAGAGGATTAAGGACAACACCCAATACGCTGGGATCTTGAGACGCTAGTTTGACGGCATGCGCTGTAAGCCGATTTAATATCCATCGACCGGCCACCTGATGTTCTGCGCCACGGTTGCCTGACAGCGTCTGTGAATTTAGAAAGAGGCGTGCAGAAAGTAATGCGTCGGCAGGGTTTCCTTCTTCTAGTTCAGCAATAGAGGCATCCACTTCGATATGGGTGTGAAAATTGTATAGCGCTGTCAAAGCGGAAGATACGCTATCTCCTAAAGGGCCGAGTACGGCGTCCAGGTAGGATGAATTCTGAAATGCTAACCAATGCCGCTTTTCGTGCAGCGTTTCTTCATACAAGATGTTCGCCCGTATCGCTGCCCGTGATAAGGTGGATGCTATTAGAAATTCTCTGATTTGCACTAATTCTGCTCCGGCTTGAAGCGGCGTCATTCGCGGACGAATGCCGCTGAACCAAAGCAGGTAATCTTGCAAGCTAAAGGAAGGATCTGTTCCCGCGTGAATCTGAATAAAAGAAGGTTGACGATTTAGAATTTCTTGGACGGCGGCAATGGTGTCATCTAAATGCGCATTAAAATCAATGGAAGAATAAATAGCAGCGCCATGAAAATTATGCGGATCTTCTTGATGGTAAGGCGTGCGTGCGCCAGAGACCAAATCCACCTGCTCGCCTAAAAAAAGGATGGGAATGGTTTTCATGGTGGGAGAGCGTTCCGGGGCTGGTTCGATGCTAGCGATCGTCGTCACCTTTGGAATTGGCACAATCGAAACCAAGCGTCCGTAGGCATCGGGCAACAGATTAAAGTCAAATTCTAGGGATAGCCCTTGATCGGCCAAATAGCGCACCAGCTCACGCTCGACCAAATCATTAAAGTGATCCGGGGAAAAAGAAGCGGCGAACATGGTCTTTAATTCGGGGATATTCAATTCACGAATGCGCTCCCAGATCTGCTGTTGGGTCGACAAAATCTCGTCCAGCGGTCGGTTCGGAGCCACTAACGCCAGAGCCGCCAGAATAGACCGCACCGTCGGAGTGAACCCTTGAAAGGTCTGTCGAAACGTAATCGTCCGGTTTTGGTTTTCAAAGAGCCGGCGATAAGCACGATCAGCCGGCGAACGCGGCTGACCTTTCCATGGACCCCAAGACAACAAGAGTCGGTTCATCTGATTCAGAAACTCTAAACGGGTGGACCCCCTTTCAGCGGCCCTTGCTTCTTGTTGCATCACAGACCCATGACCTTTTTTCCAGCCACTCCAGGCGTCCACCGCGCGGGCAGAAAACGCTTGGGGTAAAAATAAAGCGGAGGGGGAATTCGTCGTCGAACGCAGGGGCAAGGCCAGCGCGGAATCCATGATTAAACAGGGAATGAGAAAACAGGTCAGGAGTGACGCAATGTAGCGGCGCATAGCCTCTTTATTTTAGGCGGGGGCAACGTAAAAAAAACAGACCAAAAAATATATTGGCCTAAAAGACCTAAGCGGCGACGGGTCTGCTCCTGGAGCGCAGGCTGGATTAAGCAGCTCTGAGAATTGGGCGTTTCGATGGCTTGGCTGGGAAATTTTGAACGACAGTTTTTTTGAAGGCCTCGCCCGGCGAAATGTTCAAATCTCTACGCGCGGCTCGGCTAGGCGCTTTGAAAAATCGCGTAATGCGCACGCCGGACTGCCGCATCGAGAGTTGCATGGAGACCCCCGAGAGCCAGGGACCGCCCATAAGCGCCAGCTAATTTGTAACGCTGCTCTTCCAGCGCCGATGGGTTCAGTCGCCCTGCAAGTCCATAGGAGAGACCGCCTAGTATGGCCCCGATCACATAGTTTTTCTGCCGCTCAATGAGCGCGTGAAGGTTGGCATTGCCCGCGAAAACGCGACGCAAAATCGACTCGGCTTGATCGGTAATATAAAGGGCGAGTGTTTCCACTTCATGATCGGCGGCGGCCACTCCGACCTCAAACGCATCGGTTAAGTAACGCCACGACGTAAAAAGAGACGGAAGAGGATCGGGCGAAGCGAGCGAATGGCCAGAGGAGTAATTCTCCGACCGCGCATAGAGGAGCATTTGCATCGCCGTCGCACTCCAGTCGATAGGATGTCCCGTAAATTCGCCACCTCGTTTGGCATAGTCAGCGCTCAGTAAAAAAAGAATAGGGTGCATTATCTCATGGATAAATAGAGCAATCTGCTGATGGGGAGATTCGACGGTGGAAATAAGAATCGTTTCTACAAGAACGACGCCGTAGTCATTGGAAAAATGCTTTGTCGTGGCGCCCTTCGACCCTAAATGCGCGCGAAAACGTTGAAAATTATCCAGAACATTTTCCACCGTTTCGGGGTCGATCCAGCGGTGCTGTGCATGGAGGGTATCCGCAATTTTTAAATAATAATTCCCAGCCGCCGCCCATCCCAATGGTTGCACATGGTCCATAAATCGTCCAAGCAATTGTTCGCGCAGCGTCGCATTCTCCGGAAACATAATTTTTAATGTCCACATAGCCTCCTCCTGCATGTGTACGACGACGTCGTCGGAAAAATCGCCTCCCGCCGCTTGATACATGATGGCGATGACGGGACCGGGTAATTGGAGGGCATCCACGCCGTAACTATCTACAAGCGCGCGCACTTCCAGCGCATGCGCCGAAGCTTTTTGTAAATCTTTTTGAAACTCTTTGGCCATTTCTACATTTCGAAACCGCAGATAAGCGGCGTAATGGGTTTTCGCTTCGTCTAGAGCCAATTTATAAGCCCGTGCCGCGGCATCGGCTTGAGCGACTATTTTAAGACTGTCAGCGTGAGGGTCGTGGCTCGTCAAATGAGGACTGATAAGTCGCACTAAATCCACATGATGCGTGGGTTGCAGTGAGGGGGCATGGGGCGATTGCCAGGATGGAAGACTAGACCGCGCGGCCAGAGCCTCTTCGCTGGGTCGTGTAGGGAGATTGTTTTCTGGACGTTCCAGTTCCCCGCATGCCCGATTGAATAGATATGGCAGTGAGAGATTCAGAGTTCCGCACAAAACAATGGATATAAAGACATTGGATTTCACGGATACAGCATAACGGCTGAGTCTTGAGCATGACATAGAGCTTTCGATAAAAAAAAGGAGGCCAATTGGCCCAGAATGCATTCCCCACTTTTATACGCTATTTTCCATGAGGAAACTCATGACCCTAATAGCCAAATGGTCCGCTTGACATTTGTAACCCTATGGGTTACACTTACGGGCGTGATTAAAAGCTTCCGTCACAAGGGTCTGGAGAACTTCTTCTACGATGGATCGAAGAAGGGTATTCAACCCAAACACGCGCAGAAGCTCGCGGACATTCTGGACCGGCTTGATGCAGCAGCAAACGTTGAAGATATGAGTTCCCCCGGGGCAGATCTTCACCCGTTAAAAGGGGAACTCAAAGGGAATTGGGCGGTTCGTGTGTCCGGCAATTGGCGAATCGTTTTTATGTTTCATGACGGAAATGCCTTCGTTGTGGACTATGCTGATTACCACTAAGAAGAGGAGAAGAATATTATGAGGGAGCGAAATCGTCCACCGACCCATCCGGGTGGCATTTTGAAGCGGCAGTATCTTGAGACCCTGAATCTCGGCGTGGCCGAAGTTGCTGCGGCGCTCAAGGTTTCCCGCAAGACACTTTCCAAGATCGTCAACGAGCGTGGTGCCGTGACGCCCGATATGGCTCTTCGCTTGTCGAAGGCATTTAACACGACGCCGCAGCTGTGGCTAAACCTTCAGCAAAACTACGACCTTTGGCACACCGCCCATTCATCCAAAGGTTGGATGGCGGTTCATGCCGTAGCGGCCTGATCTCTAAGACCCGTTTGCGGCTTCCCGACTATATGGTCTTCGGGCCTTACTGCTTGTTATTTCATTTCCATCATTCACACACGCCTATGAGACGAAAGCCTTTCCACTGTTTGGAATGAAGATTGTTGACGCATTCATCAACTTCCGTTATTCCACGATGCGGAAGATCGTTATGAGTTTGCCAATGGGATGAATGCTGCTCGCACGCGTTCGAGCCAATTCATGAATCTACAATCCGCATCGCCCACCTGCTTTTGGGCCGCATTCCTCAGCGATAAGCAGTTTTCGAGAGCTTCAAAAACGTATGCATTTAAAAGATCCGCGTGAAATGAAACGCAGCCCTGTACGCATTTTTTATTATCTGTTTTGACATTCTTTTTTTGAATGGCCAAGATCTGCGGCAAAAACCTTTCGTGCCCCTTCCCGCGCTAAAAAATCCAACATCGATTCTTTCTTTTCTTCTACAATTTTATTCACGGCGTATTTCCTTTTCGTGGTCCGCTTCTACGGACCTTGTTTTCGGCAACGAAAGGATACGCCGTTTCTTTTTGCGTACGAAACTCTTCAACCATAAGTGAGAACGTAATTCGTTAGAATAAAGAGAATCTACTTCGTTTATCTTGGAGGGCAGTATGCTCAAAACCGCATTGTGTGTGAAGTTGGAAGCCAAGCCCGGAAAAGAAAAAGCGGTCGCTGATTTTCTTTGCAGCGCCATCCCGCTTGTCCAAGCAGAACCAGCCACCATGGCTTGGTACGCCATTCAGTTTAGTCCTTCGACCTTCGGCATTTTTGACGCATTTCCCGATGAAGCCGGTCGTCAAGCGCATTTAACGGGAAAAATCGCCGCCGCCCTGATGGCAAAAGCCTCAGAGCTTCTCGCTAAGCCGCCCTCCATCGAAAAAGTCGATATTCTGGCCGACAGTAAAAAATAAAGAGGGGTGGAAGGAGAGCAAAATCAAAAAATGAAGGTTCTCTTCGTCGTGGGATTTGGGCCGATCGTTCAAGATCAGAAACTGAGCGAGAAGTTCTACATTGAGAATTTAGGTTTGTCCTTCACCCGAGAGAAAAGCGGCTATCTGCACACCGATAAAATCGAAGGCGTCAAACATTTCGCACTGTGGCCGCTCTCTCAAGCCGCGCAATCGTGTTTTGGAAAGGACACCTGGCCAAAAAATATTCCCGTCCCGCATAGCTGGCTTGAATTTGATGTCGAAGACGTGGAGGTGGCATCGGAAGAGCTGAAGCGCGCCGGCTACAAGCTGTTAGTTGCTTCGCACCAGGAACCCTGGGGTCAAACGGTCACTCGTCTGCTTTCCCCCGAAGGCATCCTCGTCGGAGTCACCCTCACGCCTTCGATGCGCAAAAAGAAATAGTTCTTTGTCCAGAATGGCTCCGGCCCAACAATGTATATAAGCACTTCAAAAGTGACTGTCGCCTTTTTATAAAACAGGACCCTGAAAATAGCATCGACGAACTTTAGGACTTCCTTTTGCCTACTGATGCGACCTTCGAGAGTGGGCCTGTCTGATGACCACCGATAGAACCAGAATTTATTGGGCCCTGCATCTACCACTCTGTAACATTCATTCGATAACCTATAAGGGTGATTAAATCACCCAATTATCTCACCCGTTGCATCGCTTCCGTCCTGATTACGATAACCGTAACTAATCCCCTAACAGCCATTCCGCTGAGACCCCGTGCGCCTCAACCCGACGCCAGTATGGTTCAAGAGCGCAGGCTATTCACTCAGCAGGCTCTTTCTGGGCGGTTAATTTTCGAGAGACTTCCTACGGCCGAGACCCTGGGAGCACTCAAGAAAAGGTTGTTTGCTTCTCGGAGGAGTCCTGCTCGTCAGACAGAAACACGGCACAAAATGGCGCGGCGCACCTTTTTCGCTGTTTTGGGCTTAGGCGCTACAGCAGTGCCGGCATTCCCACAGACACCAGGAGGGACTCCATCAGGATTGCTAAGTGCGCCAGAGGGCGCGGATCCGACGGCCACCTTGCGCCGCCTGGCGCGTGTCGAAGAAAACAAAGGTGACTATTTGAGTTATGCGGGAATAGATGCAAGCAGCGTACTTGCCGAAATCAATCGTATCGCTCCAGCCGATCGAGCGCGAATCATTCGCGACGCCATGCGGCGCTGGTACCCCAAGAATTTCGTCGTGCGTTTGCGCTACGACGCTCTAACCGATGAACGATTTCTACTAAAGACAATCTTGGACTTGACTCACCCGGAACCGGGTGCCGAGGGCGTTCCGGTTCCGCTCGGACAACGTGCCGATGCGGATGCTTTGCTCAGACGCGCCCACAAGGCATCGGATGCCCGTTTGAAAGTGATCTACAGAGACTCCGGAGGGCTCCGCCAGGACGCCCCGATTCAATTGGATGTCCAGATGATCGAACAAGCCATCGGAAACCGGCAACCCGTTTTATCGGTAGATCAAGCAGCGGCCGTCATTGCTAGCAACCCGAAAATTTTTCTAGCGCTTCTCCTCTTCTCGGACGCGGAGGGTACGAGTGAGGTCGGACAAGCCACGCGCGAGAAGACACCGGCGACGCGATCGATCCACGCGGCGCCCGACGAGGCATTGCGCGCGGCGGGAATTGACCTAGTGGAATTGAATCGCGCGCTTAAACCTTTCCATGTTGCGGAAATATCTAAAGCGTCGCTTCTCAGTTCTAAACCATCACCACTCTTACAGCATTTTCAGGCAGAGCGTCAGTCGTTCGAAGCGAAGATGCCGCATTATTTTTTCTGGCTGGGATTTGGATGGGTTGAACACGAAAACCGTCGGCCAGCGAATCGCCTTTGGACCATCTCGCAGCCGATTACGGCTGGGGAGCTGAAGGAAAGGACCCTTATTTCTTGGGACGATTCCGCGAATTTGTTTCTGCCCGGGGTTTTTCACAAAAACTAACAGCGGAAGCGGTTTCCCTTCTAAGAGACATCGCGCAGGACAACAAGCAACCATGGGCTAAACGATCGCAAGCACTAGAATACGCCGTGGACCTCGCGTTGAAATTAGAAGATCCGAACCTGAGGCAGGCAACCTTGGACCCACTTTCCGCGTTCGTTATCCGGTCGGCGGGAGGCGATGCGGCTGATCGCGACCTGACCACCAGAGTTTTCATTTTCCTTTTTCAAGTGGCCGACCCGGAGCGTCTTCCCACGATCGAAAGCTGGATTACGACACTTCTGCAACGCAGTCCCGAGGCGGCTCAAGCCGTGTTGCGAGCCCGCATCGTCTATGCCAAAGGACAGTCCTTTTCCACCATCATCAACAAGAAATCTCGTCGTGTGGGGAGCGTGGAATTCGAGCACCAATATGCGACGGATAACGAGCCGCCGTTGGATGCGGCCATACTGGCGCAACTAGAAGTGGATATCAAACGGATTAATCCATGGCTTCCCGCAGAAAACACCATCGAAAAAGTCATCATTGTCAAAGGTTTAGCGAATGCCTTTGCGTTGGAAGGCCGCACCTTTGCGATGGGGACGAAAATGATAAACGATCACGACAATCCTCAAATCATCGCGCACGAATCCGGCCATAACGTTTTTGCATCATTGAAAAACTCGCGCCCGATACTCCCAATGGTCTGGGAAGCTTGGGTTCAGCAATTGAATTGGGGTAAACGCCGAACAGACGCGACCAAGAAGGTCTCGCCCTTTGAGCTGATCACCGACAGCAACTATTTCTCGATCGCACTGGGACGCGCCATGGCGACGCAAACGTTCGCCAACGCGGGCCACCCTGACGGAAGCGCAAACGAATCTTATGCCAGCGTCTTTTCGGCCTATACGATGTTGCCGATGGTATTTGCCGGTTATATCGACCATGCCCTGGATTGGCCTGCACGCTGGCTGGGGATTTTCGCCTGGGCTTTCTTCCGCGACCACTTATTCGATGGTAAAGGGCCGAAGTTGAATGGAAGCGATCCCTTTGCCGATTATTGGTCCACCGACCCGCTGAATATCCTCGGCGACACGCTGTTCACTCCCGCCCGGCAACCAACGAAAAATCGGCCTCGCCTTGTGGCGGCATAAGAAAAGTCGCTCCGTCTTCAGTAAAATCAACTTTCCATGATGAAATCCGCAGTTAGTCAAGAGACTATACGCTGCCCACCCGATTAATCGAGAATTGCAGGATCCCTCAAAATAAAGACCACGAAATTAGACGCATGGAATAGGGAGCAACTTACCGGACGATAATTTCGTTAGAATAGAGACACCGATGACGATTCCCGTCGCTATGTTTGATCCTGTGAAGTACAAAGAAACCACGCGCGAACAATGGCAGACTGCGGCGGAAGCATGGCACCGGTGGGGATCTACACTGCAAACCTGGCTCGGTCCTGCAACGGAGAAGATGCTGGATCTGACGCAAATCCACACGGGCAGCCGCGTCTTGGATGTCGCCGCGGGGGCAGGGGAGCAGACTCTGGTGGTCGCCAAACGTGTGGGTCCCTCGGGCCATGTCCTGGCCACCGATATTTCCGCCACCATTCTTGGCTATGCCGCCGAATCTGCGGCCCAGGCCGGCTACAAAAATATTGAAACGCGCGTCCTGGACGGGGAAAATCTGGACGTGCCGGAGCACTCTTTTGATGCGGTCATTTCACGTGTCGGATTAATCTATTTTCCGGATCAGCAGAAAGCGCTGGCGGGAATGCGTCGCGCGCTCAAACTGGGCGGGTGCATCGGTGCTATCGTTTATTCGACGGCGGACCACAACCCTTTCTTTTCCGTTCCGGTATCGATCATCCGGCGCCGCGCTCAATTGCCCCCGCCGTTACCGGGCCAACCGGGTCCCTTCAGTTTGGGGAATGCCGATGTTCTGGAAGGCGTTTTTAAGCAGGCGGGTTTCAAAGACATCCAAGTGCATACGGTTCCGGCTCCTCTGCGCATGGCTTCGGCCAAGGATTGCGTGCGCTTTGAAAAGGAATCTTTTGGCGCCCTTCACCAGATGTTGTCCGGATTAACCGATTCCCAGCGTCAGGAGGCATGGGCGGAAATTGAACAGGAACTGAAAAAATTTGAAGTGTCCGGCGCTTTCGAAGGACCTTGTGAACTTCTCGTTGCCGTGGGAGTTAAACCTTAACTTGTTGGAAATCAGAATAGGAGGAAGGTCGCTTATGAAAATGATAACAGCCGGGCTGTTCTATGGATTCCTCGTAATGATGTGGGTCGCCGTGCCGGTGCAAGCGGATGACTCTGATGACAGCAAAATACAGACGGAATCGCAGCGGATGGATAAAGACACCTCCGCGGGCACAGACGCGCAGAAAACAACAAGCTTAGCCAAGCAGTTTAATGTGCCGGAATCGACCGTCCAAAACCTGCGCAGCAAGGGGCAAGGGTGGGGAGAAGTGACCATTGGCCTTTCGATGGCGCAGAAACTCAGCCTTTCCGATCCCAAAACCTATCCCACGCTCAGTGATGGACTCACGAAAGTTGAAAGTCTCCGCTCCTCTGGCGAGGGCTGGGGAAAGATCGCCAAAGACTTAGGCTTTAAGCTGGGACCCGTCATCAGCGAGGCGCACCACGCTCATCATGAAATGCGGGAATCCGTTCATGCGGAAAAAACCGACCATGGGCAAAGCGAAAAAATGGAGCATGCGGAGCATCTAGACCGACCCGATCACCCAGAACATCCCGATCATCCGGAACACCCGGACCATCCGGAGCATCCCGATCGGCCCGGGCGCTAAGCCATTGTCCGCCAGGTGGATGGCCGCCGTTCTGCTGACGGCCTCCACCGTTTGGGCCGCGCCCAAGGAGGCCTGGCAAGCGGGCGTTTCGTTTTACACCGAAAGCGGGGATTACGGCACGGATTCCAAGGCTACGACCACGTACATCCCGTTTAGTTTGCGACGCTATTTTGACCCCGGGGATCTGACGCTGACCATACCCTTTATCAGCGTGACCAGCGAAGGCCAGGTGGTGGTGGTCAGCGGCACACCAAACCGCCGCGGCCGGTCTTCGGTAACCACCAGCACAGCGAACGCAAAAGTGACGCACAGCGGTCTTGGCGATATGATTTTGAAAGGCCGTTATTACCTGCTTGAGGATCACGGGGCGATTCCCGCGGTCGACGCCGTCGCTCACGTCAAATTTCCCACAGCCAGCCGCGCCGATGGTTTAGGAACCGGCGAGTTTGATGAAGGCATTGGCTTGGAGTTTACGAAAACAGTCGCGCAGCGCTATCTGGCAATGGCGGATGTGGGATACACCTTTATCGGCAGTCCGCCGGACGAATCCTATTACAACCAATGGCATTATTCTTTTGGCCCAGGCTATTACATAATTCCGGGTAAACTACTAGGAAGCGTGGCGTATGAAGAATATGCGGCCCTAGTAGACGGGGAACCCAACCCAATTGATCTGCTTTTCTCCGCGCAGTATTTTCCGACGCGCCATGTCCGTTTGGATGCCGGTGTGCAGGCAGGCCTTTCCCGTTCGGCCGCCGATTATGGCATCAACGTCGGCATTCACTTCAAATTCCAAAGCTTCCATCTTCCGGAAGGAATATTAAACACTTAGATTTCTAGACGTGCTACCGAACGGTGCAAAAAACTATTCTATCACCATGTGAAAAATGATTCCGTTCCTTGTTGTTTAGAGTAGTGTTCTATGTGGTTGCGATCGCGTGGGATTTTATTCGTAAATAGATTGCGCGAATAACTGAGTTACTGCGTTACGTCCCCCAAAGCTTTTACTTGGCCACATTGACCATGGTCGCGCGATACTCTACTCGACGCATTCGCTACACGTTCACAAAAGGGGTAGTTGCCGAGGTCTTTTGTCGTCGAAAACCGTACGGCCGTCGAGAGAGGGCGAAATTTTTTCCTCATGAGCAATGGTGGCGGAAAAATCGGCTTCCGGTTGAACGTTGGATTCTATTGTCGTCACAAATTCGTGAAGGCGGCGCAAGCCGGCATTCTTGAGGCCTCCATCAATCTTGGCTCTCTCTAGCGAACGTTGAAGGATCGCAATAGATTCGTCATACGTTTTTAATGGCACGGGAAAAGGATGCCGGTCTTTCCCTCCGAGCGCAAAAGAATAGCGGGCAGGATCCGAAAACCTCGTGGGAGTTCCGTGAATCACTTCGGCCACAAGAGCCAGCGTTTGTAAGGTTCGCGGACCACATTGTTCGACGAGTAATAGCTCCGCGAAGTTTTTCAGATCGCGTTCATAAGCGGTGGCAAGTACAGCGCCGAGGCGCTTGAGATCAACGTTTGTAGCTCTGACGTCGTGGTGACGCGGAAGAACAAGTCGTCGAATTTCCTGGAGTGTACGCTCAGGGCTTTCATGGGCTACGGTAAGAAGCGCGTTCTGCGCCGGTCCGGCGTGAGTGTCCACGAGATTCATAATTTGGCCTTGGTGCATGCCCACAATTCCCGTATGAGGTGCGGTGACAAAATCTTTTACCGTTGCCGAGTGCCAGTGATAGCGGCGTGCGTAGCCGGTTTGTGAATTCATGCCCTGCTGCACCACCGCCCATTCTCCGGTTTTCGCCAAAACAAACGAGTGCAAATACAATTGAAAGCCATCGGCGATACAGTTGTTATCAATCTTCGCGGTGAGCCGGCTTGTTTGCACAAGGGTTTCACCGTCGAATCCGTACTTCTCGGCCAAGGCGCGTAACTCATTCGGCGTCTGACGCGATTGCTTTCCTCGACCGCCGCAGATATAGAGCCCTAGCTCTGCCGAGCGTGGATTCAAGCCCCGCTTAAGAGCATTCATGATGGACGTGGTAATTCCAGAAGAATGCCAATCCATTCCCATCACACTGCCGAGAGCTTGAAACCAAAAAGGATCGCTAAGCCGCGTTAGAAACGCGGAATGTCCGTCATGGAGCAAAAGGGTCTCGACAATGGCTGTTCCCAGGAGCGTCATGCGCTGAGATAGCCACGCGGGGACAAATCCTCCGTGCAAAGGTAAGTCAGCTGTGCCAGAACGTTTCATATCGCTAGGATCAATGTCTTTTGGGATCAGGTTGATTGGGCTTGTCGGGAACGTAACCGTATGTTTTCTGATACCGGATACGGACAGAGGCCTCGGCCTTCCATTTCGTTTTCGAATACCCGACGACTTCCCCGGTATCCGACCGAAGAATCGGCCACCCTTTTTTAGACTTCCTTCCAACGTGCCATGGCATATACATTCCGACAAAAGGCAGAGCAAGAAAGTAACTTTGAATCCCCTACTCTCCTTAGCTAAACGGAGCATCGACCGCGAAAGGCTATCTAGAATCGAACGGAGCTCGCGAAATGGAGAGCGTGCCTCCGTTAAGTCTTTCAATGGAAGACGGGCTAAACGACACTGGAGCCCGATGGGAGTTATAATTCCTCCAGATGTCGTTGTTAGATTAAAAAATTGGAGGCTGTATGAAAAAACATGCTTTTTTAACCGTCGTAGGATGTTTGTGCCTGGCTCAATTTGCCGCCGCCGATGCCGATTCCGTGGCGATGGTCGATGCGTTTAATACCCGCATTGCCGATATAACCAAGAAAGTATCGAAATATTGCGGTACGGATTTGAAATCGACGATCGATCCGGCGGGATATGACAAGACCAAGTTTACCGTCAATCCTTATACACCGGCGTACAATGCGTTGGTGGGTTTGGAATCCGTTTGTTTAAAAAAACCCGAGTATA
>Ga0105240_10001141_pt1 | contig 46514 bp, 33 predicted proteins | sample KBSC54metaG_FD_80426 | JGI IMG/M metagenome (GOLD analysis project Ga0105240, IMG submission 80426) | Corn rhizosphere microbial communities from Kellogg Biological Station, Michigan, USA - KBS C5-4 metaG | ecosystem: Host-associated > Plants > Roots > Rhizosphere > Soil | place: Michigan, USA... | reverse complement strand
TTTCTGCGTACAGTTTGGCATTAGCGAAGTCCTTTCGTTTGAAGTTCAGAACACCTTCAATGATAGCGGGTTACCGCAGGGACTTCGCTAACTTTTTGCTCTAACTATGAAATATCCGGGCTAGGGTTCGAATGCCCATAGTGGAAGCGGCGTCCCGTTGCTTGAAAACGATGGAACGCACGCTGAACGTGGATTCTGCGCGCATAGCATCCCCGCCCAAGCACGAAGCCAGGGTGTGACCTGATGCACTTTCTCCCGGATATATTGCCAGTAAGGGCGTCGAACTTGAAGCCGTTGAATGTTGGTAGTTTTGCGTTGGGAGTTGGGTGTTCTCGGCGATGAAGAGAAGACCTCCCATGCACACAAGCGGCGGAACGCCGCTTCCACTATAGGCTTCGCAGTCTTTGCGTTAAAACTTCCCCCGCCCTTCCCAACTAGTAGATCTCCACCGGCGAACGTTTGCCGTCTTCCGGGCTTCGCATGGCGGCCCGTTCCGCGCCGAGCGTGGCCACACGCAGGTCCCACACTTCCGTGTCGCGGCGGCGGAATTCCGCTTCGTCCCACGGATCGGGTTTCACGATCTTTTGTTTGAAGGTGGCGACGTTTTCCAGGGCGCGATCCAGTTCTGCGGCGGGTACCTTTTGTAAGTAACCAAGTGCTTCTTCCACGCTGGAAATCCGGTGACAGATCATGGCCAAATCGTTGCCTGCCGTGATGGCCAGCCGGATCGTTTCTTCGAGCCCGTAATGGTTCAGGATGGCGCCCATGTCCAAATCATCCGTCATAACGAGCCCCTTATATCCATATTCCTGACGGAGTAAGTCGGTGATGACGGCCCGGGAGAGCGAGGACGGCGTCTTATTCTTTTCCAGATTCGGATAGAACGCATGCGCGATCATCATCGAATCCACCTCCGCCGCGCCGCCGCAGAAGTGGCGGAAAACGGCGAGTTCATGTGCTTCGAGCTCGGCCCGGGATAAGTCGATGATCGGTAACTCGTGATGAGCGTCGAGATTTGCGCGGGAATAGCCCGGGAAATGTTTGCCGCAGCTCAGGACCTTCTCGGCCCGCAAGCCGTCATTGAACGCACCCGCGTTGCGAATGACCTGCGCCACGTCATTGCCATAGCAGCGGCCGCGAAGTGAGTTATCGGCGTCGTCATCGAAAGAAATATCGAGGACCGGACAGAGATCGAGATTGAACCCGAAAATGCGCAATAGCCGCCCGGTGATCCGGCCATGCCGTTCGATGAGGCCGAGATCGTCGCGATCACGAAGCTGATTCGCATTCGGCGGCTCGTTGCCGACGAGCTTCAGCCGCGAGACACGCCCGCCTTCCTGATCGATCGTGATGATCGGTTCGACGGCGCTGAGATCCCGCAGATCGTCGATGAGTTTTCGCAACTGGGGAGCCGATTGGATATTGCGTCCGAAGAGAATGAACCCGCCGGGCTGAATCCGCCGAAACGCGGCCGCCGTTTCTGCATCCAGTTCGGTTCCCGGGACGCCGGTGAGGAGAAGTTGGCCGAGGGCTTTGGAAGGTGCGGACATGATGAGGAAAGCTGTAATCGTGGATTCGAAAGAGACGAAGGAAAAGCATGCGTTGGGCCGTGAAGTTCACGATATTTTCCCAACCATGACGGACACGCACGATAATCCCTACCTCAAAGACAATCTCGAAGACCGGGCGGCGGTATTTAAACCGGGAGAAGGCGAGGTCCTGAAAATCAAGGGCTCGACTATTACACTCAAGGTGACGAGCCGCATCTCCAACGATCAACTCGGCGTCTACGAAATCACGCTGGAGCCAAAAACCATCGGCGCCCAATTGCACTATCACCGGTTCATGGATGAGACGTTTATCGTGAACAAAGGGACGCTGACCGTGAAACACGGGCAAAGTGAAGTGCAGGCGGAGGCGGGCTCCGTGATCTTCGTTCCGCGCTTTACCCCGCATGCCTTCGCCAACAATACCGAAGAATCCGTCACGCTCACGTTGATCTTCAATCCGGCGGAAAAGCGGGAAGGTTTCTTCTTCGGGCTGCAACAAATTCTGAACAGCACTCCGATCAATCCGGAACAGTATCTTACACTTTACAATAAGTACGATAGCTATCCGGTGGATGTGGCCAATATGCTGCCGGTGCCGCGAGAGTAGATCCTGCTGGCGGCGTTTCAGCCGTCGTTGGCCGTGGGTCTATAAGTCGAGTGCGTTGCATCCTACCAAAGTATGGACTCCACATAGTTGCATAGCGAGGGGGCTTCCGGCCATTCTACTGGCCGCCAGTAACAACATATCCCCTCATGAAACAAGCTCCCTGTTTGGGGCGCCGGCTTGGTGCCGTGCGCCGCGTGCCCTCGCTTGCTTTGCTGCTCTTTAGCGCAGTATTTATCATCGTTTCACTATGTATGGAACAGCGGTCGGAAGCCGCGGTGGGTGGTGGTTGGACGAATGCCGGAATTACGGGCCAGTATTTCCCAAATACCGGCCTGACAGCTCCGGCCAGTTTTACGCGGAAGGATGTCCGGCTTGATTTCGGCACCTCGAACCCCTTGAGCCCGGGCGGTTCGATATCCCCATCGTTCCAGGCGGTTGGTCCGCAGAATTGGTCCGCGCACTGGACGGGGCAGTTCATTCCGAGATTCTCCGAAACCTATACATTCAAAGCTTATGCGGATGACTCGCTTGTAGTGAAGGCGCGGCCGGCTGGAGGCAGTACGTGGGTGACGGTGATCAATCAAGCCAGCTATACAGGTTCCGATACCACGGGGACTTATGGGCCGCTCACCGCCGGGCAGGCTTATGATATCGATATTACCTTCGTCCAGGCCGGTGGTCCGTGGGGGCTGCGCCTACGCTGGCAAAGCGCGAGCACTCCCGAAGAGGTGATCGATACACTGTCTCAGTCCGGCTATGATAATCCGGACGGGAAACAGATCTTTCGCGACATGGTAAAAAGTGCGCGCAATAGCTGGAATGGCCCCAGTGGGCATCCCGCGCCGGCGATGGATGCCAATGGATGGCCAATGGGCGATGGAAACTACACCTTCCAGGAAAGCCTGAATGAGGGCCTCGATATCGACCCGCTCATGCAGGGAACTGTCGCCTTTTCGTTTAACGGAAGCGCCACTGTTTCTCTGCAGGGTAATTGCAAAGGTTTAACGTATAGTTATGACGGTCCGTCCAACACTACCTCGGGTACCTTTACTGTCTTCCCGAATCATTGGAATGCGTCTTATTTCATCTTCGCCAATTCGCATCGGGACGGAACGCCGACCGGCCCAGGCGGCATCACAAATCTGAAGCTGATGCGGCCGACGGCCCCGAGTGCGACGACGAGCTACGATCCGACGGACCCGTCGCCCTTTACCCCGCAGATGATCGCGGCGTTGAGTCATTTTAACGTCGTCCGTTACCAGTATGTGGCGAATCAACAGAAGGAATGGACCGATCGCACGCTGCCCAGCTACTTTAACCAGGCTGGCGGCACCACCACGGCCGCGCAGTATGGAGTGGGAAGTGCCTCGAGCAATGGCATCTCCTGGGAGCACAAGGTCATGCTCGCCAACGAGACCGGGCGAGATATTATGATCAGCATCCCGACGGTGGCCAGTGGCCGGACCGCGGCGGATACGGCAAGCTATATTTACAATCTGGCGAACCTCTTCCGGTACGGTTCGGACGGCACCAATCCCTACACGCAGGCGACAGCAAACCCGGTGTATCCGCCGCTCAATGCAAATCTGCGGGTCTATTTGGAGCTCGAAAATGAACTCTGGAACTACGCCGGGGTCTTCGGGACGGACTACGGCAACCTGAATGCGATCACTGCGGCGGATGCCGATGCCGGCAACGCGGATTTTCTCGCCTTCAACTATGACAACCTGACGACGACCAAGGATGCGAACGGGAACTATAACAGCCTGGGCACCTGGCGGTATCGGAAGATCGTCCTGCGCATGGTCCAGATCAGCAATATCTTCCGTTCCGTTTTCGGCGATGGAGCGATGCCGGCCACGAGCATCAATCCGCGGGTCCGGCCGCTTTACGAATGGCAGTACGCCAATACCAACAACACGGCGTCGCTCGGTCTGAGCTTCGCCGATAACTACTTCAATAACGCCGACGGTGTGCAGCATTCTTCCCCGGCCCGGCCGATTAGCTATTATCTCTGGGGCGGAGGTGGCGCCTCTTATTACGGCGCGGTGAATGGTGAAGGCCTGACCTCCCTGATCACAAACCCCGATTTTGCGTCCCCTTCTGTTGCCGCGGGATACAACCAGGCCCCGACCGGCGGTTCCTGGAGCTTCACGGGCACGGCCGGCATTGCCAATGGTGGGAGCGCGGGTGGCGGAGACTTTCCGCCGGCTTACAAGGGCAGCCAGCTCGGTTACGTCACAGATACCGGGTCGATGTCAATCAATGTCACCTTTCCGTCCTCACAGACCTCCAATCTGTACGGAGTCTCTTTCAAGGCGGCAAACCGCCTGAAGAGCGGAGCTTCCGCGGGCGACACGGAAAAGATTCGGGTGTATCTGGATGACACGACCGATATCACCGCGAAGACGGCGAGCCAGGGGAATGGCTATGTTCCGCCAAAATATAATAGCGGGGCGCCCTGGGAGGCGCAAAACGTCTGGTGGACGTGGTCGAGCTATTACTACACCCAGGCATTCGCCATTTCTCCCGGCTCGACCCACAAGATCACGATTGCGGGGCTGGGCAGCACGAGCGGCACCAACCAGACGGTGTTTCTCGGCGAAGTCCAGGTGACAAGTGTCGACGCGATCTTTGCCGGTGGCATTCCCGGTGGTGGCGAAGCGACTGGCCAGCCCCTGGGTGAGAATATCATCAGCACGATGCAAACCGAGGCGTCCTGGGCCAAGGTCTATGGGCTCGAGCAAATGGCCTACGAATCCGGGTGGTCGCTCGGCGGCGACGACGGCGGATCGTGGATCCAGTTGAAGGCGAAGTACGGCGACTCGCGGACGATCGCCGCGCAGGAAACCTTCATGCAGTATTTCTACCAGAGTGGAAGTGCGGTCGATATGTTTGGGACATATGACCAGTGGCCATCCTGGAGTGACTACTATGCGGAAGACGGAATCCTGAATATCGGGACATACCCGATCATTCAGGGGATCGATGCCTATGCCAATGCGCTCACGCCCGAGGCGACGAACGGGAGCGCCATTCCCGCGGCGCTCGGGCTTGCTTCGGCGACCCTGGGGTACCATGGATCCATTACGTCGGGAAGTATTAGCGCCGTGGGTGGCTGGGTCAGTTGGAATGTCATCGCACCCGTCACCGGTTTATATAATGTATCAGCCGGAACGAGCGGCGGTGGTTCCTTGAGCATCGACGTGGATGGAACATCGATTGGAACGGTCGCGAATACCGCCACGGCACTGGTGGCTGCCCCATTCAATGTCATTCTGACCAAGGGTTTCCATGTCATTCGGGTTCGCTCGACGGCTGGCACTTTCACGGTCAGTTCCATCGCGGTGAATAGTGGGACGGCGCCGACGAATGGCCCAGCCGTAGAGGTATTTGGGTTTATCAATCAGCCCGCGAATTCCACGTCGGCAGCGCCTCTCGCCGTCGGCAACGGGCTCACGGCGAGTTCCGTGGTGATCGGCCCGGGATTGAAGCCGGCGAATTACGGCGGCTTGCCGAATATGAGTGGGTGTCTCCAGGCGGGAATGAAAAATAACCAGGGCGCAACAAGCCTCACCGACGCAAAGACGAAGGGAACTTACTATTTATTCTCGCTTGCTCCACAAGCGGGGAATGCGTTGTCCCTCGGCGCCATTGCTTACCTCCTCTCGACCGATGATGGCAGCCATCTTTTCAGCAGTGTGGCATGGAGTACCGATGGAACGAATTTCAACGACGTGCCAACATCCGACGTTCCACAGAGCTGGAATTCCATTCACAACGGCAGCGCGACCTTGAATGGCGTACCCGCGCTGCAGAACGCGGCAGGGACGGTGTCGATCCGGATCTATATCTGGGGAATCGGCGGATATAATACCATTGGCCTCGGTGAAACGGGTTACAACGCCGCCATCCTTTATGGCGCGGTGGATGCCGCGGGGATCGATAACGTCGTGAATGACAACGGTGGATTCACGAGCACCGGCATGCAGTTGAATGGCGGTGCATCGATTAGTGGCACAACGCTGACCCTGACCGATGGAGGAGCGACGGAGGCACGAAGCGCCTACTACGCGACGCCTGTTTCCGTGCAGCAGTTTTCGACGGCATTTACCTTCAAGCAGATAAATCCTAGCGGAGACGGGTTTGCTTTCGTGCTGCAAAATGCCGGGCCGACAGCCGTTGGATCGTCAGGGGGCGGATTGGGTTATACAGGGATGGTCAATAGTGTGGCCGTGAAGTTCGACCTCTATAACAATGCCGGTGAAGGCTCCAATTCGACCGGGTTGTACGTTGGCGGATCGAGCGTGACGACTCCGGCAACGGACCTCTCGCCGAGTGGGATCAATCTTCACAATGGCAACCCGGTGCAGGTTCAGATCTCGTATGACGGAACGACACTGACGGTCCGGGAGAGAGATACAGTGACCAATGCGACGGCGGTACAAACCTATGCGGTGAATATTGCGCAGGCGGTTGGAGCGGCGACCGCCTACGCGGGCTTCACGGCGAGCACGGGAGGTGCGACGTCTACACAGCAGATCCTGGATTGGACCTATAGCGGCCAACCGGACCCGCTGCCTACGGGTTGGGCGGACCTGGATATCGGTTCACCGGCGATTGCCGGCGATGGAGTCTATGACAGCGCGATCGCGAGTTGGACCGTGGAGGGCGGCGGCGGTGATATCTGGGGGGCGAGTGATCAATTCAACTTTGTCAGCACCGCGACGAGCGGCGACAAAACGATCATCGCGAAAGTGGCCGGGATCACCAATACGGACCCGTGGGCAAAGGCGGGTGTGATGTTCCGGAATAACTCCGCGGCAGGCAGCATGATGACTTGCATGCTGGCCACGCCGGGGAATGGCGTGATCTTCGAGTGGCGAAATGCCACCGGAGGTTCATGCGCTTCGTACGGAGTCAGCGTGGTGCCGGCGCCCAGCACCACGCAACCGGTGTGGGTGAAGCTCAGCAAGAGCGGAACGACATATACCGGTTACTACTCCCTGGACGGAGCAAACTGGATGTCGGTGGGTTCGACCACCGTCACATTTACCAATGCCAACTATCTGGGTGGCCTCGCGGTTACGGCCCATAACAATGGCGGCTTGAATACCGTCGGCTTCGCCAACGTAAGCGGCCCGCAATAGCCTTGTTCATCAGATGTGCTGATCGGTCCGCGGTGCGGACCGGTCAGCACGGATGGCGTATCTATTTGATACGGTTTGCGGTCCAGGATCCTGATTTTGAAAGGCCCTTCATTTGATCGCCGGACGTGTGGAAGGTCGCGACGTGGTTTGGGTCTGAACCTGGAATCTGGGCCGTCAGGACGTAGTCCGAAATTTCCCAACGTCCGGTCTCAGCTTTTCCGTCCGCTGTTGCGGTCAATGTTCCGTCTGGATTGAAATGCAATGTGCGGCTTCCCAGCGGTCCGGCATAGTCCCAGTCTGAATTGGTAATATTCTCTGCCGCCATCTTGAACAAAGCGGGGTTATTTTTCGCCATCGTTCCCAGATATTCTTGCTGGCGATGATCGTAGCTGCGATACGCGACCTTTGCGCCAAAAATGGCGAGAAGGATAACGCCGTAAAGGATTCGTCGTGTCATGGCTTGGGGTGTGGAATCGGAGTATGAAGTATATTACTCAGCAGCGGGAGGCTCGATGCGCGGAAATAGCGGCGACGGCTTGCCGAGCTGATGCCCGTCCGGCAGGCCGCCCCATTTCGCGTCGCTCAGGCGGAATTCGCCCTGCACGCCGAGTTGTTCCCAGATGCGGGCCGCGGCATTTGGCAGGACCGGTGAGAGCAGGATGGCGATGATGCGCAGGGAATCCGCGAGGTGATAGAGCACGGCGTCGAGACGGCTGGCCTGTGTTTCGTCCTTGGCCAGTGACCACGGTTTTTCGGAGTCGATGAATTGATTGCAGTGATTCACCAGATCGAACGCCGCGGCGAGCGCACTGTGGATTTGGTAAGGATCCGTGCGTTCTGTCGAGCCATCGGGCAGCGTGACGCGGCCCTCGAAGCGATCGCGATAGGCGGCGACATAGGAGTTCACCAGCGCTTCGACATTGGTGCTGCCCGGATGCTGAAACTTGGCCAGCTTACCGCCGCGATATTTCTGCGCCATGTTGAGCTTGCGGTTGAGCAGATTGCCCAGCGAGTTAGCCAGATCAGTATTGTAGCGCAGGATAAGTCGCTCATCGGAGAAATCAGAGTCTTTCCCGGTGCTGATATCGCTCATCAGATAATAGCGTACCGCTTCTGCGCCGTAGGTATCGGCAAGCACGCTTGGATCCACGACATTGCCGAGGCTTTTGCTCATCTTCGCTCCGGAGATGTTCCACCAACCGTGCACGAGCAACGCCGGAATTTCGTCATCGGCAAAACCGAGTGCCTTCAGCATAATCGGCCAGTACACGCCGTGGGCGGGAATGAGGATATCTTTCCCGATGATGTGCAAGGCCGGCCACCAATGGTGGAATGTGGAAAGATCCGCTCCAACCGCGGGATCATAGCCAGGTGCAAACGAGATATAGTTTACCAACGCGTCGAACCAGACGAAGGTGACAAACGCCGGATCAAACGGGATCTCGATGCCCCAATCCAGCCGGGCGCGTGGCCGGGAGATGCAAAGATCGCCGCTGAGCTTTTCCACGGCATTGCGCAGCTCCGGTACGCGGAACTCGGGAATGACCAGCGGATTGCCGGCCGCGCTCCGGCGATCGATCAGGTCGAGCAGCCACTGGCGATGCTCGGAAAGACGGAAGTAATAGTTTTCTTCCTGGCGGAATTCCACCTGACCCCATTCCGGACCGAATTCACCGTCCGGACCGCGTTCCTTGTCGGTGAGGAATTGCTCCTGGCGGATGGAATAGTAACCATCCCGGGTGTCTTTGTAGATCCACCGGCTTTGGCCGGTGGCCGGGTCTTTTTCGTCCCAAAGACGCTGCAGAATGGCGCGGACGATGCGCTTGTGCGATTCGGCGGTTGTCGCCGCCCAGCCATCGTAACGCACGCCGAGCTTTTCCCACAGATCGAGGAACTTCTGCGTGACGCGATCCACGAATCCCTGAGGTTTGACGCCCTCTTTTTCGGCGGATTGCTGGACTTTTTGGCCGTGCTGATCCACGCCGGTGAGGAAGAACACGTCATCGCCCTTGAGCCGATGATACCGTGCCATGACGTCGGCCAACACTTTCTCGTAGGCGTGCCCGATATGGGGCGCGCCATTCGTGTAGTCGATCGCAGTCGTAAGGAAGAATGTGTCGGCAGGCATGGTGGTAGGAATTGAGCATGGTGAGGAAAGATCCGCCAGAGGGCAACCCCGGTGTGTTCCGCGGGCAGGGCATGTCCGGCGCGTCGCTGGTCGGAGATGGGACGGATGGGACCAATGCGACTCATGGGACGAATGGGATAAAACCCTTCGCTCGCTCGCAGGCACTTCGCTTGGAAAGCCCCAGCCGTGTGGCTACAAAAGCCACAAGATGAACTGGTTTTTCTGGGCACTGCTCTCCGCCGTCTTCGCTGCGCTTACCGCCATTCTGGCCAAGGTCGGGGTGGCGGGTGTGAATTCGAATCTCGCCACGGCGATCCGTTCGGCGGTCATCGTCCTCTTTACCTGGGGTCTCGTTTGGGCTCTCGGCGAAGCGCGTGGATTGACCAGCTTGGGCCGCCGTACATGGGTCTTTCTCGTGCTCTCCGGCTTCGCCACGGGTCTTTCGTGGCTTTGCTATTTCCGTGCACTCCAACTCGGGAAGGCCTCCCAAGTTGCGCCGGTGGATAAGTTGAGTGTCGTGCTGGCGATTGCGCTGGCGGGCGCATTTCTTGGCGAAAAGCTGACCTGGCATGAATGGCTCGGCGGATGCCTCATTCTTGCCGGGGCGGTCGTGATTGCTTTGAAGCCGTAGAGGCCTGCTATTCAGCTAGCCCAGTGGAGCGTTGTGTTGTGTCCGCGCAGCTTTTGCCTGAGTTACTTCGAACTGATTGCGTTCACACGCGAAGAAGTCTCGCATTTGCTCAACGGAGGGAGGGCAGTCGACAAGAGATTCGAAGCCTTCGTCAGATTTGGAAGGAATACCACTGCAGATACGATTCAGGGCTATTTCTGCTTTTGCCGCCTCGCCAGCTTCGCTGAATGCTGCGCAAAAATCTTTAATCCCGAAGCCATGATTCCGCATCAGGCAATAGATATCGAACCAATCTCTTGTCTTTGAGCGATCTGCAGAAACCAAAGCCTTGAGCTTGAAAATCTCGTTCAACGATGCCACGCGCGCCGTCGAAGCGTGGGTTTGTTCCATTACCTTTTCAGACCCCGCGTCGGCGGCAAAGAATGTCACCTTCACTTTCCCGTCGACGAGATAGTCTTGCTGATAGTTGGCCAAATCCATTCCGTGGATTTCAAAATCGTCGGCCGCTGCGGGATCGTCGGTTGCGACGAAAGCGAAACCATTTGCACCTGCTTCACGCACCAGCGCCTTGATTCGCTCAAGGGGGAGCCGGACGGAAGGATAGACGAAATCGAGATCTTCGCTGATACGATGTTTGATCTGCATCGAGAGAGCCGTTCCACCAATCAATACGAACCCTCCAAGAGTCGTTTGATTCTCAAGAAACCGCCAAAGCCGTTCAGTTTCCGGCCTCAGCAAGGGCAAATCCTTTCCGAATATTCGCAATGATTCTTTCCACCAGCGGCTTTGCCCGGCGTGTGTCCGTCTCCGGATCCGAGGTGAGAACCGCCCATTCGGTCTCGATACGTTCCAGACCAAACTCAAGGGCGATCGCGAGGATCGTCTCAAATCGCGGACGCAACAAAGCAGCTCGGATTCGTACGGAATTTCCCGCCTTGGAATTCGACCAGATTAATCCGGGGAACCGTTCCCAAAATTCGGAACGAAGTTCCTCGGGTCCTTGCCCTTGGCTGACTGGTGAATCCGGAGGCATGGCGTTGCCACAGTATCTCCGGGGATCTTCGAATTGTCAGCTACGAATGCAGCATTCGCCAACTTACTCCACCGTCACGCTCTTCGCGAGATTCCGTGGCTTATCCACATCGCAGCCGAGATGGACAGCGGTGTGGTAAGCGAGAAGCTGCAGCGGAATGACAGTCAGCAACGGCGAAAGGAAATCCGGGCAGGGCGGAATATAAATGACGTCGTCGCAGATCCGCTCAAGCTGGGTGCAACCTTCGGTCGTGACGGCAATCACCGGGCCTTTGCGCGCTTTGACTTCCTCGATATTGCTGACGTTCTTCTCGAAAACGCTGTCCTCCGGCGCGATGAAAACGCTGGGTACATCTGGCGTGATGAGCGCGATGATGCCGTGCTTGAGTTCCGCACTCGGGTGGCCGCTGGCGTGGATGTAGGAGATCTCCTTCATCTTCAACGCGCCTTCCAGAGCGATGGGATAGTTGAACTGCCGGCCGAGGAACATCAAGGAATGGGCGCCCGAATATTTGCGGGCAATTTCCGCGATGTGGGCATCCTGATCGAGAATGCTCCGGACTTTGGCGGGGATGGCCTCCAGTTCGTCGAGGATGTCCAGCCCTTGCGAGGTGGAGAGATGGCGGATGCGGCCGAGCAACAGTGAGATCAGCGTGAGAATTGTCACCTGGCTGGTGAACGACTTCGTCGCTGCCACGCCGATCTCCGGTCCGGCATGCATATAGACGCCGCCATCGCTTTCCCGGGCAATGGTGCTGGCCACGTTGTTACAGATACCAAGCGTACGGTGACCTTTGCGCTGACTTTCGCGAAGGGCGGCCAGTGAATCAGCCGTTTCGCCGCTCTGGGACATGACAAAGACGAGGGTGTCCTTGGGTAGCGGCATATTCCGGTAGCGGAACTCGCTGGCAAACTCGATTTCGCACGGAATATGCGCGAGATGCTCGATGAGATATTCGCCCACCATCGCGGCGTGGGCGGCGGTGCCGCATCCGGTGATGATGATCCGCTCGATGGCGCGCAGCTCGGCATTGGTCATGTCGAGGCCGCCGAGTTTGGACGTCGCTTCTTCGCGCGAAAGGCGTCCGCGCATGGCGTCATTGATCGTCTCCGGCTGCTCGTAGATTTCCTTGAGCATGTAGTGCGGATACGCGCCTTTATCGACGTCCGCTTCGCTGAACTCGACTTTGCTCACCTCGAACCCGCTCGCCCCGCCGACGAGGCTGGTGATTTCAAATTCGTCCCGTTCCAGCGCGGCGATGTCGTAGTCCTTGAGATAGACCGCTTCGCGCGTGTGAGCGACGATCGCGCTGACATCGCTGGCGAAGAAATTCTCGCCTTTGCCGATGCCCAGAACGAGCGGCGAGCCGCGCCGGGCGCCGACCAGGGCGCTCGGCACGTCGCTATGCACCATGACGATGCCGTAGGTCCCGACGACCTGGCGCAGCGCGGCGCGCAGAGCCTCTACCAGCCGTGCTTTCGAGTGAGCGCCGCCGGCGGAGTCGTAGTGCTTGCCGATGAGATGGGCGAGCACCTCGGTATCGGTCTGGGATTTGAAAGTGTGCCCTTCGCGGATGAGCTGATCGCGCAGGGAGGCGTAGTTTTCGATCACTCCGTTGTGCACCAGGGCGAGCTTGCCACTCCGGTCGAGATGCGGGTGGGCATTGGCATCCGTAACGCCGCCGTGCGTGGCCCACCGCGTATGAGAGATCCCGACCGTGCCTTCCGTGGGAGCTTCGTGGATCAGCTCGGCGAGATTCGCGATCCGGCCGATGCGCTTGCGGATCTCGAAATGTCCGTCCTTCAGAACGGCAACACCGGCGCTGTCGTAGCCGCGGTATTCCAGGCGGCGAAGGCCGTCGAGGAGAATGGGGACTGCGTTGGATTTGCCGATGTAGCCGACGATGCCGCACATAATGATGATAAATTCAGAAAGAGGTGGTTTCGAGGAATTCGCGGGCCGGGTCAACGGCGCGTTTCAACTGACAGTGGCAAGGTAAGCGATTGCAACGAAAATTCCGCGGGTGGTGGTGTGGATCGGAGGGAGAGCGAGGTCCGTCCGGGGTGGATGATATGAACGGAGTGGACACGATGGATGTGCGGACTGCCTGGTGCGGCGCCTTATTGCGGTGGTGCCAGCAGGCGGGCGCGGGCTTCAGCGAGAGCGAGTCCTTCCACTGTAACCGTTTTGTCCCGGGACTTTTCGCCGCTGACCAGTTCGAGAGAGCGCACCGGTACTCCGAGACAGCTCGCGAGGTATTCCAGAAGAGCGGCGTTGGCTTTTCCATCCACCGCCGGCGCGGCCACTTTTACCTTGATGGCATCGCCATATTCACCGGCGACTTCGTCGCGCCGGGCGTTTGGCACGATCCGAAGACGCAGGCGCGCCTTCGGCGTCGGACTTTCAGGATGCGCGCGGCTTGACGTAGACGCCAAGGAGCGGGCGGGGGGAGGGCTTCAGTGACGTGAAGTCGCTGACGAAACCTGCGGCGGTGCGGATTTCGACGTGGCCAGCACCGCGGCCACCATAGACCAGCACCGAGCCGAGCGGCGCAAGGTAGGGATCCGTCACCTTCAACTTCTTGAATCCGTAGCTCTTCTGCAATTCCGCCCCTGCTTCCTTTGCGTATTCGGTCTTCGGGCGAGTATCGACCGCTTTCGCGGCCATGAGAGCATCTTTCACGTAGTGCCAGCAGCGGCTGGTAGAGTGAGCTCGAGCTCGGGCTGCGGCGATTTGCGCAGCGTGGAGCATTCGGCTGTCGTAGCGGAATTTGCCGGATTGCGGGCCGAAGATCGAAATCTCGTTCACATTCAGCTTGCGAGCCGTGTGAGGATCGTACAGGGAATCGTCCGCAGCACGACCTGCGGTGACGGCAAGCATGAATACGGCGCTGAGCAGAAGTAGGATTTTGAAAAACTTCGTCATATGGCGCTGGGGTTTGCGGGTGCGCAGGTTAACGAGCCGTTACCGGTGGTCAACCTGATTTCTGGAACCCTTAGTAGCAGGTCGTTTGCCAAGCAGCGGGGTAGCTGGTGTGAAAAATGGCAGTCTGGTGGCCAAAGACCCGCTGATGGAGGCGCTTTTTGAGCTCTAAGTGTCTCTGCAAGAATATTTAATCGCCGGAACAAGATTATTCTCAGGAAATGCCGCAAATCCGGGCATATTCTGCCAAAAACATCGCCGTGAACCGCCATACCCCGCTGCAGCAACTGGATTGGATCGGGCCCCAGAGGGCTCGGCAACTGGCTCGTGCGGGATTGGAAACGCTCGAGGACCTCCTTACGCACTACCCGCGCCGGCATGAGGACCGGCGGCAATTCGACCGGTTCCCGACCGCCGAACGAGAGACTCCGGTGTGTGTGTGCGGGGTGGTGCGGGCGGTATCAGCGAAACGGATTCGCGGGCGGCAAAAGATGTTCGAAGCGACGCTCGAAGAGGAGCAGGCGCATGCCTTGAGTGGGCGGCTCGTTTGCCGCTGGTTCAATGCCTTCTGGGTGGAAAAGGTCGTGGCCAACGGGCAACGCCTTGTCGTCTTTGGCAAGCCAAAGCAGCGGGGCCGGCAGATCCTGATTGATCATCCGGAGTTTGAGACGGTGGAAAACGATGCGGAAGCCTCGATCCACATGCAGCGGATCGTGCCGGTGCATCGCGCGACGGAAGGACTTTCCCCGAGGCTGTTGCGCAAGCTGATCTGGGATGCGTTGCGCCAGATCGATCCGGCGGATTTTCCGACGCTGCTGCCCTCGTCGCTTTATCAACGCGACCGGGTGGAGATGCTCCGGCAGATTCATTTTCCGGATACCCACGAGTCTCTGGAAGAAGCGCGGCGGCATCTCGTGCTGTCGGAATTCTTCTCCATGCAACTCACGATTGCGCAGAAACGGCAGGAGCACGGTGAACAGCCGGGGGAAGCGCACGCCGGGCCGGGAGAATGGATGCGGCGCCTGCACGAATCGCTCCCGTATCCGCTGACCGGCGCCCAGCGCCGCGCCATCGAGGAGGTGCGTGCCGACATGGCTTCGACCCGGCCGATGAATCGCCTGCTTCATGGTGACGTCGGTGCAGGCAAGACGATGGTGGCGCTCTCGGCGATTCTGCTCGCGGTCGAAGCGGGGTATCAGGCCGCGCTCATGGCGCCGACACAGATTCTCGCCGAGCAGCACTATCTAAACTTTCGGCGCCTGCTCGATCCGCTGGGCATTCGCGTGGGGTTGCGGACCGGCTCGCGTAAAGAAAATGCCGGGGCGCTTCCGTTGTTCGATCAGGGTTCGGCGGATGGGACGCGCGATGGCGAGCCGCAGATCCTTGTTGGGACACATGCGCTGCTTTACGAAGGCGCGGGGTTCACCCGGCTCGGGCTCGCAGTGATCGACGAGCAGCATAAATTCGGCGTACTCCAGCGGGCGCGATTGCGGGATCAGGCGGGCGGTACGGCTCCGGACGTGCTCGTGATGACGGCGACCCCCATCCCGCGCACTTTGACCATGACGCTCTACGGGGATCTCGATGTCTCCATCCTCGATGAGTTGCCCGCCGGCCGGCAGAAGATCGTCACTGCGGCGCGCGAAATCTCGGCTCTGCCGAAAGTGATCGATTTCCTGAAAGAGAAACTCGCGGCCGGCCGGCAAGCCTATGTGGTTTATCCGCTGATCGATGAGTCGGAAAAGCTGGAGGCCAAAGCCGCCGCCGCGGAATTCGAGAAATGGCGGGAGTTACTCGCGCCCATGAAATGTGAGTTGCTCCACGGCCGCATTGCTCCGGAAGAGAAGGATGCGATCATGGACCGGTTTCGGCGGAATGAAACAAACGTGCTCATCGCGACCACGGTAATCGAAGTGGGGATCGACGTGCCGAACGCGAGCCTCATGTTGATTGAAAATGCTGAGCGCTTCGGGTTGGCCCAGCTTCATCAGCTCCGTGGGCGGATTGGGCGGGGTGAACATAAGAGCTATTGCGTGCTGTTGACTTCCAGCGAGGAGCCGGCGGCCCTGGAAAAGCTGCGCATCCTCGAGCAAACCTCGAATGGCTTCGAGATCGCCGAAGCCGACCTGCAGATCCGTGGTCCGGGTGATATCCTCGGTACGGCGCAAAGCGGGTTGCCGCCGCTCAAGCTGGGCAACCTCCTCGCCGATGCTGAACTGATGCGTCAGGCGCGGGGCGCAGCTTTTGTGCTGATGGAGCGCGACCCTGCGCTCGAACAGGCTGAGAATCAGCGTTTTCGCGTCCTCCTCGCGAACAGCCGCGAAACGCTGGCCCAGGTGAGTTGAGTTTGCGCCGCCAGTGCGGCGTGACCTGTGATCGTCTTAGCGAATGGGATCCGCTCCTTCGCCACTGCCGGTATTGACTCCGGCATCGAACAGGCCGGCGCCTGGAGTTCCAGGATCGCGTGCGCCGGGGCCATTCGTCGCGCCTGAAGACCGCGCGTCGGCATAGCCTTTCGGGCCATGGAGTTCGGCGCAGGAGGTGGTGGTAAAGATCACAAGCATCGCGCAGAGGCCTTTGCTTAACGTTTTATAAAACGCATTCATAGCTACCTGCTGATTCGCTGGGAGATGGGGCGGTGCGCCGAAATATGTCGAATCCAGGGGTTATCTTAATGTTTCTTTCATCTTTCGCCGACTATCGTGGCCGAGGTTACTCGAACGAACGGCGGAATTCCTGTCGTGGTCCCCAAATTAGTAATTTCAGAACTCCTGATCCCGTGGAATAGAAATGAGTGCGGATTTGGCACGCGGCTTGGGTAGGGACGGCTGTCGATAGCCGTCCCTACCCAGGCGGCGTCATACCGGCGCAAAAGTGTCGAACATAGCAAATTGAGTTCATTGGATTTAGGTCCGATTCGATATAAATGCGACAAGCTTCCAAAAGAATTCACCAAGTGAGTTTTCAATTGCTGTGCAGTTTACGCTGGGCGCATTTAAGCCGCCGTAGTCAAACCGGATATTATCTAATATCACTGATGCTAAATACTCTGAGTAGGAATAGGTATTCTTCGTAAACGACTCTGCTATACACCGCAGACCTTTCACAGACATTTTCAGCGGGGTCGGCGAGCACCGCAAACCAATCATAAGCTCTTCGGGGAACCACGCTTCCGTGATACCAGGCGAACAACGGAACGTAAACAATAACGGGGAAAGCGAAGTAGATCAGAACCACGGCAAGGATGCCAGCCGTAACTGTTCCAGCGTGGGATTTGCTCGGGTTCTCGTTCACAGCGTAAGGATAGGCCGGATAGAGAAAATGGCAATACACGAAACGAAGAGCCCGCCAAGCGCAAATGAAGCCTGACGGGCAATCGTGAAACAAACAAACCTTATTCCTCAAATTCGCCTAGTGGTCGGGAATCTCGATTCCTACGGTGATATCTCCATCACCCAGGTCGAAAATGACTTCAGTGTGAATCGGGTGCCACGCACTTGCTGCGCCGTTGAGACTTCCCCATCGCTCGATTCCGTACCCGATCGGATTATCTTCCGTTTTTACTAAGTAGTCACTGCCGGTTAGATGCTTTACAACTCTGGATTCCATATCGGGTTTCCCAGTGATGTGACTAAAGTATCCCGTTTTACATTTCTTGACGGTGAAAGTTAGGAAGAAGAACGTGCCCGGTTCCAAAAGGAGGCGGCAACTTTGTGCAGGAGTTTTGCTTCAAACTCCGGATCACCCAGGTCGCGATCCGCGTGGTTGAAAAGACCGTCGGTTCCGACTTCCAGGACTAACCATTCACCGGTTGGACGCTGGATTAAATCGGCGCAGCCGAATGAATCCATCAAGCCGGTGCATGCCAGTGCTGACCGGGACGCGGCAACAGCGGAGTCGGGAATCGCCTCGAGCCGCGCGTATCGAGCGCCGCGAGCGTGAGCGACCCAGGGTGAGGAGGCCTTTCCTTTGGGGAATCGACGGACCATCCAGCCGAATAGCTCTCCATCCGCGCAGTACGTTCGATACACTTCAGGTTCAGGCAGGCGGATGAATTCCTGGACGACAAATGGCTTGGGCCAATTCGGTGGTTCCGAGTCGCCGGGTGACAGCAGGCGATGTCCTTTGCCGCCGCATCCGGTGGGATATTTCAGGCACCATTGTTTTTCAGGCCGTGTGCGAACCAAATCCACCGCTGCGGCGAAGGATGGGATCAGTAGTGTCTCGGGGGTGGGCACATTGGCTTCAGTAAAGGCGGCGGCCAGACGGCGTTTGTCAGCAGCGATCTCGATTGATTCGATCGGAATAAAGGAGCGTTGATCCGCGTTGAGCAGGCCGCTTTCCCAGTGAAGGAGATAGTTATAACTCCGGGGCGTATCGCAAATCTCCACGCCAAGGGCCGAAGCGAGAGAGCGGGCCAGTGGTTCGAAGGCCCAGGAACCGGGGCCGGAGTTCAGGATACAGCAGTCTTCATGGCGTGGGACGTTCATCGGATGCCGATTTGATATCTACACGCCATCCGATGCTCCGGGAATGGGCCCCGGCTGTCATAACGATCGCTGTTGCCAGTTATCTATCCTTGTCCATCCACGGTCTCCACCGGCGGAAAGGAGAGCGGGATTGCAGCCCGCAGTGACTGGCGGCAGCACCAAATAAGGACGTGAATGAATTCAACCGAATGCTTACGGCGAGCCAAGCTACTGCGGGCTGCAAGCCCGCTCTCCTTTCCGTCGACGATTCCCCGAAGCGGCGCTACTTCACGTGCTCGCTCGTTGGGTTCCTCCGATATCTAGCTTAGCGCCTGCCTGCCACCGGCGCATGCAGAACAAAGCTGCCGTGATCGTCCGCTACCTCAGCTCTGAAATCGCCGAGAATGGTTCCTTCCGCGGTGAGCCTGGCGTGGAACTCCACCAAGCCGTCGTCTTCCACATCATCCGGTTCCTGTATCGAATCGCCCGCTGAACGCGCGCCGATTCGCGCGATGGCAGCGGCTCCTTCCGAGGCGCTGGACAGGAATCCGCGCTCGTGTTCGATGCAGATTTTGAAGTGCAACGGGTTCGCTGCCCAGAAAAGGCCACCGAATAGTTCGTAATAAGCGAGCGCCTCCGCCTCAAACGTGCCTTCGGGAAGCCCGCCTGCTTCATCCGGTGGAAAGAGCACATACAGCCGTCCGCCCCGGCCTCTCTGCTTTCGGCTCATCCACCGGCCGCGCCACACATTTGGGCCGGAAAATGGGGCGGGAACGCTTTGCTCGAATCTCTTCCGAAGGATCCACCAGATCGCCCCGATGAATACCGCGGCCAGCACCAAAACCACCATGGCCAGCTTGATCAGGTGCAGGACCGTGAACAGGAGGCCGGAGCGATGGTGCAGGGCGCGGAGATGCAGCACGGCGGGAATCAGCTCAAAATGCGGAGAAACCGTTTCGTCAGGCGAGCGCGGCACGTTGCGCGGCGATCAGATCGGCGATGCCTTTGCGTCCGGCCACGAGCATGGCGGCGAATTGCTCCTCGCTGAAGGTGCTTTCTTCCCCGGAACCTTGCACTTCCACGAAGTGGCCGTCTTCCGTCATGACCAGATTCATGTCCACCTCGGCGTCCTTGTCTTCAGGATAGTTGAGATCGAGCAGCGCCTGGCCTCCGCAGATGCCGATGCTCACGGCGGCCACGAGTTTGCGAATGGGCAGAGCTTTCAGGAGACCAGCAGCCACGAGTGAACGGCAGGCCAGCACCGCGGCGACACAGGCGCCGGTGATCGAAGCCGTGCGGGTGCCGCCATCGGCCTGCAGCACATCGCAATCGATGCACAGCGTCCGCTGGCCGAGAGCTTCGAGGTCCACGACGGCGCGGAGCGAGCGCCCGATGAGCCGCTGAATCTCCACGCTGCGTCCGTCGAGGCGTCCCTTCGAGATGTCGCGCGACTTCCGTTGCTGGGTGGAGTAGGGCAGCATCGAGTATTCCGCGGTGAGCCAGCCGCCGGTGACGCCCTGCTCTTTCATCCAGCGCGGGACGGATTCCTCGATCATCGCGCTGCAGATCACGCGGGTGTTGCCGGTGGAGACGAGCACCGACCCGGTGGCATTGGGGGCGAAGCCCGGTTGAAAGGAAATCGGGCGAAGCTGATCGGGAAGACGGCCGTCGAGACGAAGCATGGGATTTGAGATTTAAGATTCGGAAAGCAGCACGTATGGTTCGCACCCCGCCCTTCCACGAGGAGGGAGTTGAACACGCGCGTTCGCCCATCCAGACAGGCTGGCACGCGCCCTGCAAATGTTTATTGTCCCATGCTGAATTCCGCCACTACCCGCGTTCCGGCCACCACGGCCAACCTCGGCCCCGGTTACGACTGCCTTGGCATCGCGCTGCAAATCTACAATCGCGTGACCGTCCGCCGGAGCGAAGGCGGCGTGGCCTTGGCCGGGATGGTGGAAAAGGCTGCTGACTCCTTTTTCGATGCCGCCGCTGTTCCCTCATTTCCCTTTTCGTGGGAGATCGAGGGGGATGTGCCGCAATCGCGCGGCATGGGCAGCAGCGTCACGGTACGGCTGGGACTCCTGCACGGGCTGAATCGCCTCGCGGAGTCGCCGCTTGGCCCGGAGGTGCTGTTCGAACTTTGCGCAAAACTCGAGGGACACCCGGACAACGCGGCGCCCGCCGCCTTTGGTGGATTCACCGTTGCCGGCGGCCCTCGGTTGGCGCGCTTCGCGGTCGCTGATGATCTGCAATTCGTCCTCCTCATTCCGGACTTCGAAATCTCTACGCCGGAAGCGCGTAAAGTGCTGCCACCGCAACTCGATCGCCTTGCGGCCGTCGCCAGTTGCACCAATGCCTGCCGCATCACGGCGGCTTTTGCCTCGGGTGACTATGAGTTGCTCCGCGGCGCCTTCGTCGATGGTTTGCACCAGCCTTTCCGCGAGAAGCTCATTCCATTTTTGCCCGCAGTAATCGCCGCCGGAGAAAAAGCCGGTGCGCTGGGCGGATTCCTTTCCGGCTCGGGCTCGACCATCTGCTGCGTGACGAAGCAGAACGCCGACGCAGTGGCGGCGGCCATGCTGCGGGCGGCAGATTCCGGGGGCGCGCGTACGATTGTGACCCGCGCCGATAACTCCGGAGTTCGCGCTGAATAAATGGCAACATTGGGCGTCTATTCGCACTGACCCATGTTTCGCCGCTGGCTCGAAGAGTTCGAACAGTTTGCCATCGACGTCATTCTCGAACGCCGCTACGGCAAGCGCGCCCTGCTGCTGCGGTGGTTTCTCCTTGGCCTGAGTGGACTATTCACCCGTATCGTACAAACGCGGCTCTGGCTGTACCGCAATCGTATCCTGCGGGAGACGAGTCCGGGCTGTCTGGTAATCTCGATCGGCAATCTCACCGTCGGGGGTACTGGTAAGACGCCGGTGGTCGAGAAATTCGCGCGCACTTTGCAGGATAATGGCCGGCGCGTGGCGATCCTTTCGCGTGGCTATAAGTCGAAGAAACCTCCGCTGCTGCGGCGCCTCCAGCGCAAGTGGCTCGGACTCGAGCGCCGCAAATCGCGTCTCGTGCATGACGGAAAGAAGTTGCTCCTCGATTCGCGGTTTGCGGGGGATGAGCCGTTCATGCTCGCCCGCTCGCTCAAGAACGTGATCGTGCTCGTGGACAAAAACCGTGTCCGGGCCGCTCTGCACGCGGTGCACGAGCTCAAATGCGATACGCTGCTGCTCGACGATGGCATGCAGTATCTCCCGCTGAAGCATCGGCTGGATATCTGCCTCATCGATCGCCAGGCGCCTTTCGGAAATGAATATCTCCTGCCGCGTGGCACCCTGCGGGAACCGCCGGAAAACCTGCGCCGGGCGAGTTATATCTTCATCACGAAGAGCGATGGCTCCGATAACAGCGCGCTCGTCGACCGGATCCGCACTTACAATCGCACGGCGGAAATCATCGAGTGCTCGCACCAGGCGCTGTATCTGAAGAATCTCTACACCGAGGAGCGGCATCCGCTCGATTGGCTGAAAGGTAAATACATCGGCGCACTTTCGGGAATCGCGCGACCGGAGAGTTTTGAGGAAAAGCTCGTGGCCCTTGGCGCCAAGCTGGAAATCACTAAGCGCTTTGCCGATCATCACCGCTTCTCCGAACGTGAGCTCGATGACTTCGTCGCGCGCTGCATCCGGCGGGATATGGATTGCATCGTTACGACGGAAAAGGACAGCGTCCGCTTTCCCTACCAACCACCGAGTCACGAGATGCCGATTTATTTTCTCCGGGTGGAGATCGACATCCTGACCGGACACGAAAGCTGGCAAAGCCTGGTCAACCGCATATGTAAACCGCCCGCACTCAAACCGCCTGAGCGGTTTTTTGCGTGAGGTAGGTGGGCCGTTTGTTGCAAGTCGCGTTAGTTACCCAGCGGAAAGGTGGCAGGCAATTTAGTAATTTAGTAAAATTTGGTAATTTAGTCCCAAATCTCGGCGCCGAATAATCGGGAGGCGACTAGACCGCGACTGGCCCAAACCTAAAAAGGAAGGTTAGGTTTTCACCAAATTGCTAAATTTTTCTAAATTACTAAATTGCGGACTGAAGAGTAAGCTCTTCTGTTGAAGGCGTCATGCCGTGCGCGTGAATTGCCCGTGCTCCAGAATGGCCCGTTCGAAGGCAGCCTGTTGTTCGGTGGCGATTTCTGCCGGGTATTTTGCGCCGGAACGTTGCCAGCGGAACAGCCAGTCCGCGGAGAGCATTTCGTGCCGCTGGGCCAGTGGTGATCGGGCGGCGGCAGGAGTCAGGGCGATGGTTGTCTCGCTCTTTGGGCCGGTGCTGCGGCCTTTGGCGACGTGGAAACCGGCGGCGAGCAACGCGGCGCGAATGGGCGTGGAGACGGTGTAGGTAAAGAGCTCCGCATCGCGTCCGTCGCATGCGGCAAAGACCCGGCGGAATGCTTCGAGATTCCACAGGTCGCCATGTGTCTTACTCGAAAACATATCATAGAAGATCACCTCCGGTGAGGCCGGCGCCTCGGCGATGGTCGCCGGGAAATCGCCGGAGATGACTTTCCAGTGGATGCCCGGATATTTTTTGGAATGCCATTCGCCCACGGCGAGAATCGCGCCGGGCGCACAGTGGCGGAGATAGGGGAAGAGTCGATGATGCCGGCTCGCGAGACGCAGGGAATCGAGATCGTTCTCGAAACTAATAATCTGCATCGGACGCAGTGATGTCCCGGTTGCAGCCGCTTCTTCATAGCAGAGGACCGCCGCCATCGCATTTGCCGCCGCGCCGAGTCCAACATCCCAGATGACCAGAGGCCCCGATGTGCTCGAGCCCACTTCGGAGAGCAGCTTCAGCCGCGTCGCGAGCGCGGACTGTTCGATATAGAGGTTGCGCGCTTCATCGATGGGAGCATTGCGCGCATGCATGATTTCGCCGGAAGCTATGTGGCGAATGCTGCCAAAGCCTTCCGGTGAGACTTCTACTTCATATGCGCCAAGGGTTAGCGAGGGCTGTTTCCTGGTGTGGACTCTTTTCAGGACAACGGGATTGTCGACGTCATCCTGTTCGAGGATTTCGCGCTTTGCCCGGTAGAACTCCAGGAAGCGATCCGCGAGAATGCTTTCGCGGATCTCGCGCATGAGTTGGTGATAGAAATGAATGTTATGCTGGCCGAGCAACGACCAACCGGTGGTCTCACCGGTCTTGGTCAGATGATGCAGATAGCCACGCGTGTAGCGCGCACATGTCGCGCAGGTACAGGCCGGATCGATGGGTTCGGAAGAATGCTTATAAATGCCGCGCCGCAACTGCAGCATTCCCCGCGAAGTGAAGACGCCTCCGCGCTGGGCAAGTTGCGTGGGGATGATGCAGTCGAACATATCCACGCCGCGGTGCACCGCTTCGAGCAGATCGATCGGCGTGCCGACTCCCATGAGATAGCGTGGGCGATCGGACGGCAGCAGCCGCGCGGTGAATTCACAAACATCCTCGCGCTGGCTCTTGCTCTCACCAACCGCCAGCCCGCCAATGGCAAATCCATCGAAAGGCATCTCGGTAAGCGCGGCCGCGCTCTCACGGCGCAGTTCCGGAAAAAGGGCGCCCTGGACGATGGCAAACATCGACTGTGGCGACTCTCCGCGCGCAGCGAGGCTCCGGGCCGCCCACCGATTGGTAATACCCAGGGCCGCGCGGGCTGCCGTTTCATCGGCCTTTGCCGGGATACACTGGTCCAGCACCATCATGATGTCACTGCCGATCGCCTTTTGCGTTTCGATGCTGACCTCCGGGCTGAGCAGAAGAGTGCGCCCGTCGAGATAACTTTGGAAGACCGCCCCATCCTCCGTAATGGAACGCGAGTGCGGCAGAGAGAAAATCTGGAACCCGCCGGAGTCCGTGAGCACGGAGCGATTCCAGCTCATGAATTTGTGGATTCCACCCGCCTGGCGGAAGACCTCCGGTCCGGGCCGCAAAAGCAGGTGATAGGTATTGGCGAGGAGGATCTGCGAGCCGGACTCTTCCAGCGTATGGTTGAACTGCGCCTTCACCGTTGCCTGGGTCCCGACGGGCATGAAGAGCGGGGTCTTTACCTCGTTGTGCAACGTGTGGAAGGTCGCGGCCCGGGCTTGGGAGCCGGTGGCGACAGCTTCGAGGCGGAAGTTCAAACGAGACGGGATCATGGATGCGGTGGGCGGGATTCTTCGACCCGGACCGCGATCCTGTCATCCCTCTTTCTTCGTCTATTGTTTAAATCTGAAAACGGATTTTTGGGGGAGAGCCGCCTTTAGCGATTGGCTATCAGTTGGCGCTTCCATCCGCCTTTGGTTCCGGCGCCTTCGGTCTTGGCAGGAAGGCGTCAGTCATGGCGTCGCTCCAGGAATGGCTGATGATCCGCGGTGTGGCCCCGAGTTTTTGCAACACCAATTCCCCGCGGCTGGGCTCCCCGTTTTTATCGGGTTGTGCGGCGACATAGCAAAGCTCGTCAGGGCCACGCCAGCTTGGGATGAGCGGTAGCGGGCGAGTCTGGTTGTGGAAGTTTTTAGTTTCACTGAGATCCCAGGCTTTTCCTTGGAGCGAGGTCACTTCGCCCTTTTCAAGCGAGATCACGGCGACTTCTCCGTTCTCGCCTGGAACGGCGATGTGTTTGGCGTCAGGACTCAGGACAAAAGCATCCGCGCGATCGGGAAGGAGTTTCTCCATTTGAGGACTTAGCAGATGCATGATGGAGGACGATTCTCCGGGTTGAAGGAGGAAGAGCGTCGCGGTCTTTGGCATATCTTTGTCCAGCGCGGGTAACTGGATGGCAAAGGTGGTGAAGAGAATGCGTCCATCGGGGAGGCACGCGACGCTCGACCGGTTTTGGGCGAAAAGGATGCCGGCCAGATCTTCCGTGCTCTTGAGCAGGAGTTCGCCGTTATCACCGCGGATTTGCGCCCGGGTGATGGAACCCAACGTCGCGTCCTGATCTTTGCCGGCGGAATTGGGCCGGGCAAAGACGAGCTGTTTGCTGTCCGGCATCCAGGCGGCTTGCGTGGGGCCATCCGCGACCGTCAGGACGTCACCGCCGCCCGCCACAATGACTCGAAGGCTCGGCCCATTGGGCGATGACATGACGAAAGCGATCGCGGTGCCATCGGGTGACGGGGTGACTGCGGAAATGCTGTCGGCGCTGCGCAGCAGGACGTGTTCATCGGGATCTTCGCCCGGCAGGACCGATCGGATTCCCAGTGTATAGATGGATGCGGTCGTCGATTTTTCGCCCGATTTCTTCCAGGCCTCGAGGGCTGGAGCGATGACGTCCGCATGTTTTTCCGCAAGATATAAGACAGTGGCGCTGCCTTCAGCATCCTTGTGTGATGAGGTCCATTGCTGGACGGTTTCGTCCTGGTCGAATTTATCCCAGTCCCCTTTGTAGGCGCGGATAATCGGGAGCAACTGTTCGGCTCCGCTGGCTACGGCATCCGCCCGTTCTTTGCCAAGCAGGGCGGCGTATTCTTCCCAGCTATGGGCATCGGTGGAACGGACGCCGACGGCGTGACGCGAGTCGGGCATCCAGATTTGGGCGCCAGTGGTTTTGCCCAGGATCTTGCCCTCGGAATCGATGAGATATTCGCCGTCGGCACCTTGAACGATGGCGTGCCGGCCGTCAGGCGCCCAGTGGATGAGATCGGCCGGGTCACAGCCGGCCAGGAGGGTGGCAAGGAGGCAAAGGAGGAAGGTGCGGAGAGATAGTGGAAGCGGCGTCCCGCCGCTTGGAAACCGTCCTTTTCTAAGATCGCCGCACTTTTTGTCATCCACGCCTTCAAGCGGCGGGACGCCGCTTCCACTATGGCGCCCCTGCCCCTCCCGCCCTTCCTCTACGATTCCCAGTACCGAAGATAGCTGATTCATTAGTTCTTCCTTTCGTGAGTGGAGCTCGCTGTCTTTGCCGAAGAAGCGAGCAGGTAAGCGCGTTGCGCGGACCAAAAGGGCATGGTCCGCGCCTTGCGCTCGATCTCGGGGGCGATAGCTTTGGGTTCAATGGCGGATACGGAAGCAATAGTCGGTGCTGCTTGTCGCACAATCTGCGGTTCCCGATATATGGCGGGCACGAGCAGCGTTAACCCAACCCCCAGGACAAAGGATGCCGCCAGCGCTGCCCATTGGCTGACCCGCACGAATGGAAACGTCTCCACTCTTCGCGGCGGAAGAGACTCGCCCCGCACCGGCTTCGGCAAAACTGCCGCAGCGAGCTGGACGGTTTCCCGGAAATCGCGAGCCATCCGCGCGGCGTCGGGATTCGCGGCCAGGACTTCGTCGAGCAGCGCTTCGACGTCGGGACTGAGATGGCCCAACGCACGGTCGAGAGCCAGTCGTTCGAGGAGATCGGGATTCATAGGACTTTCATTTCGGGATTGAGCGCGGCGCGCAATTGGCGGACGGCGCTGTGCAGACGCGAGCGGACGGTTCCGATGGGGATGCCCAGTACGCTGGCGATTTCTTCGTAAGACAGCTCCTGCTCGAGCCGCAGCTCCAGGGTTTCACGCAGCTCGGTCGACAGGCCGGCCACAGCTTCGCGCACGAACGGGAGACGGGCATCTTCCTGGGGTGCGGTTGGCGTCAGAGAGGTGGCGGCTTCCTTTTCCGGGTCACGCCGGTCGCGATAGTGTCGCGCGAGCACATGCCGGGCGATACCGAGGAGCCACGCGCGGGGCATGGCGATGGTATCGAGCCGTTCCGCCTGACGGACCACCTGGAGGAAAGTTTCCTGCAGGAGATCGTGCGCCTGTCCCTCCGGGCAGCGCCGGGTGAGATAGCCGAGCACTTCGCTACCATATTCCTGGTAGAATTGTTCGATTTGCTCGGAGTTCAGCATCAGGGCGAAAGGAATGTTTTCCTGAGAAGTGCCGGGAGAAGGCGGGAAAGTTCGCTGGGCAGGCGAATTTTTTTGGGGAGGATGAAGATGATGATGAAGGGGAAGGAGTGATTACGAAACTTTTACATCTCTTTTTCAGCTTCATGACATTTCCGAAGGACGGATGTCGCAGAGTGGACGCGTGCCCGGAAAACCCACATCCAAAGCCGTCTCAACCCCACGCCGCGGAGCAGGCCTAAGAAGAGGTTGTTCTGTTCCGTTTGCACGGGAACCCCGAAATGAATTGCATCGGACATTCCGGCCTCCCATCCTCCGCCCACCCTCCGGTATGACCACCCTGCGCTTCTTTGCGGCCGGGCCGATGCGCCTGCGTTCGGTACCATTTCACGGCTTGGTTTCCCTCCATCCTGCAGTCGTCCGTTCTTCCTTCTACGTATGAAGTCTGTCCTGCGTTTCATCCTCCCTGGTTTGCTCTTCATCCAGTCTCTTGCCGCGCAGGAGCCTGCACCTCCCGCGACCCCTCCGCCTTCTCTGGTTCCCCCGCCGGCCGCGCCCGGCCCGGCCGTGCCCGCGGAACCGCCGAAGACGATTACCAAAGAGCAGACCATCTATGTTCCTTTCGAGAAGCTGGAGCAGGTCTTTGGGAAGGAGGACCGGGGTGTATTTCTTCCCTATCGCGAGTTCCTGGAGATGTGGAACAAGCTGAATCTCCCGGCGGAACTGAAGACCAAAGAACCGCCGGTCGAAGGCGTGCTTGCGGGGGCGGCTTACAGCGGCAAGATCGAAGGCGATCTGGCCACGATCCACGCGAAGTATAACTTCGAGGCGCTCAAACAAGGTTGGTCGAAAGTGCCGCTTGGTGCGCCGAATCTTTCGATCGCGGAGGCGAAGTCTACGGCGATTCTTTCCTTTGCGGATGGCGGATACGAGGTACTGTTCCCGGATAAGGGCAGTTATACGCTGGACGCCACGATCTACGGGAAAATCACTCGCGATCCCGGTGTCAGCTCGTTGAAACTTCAGTTGCCGAAGACAGCAGTATCTCAGTTCGAGTTGATCATTCCCGAGAAGGGGCTCGATTTTACCATCACTCCCGCCTCGGCTTACTCAGCGACGGAGAATCCCGATGGGACGACGAAGCTGATGGTTTATTTCGGCGGTTCGCAGGAAGTGAATATCGCCTGGACGCGGCGCGCAGGTGAGACAGCGCTGAAACCGCTGCTCTTCGTCGAGGCCCGCTCGGAAGTGAGGATCAGCGCGGGAGCGGTGCGGACCGATGCCTCGCTTAACTACCGGATTCTGCGCTCCGGGGTGGATGCGCTCGATGTGCTCGTGCCGGGATCGGATCAGGTCCTGAGCGTGGAAGGCCAGAACATCCGGGAATGGACGTTGCAACCCGCGCCGGCTCCAGGACAGCCGCAAAAGGTACATATCGTCCTGCATACTCCCGCGAAAGATACCTATGCTTTGCGGGTCAAGACGGAGCGAGCGCTCGGAACGCTGCCGCAGAAAGTCACGCTGCCACTGGTCCAGGCCGATGGCGTGGAACGCCAGACCGGCGCCCTCGCTTTGTATGTGGATCCCGAGTTAGTCGCGGAAACCTCGGATCTTCAGGAACTCACCCAGCAAAGCGCGGCAGCGACCAAGGAGGCGGCGACGGGATTGATCGGTGAATACCGCTATCTCCGCCTGCCTTACGCGGGCACGGTCTCGGTTTCGGAAGCCAAGCCGCAGATCGATGTCTCCAGCGAAACCCTCGCGGTAGTGGAGCCGGATCTTCTCAGTCTCCGCGCGACGTTTGACTATGAAGTAAAGAAGGCGGGCATCTTTTCGACGCAGGTGGAATTGCCGGCGGGCTTTACGCGCGCCGATGCAACCGGAGACCAGATTGAAAGCGCGATAGTTCAGAAAGTGGATGGCCGCGATGTGCTGCAGATCAAATTCAGCGGACGCCGCACGGGTAAGTTTGCCTTTGTCGTGACGAGTGAGATCCCACGTGAGAAACCGGACGCCCCGCTGACGGTGCCGGTCTTTCGCATTCCAGGGGTCGAGCGCCATGAAGCGAAGGTCGGCGTGGCCATTCATGTCTCTCTCAAGGCAAACACCACGGATCGTGGAGATCTGCGGGAGGAAGATATCAGCAACCTCGGACAAATGCCGGTGAGCAAACCGGGCACGACTCCGCTGACGCTCGGCTTCCGCTACCGTGGTGAGGCCAAACCGGCGCAGGTGCAATTCGAGCCCCGCAAACCGCGTGTTTCCGCCGATGTGCTGACGTTTCTCGAAGTGCGCGAGGCGTTGTTGCGCCATGTATGGACGATCCAGTACGGAGTCGAATACGCCGGGGTGAACGAGTTCTCGGTCGAGGTGCCGACGGCGATTGCGGATGACCTGCAGATCGACGGGATCAATATCAAGGAGCGGATTCGCACGGATCTCAAGGACCCGCAGGGGCAAGCGACCGGTCGCAGTGTATGGCGTGTGGTGTTGCAGGAGAAAGTGCTCGGGAACTATTCACTCCGGCTGGCGCACGACATTCCGCGCGGAGAACAGAAGGCCGGGGAAAGTGTTCCGGTGAATCTCGAAGAGGTCCGCGTGCTGAACGTCTTCCGCGAGACCGGCGAAGTCGCCGTCGTGAAAGATGGGAACCTGGAATTCACCAAGACCGATGCGAAGGGCCTGGAGTTGGTTGATCCGAAGGAACTGAACCCGATGCTTCAGACCGCCGGCGTCTTTCTCTCCTATAAGTATACCGCACACCCGATCGGTCTGCGTCTCGATGTCTCGAAGAACCTCTATCTCGATGTCCCGGCCGCGGTCGTGACTTATGCGGTGCTGAATAGCGTGATCGCTGAAGACGAGGCGGAGACGACGGAGGTGATCTATTGGGTACGGAATAACGCGCAGCAGTTCTTCTCCATCCAGCTTCCTTCGCGCGGCTCCGGGGCCAAGCTGTTGTCCGACGCCTTTGTTGATGGCGAACCGCAACAACCTTCACGCCGTCCGGATCGCAACGAACTACTCATCCGCCTGCCGGCTCGTCAGGAATCCGGTGAAGCCTTCCCCGTGCGGTTTGTCTATGAAGTGCCGAGCCTGCATCCAGGCCGCAGGCTGGGCTGGCGCGGCCACATCGAGTTACAACCACCGTTGCTGAATGGCGTGGGAGTTTTGCAAAGCGTCTGGAATCTCTATCTCCCGACGGAGCATCGTTATGTTCACTTTTCCGGCGCCATGCAGGCCGAGAACGGTCCTCGCGGGTGGGATTCCTTCCGGGATCTCCTGTATTTCTTTGTGCCGAAGGTCGGTCCAGATGGTCCGGATCAAAGCGATGTGGATAAGAACGAGCCGCCGACTTTGCCGGCGCCGAAGCATCCTGGATTCGACACGCACATTCAGCATGAAGGGATCAAAGTGGCACTTCGCCGACTGGATGCGCCTGCGCAGATTCGCATTTCCTATCGGTCGAAAGGCTATGCCGCGACGGTGGAGGCGTTTGCCCTCCTGCTTGCCTTTGCCTTTGGCGTCTGGTTGCTCGGCGCGTCAAGGCGGGCGCGCTTCCTCTACTTTGTCCTGGTGGGGATTGGTGCTCTGGTGATCGGCGGGGCGGTGGATCCGCGCGCGGCCCGGTTCTGGGAGACGATCTATCTTGGAGTGTTTGCGGCGGTGCCGGTTTGGTTCGTCGTGGGGTTTGTGCGCTGGGTGCGAAGCTGGAAACTCTCGCGGCCCAAGCCGCCGACGCCACCCGCACGGCCTCGTACAGTGACGCCACCATCGCGGGTAACTCCGCCGGTGCCGGTCGCTCCCGCTGCTCCAGAGCCACAGCCTTCTTCCTCGTCTTCGGCGGAAGGTGGTGGTGAGACCTCCTCTTCTTCGTCGGAAAGTGCGGAGGGGAAATCCGGCGAGAGTGCAGGCTCTTGAGATCCAGCGAGGTTTTAAGATGTCGATGAAACGTGTAACTAGCTGTGGACGACATGCGAATGATCTGAGGGCGCCGTTTTGCGGAGCGGTCCTTTTGCTCTTTGCCTTAGCTGCGTCTTTTTCCTGGGGCGCGCCTCCGCCGGACCAGCGTGAAGTCTGGGTCCCGACGGATCAACTCGAGCGCGTGCTGAAGAAATATCCGAAAGCCGTGATGGTCACGCGGGAGCAGTACGACACTCTGCTCCGCGATACGGAACGCACTCCGGAGAAGAAACCGCAGCCGCCGCGTGACGCGGTGCTGAGCGCGGCGACTTATCACGCCAGGGTTGATGGCCATGTCCTGCGCGTCGAGGCGGAATGGACGGTGCAGGTGCTCTCGGATAAGTGGGCGACAGTTCCAGTGGAGTTCGGTGGACTTACCCTGGGCAGCGTACAGGTGGATGGAGATGCGGCGTTGCACATTGCGGATCCGGTTCCACAGGAGACCAAGGGGCGTGTGGCGCACTCCGGCCCGGCCATGCTCTTTGTGCACGGGCGTGGAGAGCATAAGATTGGGGCCAGTTTCACGACTGCGATCGCGACGCAAAATGGGAATAGCCGCGTGCAGGTCCAGTTACCTCCGGCCGGCTCCAATATCTTCGAAGCCGATCTCCCGGCGCGTTCGCATGCCCAGGCGAATCAGCCACTGCGCGTGGATGCTCAAGCGGATGTCACGCGGGTAACGGCCGCGCTCGCGCCGTCCGCGACGAACTTGCAACTCGAATGGCGCGCGGCGGCGGATGCGGCGAATTCCATGCCGCCGAAAGCACAGGTCAATCTGGTGCATATCGCGGATGCGGAGAAACTGCGGACCGATGCGGAATTCACCCTGTCCACGGATGTGGGCGCACTGCCGCTGAAGTACGAGATTACCGTTCCAGCGGAGTGCACGGTGCTGGAAGTGACGGGTGATACGATCGCCAACTGGACCGTGGCGGCAGGGAGCATCACGCTCACCATGCAGCCTGGCGAGCGGCAGAAATGTCTCTTTCGTCTGTCGCTCCAGCAACCGGTGCTGGCCGGACAGGCGCAGGTGACGCGCGAGCTTCCCTTTCCGCGTATTCGCGGCGTGGAACGAATGAGCGGCGGTATTTCTCTGCGCGCTGATCCTGGCGTGGAAGTGCGCGATTTTTCCGTGGGCCGGCCCGCGGAGATGCTTGGCCCGGAGGGTGATGCCGTCGGACGCTGGTCATTTCTCAATCCTCCGCAGGAAGCGAAGGCGACGTTTCGGAAGCTCGATCCGAGCTTCTTCGCGGACCTGGACACCCTTGTGGAATTCAAGCTCGATGCTGTCTATCTCGAGCGAACGGTGACGGTGCACGAAGACAAAGGAAAACTGTTCCGGCTGCAGATCGGCGTTCCGGCGGGGGAGGAGATTTTGAGTGTGCGCGGCAATGAACGGGAGGCCGATTGGCGAATCGAAGACGGACAGATCCGCATTCGCTGGAGTGATGAAATTCCATCCGGCAAACTGCGGGCTTTCACGATTCGTTCGCGGACCGAACCGGCGAAATGGGCGCAGCCACCGCCGGAAGGAATCACCTTCGCGTTGGGCGATGCCAAGGTGATCGGGGCGCAAAACGTCAGTGGTTATATTGCCCTGAAAAGCGATGAAAGTTTCCGACTCGAGGCGCAGCCTTCGGATACCCTGGAGCCACGCGATGCGCGCAATGCGCCGATCCAGGGGGAATACGCGTGGTTCCGCAGGGATGCATTCGCGCTGGGCGTGAAGGTCGTGCGCCGTCCGAGCGAAGTGCTTGCCTCGGTCACTGGTTATGCACTGCCGCTGCAGGGCGTGCTCGATATCCATGCACAGCTTGACTGGGAATTCCGCCACTCGGGCGTGCGTTCCGTGCGGGTGCGGGTGCCGAAAGAGATGGCCCCGCAATTTCACTTCGAGGGCTCGCAAATCGCCGAGCGCAATCTCGTGGACGACACGTGGACGATTACGTTCCAGAAGGAACTGACCGGCCCATATGTAATGGCGGTCACGGTGCAGACGCCGATCACTTACGAGCAAATCGCGGAGAACTCTTCGCGTTTCAAGGTGGCGATTCCCGGCATCGAGCCGCTTGATGCGCAGCGGGTCAGTGGGACCTGGGCGGTGGAGGCAAATACGGAGACGGAGATCGAGCTCACGTCGAAAGAAATGAATGAACTCGACGCGCTCTCCGCGCCGGTCGTGGCGGGATATCAACCGAGCCATCGCATCATCGGCGTGTATGGATGGCTTGGAACCACTTACTCACTGTCGCTGACCGGCGTGCGTCACGCGCCGGCTCACGTGCTGACCACCGTCGTGGATTCCATGGAAATCAACAGCGTTCTCTCCCCGAGTGGTGGGGCGCGGACCCAGGCGGCTCTTCAACTCAGAACAGCGGGTGCGCAATTTCTTGACGTGGCGTTGCCGGCTGAGTCGCACCTTCTTTCGCTGGCGGTGGATGAGCAAGCGGTAAAGCCGGTCGAAGGCGCCGCGGGCCGGGTGCGGATTCAACTCCCGGCCAAGGCGGATCCGACGGCTTCCACCTGGATCATGGTGCTCTACGAAAACAAGATCGTGGAATGGCGCGGGCGCGGCAGCAGTTCTGTTCTGGCCCCGAAGCTTGGCAAGGAGATCCCGGTGCTGCGTTCCTCCTGGCATCTCTTTTTGCCGGATGGATTTCGGTACTCCGGCTTTGAGAGCAATCTTCAGCCGCCCGCGGATTCAAAGGAAGACTTGCTTGTCATTCAACCGTTGAAGGCACTGTTTACGCCTCTTCGCCGGGGCGTGCATCGGATCGCCGGGATCAAGTCGGGGAAAGTGATCGAGGCGGACATTGATCAATCTGCAATGGAAGCCCCCACCTCGCCCGCTATCATGCAAGCGCCCGCCGCGCCGCTGATCACGATGGATGACACTGAACGGCTGCGGCAAAAATTGCAGAGTATCATCCTTCCCCGCCTGGAGTTTCGTGAGGCTACCGTTCAGGAGGCGGTTGATTATCTCTCACGCAAACTAAGTGAGAGTGGTCTCGACAGGATCGAATTGAAAGGGATCACTCCCGAAAAAGCAGCGCAAAAGGTGACGGTGAGCCTTTCCAATATCCCGGCTAGTGAAGCGCTCAAATACGTAACATCGCTCGCCGATCTCCGCTATTCCATTCGCGGCAATAGCATTGTTGTCTCACAGTTCGACGTGATGACGGATACCCCTATTTACCAAAGAACGTGGAGGGTGCCGCCGAAGATCTTCGCCATTGCTCCCGATGCAACAGGTGCATTGGACGCGCCGGCACGGCAGTCCATCGATCCAAAGGAATATTTTGCAGCTTCCGGGGTAAGCTTTCCGCAGGGTGCTTCATTGAGCTATACGGCTTCGACTAATGAACTGAACGTACGAAATACCGAGGAGAATATCGATCTCATAAATGCCTTGATAGCAAGCCAGAATTCAGGCGTTCCGGACAACACACGCTCCCAAATTGGGCGAAGCCAAATGATCTATAACCCGCTTTCCAGCATTATTATCCCGCGGCTTGAACTTCGTGAAGCGACACTTCGTGAGGCTATCGATTTCCTGGTGAAGAAGAGCGCGGAACTTTCTCCAACACACGAGCGTATTAATATCGTCCTGAAAATCGATTCGCCTGCCGGGTCTCAGCCACCCGAGCCTGCGCTGTCGCCCGTTGTTGTTCCAGGCCTTGAACCTGTTCGGCCCATGGCCCCATCTTCAAATCCAGTCGCTGCTGGAAGCCCGGCAGACGCAAGAATCACCGTTTCTCTCAGCAATGTTTCGCTGGGCGAGGCGCTGAAATACATCACCAGCCTGGCTAACGTGAAATACAAGGTGGAAGACTATGCGATCGTGATCGTGCCTCTGACGGTGCCCACGGAGACATTGCTCAATCGGGAATGGAAGGTCCCGCCGGGAATGTTCGCCAGCCGAGGGAACAGCCCGGCGGCGCAGAATGACGGTGGGAGTGGATTGGCCGCTCGCATGGATGCGAAGGATTTTCTGGCGGCGAACGGTGTCTCGTTCCCGCCTGGTTCGAGTGCCATTTTCCTGGCATCCAGTGGCAAAATCATCATCAAGAATACCCAGGAAAACCTGGATCTGGTCGACGCTATCGTTCAGCCCGCTCGTCAAATGGATACCGGAGCGCAGTCCATGCTAAATGCTGCCGCCATCACGCGAGTCGTTGGCCTTATTCCCATCAAACTCGAACTGCCGAAAGCGGGGCGCACCTTTACCCTCGAAGGCTTGATGGCTCCGGACCGCGTGACTTTTCGTTATGATAACTGGTGGAGCCGGGCGCGAAGTCACTGGTGGTATTTCGTGGCGGGCGGGCTCACCTTTTTCCTCGTCGGACGAGGGCGGCATTGGTGGAAAGCCATCTGGGCGATTTTCTTCCTCACCGCGATTCCCGTTTGTCTCAGTCCAGGGCTGACCGCGATCTGCAATGCGCTGCTCGCGGGATGGATTCTCGCGCTGATTCTGGAGCGGATCGGGACGCGAATGATCCCGGCTCCGGCCCGAAAGGAGGCCCTCGCATCATGAGCACGAAATCTTTCGACATGCTTCTTCTTCAATCTCCGATGCGCCGCCGCCTTTTGACGAAGTTAGGGAATGCGCTGCTCGCCGGTCTTGCAGCTACGGTCGCGGTTTCCACTTCCGTTGTTGCTGACGAAACCGCCAAGCCCGAAGCTTCGCGCACGGTCATCGTGCCGTACGATCCGCAGAAACCCGCGGCAGATCAAAAGCCGGATCGCCTCTATCTGCCATACGAAGAGTTTCTCACGCTGTGGCAGGCGGCGAAGGAACATCGTCGTGGCGAACACGGTCCGGAATCGGCCTCTGTCGATCAGGCCATTACCTCCGCGCGGTATGAGGGGCGGGTGGATGAGCATGCCGTGACGTTCCATGCGCGGCTCGACTTACTCACCGGTGGGTCGGACGACTGGAAGAAAGTGGCGCTGCCGTTCCGCGGCGCCCGACTTACCTCGGTCACACTCGATGGCAAGGCCGCTGCGCTGGAAGCCGATACGCTCGTGGTTGAAAAGCCGGGGCGGCATGCGGTCGAAGCGGATTTCGATGTGCCGCTGGCCGCGGGTTCCAATGGGTTTCGTCTGGGTATCCCACGCTCGGCGGCGACACTGGTTTCTCTTCGCCTGATGCAGCCTGGAATGGCGGCGACGATTGCTCCGGGAAGCGGTTCGGTAGAGCATCTTGTGGATGGTGTGAAGGAGATCGTTGCCGCGGTGGGAACGACGGCGGAAGTCCGTGTGAATCTCTTTTCCGCGGTAGCTGCCGCGCGCACGTCGGAACCGGCCGAAGCCCGGATCCGTTCGGAAGTAAGGATCGATGCGGCAGCCGAGGAAACCAACAACTCGGTCAGCTTCTCGCTTCCAGGCATGAAGCAGAACCATTTCTCAGTCTCCTTCGAGTCCGGCCTCGATCTTGTTGATCTGTCGGTGCCCGATCTCCAATCGTGGAAGCTCCGCGAAGACGCGGGACGTCAGGTGCTGGAATTCGAACTCGGGACGCCGGCGGAAAACAAACTCGATATTGGCTTCACGGTTCGGCGCGCCGTTCGCGGCAATCCCGCGGAGGGTCATGTGCCGGAAATCTCCGCGGGAGCGAAGCATGTGGAAATCGTCGCCACGGGCCTCTTTTCACGGGCGGGAGAGGAACTCACTGTCTCGCCTGGCGCCGGACGGCGTCAGATCGGATGGCCGGACAAGGTGGCGAACGACTGGCGCCTTGCTGCCGCCTTTGCCGGCGATGGCCCACTGCCATGGCATCTGGCTCCGGCCATCACAAAGCGTGAGGCAAAGATTCAGTACCTATATCAGGTAAATCGCCGGCAGATCGAACTCTTCGCCTCGCTGCAACTGCAGGCGGGCGACGCTGATCTATATAACGTTGAGATCTCGCTGCCGCAGGGATTTCTTGTCCAGGCCGTGCGTGGCGAGAGGCTTCAGGATTGGTGGCGCGACGACGATCATCTCCACGTGCGGTTCCATGGCGAGACGCCTTCAGTGACTTCGCTCGTGCTCTATCTCGTGCGCCAGGAAAAAACGGCGCCGGCCTCGCTCGATGTGCGCCCGCTGACGCTCGATGGTTTCAAGAAAATCACTGGCGAAGCGGTGATCGCAGGTTTCAAGGGAGTGGATGTGAAGATGGATCTGACGGGCGGGGCCCGCGAAGTCGCGGCGGAAAATGCGGCGGCGGACTACCAGGTTGTACCGCCGCTCGAACGCAAACGTGGGTTCACTTTCACGGAACAGAATTTCGACGCGAAAGTTTCACTGACCCCGGCGCCGGCGAAGCTGCTCACCCTATGGACCATGGATGCACAGGCCCACGAAGGATGGACTGCTTTGGGCGGCAAGGTACGGATTTCTCTTCGCCAGGGCAGCGTGGATCACGTCCGATTTGCCTTGCCCGCGACTTTGCCCGAGGTGCGTGTCAGTGGTGGCGATGTGCGTGAAACGCGCTCCGCCGTGCAGGGCGCGGATCGTGTGTACGACGTGCAATTCCAGTCGGATGTCTATGAATCCGTGGAGTTCGCGTTTGAAACCGAAGTGCCGAGTGCTGGTGAATGGAATCTGCCGGCGCTGACCTTTCCCGATGCCCAGCGCTCGACGGGTTACGTGATGGTGGATAATGCTTCGGAAGGGGAAATGAAGATCGAGAGTTCCGGGGTGGACACAGCTCCGCCGGCGGAAGTTCCCTGGTTGCCGGATCTCAGCCGGAATGCGCGGATCTTTCGCGTGCAGCCCGGTTGGTCGGTGAAAGTGGCGATTGAGCGGTTGGAGAAGGCGTCTGGACGCGCGGCTTTCTGTGCCTGGGCGGAACTGACCACCGCTCTGCGGGGCGACGGTACCGAATGGCACCGTGCCGTATGGCATCTCCAGAATCGCACGCTGCAGTATCTGCCGGTGCAACTGCCGTATGGGGCGGAGCTGATGAGCGCCCTGGTGGCGGGGCAGAGTGTGCGGCCCGATCTGGCGCGCGTGGGAGAGCACGATGCGATCCTTGTGCCTTTGATCAAGACGAAGCCTGGCGAGCTCTCTTACAACGTGGAAATGATTTATCGTGTGGCGAGCCCCACTCTGGGCTGGAGGACTGGCCGGAAGTTCAATGATCCCGAATTACTCGGAATCACCGTCGAGCAGACTTTCTGGAACGTCTGGCTGCCGCGCGGCTGGGACTTTGGGCATTTCGACGGCAATATGCAGCCGGTGATCGGTGAAGTCTCGGAAACGGCGAAGCTCGAAGGAGCAATGGAGGAACTCAAGAAACTCCGCGAGATCGCTTCGTCATCGACGGTCGATGAACAGTCCCGAATGCTCGCCTTGGGGAATTGCATTCGTCTCGAAAAAGACATTGAGAACACAGTGAATTCCAAGTCGGTGACAAATAACTCCCGTGTCTATATGTCCCGCGCGACCAACTACAAAGCCGATACGGCGAATGCCTTTAACGTCAGCAAGAAAGACGCGGAATCCCAATCCAACTGGACCTTGAATAAGTTCCAGGAATTGAATGGCGAGCTGGCGAAGCAAAAATCAGAGCTCGCCACGGCGCAGTCCGACGCGCAGAAAGCGAATGGATTAGCGGTCACCAAGGGTATGTATGCGTATGGTGGATTCCAAGGGAAGGATCAGAAGTCGCAACAACCGCAACAGAAACAAGTCGGGAAGAAGGTTTGGAATTGGCAGGAGAATTCGGGTGCTGCTTCGCAAGGTGGGGTGGCAGCGCCGAATGCGTCGATCGCCTCGATGCCGGTGGGAAGTAGCGCAGCGGGGGCCGGTGGAGAACAGCGCCTCTATCTGAACGACAATGTCGTGCTCAAGCAGAAGGCGCAGGCAGAAGCTGCGCCCGCGAAGTCGGCCAAATCCTTAAATGGCCCGGATCACGACAGTTTTACGAATGAGGACAAGTGGTCGGCGAACGATGGGCTCCAGTTTAAGGACTTGGCGAAAGAACGGAGTAAAAGCGAAGAGAAAGGAGGACGCGGAGAAAAGCCGGCGGCGGAACCTCAGCAGCAACAAGCCGCCGTGCTCAATACCGCGCGAGGGAACCGCGTCGCGCAATTGGATTCCGATGCGAAAGTGCCGGCTCCGGCGAGCAAACCAGAACAGCCCGCCGCTCCCATGACGCCGTTGCCGGCTCAGCGGTCGATAGTTAACCGAGAGATAGAGCGCAGGATCGATGGTGTTGATGATCGGGCGAAGGACCGGGCTCAATTTGGCGACGTGGCGGCGGCAGCAGCTCCGGCCGCTGCGGGCCAACAGCCCACTGCTGCGGAGGTAACCGCCGGGAATGCCGCCCAGGCGGCGCGTGACGCGCTTCAGCCAGAGGGCCGCCTTTCGCTCGCGCTTGAATTCCCGACGGAAGGCGAAGTGCTTCATTTCAAAAAGGTGAAGGGGAATGCGGCACTAGAGATTACGGTCCTGAGGCATGGAGCCTTCGACCGTTGGAAGACGGCTGGCAAGTTCGCCGTGGCTGCTTTGCTGATTTGGTTGTCAGGCAAGTGGATGGACCAACGGCGTGCCCGGCGCGCGGCGCGCGTGCATCACGCAAGCGCTCCGCAACCGGCTATGAGTTGAGTCCGTGACGCAGTGGAAAGGGATGAGGCAACGAAAGACACCTCGTGGCGCCTTTCGTGGATCTAATTTCCGTCCTTCTCCCAGCTCATACAGGTCAAGCATACGAACGTATGCTCGCCAATCCGGACGGGGTCCCCCTATCGTCGATGGCCCTGTCCTCTCTCTTCCCCGCCATGAGCCCTCGCCTGCTTTCTCTCGCGCTTCTGTTTGCTCCGCTTGCCGCCCACGCCGCATCGATCTGGGTGGAGGGCGAGAAGCCGGTGAAGTCGACCATGCACCGTCATCCGTGGTGGTATGATCAGGTGAAAAAGGATGTGCTGTCGGGGGGCGATTGGATCTCGAATTTCGACGACAAACAGATTGGCACGGCGGAGTACGCTCTCGAGGTGCCGGATTCCGGCGATTATACTTTTTGGGTGCGAGCGAATCCCCTGGGCAGCCTTGCTTACGCTCTGGACGGCGCCGCGTGGACGCAGATCGATCTGAACAACGACAAGCGTGGCGAACAGAACATCGCCATCGATAACAAACCCGATCTTCGCTTCATCGCGTGGGAAAGGGTGGGCAAAGTTCCCCTCTCGAAGGGGCATCATCAGATTGCCTTCAAGATCGGTGGGGCGGCGAATAACAACGGTGCTCTCGATTGCTTCGTCTTCACGACCGAACTCTTCGTCCCGCAGGGAACGATGAAGCCTGGTGAGGCGGCGAGCGGGACGTCACAGGAAGTGGAGGCGGACCCGAAGGATGCCATCTGGATCGAGGGAGAAAATGCCAGCCGATCAGCCGTGACCCGGCATCCTTGGTGGTACGACAAAGTGAAGAGCGATGCCCTGTCCGGCGGTACGTGGATCTCAAATTATTCCGACCAAAAGGAAGGCACCGCGGAATATGATTTCAGCGTCATTACACCCGATAACTATCTTCTCTGGGTGCGGGCGAATCCGAGCGTGGGAGCACAGTTATCCTGGCAGCTCGATACCGGCGCCTGGACGCCAATCGATTTCAAAGACCGTCGCGGCGAGCAGAATGTGGCCGAGGATAACAAACCCGACATGCGCTTTATTGCCTGGGTGAAAGCGGGCAATGTGCGGTTGACACCCGGCCAGCACACGGTGCGTTTCAAATTTGGCGGCACACCGCAGAGTCACTTTCACGGCGGGCTGGATTGCTTTGTGTTCACGCGGATTCCGTTTGTCCCGGCGGGATCGAGAAAGCCGACCGTCGCGAAGACGAGCAGTGGTCCCGGCGACTGGTTCCCGTTGCTGGCCGACGAGGATACCTTCTCGCCGGAGAGCATGATCGACATGTCCAAACTCGTTCCGGCGCCGGCTGGCCAGTTCGGCTTCGTGCACGCCGACGGGAAGGATCTGAAGTTCGATAAATCGCCCGCCGCCATGAAATTCTGGGGCTGCGGCGCGAACCTGGACTTTGGACGCTATTCACGCGGGCAACTGGCCCAGCGTGCAAAGTATCTCCGAAAATTTGGCGTGAATGTGGTTCGCGAGCATCCGCTCTTCGATGACGTGACGACCGATGGCCAGATCGATCCGAAGAAGTTTGATGCCTATGACTGGTGGTTCGCCGAATTGAAGAAGAATGGGATCTACACGGACTGGAGCGTCTTCTATCATTTCACCGTGGGGCCGAAGGATGGCTATCCTGCGGATCTCTACGCCGAACTCGAAGGCAAGCCGGAGCGTAAGGACACCTATGGAATCATCACCATGGATGCGAAGCTCTGGGAGATTCGCACCAAGACGCTGGTGGCAATGCTGACCCATAAGAATCCCTACACGGGACTTCGCTATGTGGATGACCCCGCACTCGCTGTGGTCGAGATGCAGAACGAAGACAGCGTCTTCTTCTGGAATCCACTTGGCTGGCTGGCCGAAGGAAAGAAGATGCCGCTGCACTCCAGGATGCTGCGCGAGATGTGGGCGGCCTGGGTGAAGAAGAAGTATAAGAGCGACAACGATCTGAAAGCGGCGTGGGGTCAGCTAAAGGAAGGGGATAGCGTCAATGCGAAGGAACTGAAACTCATGGGACCGTGGGAGCTGGCGGGTGAAGGGGCGCGCGGCGCTTTTGCCGGTGAAGATAAGCGGTCAGGCGATTACATTGAATTCCTCGCCGAGATGCAGCGCGCCTTTTACGACAACTGCGAGAAGACCATGCGGGCTGCCGGACTCAAGTGCGCCAGCATGACTACGGCGTGGCAGGTCGGGGGAGCGGCTAGTGAGGCGGCAAATATTTGGACGGACGCGGCCGGGACGATGATCGACCGCCATAACTATGCCGGGGGTGGCGCCGGTGTGCATGGGATCGCCGAAGGCAAAGTGAATAACGAGTCGCATCTGGGCCGTCCCGGAGGAGGCATTTTCTCCGTGGGCATGAAGCAGATGGAGGGCAAGCCGTTCTCGATTTCAGAGTGGACACAGTCCGCGCCGAATCAGTGGAAAGTGGAATGTGCTCCGATCATGGCCTTCTACGCCATGGGCCTCCAGGGCTGGGACATGTCGAATCACTTCTGCCAGAGTGGGACGCGGATCGCGGATGGTTGGGGTGGCAGTTCCTATGTAACCGATACCCCGGCTTATATCGGCCAATTCCCCGCGCTCGCCTTCGCACTCTATCGGGGCCACATCACGGAAGCGCCAATCGTCGCCGCGCGGCGTCTCACCCTGACGGATCTTTTTACCGGCAAGGATGCGCTCAAACAGGATGCGACGAAAGGTGGTTATGACGTCAAAACGATCGTCAATAATGGTGGCACTCCCACCGAGGCATTTGCCGTGGGCCGCGTGTCAGTGGACTTCAAAGGCGGCAAATCTGCCGAAGCGGATTTCAGCAAGTATTGGGACGAACAGAACAAGATCATCCAGTCCGCGACCGGCGAACTAACGTGGGATTACGGCCGGCAGGTGATCACCGTTCACACGCCAAAAACGCAAGCCGTGATTGGCCGCGCTCAGGGCCAGACCTTCCAGCTCCCTGGAGTGAGCGCGGAATTCAAGACACCGTTCGTAAGCGTGATTTTCACGCCGCTGGATGATCTCGCACTCGCACAGTCCAGGCATATCCTCATCACCGCACTGGCCCAGGATAAGCAAAGCGGCGCGCGCTACAATGCCGATGGCACCAACCTCGAATCCACCGGCACCGCCCCGCTGCTGCTGGAGCCGGTGCAGGCCACGCTGAAATTTGCCGGAGCCAAACCCACGCAAGTTCGCGCTTTGGATCACTACGGCGCGCCCACTGGCAGGACCGTCCCGGTAAACCCGGATGGATCTATCGTCATTGATGGCACTTATCGTACGTACTACTATGATGTAGTGAGATAGTTTCTGCGCTCGATGCGGTTCACTGTCACCGCTTCAGAGATTCGATTGTTGCGCTGTCTGTCTATCGCTACCAAGATGGTTGCATGTTGCTCCCATCGTCTTCCTTCAATCGCCGGCGCTTTCTCCGGGCGGCCGGGTTTGCCGGTGCTGCCGCGCTTCTCGGGCGTGGCGCCTCCATCGCATTGGCCGGTGAGGGCGATACGGTCACTCTGCCATTTGCGAACGGTGAGCGGAAGCTGGTGGCCTACCCCCAAAAGCGTGCGTTGATCCAGCAGACGGCGCGGCCCCCGCAACTCGAGACGCCGTTTTCCGTTTTCAACGAAGGCGTGATTACACCGAACGATGCCTTCTTCGTCCGCTATCATCTCGCGGGCATTCCGCTTTCCATCGATCCGGAGGCGTTCCGTCTCGAAGTAAAGGGTGCGGTCGCCAAGCCCCTCACGCTTTCCCTGGCAGATCTGCGCTCGCAATTTGAGCCCGCGGAAATCGTGGCGGTCAATCAGTGCTCAGGCAATTCTCGCGGATTCTTCCAGCCGCGCGTGGGAGGCGGTCAGCTCGGGAATGGCGCGATGGGCAATGCCAAATGGAAAGGCGTACGCCTCAAGGATGTCCTGGAAAAAGCGGGACTCCAGGCCGGCGCCAAACAGGTGATTGCCAACGGGCTCGATAAACCGATCCTGGAAAAGACTCCTGATTTCATCAAGGCGCTCGACATCGATCACGCGACGGATGGCGAAGTGATGCTAGCCTTCGAGATGAATGGGGAGCCACTGCCGATGCTCAATGGGTTTCCCTTGCGGCTGGTGGTCCCGGGTTACTATGGCACTTATTGGGTCAAACACGTGAATGAACTCAGCGTGATTCCCGAAGTGCTTGATAACTTCTGGATGACCACGGCCTACCGGATTCCCAATACACCGGGCGCTTGTGTCGAGCCTGGGACGGCGTCGAAGTCCACCATCCCGATCAACCGATTCAATGTACGCTCGTTCATCACCAGTCACGCTGACGGTGACAAAGTTGCAAAACAGAAGCCGGTTGCCCTTCGCGGCATCGCGTTCGATGGCGGCGCGGGCATTCGCGAAGTACTGGTTTCCACGGACGATGGCAAGAGCTGGTCCGAGACGGAGCTGGGCAAGGATCTCGGACGCTATTCCTTCCGCGAATGGACGGCTTCCATCACCCTCAACGCCGGGCCTGCCGAATTGAAATGCCGGGCGGTCAATCGCCTTGGTGAGACCCAGCCGATGGAGCCGCTTTGGAATCCGGCCGGTTATATGCGGAACGTCGTGGAAACCGTCAAAGTCAACGCCGCCTGAACCCATGAAACGCTCATCCTTAGTTGCCGCTCTGCTTTCGTTCGCCCCTGGTCTTGCCGTTCATGCGGGCGAAGTCTCGATCACGATTCCTGCGGAAACGGTGACTTTCAAGAATGCCAAAGGCGTCGAAAATGCGCAGGCGAATTGCATCACCTGCCATTCCACCGACTATATCCAGTATCAGCCACCCATGCCGCGGAAGTTCTGGGAAGCGGAAGTGAAGAAGATGCAGCAGAAATACGCGGCGCCCATCACTGACGATAAGATCGCGGCGATCGTCGACTATCTGGTATCGGCGTACGGAGTGCCGGACGCGCCGAAGAAGTAAGGCGATGATATAACGTGGGCGAGTGCTCCGGTCTTTGACCGAGAGAACGGGACGTGACGTTTTCGTTTCGGGCGGTTATTGTCCCCGCGTGGAACCTCACAATCCTCCCCCACTTCCAGACCCCGGACATCGGGCCAAGCCGCCACTATTCGACTGGCGTTTCGTCGTGGTTTTGCTCGCGCCCGTGGCAGTCTACGCCATTTCGCTCGTGGCGCTTCCGCGGACTACGTCCTCCGATACGGGTGCAGCGTTGTTAGGCGTAAATTGTCTTTTGGCCTTGGTGAGTACCATCACATGCGCGGTTATGATTGGGAAGCGGCGCGATGCAGGCGCCGCAATCGCCACCTTCTTCATTGTCGCCGCGTTTTACGGGGTAGTCACTTTCCTCGGCTGCACTGCGGTGCTCGTTATGGGGCCAAAATTTGCTCCGTGAGAGACACAAAAACACGAAAGGGTTTTTGCTGGGCCTCCGTTGAGTCTTGATATGAAACGCCCTTCCACCGTGCTCTATGTGTTGCAGATCATTTTGATCACGGTGGCGGCTTTGACGGCTACATGGTTTTGGGGCCTCCGGCCTCTTTTTATCAACCTATGATGCTGGCGTATGTCACGGGAGGAGGCACGACGCTTGCGGATATGGTGCGCCATCTCATTCCCTTTCACCTTGTTCCGCCATCATGGATTGGTAAGCGCCCCGAAGACTTTGGTAATTGGCTGGTCGCTGAAATCGAGACCCGATTGATGCTCGTTTTCATGCTTTGGTATATGGGTATGGCATGGATCAGCCACCGCCATTTCAAGAGCTACAGGGCGGCCTCATGGGTTGTATGCTTTGCTGTCATAGCCGTGGCGATCCTCGTGGCTCTGGATCGCTATCTTAAACCTATAAAAGATTTCTTCTAGTTTATCCTCTTTCGTGGGCCCATCCTATCTCCGTGCCACTCTGCGCGCTGGCTCACTCGCGCAGCCAGCGTAACATAGCTGGATAGGCGGGCAGACCTCGATTCCGTGCGTTCTTTTCATCCAGGGTAAGTCCCATCCATTGCAGGAGTGGAACTCCCACCTGGTGCCCTTCGCGGAAGGTCTGAATGAATCCCTGCGATTGGCCTTTGTAACCATTCGGATGGAAAACCACCTCCGGATCGAGACCGAGGTGAACCAGGGCGGCATAGGACCAGCAGATCGCCCCGATTTCTTCTCCCATATCCTTCCCTACATTGTGCCGGCGTTCGGCGCGCTCTTCCGTGGTCATCACGGCCAGGTGCCCCGCTTCATGGAGGAGGTCGCCCGGGTTGAGCAGGCTTTCGTCCACGAGCATCCGCCCGCGCTCGATCAATACACCGGGAAGAAATCCGGGCTCCGGAAGTTCGCAGGGAATGACCTCAATGCCGATCTCCTCAAGGAAAGCCGCGATGCGTGCCGTAGTCGGATGGGTAAAGGAATGCATGAGAGAAGGCGGATTCGTTTTAACCTGAAAATGGATTTGGGGTCGATGGGCGTGTTCGCGAGCCTGCTACATGGAGTGCGGTGGCAAGAGAGCGACAGCGAGCGCGACACCGCTTTCGGATGGTTCTGCGGGTGGAAAACGCAGGTATTCACAATGGCGGACACAACTTTTTGGACAAAACCA
>Ga0105240_10001132_pt1 | contig 46700 bp, 30 predicted proteins | sample KBSC54metaG_FD_80426 | JGI IMG/M metagenome (GOLD analysis project Ga0105240, IMG submission 80426) | Corn rhizosphere microbial communities from Kellogg Biological Station, Michigan, USA - KBS C5-4 metaG | ecosystem: Host-associated > Plants > Roots > Rhizosphere > Soil | place: Michigan, USA... | reverse complement strand
CCACCACCATAAAAATCGATTCCCGCCCCCTCACCATCCACTGTCTCAACATCAGCCCAAACTCCGTCACCGTCGCCATCGCCGGCTTCCCCGCTCCGAAAAAGCTAAACCTCCCCTAACCCCTACCAGCCGCTCAAGGAGATCATCGGTAAGGCCCAGGGAAAAACAGTCGGGCGTGTTTACTCACTGGGTTTGAATTTTTCTGTCTCCTAATATTTCTGTCTAAAGTTCATGTGCAAATATCAACCGCGGGCCCGAGCGCCGCGCTTTGCGGGGCGGAATATAGACAGGAAAATGTCGGGGCAGAAAAATGCCAGGAGGAATTTCGGTTCCTTTGGAGAATGTCCGAGAAGTTCGTTTCCGATTTCTGACAGGGCGGTTTTCATTGGGTTGACTGCCCAAGGTCAGGTCAACGTGCTCTGGCCTGGCGATCCAGTCTTTGCTTCTTCGTTGAACTCGCCCGGCTCGGAAGGCGCAGGAAACGCCATCGACGGGACCCAGGCAAAATACCTGAACTTCGACTCGGTCAATGACGCCCAACCCTCGGGTTTTGCGGTAACGCCCTCGATCGGGCCGACGCTGGTGACGAGCATGGAAGTTGAGTCGGCCAACGATTCACCAGACCGTGACCCAAGGGAGGTCACGCTGGAGGGTTCGAACGATAACATACTTTCCTTCTCCGAGGGGACGTGGACCCTGATTGCCGATATTCAGGTGCCCGCCTTCACTAACCGGTTTCAAAGCCAGGCCTTCACGTTCGCAAACACGAACAGATATTCGAGCTACCGCTGGTCCGTCAGGGCACGCACGGCCCGCCTACGCCCGCAGACGGGCTACGGCGCGGCAGTCTTCGTTCCTCGCTGCGCGACGAAACCCTACTCAGAGCCGCTTCTTTGCAAACGTCCGGCCAGAAGCAGTTTTCAGATAACGCTCGAAATCGGCTGCTCGCCCACGATCACTGAACGCCACTGCGGTTTTGATCCGCCAGGGAATGAACTTGGCCGTGTGGGCCACCTGGCTGCTGTTGTGTCGGCGCAGCCGATCGCTCAAGTCGTCCGTGAGCCCAACATAGAAGTGCCCGGGGAGACTCTGACTTTGAAGAATATAGACGTAAGAGAAGTTCACTTTTGATTTCCAACTCTGAATACTCGCGTCGGGCTGGCTTGCCGAGTCGTAGTTCGGCGCGCTCGTCCCAGGGCACGCACGGCCCGCCTACGCCCGCAGACGGGCTACGGCGCGGCAGTCTTCGTTCCTCGCTGCGCGACGAACGAAGACTGGAGGCGGCGGGAGTTGAACCCGCGTCCTTAGCAAATCTACCAGCCGCGACTACATGCTTAGTCAGGAGAGAGTTTTCTTCCGAGCGATAGCGGCCTGACACCGAGTCGCTCAGCCTAGTCTGCAGGATAAGAGATTCAGTCAATAGCGCGCAGTCTCCGCCACTGACCTAACCTGCAATGGCGTTCATCCGGCGTAGCAGGTGTCCACCGGTGAACGTCGCGACACATTAGGCCGCGAGAGCTAGTTCTTGATTAGCAATTAATGTTTGGTCCGATGATTAACGAGGCCGACGAACCATCCTCGGCATGCCGCCTCTGGCGTACCTGCAAAGTCGAAACCAGTACGCCCCCGTCGTAGCACTGTGAATATCGAGCATCTTCTCCTCCGGGTCAAGCAGGGCCGGTCAGAAAGGCGGAAGCGCGAACAGAGGCCTTTTTCGGCTGTGGAAGACGGAAACCGCGAGACCGGCTAGGTCAACGAGGAGCGGTGGTTTCGACTTTAAACTCTCGCTGGGATGCATTTCACTTAACCGATGCGTAACCCGATTCTCGTGGCGTTGGATGTGCCGAGCGCAGACGCGGCTTTGGCCCTGGCCCGTCAACTGGCTCCCGTCGTCGCCGGTTTCAAGATCGGCAGCCAATTATTCACCAGCGCGGGTCCCCAAATCGTCGGCGCCATTCGGAGCCTGGATCGATTGGTGTTTTTGGACCTCAAATTCCACGACATCCCCAATACCGTGGCCAAAGCCGTGGAAGCAGCGACGCAGCTTGGGGTGCAGATGCTGACGATTCACACGAGTGGCGGGTTGGAAATGATGCGCGCGGCGGAAGACTCGGCGCAACAAGCGGCGCTGAAACTGGGCGGGAGCGCGCCCTTGGTGCTGGGAGTGACGGTGCTGACCAGCATGGAAGGACGAACCCTCGGCGAAGTAGGTTGTGAGACGAACGTCGCGAAGCAAGTCGAGCGTCTGGCCATGTTGGCCGTGCAAGCCGGGTTAAGCGGGCTGGTTTGTTCGCCCCTGGAAATCACGGCCCTTAGGCAGCTAGTACCCGAGGGAGTTCAGTTGGTCACCCCGGGAATCAGAGCCGGGACGGATAAAGCGGATGACCAAAGGCGCACGCTAACGGCCAAGGAAGCTGTGTCCGCCGGGGCCGACTGGCTGGTGATTGGCCGGCCAATCTATGCAGCCAAAAATCCGGTGGCAGCGGCGGAAGGCATTTTGGCGACAATTTCGTAATACCTTCGGGCTGGCGCACCTCGGCGACGGGCAGTCTTTAGGGGCACGATCCTGCTTTCCCGTGCGGGCGTTTGCTCTAGCATGCTCCGCTATGCGAATTGAAATCTGTGTGGATTCCGCGGCGGGGGCGTTTGCGGCGGAGCGAGGCGGAGCTGACCGGGTGGAGTTGTGCGACAATTTGCTAGAGGGAGGCACCACGCCCAGCGCCGGATGCATCCGGGTGGCGAGGCAAGGCCTGAAAATCGGGCTGCAGGTCATCATCCGGCCGCGCGGCGGAGATTTCCTCTATGACGAGACGGAGGTAAAGGTGATGCGGGAGGACATTCTCATGGCGAAAGACCTGGGAGCCGATGGGGTGGTTATTGGCTGCCTGAATGCGGAGGGAGAGATCAACCAGGCCCTCACCCGGGAATTGCTCGAGCTCGCTCGTCCATTGAATGTGACCTTTCATCGCGCATTTGACATGTGCCGCGACGCCCGCGCAGGGCTGGAAACCTTGATCGCCCTAGGCGCAGACCGGGTGTTGACCTCGGGCCAGGAGTCCACGTGTCTCGAGGGGCTGGACCTGCTCGCCGCCCTTAACAAGCAGGCTGCCGGCCGGATCATTGTGATGCCCGGAGGCGGAATCACGCCCCGCAATATTCAAAAAATCGTCGAGGGGACCGGCGTGAGCGAAGTTCACCTGAGCGCGCGAAGCTCGGTCGAGAGCGGCATGAAATATCGGAACTCCCAGGTTTATATGGGTGGCACACTCCGGCCACCTGAGTTCAGTTGGAAAACCACGGATGAGGACACAGTTCGTGGCGTGGTCAAGACGCTGCGTTGAAAAGTGTAATCTTCAATCCTTAGACAGAAAAATTGGAGACAGAAAAATTTAACTCAAGCTTCCGACGCGTCTCAGGCGCAGGACGGGCTCGGCATCTTCTCGGGAGGCTTGCAGATCCACGCTGAATTCCGCGACCCAGTCGTTGTGGCCCTCGGGATCGACTAGCATCTGCTGCACACGCCAGGTGAGTTTGTCTTCGGAGGGCGTAACGTAGGTGTGGCGGCTGTTGCGCGCCTCGGGGTCGAGGCAGATCCGCTCGTGGTCGGCCTGAAAGGCATCGACCGCTTGTTTCAACCGCGCGGCGGTCCAAGGTTGGCCCTCGGGATCCTCCGTGGAACTCAAATACGTGAGCGCCTGCTCGAAATCACTATTCTCCAGGCCGCGCAGGAAGCTGAAGATGCGGTTGCGGATGAGGGCGGTGAAGGCTTTGGTATCGCGTGTGATGTCCTTCGCGGCTTCCTCCGCGCCGGGCGGCCGCACCTCTTTCGTCTCGGCCCGTTGATAGCTCGGGTCGCGCATTTTCTCCCATTCATCGAGCAAGCTGGAATCCACCTGCCGAATCATGGTCCCGAGGTAAAGTTCCATTTCCTGCACCGGCTCGGTTTTGGCGCGGTCCGGGACTGTTTGAGCGAGGACTTTATACACGCTGTTCAGGTGCCGGAGCAGGAGACCTTCGGCGCGCTGCAGGTCGTAGTCACGAATGTAATCGGAGAAGGAGCGGAATGATTCGAACATTTCGCGGGCGATGGACTTTGGCCGAATGTTCTCCTGGCCGACCCAAGGGTGTTTATCCGCGAAGGCGTTGAAGGTTGAATAGACGAACTCCCGATTGGGTTTGGGATATTCCAGCTTCTCCAACTCCTCCATCCGCTCGTCGTATTCGATCCCGGCCATCTTCATCTCCGCCACCTTCTGGCCTTTGAGCTTATCGAGCTGCTTGCGCAGGATGAGGTCCGGATCTTCCAGGATTGATTCCACCAGCGTTAAGAGCACCAGCGGGTAATCCGGCGCCTGCGGGTCGATCAGCGAGATCGTCTCCATCAGGTAGAGCGACAGAGTCTGGTCCATCGAGAAGTCGTCCTGCAATTCGACATTGACCCGGAGATAAGCGCCGTCGTCGGTTCTGGGGATAAACTCGATGATCTTCCGGTCCACCAGCGAGCGGAACAGTTGCCAGCTACGCCGGATGTGGCCCTTTTTGGCCTTGGGCGTTTCGTGGCAGTCGCGGATTAAACGCTGCATGGCCCGGCAACCATCACCTTTCCGGCTCAGCACATTGAGCAGCATTCCATGCGACACCTGGAACCGGGAGCTCAACCGCTCGGGCTGTGCGTGGATGAGGCGGAGGAAGGTCTGCTTATCCCAATTGACAAAGTTCTTCTCTGGCGGTTTGCGTTTGACGGACTTCTTACCATCCTTAGCCGCTTTTTCGTCGAGCTTGATGTTCTCGATGGCGTGCTCCGGCGCCTGCGCAACCACCCAGCCACGATCATCGAAACCTTTGCGTCCGGCACGACCGGAGATCTGATGAAAGTCGCGCGCGCTCAGAATCCCGGTCTTCTGGCCGTCGAACTTGGAGAGCCGGGTGAAGAGCACGGTGCGAATGGGCATGTTTATTCCGGCGCCGAGTGTGTCCGTGCCACAGACCACTTTGAGGAGGCCCTTCTGGGTGAGTTGTTCAACCAGCACGCGATATTTAGGCAAGAGGCCCGCGTGGTGGAGCCCGATCCCGTGTTTGAGCCAGCGGCGGATATCGGGGCCGTAGGGGCTGGAGAACTTGAAGCCTTCGAGCGCATTGGAAATGGCGTTCTTCTCTTCCCGGGTGCAGACATTGATGCTCGTAAAATCCTGGGCGCTCTGCCCGGCTTCGAGTTGGGTGAAATGAACCACATAAACGGGACTCTTCCCTTCGCTCGCGAGCCGCTCCAACGTCTGGGCCAGGCCGATCTCCGAGTAGGCATACTCGAGCGGGACAGGCCGGTCCGTGGAAAAAACAGTGACGCTTGGACGACCATTCCGCTTGGTCAGCTCCTCTTCAAAAAAAGTCGTGTCGCCCAGGGTGGCGGACATTAAAAGGAATCTCGCCTGAGGGAGAGCCAGCAGGGGCACCTGCCAGGCCACACCTCTCTCCCGTTCGGCGTAATAATGGAATTCATCCATGATGACTTCCTGGAAATCGGCGCGTGGTCCTTCGCGGAGAGCGAGGTTGGCCAGGATTTCCGCCGTGCAGCAGAGGATGGGTGCGTGCTGGTTGACGGAAGCATCGCCGGTGCTGAGGCCGACGTTCTCAGGGCCGAACTCGCGGCACAACGCCATCCACTTTTCGTTCACCAACGCTTTGATCGGGCACGTGTAGACCGAGCGCTTGCCTTGGGCCAACGCCTTGAATTGCACGGCCGCGGCCACGAGCGATTTTCCCGAGCCGGTGGGAGTGTTCAGGATGACGTTCTTCTCTTCGAACAGCTCGAGGATGGCTGATTCCTGCGCCGCGTAAAGCTGGAGACGCTTGCTTTCGGTATACTCGAGGAATCGGCCCAGCAGGACATCATTGCTGAGGCCCTCGTCGCGGGGAATCAAATCGTAGAGTGTTACTGGCACTGGGCCCAATATACCCACGATTCCATGACTTTAGAAGGAGCAACCAACTGCTTCGCTGCTTCCCCGAATCCGTGTGATTCTATTTGGCGGTCGCGAGACGCACCGGTAAGGGGACATTGCCGATCTCGATGTGACCCGCCTGGAAATGGAACCAGTCCTCGGGACGGTTGCGGCGGGATTCGATTAGTTCCTGGAAAATGGGAGCATCCGTTCGCAAGGCTTCGAGGCTGGTTCGTTCACTGGCGGGAACGTCGACCGCCAGGCGGATAGCCTTGATCGGCAGACGTTGTTCTGGTCTTTCATAAAACCCCAACGCGCCCGTACCGCGCGGCAACGCCGAAAGCAACTCCATCCCCTGGACCACCCGCCCGAGCAAGGTGACGTTGCGGTCCAGGTGGCGCGGAGCGTGGCCGATCACCACATAAAGCTCGGTGCCGCCGCCACTGTCGGCCGGCGTGTCGCGGCCGACTCCAACCATGCCGTAGTCATGCACCAGCCACATCCTCCCAGACTTCGGGTCACGTGCCACAGGGAAGCCGCTGGAAAAACCGACCTCCGCCGCGTAAACGTCCCCATCCGGCAGGCGCGTGAACGGCACATTTGTCCCGATCGGACTATCAAATTCTGGTGCGAGACTGCGTTGCCCCTGGCGAATTTTCCGAGCCAGCTCCGGTTTTTCCGCGTCCGGATCGGCCAACTGCACCACGTAATTGTCCTGACAACGGACGATGGCCAACCCGTCGTAGTAGTGTTCGCGGGCAAGAGTTTTTACGTTCGCGACATGCCTGGGCGCAAAATCCGGCGCCAACTCCACCACGACGCGATCGGCAGGAAGTTCGAGGTAGAGGGTGTTGTCGGGGTCGAGTGGCCGCCAGTCGATGGGTTTGGAGGCCGCCAGGATATCCGCCATACTGCGGGCTTTGGGCTTTGTCGCGTCGGCGGCGCCGGCGATTGAGAGCGCGGTTAGGACGATTGCGATTAAGCTCGGAAGGCGGCGGAACATGGCTGCAAGGTTACAAAACGCAAGCGGAAGCTCCAGTCCCAAAGGCAGGCCGGCGAGCGGCGAACTTTGAGCCCGTCCTGGCAACCACAGCCGCAGGTCTCGAATTGGCCCGGCTCCAGCCGGAGTGAGAGCTTGAACGACGGCGCGGTTCATGGGAAAACGGACGCATGGATTCTCAACGAACCACCCGCCGGATGTTCATCCAAAACGCCATAACCGCTGCCGGCACACTCGCGCTCACCGGCCGCTCCTCGGCGCTGCTGGGCAGCGCGTCTGCGAAAGAGCCGGCGCGCCACGCGCTGCGCCTTGGCGGGCCGTCGTTCGCGCAGACCGATGACCCGGAGGAATTGGCCCGGGCCCATCGGAAACTCGGTTATCGCGCCGCCTATTGCCCGAACGTGGCATTGAAAGACTCCGGAAAAATCGAGGCATTCGCCAAAGCGTTCGCAAGGCAGGACGTGGTCATAGCCGAGGTCGGGCGGTGGGTGAACCTGCTGGACTCCGATGCCGGCAAGCGGCGGCAAAACCTCCAAACCGTCAGGGATGGGCTCGCTTTGGCAGAAGCTATCGGGGCTCGGTGCTGCGTCGATATCGCGGGGTCCTATAACCCAACCTCCTGGTTCGGCCCCGATCCCAGGGATCTCTCGCGTGAGTTTTTCGATGCCAGCGTCGAGAATGCACGGAAAATCATCGACGCCGTGAATCCTCGGCGGACGACCTTTTGCTATGAGGTGATGGGCTGGTCGTGGCCGGATACATCCGACCATTACCTGAGGATGATCAAGGCCATCGATCGCAAGGCTTTCTCCGTGCACCTGGACCCCTGCAACCTGGTTAATTCCCCGGAGAAATTCTATAACAACACCGCCCTTTTGAATGAGTGCTTTGACAAGCTGGGGCGCTGGATTGTGAGCTGCCACGCGAAAGACCTCACCTGGGATGTGGAGATGAATATTCACTTTCGTGAGGTTGCGCCCGGGAAAGGTTCACTGGACTACACGACCTATTTGCAGTGTCTGGCGAAGCTGCCCCAGAACCCGCCGCTCATGCTGGAACACCTCTCCACGGCTGAACAATACGATGGCGCCCGCGAACATATTTTCCAGGTCGGCCGGAACGCGGGATTAAACTTCGGCTGAGCGGAGTGAGGCAGAAGCGGTTTGGGCGGCGAAGACTCTCGGTTTTATTTGCTGCCCTGCGGAGGAGGTCTTAAGCTGCGGGAATGGCCAGCGACGCCCAACTCACGCCCATGATGGCGCAATATCGCCGTATCAAGAGCGAGCTGCCCAAGGAGGCGTTGCTGCTGTTCCGGCTGGGTGATTTCTACGAAATGTTTTTCGAGGATGCGCAACTGGGCGCCCAACTGCTCAACGTCGCGCTCACCAAGCGCGGTGTGATCCCCATGTGCGGCATCCCGTTCCATGCCGCCAACACCTATATTGGACGCTTGCTGAGGGGCGGCCGAAAAGTCGCCATTTGTGACCAGGTGGAAGAGGCGCGGCCCGGTCAACTCGTCAAACGCGAGGTAACGCAGATCCTGAGCCCCGGCACTCATTTCGATGAACGGATCCTGGCGGCTGAACGAAACAATTTCCTCGCCGCCGTGTTCGCCGTCGGCAAAACGGTCGGGCTCGCCTTTGCGGATTTGACGACGGGGGAATTTTTGACCACGGAAGTGGAAGGAGAGCCCGCGGCGCTCACGGAGCTGCATCGTTTGCGGCCCGCGGAGATCATTTACCCAAGCGAAGCTGAGGCCCTTCGGGATTTGCTGCGTGGCCGGGAACCGCGGACCTTTGGCTCGCCAGACTCCGGGAACGGTGAAAAGCGGGGAGTTTCACCAAACCCGATCAGTGCGGCCTCCAATGCGGGCGCGATTCTCAGCGGCTACGATGATTGGGTGTTTGCTCCGGAAACAGCGCTCTTCACCGTGCGCGAACATTTCAAGGTGGCGTCGCTCGACGGATTTGGGCTGAAGGATCGCCCCGGCGCGACAGGCGCCGCGGGGGCCATTCTCCATTACCTGACACAACATCTGCGCCGCGATGCAGCCAACTTAACCCGGCTCACCTTTTATGAGCGCAGCGATTTCATGGCGCTGGATTTGACGACACTGCGCCACCTGGAGATCCTGGACCCGCTTCACCAGGACGCACCCCGCAACGCATCGTTGTACGGAGCGCTCAACCGGACGGTTACGCCCATGGGTGCGAGGCGGCTCCGGGAGTGGCTCTCGCAGCCGCTCGGCACCGTGGCACCGATCCGGAAACGCCAGGCCTCCGTGGCGGTCCTGGCGGAAAACGCGAGCGCCGTGGACACTTTGCGCGCTCAATTGGCCCAGGTCCGGGACCTGGAACGAACTATCGGCCGGCTGGGTGCCGGGACCGGCAACGCGCGCGACCTGGCGGCCTTGCGAACCGCTCTAGAGCAAATACCGGGTCTAAAAAAGTTAATTCGCGAACTGTTAGCCGTTCGCACACTCGGGGACGGTGGAGGAGGGATCAACGGTGACGGAAGCGGCTCCGACCTCCTGGCCGAGGAACCTGAAGCGACCGGGGTTGAGAGTTCGACCGGGGCGGGTTTGCTGCACGACCTGGAGCGCGAGGTCACCGAAATGCCCGAGCTGGTGGAACTGATCGGCCGCGCCATTGTGGACGAACCGCCACTGGCGCTCAAAGAGGGCGGGCTGATCCGGGATGGATTTGATCCTGCCCTCGACGAACTCCGTGGCGCCACACGAGGCGGCAAGGATTGGATCGCCAAGCTGCAGCAGGATGAGATTACCCGGACGGGGATCCAGTCTCTGAAGGTCAGGTTCAATTCCGTCTTTGGCTATTACATCGAGGTCACCAGGAGCAATCTGGACAAAGTGCCGGCGCATTACGTGCGCAAGCAAACCATCGCCAATGGCGAACGTTTTATCACGCCCGAGTTGAAGGAAATGGAGGGCAAGATTCTCGGGGCGGAGGAGCGAAGCGTCAAATTGGAATACGAACTGTTTCAATGGGTGCGCGAGGAAGTGCTGGGGCGGCTGGCAGAAATCCAGCGAACGGCGGCCGCGCTGGCCCAGGTGGATGTCCTAACCTCCTTCGCCGAAACTGCTCGCCTCTATTCCTATTGCCGCCCTCAGATCGGGGAAGAAGGCGTGCTGTGGATCCGCGATGGCCGCCATCCCGTGCTCGAGCAAAGCGGCGAGGAACGTTTCGTTCCCAACGATACCTTGCTCCGGAGCAGCCTCAATCCGCCCGGAGGAGAGGCGGCGATGGATGCAGCGCAACCGGCCGCCGGTCGGAGCCCGCGGCCGAGCGCCCACGGATCAGGCAAGGCATATCCCCAGATTATGCTCATCACCGGGCCCAACATGGCCGGAAAAAGCACCTACATCCGCCAGGTGGCCCTGCTCACGTTACTGGCCCATACCGGCTCCTTTATTCCGGCAGCGGAAGCGCGGATCGATCTCGTGGACCGCATCTTCACCCGCATTGGAGCGAGCGATGATTTGGCTCGAGGCCAGTCCACCTTCATGGTGGAGATGTGCGAGACCGCTAATATCCTCAACAACGCCACGCCACGGGGGCTGGTGATACTCGATGAAATTGGCCGGGGCACCAGCACGTTTGATGGATTGAGTTTGGCCTGGTCCATCGTGGAGCATCTCCATAACCAGGTCGGATCCAAAACCCTCTTCGCCACGCATTATCACGAGCTCACCGAATTAGCGGGACGGCTGCCTCGGCTGAGCAACTTCAACGTGGCGGTGCGTGAGTGGCACGATCAAATCGTTTTCCTGCGAAAAATTGTTGAAGGCGGCACGGACAAGAGCTACGGGATCCAAGTGGCCCGGCTGGCGGGAGTCCCCAAAACCATTCTCGAACGCGCCAAGGCGATCCTGCTGAACCTGGAGGAATCGGAGCTCACCCCGGAAGGCAACGTGCGGCAATCGGCACGCCGTCAAAAGGACCGCGAGAGGCTGAAGCAGATCGCGCCGCCGCCGCAATTGGATTTGTTTGGATGAACGCAGCGGGGGCCTAATTGTTCAACGAGCAGAACCCGGCTCGGATACCAACGAAGTGAACATGCGGTGCCAACGCGGGGACCAGTAATTTTGTCGATCAAAAGACAGGGCCACCGCGGTGGCGCGACCGACGATCCGGCTGCGATCGACTGCCCCATAATAACGCGAATCAAAGCTGTCGTCACGATTATCGCCCATCATGAAGTATTTGGCCTCCGGCACTTTGAACGGCCCGAAATCCCGGCGCGCGGGCACGCCGGGGATAGCGGCGACGACATGGCTTTTGCCCGGCAGTTCTTCAGCGGCGAACACGTGATCTGAGCGATCGCGAGCGGCCACGTCGCGGAGGAGTTCGTCTGCGATAGGCTTGTACTTCACCGGATTGCCATTGAGCACCAGGCGGTCGTTCCGCAGTTCGATCGTGTCCCCCGGCAAGCCGATGACCCGCTTCACCAACCGCTTCCCGTCGTGTGGCGAGTAAAACACCACAATATCACCGCGCTGCGGATTGTCCCACTGAGCAAGGTGCCAAGTGGTGAAGGGGACCTTCAAATCGTAAGCCAGCTTGTTCACGTACACCCGATCGCCTTCCAAAATGGTCGGCTTCATGGATCCGGTCGGCACATCGTTCCAATCCGCCAGTGAAGAACGGATGGAGCAAACAACCAACGCCATGAGTATGAGTGGCCGGAGTTCCCGACGGCACCAATGCCGCAGCCGGGCGCGAGTGGGCAGAGCAGTCATGACCTTTGGACACGGCGGTGGGCCAACCGTTCAACGCTATTTCTGCCTGGGCCGATCTCCGTGGTAGCGCGCCAGAAAATCCAACGCTTGGAGATTCCGCGGATCCAGCCGGAGGGTTTCTTCGAACTCCTGTCGGGCCTCATCGTTCAGGCCCATCCGCAGAAGAGCGACCGCCAGGTTCACATGCGCCCGCGTGTAGTCCGGCTTCAGGCGAACCGTTCGTTTGAACTCGGCTACGGCCTCGGGAATCTGCCCCTCCATCGCCAGGTCTTCACCGAGGCGATAGTGAGCTTCCCAGTAATCAGGTTGCATCCGCACGGCCTCCCGCAGGGACGCCATAGCATCCGCGCGGCGTTCCAGTTTCCAAAGGATTTCGGCGGCAAACAAGAGGAGCTGTGGGTCGGGCGGAGCTAATTCACGCGCGACTTCCAGCTCCGTCCAGGCTTCCTTCCATCGACTCCGCCGGGCTAGCACGACACCAAGTTCTCGATGAATTCTGGCCTGCCCCGGATTGAGCGCGAGCGCCGTCTGGAGGGAGGACTGGGCTTCGGCTAGTTTGCCCTGCTCCTTCAGAACCCGGCCGAGGCTGTAGTACGGAAAGTAGTAGTGGGGAATCAGGCGACAAACCAGTTGGCGTTCCGCGGCGGCCTGCTGGAGATCGCCGATGACTTCGAGAAACTCGGCAAAATTTTCATGAACTTGATAGTCGCGTGGAGCCCGCTGGAGAGCTTCCGTATAAACAGCTCTAACCTCCGCGAGTGGTGTGGTGGCCATGCGATGCCGCAACTCGTCCGCTTCGATTTGGAACGCGCTCCGCCGGCGAGCCTGGCCGGCCTGGCTGTTGAAGGGGGGCAACTCGAGCCGATGCGTCACCTCCTCCACGGCGGATAGCCGGTTCCAGTCCGTCAAGCCCAACAGGCGATCACACGCGGCTTGAGAACTCCAGCCGCGTTCGGTTGGCGACGAAGAGAACCTTGGAAACATCGAGGCCACCTTGTCGGCCCAGACTACTGCCAGGCGATAATTTCCCTCGGGGTTGAAATGCACGTGCTCGTAGAACAGATCGCGGCCGGGGATCCCCCCAGGACTGAGGCTGCTTAGCTCAGCTTCCGAATCACATAAGGTCACCGCGCTGTCCGCGAACTTGTGTCCAGCTTCGCGAATAGCCTGATTGATGTGGGAATCGGCGCGGAAGATCAGGGCGTCCTCATCCACGGCGGCCTGGAAATGCTCGCGGGCCGCGGCAGAGTTCGTGCCGTGGAGAAGGCAGTTCCCCAAACCAAATTGTACCTCGGCGGAATGAGGAAGGAGCTGCGCGGCCCGCTGATAGTTCGGCAGCGCCTCCTCCCAACCACCGCGTTCCGCAGCCGCAGACGCCTGTGAAAGGGACTCCTTCGCCAGAGCACGATCCGCGGCCGTCCCGTTGGTTTCTGTCACAGAGGCAAAAGGCGGACAATCCTTCAGGTTCACGGCCACCGTGCTGAGCAGGACCTTTGCGCCGGAACGGGATCCTGCCCGCAGGATATCATCGAGGTTCTTTCGGAAATTGTCATAAACCACCTGCTTCCGCGGGTCTTCGGGGGGAATTTTATTTTCGAGGAACATCTCCATGCCGAGCCAGGAAGCGGGGCTGCGGGAGCTCTGGTTTAGCTGGCGAGTCCAGCGCAGGAGAGCTTGGCCCAAGCGCGCGCGCTGGAGCAGCAGACCGAGGCGGACGAAGGCCAAGGGTGGAGCGCGTCGGCCAAAGGCAGTCGCCGCCCCGAAGGGGCCAATCATTTCATTATTGCCCATATAGATGATCCAGAGGTCGCCTTGTTGGGCCGCGCAGTCCTGCGCAATCGGCAGTATCACATGGGAGTTGATGGCGGTGACGGCCGTATTGACGAACTCGAAATGCTCCCGGGGAAATCGCTCGCGCAACAACACTTCAAGGTAACGCCCGGCTGCAAACTGTGGCCGGGGATCACCTTCCGCGGCCGATTCGCCGAAGATAAAAACCCTGAAGGTGCCGGGAGCTTTGGTAGCTCCCATCACCACCGGGGCGGGAATCCGAGCCAGCGCCGGTGGGAAGAATCTCAGCCCGAACTGGTCATTATCCACGAGGCGCGCTTCACCTTCGATCGTGAATCTTTTGAAATAGCCGGTGGGGAAACCGTAGCCGGCGAGGCGCAAACCCAATTCCAGGCTTCCCAGGAGAATCAGAGGTATGAAGACCAAGATCAGCAAACGCCATAGCCATCGGCGGTACACCGGAACCGTCCCTGTCCCGTCAGTCGCAGCGACTGGTTTGGCGAGAAGAGGCTTCACCCGAGGGCCGCTCGCACGCCCGGTTCTGCTCTGTTTGCGTCCCAACGGACCGAGGCTAGGCCATCCTCGCCGGCGACACAAACAAATTGGACAACCCTGGACGGTTGGAGTTTACTATGCTCAGCAATTCCATCTGATGAGCCGACGCCAGCGCCCAGCCCGAGCCAAGATCCGTGAAACCGCGCGTGTCTCCCCCGCAACTTCTCGCACGGCGCCAATTCGTGCTTCCGGCGTTCGCCGGGGGTTATTCGTAACTCTGGGGGCTCTGCTCGTTTGCGGAGCGGCGGCTGTTTTTTGGCGGGGCACCGGCGCCGAGCCCACCGTAGCCACCACTCCGCCGCCGGCCACCAACACCGCACCCGCCGCGCCAGCAAGTCCGGCGACCGCAGTCACCTCCACGGCACAGCCCCCGGCCGCGCCCACGAACCCCAATACCGCCGCGGCCAAACCTGAACAATCAAACACGGCGATAGACCTTAACCAGGAAGCCAACAAGCTGCTCGAGGCCGGTGATCTGGCCGGTGCGATTCAACTCTACGAAAAGGCAATCGCCACCACGCCAGAGGATGAGGATTTGCACTACAACCTGGGCATTGCGTACGCCAAGGCGGGCCAGAACGAGAAGGCGGAGAAGCAGTACCGCGAAGCGCTGCAACTCTTGCCTGATTACGCCGAGGTCCACAACAACCTCGGCAACCTGCTTCTGCGGACCGCGAGACTCCAGGAAGCCGAGGAACAGTTTAACGAAGCCATCAGCGACATGCCCGATTATGCCGCGGCTCACAACAACCTCGGAATCGTTCGCCAGCGGCAGAAACGCCTGGCCGAGGCGACGGCTTGTTTTGAAAAGGCCGTCCGGTACGACACGAACTATTTCGAGGCGCACTATAATTTGGCGACTGCCTATGCGATGGACCACCAACCGGACAAAGCTTTGCCGGAATTCCGCGAGGCCCTGCGGCTGAATCCAACGTTCGAGCCTGCCCAACGCGCTTTGGCTAAAATCGGCGGCCAGGCTCCGGTAACCACTCCTTGATTGAGCAATGGTCGCCTGTGCCCCACCCTACTCCCGCGTAGGCCGGTAATTGGATTGCCCTTCATCCCCTTGGCCGATCGCCTGAGCTGGGGCTGTCGGCGGGCTACCTCCTTGAGGGGTAAGGATTTTCCGGGGTTTCAGAATGGTGCGCGCTAATTCCTGTTCCGTGACGACGACGGGTCCCTGGACGAGTTCGGGAACATTGAACGTGTTGAGGTAGGAATCGTAGAAGTCAGGCTCGTTCTGGGGCAGGAGGAACGGCTTAGAAAAGCTCCCTTGATCATTCACATAGCTGAAGAAAGGGCGGGCGAAGAGGCCGTCGAGACGCTTGCTGCTAAACACGAGCCAGCGACTGTTGCTGGACCAGCTATGCCAGGACTCGGCCTGGTCGCTGTTGATTTCAAGCCGCCGGAATCGACGGGTTGCCAGGTCCATGACGTACAGGTCGCTGCTTTTTTGATAGACGGGAAAGCTACCCCATTGGCACAGGCAAAACACCAGCCAGCGGCCATCCGGTGAGACTTTTGGCTGGCAGGCGCTATGGCCGGTCTCCTGGGCCGAGACCATTACCTCCGGTTCGCCCCACTGATCGTGATCGATGTCGTAGCTCACCCGCACCAGGTCATAGCGTATCTGCCGGTAGCGCTCGATGGCCAGGGGCGCTGCCCGGCAGTAATACAAGTGGCTGCCATCCGGCGACCACCCGGGCCAGGTCTCGTTCCAGTCGGGATGCGCGATTGCCGGCGGAAACACGACCGTGTTGGAGTCGACCCGATAAATGCCCAAGTCCGATTTGGCATCAAACACGTCACGGGTCTCGGCTTGTGTATGGCTGAAGAACGAAAGCTTGTTGGCCGAGAAGGCGATGAGCCGGCCGCTCGGGTGCCAGGACAAATAGCCCATGGTCTTATCCACACGGGCGGTTCCATTCGAACTCACCAGGAGCATGGGGTTGATTTTGTTGCCGGTACGAATGTTGAGCGCGAAGGTGTTGGGATCGCGGTTCAGGAACGTGTGGCAGTTCAGGCAATCGCCGCCGAAGCTCTGGTTCTCGAGGACGGCCCGCTGCTCAAACGTTTGGAGGTCCCGCTGGTAAATACCGATATGCACGTAAGCGTTATAGAGCGGCTTCAGCAGGCGGTACACCAGGTGGCTGTCGATCGGCTCTCTCGCAATGTGGTTCGTGAGCGTCCCGAAACGGCGCCATTCACCCGAGGAGGTCTGGACCGCGATATCGCAGTAGAGCGGCTGGCCCAGGTTGGCCTGGAGCAACGCCCGCCAGGCCGGCGCGGGGATCTGGACCGAGGCAGATCGACTGCTGACCTTGATGGGTGAGCCTTGGCTCGCCCGAAACTCAGCCCGGTAATGACTCCCCGGTTCCTCGATGCGGAAATTCAAAGGAGCGATGTTGGGCGGGAGGACGATGCCGGAATAGTCAGGGAAAATGCGGGGCGGTTCTGAGCGCGCTGTTCCTCCAAGCCCATCGGCGCGCATGGGACAGGCAAGAGCCGCAGCGAAAATGAAAACAGCAAGCGCACCGGCGGAGTGGATACGAAACCGTCTACCCACAAAGGGGAAAGCGGCCGGAGAACAGTCCCGACAGTGGGATGGCGGCTCGGTTGAGGATCGTGTGGTTGCCTTCGTCAGCTGCGGTACGAGACTTTTTACAGACCTGCTTAGCAACACAAGTGACGCTCTGGCTCGGTGCATAAAAAGGAGGAGATTCAAGACTGTCGCGTCTCGTTGCGCCGGGCAAAATAGTAATACCAATAGGTATCGCCGAAGATCTCCACCATCGCACGGCGGCCTTCTGGGCTGGTAAACTGGCGCTGGTTCATGGCGTCCGTAAAGCACCGGAATCGCTCCACCGTCTCGGGTCGAACTTTGCGCCCGGCCAACTCGAGGTGGGTCCCCCTGGCCTGCTCGTAAAGCAGGAGAGCTTCCTCGTAATGCCGAGGTATTCCCTGGTACTTGAAGGCCTCGAGCTGCCACAGCCGATCGACCACCTTGTCCACCTCAAGTTTCATCAGGTAGTGGGCCATGAGGTACTCAAAGGCCATCCGGTTTGTCGGGTTGCAGCGAAGCAACTGCACCAGGAGACCCTCCGGCGGAAATGACTGGTGCGCTAAATCATTCGTTAAAAGCAGCGGACGAACTGCTGCCAATTCCAGGTTCGTGAGGCACTGGGGATCGTTTTTCAGGTTCCGCAGCCATGACCGCGCCTGGGCCTGCTGGAAGGGGACCTGGTTCAGCACGCTCAGAAAGACCTGAGCCGCTTGAGGGCGTTGCTTGAGAAGATTCACCTCCGCCAATAAACAAAGGAGTTCCGGACGTTCCCCCTCGGTCTCCAACGCTTCATGCGCCAGGTGCTCGGCTTCACTCACCAATCCTAGCTCCAGCATGGTTCGACTCTGAGCCCGGCAGGAATCCAAACCTCCAACCAGCCCCGGTAAAACCTCCCAGCCGCTTTGGTTCCGGTACGAAAAGGCCTCCTCACCCAGCCGTCGGGTGTGGTACAAGGCCCGGTGCAGCCGCACTTCCGAGGCCACATCCAGCTGGTCGCGCCTCAGGCTCGCGGCGGCATGCAGTACTCCTTCATAGTTCCCGCACGCGGCGCAATAGTCGATTTCGGCAAGTCGTCTGCGAGGTTCGGCCATGCCGAACCACACCACGAGGCAGGCCGTAATAAAACCGGCGGCTGCCAGGACCGCCGTGGCGATAGGAGCGGCATCACCAGCGCCTCGGTTCGCGGCCCGGGCTCCACCCCGCACTGGTTCGGATGCCTCCACTTCAACCGGCGAACCGCGGAGCGCGGACAAAACGCCGGCGACCGGGAGCAGGAGATAAAGGGCGGACAACGCCAGCCAGGAGAGCACTCCTTTGCACCCGGGATCGAGATGCAGGATGGGAACCACATCGGCGAAGGACCTCAGCCACCAGAGGCCGCCGGCCAACACGGGAGGTGCCAGCAACAACGAGAGAAACTTCAGGTTAGTTTGAGAGCTCTCAAAAATCGCTACCAGGATAAGGAAGAGCAAGGAAACCCAAAGACCAGCAAGGTAAAACAGGAGAATTGCGATGGCCCAACAGCTGAATAAGCGGTTCCGAACCCGCCGCAAACCAGAGTGGACCACAGCCCCGCCGACGGCCGCGCAGAGCCCGAGGCACACCGGCAAAGCCGTGCCATCAAACTGCTCGCGCAGGAGCAGGAGCAGGGACAGGAGGATACAGGGTACGGTCAACCGCCCAAAGCTGGACCGGTAACCAAGCCAGACCCGGCCACCCAGGAAGAGCAGGCCAGCGAGCAAGGTATACACCAGGGCGCCAAGCCAATTGTAATAATTGCCCTGGCTGATGAAAGCAGCCACGTAGCCCAGTGGACCACCGGCATAATTCAAAAACGAACTTAAAAACGAGCGCGTGAGCAGGAAGACCGGGCCAGAGTGCTGGTACTCCACGGCGGGTGGAATCCGCAACCACACGTACAGGAAAAAGAACAGGAGCAGAGCACCTGCGACCAAGCCATGGTCCACGCGGGCCGAAGAGAGTGTCCTTGACCCTGGCTTCCCGGTGGATGGCCGCCGCATAAGCGAAGCAATAAGTAGAGGATTTCAAACAAAGAAGTGGACTTCAATGATAAACTCATTGACGCAGGCCGGAGCTGGGCTGCTGGGAGGTGCCCGAAGGTCATCACACGTGGTCTATAGGGTGAACCACCCATAGCTTTTGAAAGACCGTTAATTAAATAATCCTAAGTTTTCCACGAAGGAACCAAACTCGAAGGGCGCGGTGGTTTATGGCACGACAATTGAGAATACTTCTGGTCGAAGACCTGAGCGATGATGCTTATTTGTTTTCGGTTGTCAGGCAGGCGTCCCACCCTGCTGCCGGGTTGCAGTGGGTCACCGACGGACAGCAGGCCATTGAGTATCTGGAAGGGACGGGCCGCTACCGGGAGCGCGCGAAATTCCCGATCCCCAACCTCGTCGTCCTGGACCTCCGGATGCATCGCCTGGATGGCTTCGGATTCCTTCGCTGGCTAAAACAATCCTCCCATGCACAGATCCCGGTCGTGATCTGGACCGGGTCCCTCGACCCGGAGGAAATCCATGCGGCCTGGAAGCTGGGTGCCACCAGCATTTTTCCAAAACCTGTTCGTTTCGAGGAATTGGTTGGCGTTATCGGGGAGATTTGCGAACGAGGCTTGCGTTGGCCCATCGACCAGCCAGAGACCTTCTGAACCCTAGAGACCCTGCCGCAAATCGCCGAAATCACTCAGCCTGACTTAAGCTGACGAGGCAGCACCTCGGGCCAAGTCCTATATTCAGTCTTTACACATTAGTCAGACGCCATGCTTTATTTTCCCATCGGATGGATGTTCCTCCTGCTTTTCTGGTTCCTGCTCGCCTTGCTGATGGGGCTCATCCAGATAGGAATTCTCGAATACGTGTTCGAGAGCATGGGCGTAGGGCGGCGATATATGGTGGCCTTGCTGCTTTTGTGCCTGCTCGGGAGCTACGTAAACATCCCCCTCGTCCACCTGCCAGGCAAGCATGTTCGGGCCGGGGAAATCATCGACTTTTACGGTGTGCAGTATGTGGTGCCCGTGCTCGTTAATTCGGAAGGGACGACGCTGGCGGTGAATTTGGGGGGAGCCGTCATCCCTTTCTTGCTATCGGTATACCTCATTTTCAAACACCGGCTCTTCCTGGAGAGCCTGTTAGCGGTCGGGCTGGTCACGGTCGCGGTTCACTGGATGGCACGCCCCGTTCCGGGCGTGGGCATTGCCGTCCCCATCTTCATTCCACCCGTGGTCACCGCTATCGTCGCCCTGGTACTTTCGCGCTCAAACCCTGCCCCATTGGCCTACATTGCCGGCAGTCTGGGCACACTCATCGGCGCGGACTTGCTCAATCTCAACCAGGTGCGGGATCTTGGGGCGCCGATTGCCTCGATCGGTGGCGCGGGCAAGTTTGATGGTATTTTTCTCACCGGAGTGGTCGCGGTGCTGCTTGCAGGCATCTTGGGAGCGGGGCGCCGAGTCGCCAAGCCCGGGTGAGGGCCGCCGAGCAAATGGGGGAGAGAAGGACGGCGCCTGAATTATTGACGGGCTTCCGTGGACCGGGAGAGGCCGTTGCTGGATTGGATCCGGGCTTGCTCATCGAACATGGATTTTAAAAAGGGGCCAGCGCTTGACCAGGTCGTTGTAGGAAACGTAAACCATGAACGAAATCAGCAAGGTGGCGAAGATCATGGTCGTGAATTCCTGCACCCGCGGGCTCAGAGGCCGGCCGCGCAGTTTTTCGAGAAGGGCCATGGCGATATGCCCCCCGTCCAGGACTGGCAGCGGCAATAAATTGAGCATCGCCAGAATCCCCGGCGGACCGCTCAAATCCTTGACTCCCACCCCGCTCTGCTTCGATTGGATGAGTGCGCCGAAAAGTCTCGAACGTGCGTTGCGTCACCCGCGCTATGAGCTGCCAAGGCGGGGAACCGGGCCGTTCGACCTGATAGACGGCCACCTGCATGGGGCCAATCATCACAGGTTTTCCCTTTACGACCACGATGCGGTCCCCCGGGCGAATCCCCAGTGTTGCCTCAGCGGAGCCGGGTTGAACGCCACCGATAATTGCCGGGTTCGCTCGCACCGGCAGCCCGAGAAAATAAAGTGCGGTCGCCAATACGAAAGCGAAGACCGCGTTCATCACCGGCCCGGTTACCGCCACGAGAATCTTTGAGCGGGGGGAGACCGCTGGCAGGTTTTCCTGGGTCCGACTTTGCCCTTCCAGCACCTCAGCCGAGACCAATTGGGGCAAAGCCACGAAGCCGCCCGCGGGGATTAAGCGCCACCCGTAGTCGACGCCGTGGCGCCTCCAGCCAAAAATCTTGGGGCCATAACCGATGGAAAAGCCTTCGACTTTAAGTCCGCGGCGCCGGGCCATGAGGAAATGACCGAACTCGTGAAGGGCACCTACATGAACTACTCTACTCCATCTGGAACGAGGGAAACTGCCCGTTCGAGACCGCTTCCCGCCTACCGCTTGGTCCCTTTCCATTCCGCCCATTCACGCCGAATCTGAGCCAGGGTTAAGCCGCTGTGGGCGGCGGCAAAAAAGCCCGCGATCGTCAGCGGCGCGGTGAGAGCCACATAGGCGAGCAATGAAAAGCTGCTGGCCGCCGCCCGCGGAACTCCAAAGAATCTTAGACCGGCGGCACAAACGAGCTGAAAAACCCCGATACCGGCCGGAGTGCTCGGCATGGAGATGCCGGCGTAAGCGATGAGAAAGACGGCCAGACTTACCCAGGTTGGAAGCGAGAATCCGTAAGCTTTGAGCAACAACAGGAAGGCGGCACAGAACAACGCTAACTTGGCGACGGAAAGGCCCAAGGCGGCCAAGGCAACGCCCGAGGTCCCGACGCTTCGGATCCCTTGGGCAAGGCGATCGAGGAACAACCGCACTCGCGCGACGAGTCTCCAACGAGAAAGCCAACCGTGGCTCGGCGGCTCCGTAGTTCGGTGCGGCTTGAGAACCAGCCAGGCGATCAGGGCGAGGCTCGCCACGAGACCACCGCCGAGGATATCTCCGGCGCGAGCCACCTCGCTGGGTAGGGGAAAGAACAGGGTGGTTAAGCCGATCCCCAGCACGAGCCAAAACACATCAAAAATCCGCTCGATCAAAAGAGAGGAAACCACCGGCGCAACGCTGCTGCCGAGAGCCCGGCAGGTGAGACCGATCCGCACCACATAGCCGGCATGCACCGGTAAAGCATCGTTCGCAAAACGGCTGGCGAAAACCGCTTGAAAGGCGCGACCGAAGGAAAGACGACCGACTGGTTGGAGGAGCAGTTGCCACTCCCATCCAGTACAGACATACACCGAGAAATTAAGAACCAGGCTGAGCGCCACCCATCTCCAATCGATCCCCACCATCGACCGCAATAATTCAGCAAGGCTGAGACCATGAAAGACCCAGTATAGGCAGACACCAGCCACGCCATAGCTCAGGAAAAGGATTAGCCAATGCCTGGCCCTGGAACCGTGGCTACCCTCCATAGCTTTAAGAGACCTCATCTCTGCGTTTGTGGGGCCCGAACGAGAACCTCCCGGCACCGGATGAACCCCCGGGAAATCTACACCACTGCTGAGGTTGCCGAATTGGGGCCTACTGCCAATGTCCCGGCTGCCAGTACCAACCATAGGGCCCACGCACCCAATGGGAAGGAATCCAAAGCGGCTGAGGCGAGGAAGCCGGGGCCCAGTGCCCAGCCGCCCAAATCCACCCACTCCCGTTCCACACCCATTGGCCACGGACCCAGAGATAACCAGGCGCAGGCGCCGGGGGGACCGCCTCGGCTAAGGCTGGAGGTAGTGGTGGTGCTACATAAACCGGGGGTCTGGATTCCTGGTCCATGACATTGCCGATGAGGCCTCCCGCTATCAAACCCGCCGCTCCGCCAATGATGGCTCCGGCTCCGGGTTCGTGATGGGCGGCCAAAGACCCCAGGGCCGCCCCGCTAATTCCCCCGACCAGTGCCCCGGTCCCCGTGTGGTTCGGCTCTCCGGTAGGGGTGGTGCAGCCGGCCAGCAAAAACACAAGGAGGGCGCACATCCCCACTATCCAACGCTCCTTGACAACTCCCGTCTTCATAGCGCTTACGCTCGCTATGAATTAGACGTTCCTTCAGGGCGGTTTGTTCAGGACCCACCCCTCCGAGCCGAGAGCTTAGGCCGGAGATTCCTTCTGGATCAGCTGGCAAAAGCGGCCGGCCCGCTTGCGAACCCCGGCAGAGGGACGATGGATTTGCGCCGGCGCATTCCACAAAACATAAAACTCGAAATCATTTGGGGGCCGGTGAAATGAGCGTTCGAACTGGGCACACCGTTCGACCATCACACCCCGAGCCACGGCGAGTGAGTCCATTGGGTTCTTCCAACTCGCTTTGGTGTGAGCGTATTGGTTCCAGACGTCGGGTCGGATTTGGTAGCGCGACACCTCACCGGCGGCGCCGACGACGTAATCATTATTGCCCGACTCAATTTGAGACAGCGCTGCCCACCGCTCCATCGCGGAGGATTGGAGGCACAAGGCGCCCAACGCTAGGGCAGAGGCGACAACTTGCCGTAATCTACCTGGGGTAACCATTCCTAGATTCATAGCCCATCTCCGTGCGCCCGCCAGTCTGGGAGAATACCCCCTTGACGCTCGGCGCGCGTTTCTCGTTTATTTGCAGGTCGGTCTTGATTATTCGGGCAAAGGCACACGGCTTCTCTCGAGCATTTCCTATTCCCGCCCGGCCGCCTGGATGAGTGGCTTCAGCTCTTCCATTAATTGGGCGAACACCTCCAAAGAAACTTGCTGGACGCCGTCGCTCCAAGCTTCGGCCGGGTTCGGATGAACCTCAATGAGAAGCGCGTCGGCACCCATGGCGACGGCTCCCTTGCAGAGCGACTTTACGAGGTCCGCCCGGCCGGCGCCCTGGCTTGGATCAATCACGATCGGACAATGCGATTCATTCTTTACAATGGGAATGGCCGCCAGGTCCAGGGTGTTGCGGGTGTACGTCTCGAACGTGCGGATCCCGCGCTCACAAAACATGAGATTACAATTCTCGTTGGCCAGCACGTATTCCCCAGCCAGAAGCCATTCTTCGATCTTCATCGATAGACCGCGCTTCAGGAGGATGGGTTTGCCGGTTCGGGCAGCCGCAATCAACAGTTGGAAGTTCTGCGCGTTGCGCGCCCCGATCTGAATAATATCCGCATACTCCGCTACTAACTCGGCATGATTCTCGGACAGGAGCTCGGTGATCACCGCCAAGCCCGTCTCCCGTCGCGCTTTCGCCAAAAACTTCAAGCCTTTCTCACCCAATCCCTGAAACTCGTACGGGGATGTGCGCGGCTTGAAGGCCCCTCCCCGCAAAATCGTGGCGCCCGCCCGCTGGACCGCGACCGCTGTCTTGAGCAGTTGTTTCTCCCCTTCCACCGAGCAGGGACCAGCCATCACATGAAAACGTTTTCCCCCAATCCGGTGCTCCCGAACCTGGACCGTTGAGTTCTCCGGATGGGCCTCACGGCTGACAAATTTATAGCGTTTTTGCACGGGCGTGACGCTCTCGACGAGATCGGGAAAGAGCATGGCCAGCGCCTCGAGCGATTTATGTGTCAGCTCATCTCCGATCGCGCCGATGACGGTGCGGGCTACCCCGCGCATGACGTGCGGCTGATAACCGAGTTTGCGAATCTCTTTGAAGATGGAGCTCTCGCCTTTCCGGCTGATGCCTGGTTTAAGAACAATAATCATGTTTGATTTTTCCTGGTTGGCCGGAGGTCTCCACAAAAAAACCGCAGGTGGGGACCTGCGGCGGACTTGGTGGTTGTTGGTTGAGTTTTACAGCAGCCAACGGCACCCATCCGCCGCGTTAGTAAAGTAATACCAACCGACGCACGAGCTCATAAATGGCTGACCGGCAAAACTCATCGACCACACCTTAACAAAACTCCCACCCAGGTCAAGCGAAGCCGAGGACCACGCCTCATTGCCTCTCGTACTCACCTTTTTTCACGCGCTTTAACACGGTAAACCCCGCCTTTTTGGCATCCGAGATCGAGAGCGATTTCAAGGAGTTGAAACGAGAGAACACCTTGCGGACCGGCTTTTTGCAGGCCGGGCATTTGGTTAGCGGGGCCGCCGAGAGAGGCCGGACGAGGGTAAACTTGCCGCCGCAGATCTTGCAGTCGCCTTCGCAGAGTTCGTATTCGTAAAGAGGCATACCACTCTCAGTCTAAAGAACGCCTTGGAAAAAGCAAAGGTCGCTTATCTATCACCGAGTGCCGGTTCGAACCAGCGACTCGATCTGCCCGCCCGAGCACTCCCACGCTCCACATCCCACGGCGCCTGAGGTTACCCCTTGGGCGGGTTTTTCAGGAATGGCCCGAACAGGTCGATCGGCACGGGGAGAAAGGTCGTCGTGTTGTGTTCGCTGGAGATTTCGCGCATGGTTTGCAGGAAGCGCAACTGAAGCGCAATGGGTTCCTTGCTGATCAGGGCCGCCGCCTGGACCATCTTCTCCGCCGCTTGGAATTCACCCTCGGCGTTGACAATTTTGGCCCTTCGCTCGCGCTCGGCCTCGGCTTGCTTAGCCATGGCCCGCTTCATGGTATCCGGCAGCACCATATCCTTCACCTCCACCGAAGTGACTTTGATCCCCCAAGGGTCGGTTTGGCGATCGATGATTTCCTGGAGCGTCTGGTTGATTTTATCGCGATGCGAGAGCAATTCGTCCAACTCCGCCTGCCCGAGCACGCTGCGCAGAGTGGTCTGGGCGATCAGCGAGGTTGCCTTCCAGAAATTTTCCACCTTCACCACCGCGGCGATCGGATCGATGACGCGAAAGTAAACCACCGCGTCGACCGTGACGGGTACATTATCCCGGGTCATCACCTCCTGCCTGGCCACGTCGATGGTGACCACGCGAAGGTCCATTTTCACCATACGATCGACAACGGGGATGAGGAAAACCAATCCCGGCCCTTTGGCGCCAAGCAGTTTGCCCAGCCGGAAAATCACCGCCCGTTCGTACTCACGAAGGATGCGCAGAGCCTGCGGGACAATGATGGCCGCCAGGATCAGAACGACAATGAGGGAAGGGACGATTTTGGCGAGAGCGGATAGTTGTTCAGGCATATCTTATTGGGTCAAGGTTAACACTGGGATTGGGTTGGAGGCTTCATGCTCGTTTCGGCTGAACCTTGAGCGTCAACCCGCTAATCCCCTTTATCTCGACAGGTTGTCCCGGTTCAATCGGCTGGTCACTGGTGGCATTCCAGTACTCGCCTTCGACGAAAATCTTTCCCCCGGCGGCATCGATGCGCGTCAGGGCTGGAGCGACTTTGTCGATCATCGCCTCCTTACCGACCCGCACGGGCAAACGTTGGGCGCGTAATCCGGCACCGACGACAAAGAGAAAAAAGGCACCCGTCAGCAGGGTCGCCGGAATAATATACGTCAGGGAGAGGTGGAAGGCGGGATTACCGCGGTCGAAGAGCATTAAAGCGCCGAGAAAAAAGGAAACCAAGCCGCCGAACGTCAACACGCCATGGGTAGGGGCGAAGACATCGATAATGAGCAGGGCCACAGCGACACCGATGAGCGCGAGACCAGCCCAATTCACCGGCAGAATGGAGGCCATGTACAACGCGACGATGAGGGCGATAGCGCCAACCACGCCGGGCAGGATCGCGCCCGGACTGCTGAGCTCGCCAATAATGCCGTAAATGGCGACGAGCATCAGGATCAGCATGACCTCGGGACGCCATAGTAACGTGAAGACTCGTTCCCGAGCGGCCATCGGGAGATCGACAACGGCGGCTCCCTTAGTCGCGAGGGCGTTTCCGTTTACCTGCCGGCCGTCAATTTGTTCGAGCAAATCCCGGACATCAGGAGCGATGAGGTCAATTACCTTCAATTCCAGTGCCCTCTCCGCCGTTATCGATTCGCTTTTGGTCACTGAGTCCCTCGCCCACGCCACGTTCCGGCCCCGCTTTTCTGCGATGGCCTCGATGTAGCTGCTGGCGTAGTTCTCCAGCTTCTGTTTCATGACCTCGTCGGTTTTTCCTTCTCCGCCGCCACCGCCCATGCTGACGGGGTGGGCAGCGCCGATGCTGGTGTGAGGAGCCATTGCCGCAATGTCCGCCGCCAGCGTTATGAAACAACCCGCACTGGCAGCGTTGGCCCCGGACGGTGCCACATAAACGACCACCGGAACCGGCGAGGCGTAAAAGGCCTGGACGATTTGCTTGGTTGATTCGAGCAACCCTCCGGGAGTATCCAATTGGATGATCAAACACGAGTAACCGCGCCCACTGGCAACCTGGATTCCGCGCGCGATGTAATCGGCTGTCGCCGGGCCGATCGCGCCGTCGATCTTCATCAGGCCAACCTCAGCGCCCCGCAAGCCGGGGGCCAGCCAGCAGGTCAGCATCGCCATCAGGATAAAGAATCCACGGCCCATAGGTGCCTCACTGCACGGTTAAGCTAAGCATAAAGCACAGCCCACGCAATGGGTTTCCGTAAGCGACCCGGCGACGGATGGATTCGGGCAAAAGCTTTGAATCCACCACACCGTTGCCCCGTCTAATTCCTTATACTCCGCAGAGTGCTGCACAGAGCTATTCTGTCGCCGCGAGCGGAGCGCGTTATGGCTTACGATCGATACGTGTTTTTCATCGCGTTGAGAGCGATGGTGTTCTTCGGAGTGAGTGGAGCGGCCTTGGCCGCAAGCCCATATGCCCGAATTTATCAACGTAACCTTTTCCATCTGAGACCCCCGCCCCCCGCTGTGGTCCTCCCGGAAAAAGGTCCCGCCCTCAAGGTCCATTTGACGGGAATAACCACGATTTTTCGCGGCAAACGAGCGCTGCTCAAAGTGGACTTCCCCGCCAAGTTCCCCGAAAAAGCGAAGCAAGAATCTTACATCCTGGCGGAGGGTCAAAGAGCCGGGCCCATTGAAGTCCTGGAAATAAATGATAAGAAAGCCGAGGTAAAACTCGACAACTCGGGGGCGGTGAGCACGATTACTTTCGACAAAACCGCTCCGGCACCCGCCCCGACCCCAAATCCGGTGGCCCCGCAACCGCTCCGATTTCCGATACGGCGGACATTTCGGTGAGCCTGATCCGGTTACCTCAACCTGAACCCTCTTTGGCGAAGGCCACTTCCGCCCGCAACAGGTCGTGCAGGGTGACCAATCCAATAACGCAGCCTCCGGGCCGATCGAGGATGAGCACCATGAGGGAAGTCGATTCAATGAGGGCCTGCTGCAGCTCCCGGATCGTCTGGTGAGGCAGACAAGTAGCCAGGGGATCGAGTTTGGGCGCGCGGTTCTCGATGAGCGCCGCTTCGGCCTCCTTGCGGGTTAAGATGCCGGCCGCCGTGTCGCTCTGCACCACGGGGAAACGCTGGTAGGGGTGGGCCCGGAGAAGCTTCCGAATTTCTGGGGCGGCAAGGTCGTAAACAATAACAGGCTCAAACGTGGCCACGGCCGACACCGGCAATTGCTGCCACGTCTGCAGATCGCGCGGCGGAACGACATGCTCCAGCCGATGTCCGTCCTGGACCAGGATTTCCTCATAAAAGCTGTGGTGATTCAGTTTGCGGCTGATGGCCTGGCTCACCAGCGCGCCCAGCATCAGCGCTGGGACCAGTGAAAATTCATGCGTCATTTCGAACACGATCAGAATCCCCGTGACCGGCGCGCGGACCACCGCCCCGAGACAGGCGCTCATCCCCACCACCGCCAGCGTGATTTGGTCCGGGCCACTCAAGGGCAACGTAAGAGACCCTAACCCGGCCAGGCAAAGGCCACACATCCCCCCTAAGAATAAGGTGGGTGAAAAAATGCCGCCGCAACCTCCCAAGCCATAACAAAGGACGGTCGCCAGGAGTTTGGTGGCCAGCAGCACACCCGCGATCTTCCAGCCCAAGCGGAGGCTCAGGCCGTCCGAAAGGTCGTCATACCCGAGGCTGAAGACACCCAGACGGCCGGTCTGGAGAAAGACGGCCGAGCCCAACGCCCAGGTGATCACCCCCCCGAAGGAGGGACGCGTCCACGCAGGCAGCAGGGGGAAATGCTTGCGTCCCGCGCGCAAACGCATCGTCCAGCGCTGGAAAAGGACCCCCACTAAGGCCGCAGCGGCGGCGACCACGGGAGTGAACACGTAAGCCATCCATCCGGGAGCTTCAACGTTGGAAAGAGCGAAGGCCGGTTGTTTGCCTATCAGACCATGCACGACAAAGGCACCGATTACAGAGGCGAGCAAGACGCTGCCCAGCAAGCTGCTGTTCAAATCGGCAATGATTTCCTCCAGCACGAATGTGACGGAAGCGAGGGGGGTATTGAACGCCGCGGCCAAGCCAGCGGCCGAACCGGCGGCGGCGGCCATGCGTCGTCTTGGTTTGGCCTCGCCCAAAAGGCCCGCCACGTTCGAAGCCAGGCCGCCCGCGAGGTGTACGCTCGGCCCTTCACGGCCCAGGCTGCAGCCGCCCCCGATACTCAGCACGCCCGCCACGAACTTCACCCACACCACACGCCAGGGCACCACGCCGAAGTCCTTCCAGAACGCCAGTTTCAGCTGAGGGATACCGCTCCCCGAAGCCTCCGGGGCAAACTTGGTGAGGAGAAAACCAACCATCAGGGAGGTCGATACGATCGCCACCAGGCTACCCAGGAGGAAAACGATCGGGCGTTCATGCGAGAGCCTAACAAACGTGGCGCGGTACAGGGCGTTCATCGCCAACTGGAAAGCCACCGCCGCCAACCCGGCGCTCAATCCGAACGCGCAGGTTAACAAGACGGCCCGTCCCCGCTTTGGGAGACGTTGCACGAGCTGTGCGATTCGGTTTGCGTACACCGATCGATGGTTTATCGAGAACCTTACCGCTTCAAGCCCAATCGAGCCAATGCGGTTTGCAGGTATCGTTGCGCCGCCGCATTGGAAGGATCGAGACGAAGCACGGTCTTAAATTCAGCCACCGCTTCGGCAAATTGACCTTGTTTGGCGAACGCCACCCCGAGGTCGAGGTGGGCTTGGGGATCCTCGGGGGCCAAGCTCGTCGCCTGTTGAAAACAAGCCGTGGCGGCCGATAAATCACCTCTTTTGGCGAGCGCCACGCCCAAGTTGAAGTGGGCCTCCGGGAGCGCGGGGTTGAACCGAATGGCCTCCCGGTATTGCTCCATTGCTTCTGGCCCCCGGCCCAGGGCCTCGAGCGCGTTGGCCAAGCCCAGGTGAACAGTGGCTTCTTTGGGTCGGACCTTGAGCGCCGCCCGGTAGTGATCGACTGCTTCAGAATTTTTTTGTTCCGCCGCCAAAAGGTTGGCGAGATTGATATGTGCACCGGCACTTTCCGGGTCGGATTTCAGCGCTGCCCGATAATGGGCCTGGGCCTCACCCGTCGAACCGCGGCGCGAACAGAGCAATCCCCAGTTCACATGGACCTGAGCGAATCTGGGGTTGATGTGAAGTGCCTGTTCGAACCAACGCGCAGCTTCATCAAATTGACTCTGGCTTAAGGCCACCAAGCCCAGACCGTTCATGGCCTCGAACGAGGTCGAGCGCAGCCGCAGCACCTGCCGATAACAATCGGTGGCCTCCGATGGCTGTGCCTGGCGGGAGGCAATATCGCCCAGCTTGAACCAGGCATCTGCCGCCTGCGGCATGAGTGCGACCACTCGCTGCCAATGGTGTTTGGCACCGGATAAATCTCCCCCGGCCTCGAGCAGGAAAGCAAAGCGATTGTGCATGACCCAGTCGTCCTCCCGCCGGTCCATGGCGGCCTGGTAGACCTGAACTGCCGCTGCCAGACCGCCGTGGTCAGCCTGCTCCTGCAATTCCTGGCGTTCCTTTGACCACGCGTCGAGTAATTGCTGGTGGTCCAACTGGCCGGTGAACGGCGGCTCCTGGATCCGCCGCCACATGCGGTCCAGGATCTCTAATCGATCCCGGTCCGTGTACGCCAACCGCCTCGCGCATTCGGCCTCGCTCAAAACGTTCGCCTTGCCCTCAGCGCCGCGACGCGGCTCGGACGGCAGCAGCGAAACGACCTGATCCGCCAATCCGCGAGCGAGCAAAAAATTTCCCGTGAAACTGAAATGGACATGATCCCAAAAGCACTCTCCGCCAGGAATTCCCAGCTTGCAACTGTTGGTGAGAACCGCCGTGGAATCGAAAAACACCACACCCTCTTTAGCCTGGGAGGCACAGACTTCACGAATGAGGGCGTTGATTCGCGTATCCGTGCGGAAACGCAACTCATCCAAATCCCGCGCCTGCGCGTATTTTTCCATGGCTGCAGCAGCATCCCCAACCGCCAGGAAGCACCGCGCCTCATGATACGAGAGAAGCGCATCATCTTTGTCGATCGCTTCCGCCTGACGGAAATTCGCGAGCGCATTTGTAAACTGGCCACGGGATTCCAACTCCGATCCCTCCGCAATCAATCGAGTCCATTCGGCTTTGCGCTTAGCCGTCAGCTCCCTTGCCGGCCCGGAAGCAAAGGGAGGACAATCCCTCAGGTTCGAACTGACCGTACACACGATCGGCTTCACACTGGCGTCGTGCGCGGCGGAGAGGACTGCCCGCAGGTTACTGTCAAAATGACCATAGACCTGCTGAAGGACAGGATCGTCAGCCTGGATTCGGTCATTGAGCATCATCTTCATCCCTTCCCATTGCTGGAATTTTTCGTGGCGTTCGGATACGCGTTGCGAGAGCCAATCCGCGGCTTGGCCGATCCGGGTACACTTCAACGCCTGGCCTAATGAGATGAACGTCAACGGCGGGCATTTCGAGCCGAACACGGAGCCGGCCCCAAACGGCCCGACCACCTCGTTGTTACCCATATACACGATCCAAATGTCCCCGTGCAGCGGGACGCAATCTTGAGCGATCCGGCGAATAACATGTGAGCTGATCGCGGTCATGGCCGTGTTGATGACCTCAAATTTAGTGCCAGGACAACGTGCCTCGAGCAGTTCTCGCAATATCCGTGAGAAACCGTAGGCAGGCTCCGGATCGCCCAGAGCCGCCGATTCACCAAAGACAAAAATGCGGCAGGTCCCTGGCGCCTTCACTGACGAAACTCGGAGTGGGTCGGGCGCCCGGGCCAGTGCGCGTGGAAAAAATCGCCAGCCGAACTTGGCATTTTCCGTCAACGTCCCTGGAGGTGCGGTTGGCGACGGAACAAAAAAGTGAGTGGGATAGCCCCAACCCCCTACGCGGAGCACGAGCTCCACCGCCCCAAGCATAAGCGCCGGTAAAAGGACGGCTGCGACACAGCGAAACCACAGTCGCTTTGCCTTGGCCAGAGGCGCAGGTGGGATGGCGAGCTTTTCCGGTCGCGCGGAGTCCTTAGCTTTCTTATTCATGGCCCATCGTGACCCTGAGCTCGCGGGAGCCCTGAGGCACGTCAACCTGCTGGGTCTTTCCTCCGGGCCAGCGCACCCAGAGGGCGGTTGGAATTTCGGGAGTGCCCAACACCTCCACCGCACTGTCCTGGGACCAATAACCACCCCCTCCATGCACCTCCCGCGCCGCTCCCCACCTCTCTCCGAAGCGCAACCGCATCACCGCTCCCACCCCTTCCGGGTTGCCTGCCGGGCCCTCTAACCTCACCCGCAGCCCGGGCCGAGCCCCCACATTGTGGTAGAGCTTGGTCTCTCCACCGTTTTGCCCCACCACCAGGTCCACTCGCCCGTCCCCATCGTAATCGCAGAGCGCACTGCCTCGGCCCTCCCCATACACCTTGACCCCGCTCACCTGTCCCCTCACCGCTTCAAAACCTCCCTTCCCATTACCCCTGAGCCACACCCCTCGCCCCCCATCGCAGCGCGTGGTCTCCTCATCCACTCCAAAAAAGTTCTGGCTCATAAACACATCCTCCCTCCCATCCCCGTCCATATCCCCAACACTCACCCCATAACCGGGCGCATATTGCGCCTCTCCGGGCAGCACCACCGCCTCAAAATGATCTCCTCGATTCAAAAACACCGTGCTCTCCAGCCACTGGGCTTCCAGCACTTTGGTCCCTTTTAAACGCTCGCCCAAAATCTCCTCGATCCCCGCCGTGCTGTAGGCCCCATGGCTGGGGTAGCGCTCCCGCACCCAGGGCATCCCCCGTGCCACGCTGCTCAAGGTCTTCCAGGGCACCACCTTCTTTAACCCTCCATCATAGTAGCCTTCCAACAACTCCATAAACCCGTCCCCATCCAGGTCCCCGTAATACACCCGCAGGGCCCGTCCCTCTCGGCGCCCATATTCATACTTGGTGTTGCTGCCCCAGTTGCTGGCCACTATATCCATTCGCCCGTCCCCATCAAAATCTCCCACCGCCACTCCGTTCCAAAAGCCCTTGAGCATACTCAAACCAAGCACCGAGGAACCCCCTAATCCCACCGACAGCAGCCTCTCCTTGGCCGGCGTGCCGAGATGCACCGGAACGTCCCAGGCCTTCAAGTGCCCCCGCTCGTTGTGGAACACCCGTAACGGACCCCATTCACACGCCAAGATCAATTCCGGATATCCGTCCCCGTCCAAATCACTCCACACCGCTCCACTGACCAGCCCCACTCGATCCAACACCCGACTATTGTCCTCATCCAGCACATACCTCCCGGCCTCCTGCCGATACACTTGCGAATTGACCGCTTCGGGCCAACGCCCGGCTCTTACCCGCCCACCCACAAACAACCCTAACTGCCCCTGCCCACCCACATCTCCCAGCGCCATCGGCCCCACACTGGGCTCGCCCGTACTGAGCACCTCCTGAGCTCTAATCCCACCGGCCCACAGTTCAAAGCGCCTCACCCCATTGGTCCCTCCCTTCACATAGTTGGCCTGGCCCACCAGAAAACCCCGGCTCTGTCCACTGGCCCATCCCAACACCGTCGTCTGTTCATCCGGGTTCTTGCCCATCACCTGGCCCAAACCCAAATGCTGAAACTTCCCTTCCCCTCGATTCAAAAATAAATCCAACTGCCCTCCACGGCCTCCACTTACCAGCAGGTCCTCCCGCCCGTCCCCATCCACATCGCTCCAACTGACCCCCGGTCCCAACTGACTTAACTTGTGCGGCAACATCTCCTGCCGCTCGAAATCGTTATACACCTCCTCGTGATGCGCCTGCTTGAGCAAACCGCTGGCATCTTCAAACATCGCCCTGGGCTCGGCCTTCACCTCCACCCACGGCCCAACGGCTCCCGTTTCCTCAATCTCATATTCCCGATTGGCTCGCACTTTCTCCACCACGCTCTTCTTGCCGCTACGCCACCTCACTTCAATCCGCATCACGTTGCTCAGGCTCCCAGCCGCAAATACCCGCAGGGCCTCATCCCCAGACAAATACCTCCCGCCACACATCATCTCCTGGCTTTGCACCGGCACCGCCCCACCATACAACCACACCTTGCTCCCAATCCCAGCCGTGTTGCCCCCAGCACCCTTCAGCCTCACCGCCACCCGCGCCCCCACTCCCTCGTTGCGATACACCCCAGCTTCATCATTCAGGTCATTGGTGATCAGGTCCAAATCGCCGTCATGATCGAGGTCCGCACAACAGACACCGTGCCTTACACCAACCCGGTCAAAGCCCCACGAATGCCCGACCTCCTGGAAGTTCAGATTGCCCGAATTGTGAAAAGCCTGGATGGGCAGCGAGAGACGGGGATAGCGGAGGAGCAATTTCGAGGTCTGATCTTTCGGCACCGTCCCCAGGGTATTGATTTTTTCCTGTACATCGGAGTCCTGCGTGTCGAAGTCATGCCCCGTGGTAATGAGAATATCTTCATAGCCGTCCAAATCGACGTCCAGCAGCACCGGCCCCCAGGACCATTCCGAGGCTTCGAGCCCGCTCAGGTGAGCAATTTCAGCGTACGTTCCGTCGCCACGGCTCAACTGGAGCACATTGCGTTTGAGTTGGGCTCTCTCCAAGGACTTGGCTTTGGCTTCGAGATGGCCTTCTCTGATCTGGCTTTGGGTAAGTCGGCGGCCATGCTCGCGACTGAGCATGTCCACCACCAGGAAATCATCGTGGCCGTCACGATTCAGATCTCCGAAATCGACGCCCATGGAAAACGTGCTGGTGCAGCGCAGAGCCAGTGGAGAGAGCTCCTCAAACCGTCCCGAACCGTCGTTCATCCAAACCCGATCCGGTGAGGCAAAATCGTTGCAGACGTAAATGTCCGGGGCTCCGTCCCCGTTAAGATCGCGAAAGACCACGGACAAGCCCCAATCCCGCGGTGTGGCCTCCAAGCTGCGGCCCGTTTTATCCGAAAAAGCGCCGTTGGTCCACGGCACCGGCGTGAAGCGGCCTTTCCCGTCGCCAAGGTAGAGCACATCAGGCTCGCCTAATTCAAACAGGCCCCCTTGTGGAGTGAGTTCATATTGGTCCCGGTCCTCGGGACGCAATTGGAGTTTGCCTCCCACATCCAACAACTCCAGGCCCGTGCTCCGAATGGTCGTGCTGCGATAGTTCGCCACGTATAAGTCGAGTGTGCCATCACCATTCACGTCGCCCAGAGCCATGGACATCGCACCAAATTTCCGCACCAGGCCGCAACGGGTCGCCTCCTGAAAGTGGCCTTTCCCATCATTCAAAAAGAGCCGCGTCCCGCCTCCGATGGAATTGACCAGCAAATCCAAATCGCCATCGCCATCGACGTCGGCCAACACCGCGCCGGTTGAATATTGTCCCGAGCAGCGCACACCTGCCTGATCGGTGATATCCTCAAAGCGCCAGCCACCCAGGTTCCGATATAAACGGTTTCCACCTTCCAATCCGCAGAAGTAGAGATCACACCACCCATCGCCATCGACATCCCCGGCTGCCACACCCGAACCATTCATCCGGATCTGGTTGGCAGCGGCCGACGCGTCACTGAGTTGATTGGTGAAGTTGAGGCCGGTGAGGCTCCCGGGGAGACGGGTGAAACCGGTCTTTCCGGTGGCAGGCACTTTCAATGGCCAGCTCCGGTAACCCGGCCCGGAATCGGCATCCTGTGCCAAAGAACACGTCGCACCGAGGCAAAGCAATCCGGACAGAAGGATGGAAGGCAGAAACATTTTTCTGTCCGACCCTTTTTCGGGCTCTACACCCCCCTCAAGGTTGGCCATTGATCCTCACCTTCAGTTCATGGGCGCCCTGAGGAACCTCGATTTCCTGGGTCTTGCCCCCGGGCCAGCGCACCCATAGGGACGTTGGGTTTGCCGGTGTGCCCAGCACCTGGACCGCGCTATCCTGGGACCAGTAACCACCGCCTCCGTGCACCTCTCGGGCCGGACCCAACGCGGACCCATACCGCAACCGCAGCACCGCCCCCACCCCGGTTGGGTTGCCCTCCGGCCCCTCCAACTTCACTCGTAAACCAGGCTTGGCCCCCACATTGTGGTAGAGCTTGGTCTCGCCCCCGTTCTGTCCCACCACCAGGTCCACCCGTCCATCCCCATCATAGTCACAGAGCGCACTCCCTCGGCCCTCACCATACACCTTGACTCCGCTTTGCTGGCCCCCCACCGCCTCGAAACCTCCTTGCCCATCGCCTCTCAACCACACCCCGCGGCCCGCATCACTGCGTGTGCTCTCCTCATCCACTCCAAAAAAATTCTGGCTCATAAACACATCCTCTTTCCCATCCCCATCCATATCCCCAACGCTCAGCCCGTAGCCCGGCGCATATTGCGCCTCGCCCGGCAACTCCACCGCCTCCCAATGATCTACCCGATTCAAAAACACCGTGCTCTCCAGCCACTGCGCCTCCAACACCTTGGTCTGCTTTAAGCGTTCGCCCAGAATCTCCTCGATGCCCGCCCGGCTATAGGCCCCATGCGTCCCATAGCGCTCCCTCACCCAGGGCAGCCCCTTGGCCACACCACTTAACGTGCGCCAAGGCACCACCTTCTTTAAGGCCCCATCATAGTAGCCTTCCAAAACCTCCATCACTCCGTCCCCATCCAGGTCCCCGTAATACACCCGCAAGGCCTGCCCTTGCCTGCGCCCATATTCATACTTGCTGTTGCGCCCCCAGTTGCTGGCCACCACATCCATCCGCCCGTCCCCGTCAAAATCCCCCACCGCCACTCCGTTCCAAAATCCTCTCAGCCCACTCAGGCTAAGCTCCCCACCCCCGGGTGCCTGGCCCGCCACCCCCAGGGAACTGCGCCTCCGACCTAAACTCACCGGAATATCCCATGGCTTTAACTGCCCATGCTCGTTGTGAAACACCCGCAGCGGGCCCCATTCGCAGGCAACGATCAGTTCCGGATAGCCGTCCCCATCCAGATCACTCCACACCGCTCCACTGACCATACCCACTCCCTCCAACACCCGGCTATTGGCCCCATCCAACACATAGCTCCCCGCCTCCTCTCGATACACCTTCGAACTTACCGCCTCCGGCCAGCGCCCCCCACTCACTCGGCCTCCCACAAACAACGCCAAATGGCCACCCCCAGTCAGGTCCCCCAAAGCCAGCGGCCCCACACTGGGCTCTCCCGTACTGAGCACCTCCCGGGCTCGAAGTCCCCCGGCCCATAACTCGTAGCGCTTCACTCCATTGGTCCCTCCTTTCACATAGTTGGCCTGGCCCACCAGAAAACCACGGCTCTGCCCACTGGCCCATCCCAGCACCGTCGTCTGCTCATCCTGATTCTTGCCCATCACCTGGCCCAATCCCAAATGTTGAAATTTTCCTCCCCCTCGATTTAAAAACAGATCCAACTGCCCTCCCCGGCCTCCGCTGACCAGCAGATCCTCCCGCCCGTCTCCATCGACATCGCTCCAACTGACTCCCGGCCCCAACTGACTGAGCTTGCGCGGCAGCATCTGCTGCCGCTCAAAATCATCATATCCCTCCTCCTGATGCACCTGCTGGAGCAAGCTGCTGGCATCCTCATACATCGCCTTGGCTTCAAGCTTCCCCTCCGGCCAGCGCCCCGTCGCTCCGGCCTCCTCAATCTCATACTCCCGATTGGCTCGCACATTCTCCACCACGCTCTTCTTGCCGCTGCGCCACCTCACTTCCAACCTCATCACGTTGCTCAAACTGCCAGCCGCAAACACTCGCAGCGCCTCATCACACGATAAATACCTCCCCCCACACATCATCTCCTGGCTTTGCATAGGCACCGCCCCGCCATATAGCCATACCTTGCTCCCGATGCCAGCCGTGTTGCCACCCTGCCCCTTTAACCTCACCGCCACCCGCGCCCCAATCCCCTCGTTCCGATACACCCCAGCTTCGTCGTGAAGATTGTTTACGATGATGTCGAGATCGCCGTCGTTGTCCAAATCCGCACAACAGATCCCCTGGTTCACCGTGGCGCGGGTGAAACCCCATTCACGGCCCACATCCTGAAATCGGAGATTGCCCAGGTTACGGAAGGCCACTATCGGCGATGGCACTCGAGGGTAGAGCAAACCCAGGTTGCGGATTTCCTCGCGGGAGAGATTGGCGCCCGATTTACGGCGGATGATTTCGGCATCCGTGTCCCCGTTCATGGAATCGCGGTCATAGCCGGCGGAGACAAGCACATCTTCGTAGCCATCGAGATCCACATCCAGAAACACGGTTGCCCACGACCATTCGGACGCTTCAAGGCCGCTGAGCTGGGCGATCTCCGCATAGGTCCCGTCACCGCGATTCAACTGGAGCACATTGCGTTTGAGCTGCGCCCGTTCATTCCTCTCGCCCGCTCGGATGGTCGCGGGAAGCTGGCCGAGGACCTGGACCATGCGCTGCTCGTGGTAGCGGCTCAGCATGTCCACGACTAAAAAATCGTCGTGACCATCGCGATTAATGTCCGCGAAATCTATTCCCATAGAAAACGCGCTCGAGTTTGGCACGCTGGTTCTGGGCATGGCCCGGAAGTGACCCCGGCCCTCGTTCAACCAGATTCGATCCGGCGTGAACAGGTCGTTGCAAACGTAAATATCCGGAGCGCCGTCGTCGTTCATATCACGGAACATGGCCGAGAAGCCCAAATCGCGGGGCGGAGCCACCAGGGCGTTCCCGTCCTCGTCGGCGAACATTCCATTGGTCCAGGAGACCGGGTCAAAATGCCCGCGGCCGTCGTTGAGGTACAGGATGTCGGGTTGGCCATGCTCGCGGATCGCGTTGTCAAACGGGCTGACCTCGTAACGTCCCACCAACTCCGTGCCGGCAATCGGTTTGCCGTCCATCGCGGTGATCACCGGCTTTCCGTCCACCGTCTGGATCGTAAAACGCGTGTTGGGCTCATCGCCCAGTGACGTTGGCGAATTGTTGTTGGCCACATATAGGTCCAGCGTTCCGTTCCCATCCACGTCGCCCAACGCCATGCTCGTCGCGCCGTATTTTCGAATGAGGCCACGATCCGTCGCCTCGTGGAAATGCCCGTTTCCATCGTTTAAAAACAAACGCGTACCGCCGCCAATGGAATTGACCAGCAAATCCAGGTCGCCGTCGCCATCGACATCAGCGAGGACCGCCCCCGTCGAAAACTGCCCAGCGCACCGCACCCCTGACTTCTCGGTAATATCTTCGAACTTCCATCCACCCAGGTTACGGTACAGCCGGTTGCCGTCCTCCATTCCACAAAAATAGAGGTCACACCAACCATCGCCGTCGATATCCCCCGCGGCCACGCCCGACCCGGCCAGGCGGAGTTGGCTGCGCGCGCCGCTTTCCTTGGAGAGCACGTTGGTGAAGCGGATCCCCGAGTCCGACCCCGGAACCAACCTAAAGCCGTTATGTCCGGAAGCGGGTAGGGAGAGCGGCGCGCTGCGATACCCAGGGCCATTCTCCCAGGCGAGTGGGCCGGCGGCCGAAGCAGCGACCAGGGATAATACGAGGCTGCTGGAGGTCAGAAATATTCTCGAAAACGCGCCCGCTCTGTTGCCGGCCGCGCGTGGCCCCAAGTGGCCAAAGGCGGAATCACTCATCACCAGAGGGCGCTGCGTACACATTCACGAGATTCTATATCAGCTTGGATGGCTATTTGCGAGTGTATCCATCCGGGCGATCCCCAAAAAAGTCGGGGCCGGAAATGAATCCGGCCCCGTGTGGGACGATATGATCAAACGTCGCTACGGCCCGGCTCGATAGAAGCTCGTTGCCTTGCCGGTAGCCTTCGGAGTGACTTTGTAAGGACTGCTGGCGCCCGAGACCAAAGTGAAGGTCCCGGTAGCGGTATCCGAGGAGTACAAGTTACCCGTATAGGTGAGGCTGATGGTGCCATCACCGTTGTCCTTCACACTCACACTAGGACCCGCGCCGATTACCTGTGTGCCATCGTTCCAATCGCGATAGGTGACCCAACACTGGTAAGGCATACCGGTAGCTGCATTGGTCGCATTGTTGTTGCCTATTCCCGTGTGTGAAGTGGAACCCAGGCCGACATAGCAGACACTTGGCCAAGGACCGGCATTCGTGGCGCCGAGAGTTTGGAATCCGGCGTGATTGGCATCATTTAAGTCCACATCCTGATGCTGGCTCCAAGTCTGGCCATCGGTTGAACTGTAGCCCAACAGGTGATCGCTGGTGCCGTCGCTGCTTCGCACCCGAGCAATTCGAATCCAAGCATTCGGGAAAGGAACCGGGCTCAACGCCGTGCCCGTGGACGCCCCGTTGTTCCAGTTGCCGACGTTTCCGCCCGGGGCACCGTTGCCGGTTTCCCGAACGGTGGGGTCGCCCGGAGCCATACGGCCGTTGTATTCATACGTGTTGGCGCCACTGCCCGAGCCGTCGAGTGCAGCGGCTGGACCACCGTAGTCCACCTTGGTGAAGTAATGACGCGCCAGTTCCCAACCTCCACCGGTCGGAGTGGCCGGGCCCTCGCGTACCATAACCGCACCAGCAGACCAGTTATTGACGTTCTGGACGCTCGCGACGCGGACCTTGACGTCGAAGCTGTTGGTCTTGGGCACCCACAGGAAGCTCAAACCATCGGCGTTGTTATAGATATCATTGCCGTTGCAGAGCACGTCGATCGCACCAGGCCCCTCTACGTTCACTAGTGTCGGCAGCAACGGATCCGCACCGCCCGGTTGGCCGTCAGGCGAACCGATGTCAGTCGAGGTAAGATTGATCACCGTCCCGCTCACGGTTGCGGTGGTCAAGGTGTTGCCGAAGAGATCCTTAATTCCAGTAACCACCAGCGTGTAGCTGGCTGTGACCGGTGCCGCAACGGTTAGCTGAACCAGGGCCTGCGAATTTCCTGGCGGGTTGTTGGTAAGCACCGTGGCACTGGTAGCGGCCACTCCGTTGATCTTGTAGTTGGCTGGATTACCGGCCGTCACTGGATCCAACTGTTTGCTAAACGTTGCGCCCACTTGGGTCGAACCAATTAACGCGCCCGAGCCCACCAGAGCTGGAGGGTTGGTATCGCTGATAACATTCAGCACCGCTATGGCGCTGTTGCTGGAGGCATCCTGCGCCAGCAGGTTTACCCGATATTGTACGCCATCGTTGGCCAAGGCCAGGTTCGGGGTCGTGTAACTGTTTCCGTTGGCGGACGCGATATCGGAAAACGAACTTGAACCCTTGGGCGCCGTTTGCCATTGATAGAAGATCTTTGGAGCGGCGCCCGAATTATCACCCGTGAAACCGGAATAGGCCGCCACCGTCAAGGTACTGTTCTGGCCTTGCGCCACGGTCCCGCCCTGCGGCTGGTTGGTAATGACCACGTACCCTCCATTCAGACCTTGAACATACGGTCCGAGCGTGGTCGGTGTGATGCGGCTCGGAGTCCCATCCGTGGGATCCGGCTCGCCAACATATTTGAAAGTGACATCCACATTATCGCCACCTCCACCTTCGTGGTGGGCCACTTCAATGTAGTAGGGAGTGCCAGCGACCAATGGGATACCATTGGCAAACGGAACGGTCGCCCCGTTATTCCATTGATCAGAACGCTTCTGCGGAAGCTGGTTCCCACCGGTGCCACCCCCGTTCGAGAGCCAGGTCAAGGGGCCGCTCCAATCCACCTCTTGGGCAATCATGCGCTTGTTCGCCGGCGTGGCGTCCGTGCTCAGGAAGAGATCGCTATCGTCATCCGTCGTTACAAAGAACGTGTAATTCGTGGTCACCTTGGGAACGAAGATCGCCGAGACGCGCTCCCCAAAGTTGTCACCCTGGTTGGCCGGGGTCGAGAAGGTAAACAGGATATTATGAATGTCGGGCGGATTCGTGTCGTAAGACCCATCCTCGACCGTGGCCCGGGTGGCTCCAAACCACAATGTTTCATCAATCCCGGCGAGGAGCACGTTCTGACCAACGGTCAGCACGGCGTTTGAGCTTTGGACGCTGTTGACATTGTTCTGCGCGACGACGTAGAACACCGCGCCGTTATCGCCGGAGCCGATCACCGGGGCGTAGCTGGCGCTCGTGGCACCGGGAATAAGGACAGTGTTCTTGTACCATTGATAAGTCACACCAGGACCCCGGGTCGTGACGCTAAACGTGACATTGCTGGTGCCCGCCGCACCGCGACGGTTCACCGGTTGAGTCAAGAACGCAACCGGGTTGGTATTGACGATGGGCGGCCCGATGTTCACGAGTTGCAATGCCGATATGCCGATCCCATCGTTGCCGGAAATCCATTGGCCCCGCACGCCGATACTTCCACTCCCAAAAGTCCCAACATTGCTGAACTTAACGTAATTACAAATATTCGTAACACTTGGGCTGTTCGGGTCGGTGTTGGTTCCCTGGACGAAGGTGCTGTTATCCAGAAACTGGTGTTGCAAGGTGACGTAGTAGGTCGTCAGGCCATCCTTGTCCCAGAACTTGGCCTTTGTGCCGTCGCCGTTCATATTGGCATAAACATAAAGATCATACTGACCTTCAGGCACATTGGTAAACGTGAGCACGGCCGGCACACCGCCGCCCGAGCTGGCCTTGATGATCCCGTTCATCAACTGCGCATTCGGCTTGGTAAGATTGGTCGGAGTCACGTCGTTATACCAGCTGTCGTTGCAGTCAAACAGCAACGTCACTGTCGTGGTCGCCTGGCTGCTGTCGATCAGCGGCTGCGACTCGCCCTTTTCCGCCGGGATATAGGCGTGGGCGTCGTCAATCGGATTCCAAATCCCAATCGGAATCACCCCCGCCGGCCCCGAAACGATCGGAACGCCGGGGTTGCCGGTTTCATCGGGACTTCCGTCCCGGCCGAGGAATTGTACGCCAATCGAGGTTCCGGCGACGACTTGACTGGCAGCGAGGAGTGTTAGGGAGGCGAGGAGGCCGAGCTTCTTGATTCTTTTCATAGGTTCTCTATGTGCTCTGCGCACGGGCGACTTTACAACCAGGTTGACTGAGGTGGTCGCGCTGCCCCGAGAGCACGATGCTCGACAGGCAAAAAGCAGAGCGACTGCGATACGTTCAACATGGCTTAATGAGACTATTAATCATCGTTCTGCGAAAAGAATGCAAGAGAAAAATAAAAATAATGCACTCGAGCCCTTTTCAGGCGCCGCTCGGACCGGAGTTCAGGCCTCTCGTCCCAGGCCCGGTTGCACCCGGAAAAACCCTGAAATTGGCCCGATTGGGAGTTCTTTATGGGAATTAATGCTCAACCTTTCGAAAGCTAATTCAGCAGCCAGGCTCCCCCGCGCGTACCGGCTGTCGGAAAGAGTCATTGGAGGATTTAACAGAATCGCAGGTATTGCCCTCCTCCTCACTAAGGACACGGGGGGCGGCTCAGTTCACGAACCTGGATAAACTTTCCGCCTGCGCTTTCGGCAGCGGTGCGGCCAAAGCCGGCCTCAGCGCTCGGGGTTCTCGGCGTGTTCCTGGAGGCTGAGAACACGGTCGACCGGCAGATGGGTCCAGACGTTGGTGAGCCCGCTGGGCCAGTTCACCTGCAAACGATCGATACTGTGGTTCGTGCTCAGGCCGAAATGCAACCGGAGGTCCTCGGCGCTTTGGTAACCGCGTCCGGCGCGCACCTCGTCGATCAGCGTGCATCCGCCGGCAGTGACCCGCGCGAGAGCTCCGACGGCCGAGCGGTTACTGCGATCGCCGACCAACTTTAGCATCGCCCAATGGTTGGAGGTGGGAGTCTCGTTGAAGAGCAAAGTCGGACGGCCGCGCGAGTTGAGTAGGACGATGTCCACCCGGCCGTCATTGTTCAGGTCGCCAAAAACCGCACCACGGCTGCTTTCCACCAGTTTCGCCAGGTCACCGGCCTCGCGGGAAACGTCGACGAAACGGCCGGCTCGCTGTTGGAGCAGGAGGCTGCGTTGCTTGTAGGTTGTGGATTTATCGTACTGCTCGACGGTATCCTGCAAATGGCCCGCGGCGGTGAACAACTCCGGCACGCCGTCATTGTCAAAATCGACCAACCCGCAGCCCCAGGTCACCAGGTGCCGGGAGTTGACACCCGCACTGGTTTGCACCGTCACATCTCGGAACTGGAGGTGGCCGAGATTGCGGTACAGGGTGTTCACCTGGTCTTGGTATTTGGTCACGATGATATCGAACAGACCGTCGCCATCAAAATCTCCCACATTCACCCCCATGGTTCCCTGCGGCTCACCGTAACCGTCATAGCCCACGCCGGCCGGAACACCGATCTCCTCGAAGGTTCCGTCGCGTTTGTTATGAAACAGGAAGTTTTCTTTGACGTCGTTGCCGACATAAACGTCGGGCCACCCATCGCCATCAAAATCCGCGCTGACAATCCCCATCCCGTAGCCGACATGTCCGGCAATACCGCTGGCCTGGCTCACATCCGTGAATGTGCCGTCGTGGTTGTTATGGTAAAGCCGGCTGGGGAGACCAGGGTACTTGCCGGGCCCGACATAGTTGGCAATGCCGGCGCGGGTCGAGGATTGGTTATGGTCCGGGTCAAATTGCAGGTAGTAGGAAACGAACAAGTCCAGGAAACCATCCCGGTCGTAATCCAGGAACACGCCCCCCGCCCCCACCGAGTGAGCGAGGGAAGCGTCCGCCAGGCCGGCCTTATCGGTAACCTCGCTGAAGGTCCCGTTTCCTTTATTATGAAATAAGTGTTGGCCGCCGTAGCAGGTGATGAACAGGTCCTCACGCCCATCGTTGTCGTAATCCGCAACCACACACCCGACCGCGTATACAGAAATCCCGAGCCCGCTCCCGGCCGTGACGTCGCTAAACGTCCCGTCGCGATTATTGTGATACAGGGCCAACGTCGGCGGAGGGTTTGTATTCAAGGATCCCGGCAAGGGAGCGCCGTTGAGAAAGAGAATATCGGGATAGCCGTCTCCATCAAAATCAATCAGGCCCAACCCCGAGGCGATGGTTTCGACGATGTAATGCCGGCCGGCGCTGCTGTCGGTATGAACGAAGCGGATACCCGCGGGTTCGGTCGCGTTGCGGAAGCGGATCGGCACCGCCGCGTCGGCGGCCATGACTACAGAAGTGCTCAACCCGAGTGCCAGCGCCGTGCGCGTAACAAGTTCTAAAAAGGTGAAGGTTGGTCGAGCTTGCAAAAAGGCTTGAGACAGAAAAATTTTGAGACAGAAAAATGAGCTTGCCTGAATGGGAGTAACCATTGAACAGGCCGTTGCTTTACTCGAGTCTCCTTTCATTTTCCTGCCCCAAAGTTTCCCAAATCTTCTCATCTGAATTTTTCAGTCTCTAAATTTTTCTGTCAAAGCTCTCTCCCACATCGACTCTCCGCCTGGCTCCCCCGGCTATGGCCAATGTTTTTCAGTGGGTCGTTCCAACGGCTTGCTCGAGACGCCGGCGCCGCTCCAGATACGCCGCATTATCCGGGTCGCGCCGCAGGGCCTGCTTGCAGGCCTCCAGGGCCTGATTCGTTCGTCCGTTGAGATAAAGAGCCCAGCCGAGCAGATCGTAATTTGCGGCGGTCGGCTGATGATCCACCAAGCGCTGGGACATCTCCAAGGCGTCAGGCACTTGTTGCCGGTGACTCAGATAAAACCGCGCCAGGTTGTTGAGGGCGTCGGTTTGGTTGGGCTGGATCTGCAGGACGCGCTTGAACTCGCTCACCGCGCCGGGGTAGTCGTTCAGCTGCAACAGCAGCGTTCCGCGATTGACCCCGTAACTGGGCTCCTCGGGCTGCAATTTCGCCAGAGTAGCAAAATAACCTTCTGCCTCGCGCAACCGGCCCGTCTTAACGCAGAGGGCGGCCAGGCGTTGGAAGGCCAGCGGCTCTTCGGGAGCGACCAGAGCTCCTTGATGCAAATGCGCCTCGGCCAGGGCCGGCTGCCCGGTGCGCTGGAGAACTGCCGCCATCCCGTTGTGGAACTCCGCCGCCGATTCGCGCAGCTTCCGTTCATCGGATTGGCCGGCTTCGAATGCCGCCGTCCGGATCCTCTCCTTGTCTTTAAGCTTCTGAAACGTGTGGAGCGACTCCTGGGCAGCTGCCGTATCTCCGGCTTTATCCTGTGCCTGGTATAGGACGTAAAAGCCGCTGGCCGATCCGGGGTCGGACCGGCAGGCTTTCTCCAAGCAAGCGATGGCCTCCTGGGTGCGGCCCTGATCCAGGAGCAGCCTTCCCAGCACAAATCCCGCCTCAGCGTCCCCCGCGTTGTGCCGAAGCGCTTCCTTCAGCGCATCCTCAGCTTCTTTGGCATTGCCCTCCCGCTCCAGCGCCATGCCCAGCAGCCGGTCCGCACTGGTCAGACTGTTGTCCAACCGAATCGCCTGGCGCAGGCAAACAACAGCTTCCTCCATGCGGTCCTGGCGAATCAGCAATCGAGCCAGAAAGACTTCGGCGTCCGCGCGCTTCGAATCCAGTCCCGTGGCCTTGCATGCCCAACGTTCCGACTCCTCGGTATGGCCCAAATCCGACTCGAGCCGGGCCAGGATCAGGCAGGTGTCAGTATTGGTTCCACCCTCCGGTAAGGCCCGTCCAGCCATAGCCAGGAGGTACTCTCTGGCCGTAGCCGGCTGAAATTGGGGAAAAGACTCCGGAACGGCGGCGAGGCCAGTTATTAGCCCAAGGCAACCGGCTGAAATTCTGATAGCCGGTTGCGCAAGAACCATTGCCCAGGTGCTCGTCCTTAGGCCCATAGGGTGCTCGGCAGACAAATGCGGTTCGCCCGCTCAGCTCGCAGGCCGTTGGCGGTGAACCAGCAACGTGTATACCAGGAGCCGGCTGGCCGGGTCAACAACAAGCCCAAAGTG
>Ga0105240_10001129_pt1 | contig 46871 bp, 63 predicted proteins | sample KBSC54metaG_FD_80426 | JGI IMG/M metagenome (GOLD analysis project Ga0105240, IMG submission 80426) | Corn rhizosphere microbial communities from Kellogg Biological Station, Michigan, USA - KBS C5-4 metaG | ecosystem: Host-associated > Plants > Roots > Rhizosphere > Soil | place: Michigan, USA... | reverse complement strand
GGTTGCCAGAGGCGGAATCATCCCCTATAGGCAGCCTCCGATATGCCCAGGTAGCTCAGTTGGTAGAGCAGCGGATTGAAAATCCGCGTGTCGCTGGTTCGATTCCGGCCCTGGGCACCATCTCAAGATATTGATCGGCCTAAAACTTTTTCCCGCTCTATCGTTCGCTTCTGTTCGGTTAGACAGAATATTCTGAGAGGTTAGACAACTTCTCTACTTCATTTGTTCCCGCCGCTTGATCTCGGCATTCAGCTGCGTCACCACGCCGGTGAGCTTGCGCGTGCGATTGGCTTTTTTCGAATAGTGCTGCGCCATGGCGATGGTGGCCTGACCCAGGTAGTCGGCGATGGTGCGGTCATCCATGCCCATCTCGGCGAGCATGGTGCCCACAGTGTGGCGCAGGCCCTTCAATGTCAGAATGGCATCCGCCGGCAGCTTGCCCTGCTTCACCAGCTTTTCACGCAGGCGATACCAGACCGAATCCATGCCCGATTGCGTGCGCGGCTGGCCACTGCCGGTGTGGCAGAAGGTGGTGCGATCGGGATAGGACACGCCAAGACGGGCCTGCTTGGCGGCGAACCATGCGTCGCGCCGCGCGATGGCGTCGATCACCGCCTGCGGCAGCGGCAGCCAGACCGGTTCGCCGGTCTTGTTGCGGGCCGTGTTCAGATGATTGTCGAGGATCGCTGTCTTGGGCAGTTTCACCACGTCGCCGGGATCAAGCCCGCAATACATCATCAGATGCATTTCCACGTCGATCTCGACAGGAAGGTTGGCCAGCACGATATGGCGGTGGTCATCGGACCACGGCAGGTTGACGGCCTGCTCATCCTTCGGCTTCTTCTTGGCCTTGATGCGGAAAGCGGGATTTGACGTCGCCATGGCATTGTCGATGCCCCAGGCAAAGAGCAGCGACAGCGCCGTCTTGACATAATTGCCCCACTTGCGGCCCATCTTCTTGATGGCCTCATTGCGGATTCCGATGATGAGCGGCGGGTCGAACGTGTCGATCGGCGTGTCACCGATCGGCTTCAGATAGTCGAAGCACTTCTCATAGTCCTTGCGGGTGCGCAGCTTCAGCGCCCTGAACTCGTCGGAGCCGCGGTATTCCCTGATCAGCGCGCCCAGCGTCTTCGGCTTCACCTGGGGTGCGATCGTGTTCAGCGCCTCGAGGCGGCCGAGCTCAGCGACAAAGGCCGGCGTGCCCCAGGGGAATTTCTCCAGGTCGATCGGTTGCCCGGTCTTGCGAATGTAGCAGCGCCATACGCCGAGGCGGTCCTGGTATTTCTTGAGGCCTTTCAGCTTAACGAATGTCACCGCGCAGCTTCTCCAAAATTCCTTCCCGGCTATTTGGGTCGGGTTTTTTCCGCGCGTCAAGCCATGCATCGAGATCCTTGATGTCATATTGCTTTTTGCCCGCCGAATTTTTCATCGGGGGATAAGGGCAGTTGCCTTCGAAAGTGGTGGTGGCCTCGCCGCAATAGATGGCCGCCTCCTTCGGCGTGAGCATCCGGCGCGGCGCGGCCTTGATCAGCAGCATCTCGGTCATGGCTTACCTCAGAACGGCACTTCGTCGTCGAGATCGCGGGTGAAGCTTTGCTTCGGGGTGGAAGATGTGCCGGCCGGCTCGCGGGTGTGGGTGCTGCCATAGTCATCTTCGCCGGCGCGGGCCTGCGGCGAGCCTTCCAGCGACAGCCTGCCGTCCCAGTTGCCGATGACGATTTCGGTGGTGTAGCGCTCGATGCCATCCTTGTCGGTATATTTGCGGGTCTTGATCATGCCCTCGACGCCGACCTTGCTCCCCTTCTTCACATATTGCTCGACGACTTTGGCCGTTGCCTGGTTGAACACCACGATGCGATGCCACTCCGTGCGTTCCTTCCGCTCGCCGGTGTCCTTGTCCTTCCAAGACTCGGACGTGGCGAGTGAGAAGGTGGCGACAGTGTCGCCGTTTTGCGTGTGACGGATGTCAGGGTCGGCGCCGACATTGCCCAGCAGGATGACGCGGTTGATGCTCATTTCGGGAACTCCAGATGTTGCTTGCCGTCGAGGTGATTCCCTGCCTTCGCCTTGCCGATGCGATCGACGCGCACGACACGATCGTTATGGAAGCCTTGGCCGCCGACAAGATTTAGCCACTGGCCACGCGGAGTCTGGGCCTTGACCGTGTCGCATCGGCGCCAGTCGTGATCATCACGGTCGCGGTCATAAACGGTTGAAAATTCGCCCCATTGCTTGAAGAAGAACGATACGTCACATGCCGCGCATTGGTCGCGGATGGCGCGTGGCCAATCCGGATGCATGGGGCGCGCACCTGGGCCGCTTTCTCCTCCGGCGATGATCCAGTCGATGCGTGATAGTAACGTGTCTCTCGTCCACCCTTGGCCGTACTCGCGCCCCAACAGCGCATCGATCCAATTGTGCGCTCCATCAAAAGCTAAGCGGCCCAGATCAATCGGCCCGAGCAGAGGCTCAGCGCTCACAAATCTCTTGGCCGCCGGCGTGGCCAGCAGATCAGGGATGCGCTCATCGGCGCGCTTCTGGTCTTCGCAGGACACACCGAGCCATACGTTCCGCAGTGGCCATGTTGCGCTGAACACCTCGCCTTTTGGCGTTTTGAGCGCAGCCGCTACAAGCCGCGTGGGGGTCAGCAGGCTTGTGCAATAGTCCCTCATCCGCTTGCTGCGTTTCGTCAGAACCTGAAACGTGTGCTGCGGGCACAGCGCCATGATGGCGAAAACGCGGTCGATCCACTCATCTGGCACGTCCTCGTGGAACAGGTCGCCCATGCTGTTGACGAAATACTTGGTAGGCTTCTTGCGCTTCAGCGGGGCCATCCAGATGTGCTCGGGTGCCTCGGCGATCTTGCCGCTCCACACCGCGTGGCCGTTCACTTTTTTGGTGGTGCCCATGTAATGCGGGAACTGGCCATGCGGCTGGTCGAGGCGTGCGGCCGCCCACTTCATCGCATAGCAATTGGTACAGCCCGGCGAGGCCAGCGAGCAGCCGACGATCGGATTCCACGTGGCGTCGGTCCATTCGATGTTAGATTTTTCAGCCATTGTCATTGCCTTCCAAATAATAGAGCGCGTGGCCGGCAAGCTCACGGATGTGCTCGGACTGGGTATTGGTGCCTTCGAGGATCCACTGCATCGAGCCGCGATGCGGGTCTGGCGAGGATTTGGGATCGGCCAGCGCCTCGGCGGCCTGGTGCATCCAGTGGCCCACGGGATGGCCCACCACTGCGTCATTGACGCTGCGCAGCAGGTCGATCACCCGCTGGCGCGAGCGAGGCGGTGGTTCGGTGTTGGCGAACCAGATGAGCACGTCGGCATGGCAAGGCTCCTCCGGCTTGCACCAGCAGACCAGATCCTTGCCCTGCAGCGCGGCAACGACTTCTTCGCGTGACGGGGGCGCGAACCGGTGCGCGTCGACGTTCATCTTGCCCATCAACCAGCGCTTGAAAAGCATCGCGGCGGTGAATTTTACCGCGCGCTCTTCCATCTCCGGATATTGCAGGCGCACCACATCGAGGGTGAAGGGGTTGCCCCACTTGGTGGGCCTTCCGACATAGATCGCGCCGGGCGGCATCTTCCAGCCCTTGCTCCGCTGGCGTTGGATGCGGATGATTTCGCGCGTCACCGGTTTGTTCCGTCGGTTGAGAGACTGACCACCACGGCGGCAATGATGAGCGCGATCATGACCCAGACCATCAGTGGGCCATCCACACAAGCGCCACGATCGCCAGGATGCACACGGTGGCTGCGGTGAGCGAGAGCAGCGCCACTGGCACGCGAGAGCCTTGCTCGCCATAAAAGAAGAGATAGACGGCTTTGGCCTGCCAGTGCATGGCCAGCACGAAGGCGCCGATGGCGATGAGACCGAGAGCAATTGCCAACATCACACCCTCCCCGTGCGATAGAATTCGCCGCCGGGTGGGCAGGCCTTGTCGACCCATGTCTGATGGCGCGAGGATGGGTTGCGGCAGATCAGGCGGCCGTTGACCCAGCCCAGCGCCACCATGTTGTGGCCACCGCCGCGGCGCCAGTTGAAGCGCACGTCGCCGAATTGCACTTGCTCGCGCGGCACGCGACGGTAATGGCGGATGGCCTGGCTGGACCAGCTCATCGGGCTGGCAAAGCCATGCGCATTCAGCCAGCGGCTGACATTGATGGCGCAGACGAGGCGGCCGCGCACGAAGGTGACCGGGATGCCGGAGATATTGCCGGCTTCGCGCTGTGCGTGGTGCCGGTGGTGAGGATGCCGGTGCGCGGCCTGGGCTTCATGCAGTGGGCAGATCAGCAGGCAGGCGCACAGCGAGGCGTTGAGCAGCTGCTTCATGCGCGACGTTCCACGTCGCCCATCGGTGAGAGCCTGACCGGATATCCGATCTTCGCCGATGTCTTGTTGAATTTCGCCAGGACGGCGTCCTGGAGATAGAAACCTTGCGATTGCGCCAGCAGGTCGAGATATATGAAAGTGTCGGCGATCTCTTCAGCGAGCATTTCGCGAAGTTCGTCTTCGGACTTGTCATTGCCGGGAATGCCGTCACGCACGCGGTTCAGCTTTTTTGCGTCGTTTGCAGCTTCGCCGAGTTCACCGAGCGTTGCCGTGATCCAGTCCGATAGCGACCAAGATCCGAGTGAGTGATTGAACCCCTCTTTCGCTTCACAGCGTCGACGGTTGATCTTCGAAAAGATGTTCATATCCATAGAAAGTCCTCCTTCAGGTCAAAGCCGCATAGGCATGAGAACGATGGTGAGTGCCGGCTGGGCGGCGCTGGTAATGACGGTGGGCGAGCCCGGATCATTCAGGGCAATCACCACCTCTTCGCCCTCCAGCACGCGTAAGAGGTCGATGACGTAATCGGCGTTGAAGCCGATGGTGACCGTCTCGTCGCCATAGGCGGCTTCGATCTCATCCTCGGCGGTCCCCATGTCGGGATTCTTCATGCTGATGGCGAGCCGCTCGGGCGCGAAGTCGAAGGCGGCGGCGCGGCTCTTGTCGCTGGCGATGGTGGCGACGCGGTCCACCGCTTCTTCCAGCGCCTCGCGCTTCAGGGTGGCGATCTTGCCATTGGCCTGCGGGATGACGCGCTCGTAATCCGGGAAGGTGCCGTCGATCAGCTTGGAGATGAAGGTGGTGGCGCCGGCGGCGATATGGACCTTGCTCGCCGAAGCGGCGAGATGCAGTGGCGCGTCCTGGCCTTCCGCCATGCGGGCAATCTCGGCCACGGCGGCGCGCGGGATGATGATGGGTGGAATATCACCGGCACCTTCCGGCAGCGGCACGGTGCTGCGCGCCAGGCGGTGGCCGTCGGTGGCGACGAAGACCAGCAGGTCGCCCTTGCGGTGCAGATGCACGCCGTTCAGGTAATAGCGGGTCTCCTCCTTGCTGATCGCAAAGCTGATGGGCTTGATCGCCGCCAGAAGTTCCGAGCCGGTCATCTGGAACCGCACCGGGAGTTCGCCCGCTTCGAGCGTTGGGAAGTCTTCCGACGGAAGCGTGGGCAACTGGAAGCGCGAGCGGCCCTGCTTGACGATGAGGCTCTTGGCCTGGCCCTCCTCCTGCGCCAGCGTGACGTCGCCGTCCGGCATCTTGCGCAGGATGCTTTCGAGCATGTGGGCCGGGGTGGTGAAGCTTTTGACGAGGCCTGCCGGGTTGCTGCAGGCCAGCGTGGTGGAAGCTTCCATGTCGAGATTGTTGGCGGTGAGTGCCAGAGCCTCGCCGTCAATGCTCATGCGGACATGGCTGAGAATGGGAATCGTGTTGCGGCGCTCGACGGTGCGGGCAAGGCTGGTCATGGCCTTGGCCAGTGATGCGCGGTTGACTGTGATGGTCATGTAGGCGCTCAGCGGATCGGCGCAGGTTTGTCGAAACCGGGCGAGCCGCCGTTTTCGAGCTCAACGCGTTTGATCTTTCTGTCGACCTTTACGCGCTGCTCGTCGGTCCAGAAGGACTCGACCGGCTCACCCGATTTGGATTTCGGGGTGATGAGAACCTGGTTGCAGCCCGTGATGTATGTGGCGAAGCCAGTGATCACGCCGCTGCGGCCGTTGAGAATGTCTTTTGCGGTCAGACCTAGTTTTTCCATGGTGTTTTTCTTTCATTGAGAGGGGAATGCCGGGGCTTAAGTCCTGGCGGGGGGCTTAGCGTTCGGACTCGCCTTCAAAGGCCGGCAGCGAGGTTTCCTTCACCACGGTGGCGATGTCGTCCTTGATGCGGCCATGCACCTCGTCTTCCCAGCGATAGAGCTGGTAGAACCAGATCAGCTTGCCGCCGCTTGGCCGATAGCGCAGGCGCGCCGGAATACGGACCGGCTCACCGTCCTGGAAGGCGGCGACCGCGATCACGAAGATGCCGGGAATGTCGATCTTCTCGCCCTTGGCATTGTTGTGCTGCTCGACGAATTCGACCGTGCGCTCGCCGCTGGTCAGGCGTTCGGCGCGCTTGTAGGTCTGGCCGACAAAGACTTCGAGATTGCGGGACAGCGCGATGACTTCCGATGGCGTGGCCACCCGCTCGCCGAACTTGGCCTGCAGGTTGGAAGCCTCGAAGTCGGTCGGCGCGGAAAGTTCGGCCACATGTTCTTCGAGGAAGGCGGCAAACTCCGCCTGCTCCATCGGCGAGTGATCGGTTTCCAGCCAGATCTTGAATTCGTCGGTGATCGGGAACGGATAGTGGATGCGATGATCGGCATTGCGGGCCGCGCCATCGTTCTTTTCGCTATAGTTGATGACAGCGGTGAGCGACGGCAGAACCGGCTTTTCACCCTTGCTGCGCTCGGCGGCATTGGGCAGCTTGATGCGGGTCTGGGCGAAGACCACGCTGGCCTCGAGCTTGTGATGGTTCACCAGATCGATGAAGCTTTGCAGTGTGGTGGTCGAGGCCGTGCCTTCCTTGCGCTCCGGCTCGGTGCGGTAGGATTCGATCAGGTCGACCAGACTTTCGACCTTCCCGTTACGCAGGTCGATCTGCAGCGGGATGCTGTCGGGCAAACCCTTGCCCAGCTTGCCATTGATGTCCAGAGAAGCGAAGGCGACGCCATTGGCCTTCTGGGCCAGATCGGCGATCGCCTTGATGCCTTCGCCTTGGTCGGGAATCCGGTTGGTCGGTTCGGCCTGCGTGAAGCCGACGCCCAGCGGCTTCGGCATGCCGTCAGCGTTCGTGGTGGTTTCGGCTTTCGCCGTTGGTTCGGTCATGGTGGTCTCCTCTGGTTGAAGCTGGGGGATCAGGCGGTCTGCTCGTCGCGCTCGCGGGCACTCACCTCGCGGGCGGCGAACATGTCGGACTGACTGGGATGCTGGACGGAGAGCTCACCCTCGACGGTCCAGAACGGCGTTTCGGTGAAGCCCTGGCCTTCCGGCAGCTTGACCTTGCATTCCGGCTTGATGTCGAGGCGGCCCGACTGGTAGCTCAGCTGGAAGCTGACGGTGATCGTGGCTTTGCCCTTCTCATTGGGCAGGCCTTCGAGATGGGCGATCGTTTCGCGCATCTCTTCATCGAGTTTCTCGGTAAAGCGGCCACGCGACAGCAGGCCGAGCATTTCACTGAAGGTCTTGAGGGTGCGTGCCATGATCTCTCCTTGGTTCAGGCAGGGGTGAGGGTGCGCTTCGCCGGCGGGGCGAGCGGCTTGGTGGGGAACGGATTGCGGGAATGCGGCAGGTGCGGCAGGTAGCGGGTGAGCCGCTCGCGGAATTCATCGGCGGCGTCGGGCCAGGGCCAGACACGGATGCGCCCGACGATGCGCACCGGCTTCAGACGTTCATAGCCCCAGGGGAAGGGTGCGGGCCGCATGAGATGGATGCGCTCGGTCTCGAGCATGCGCATGTCCATCAGCTTCACGGCCTCGTTGATGTCATCGGCGAGCGGGTATGCGACACCGGCGGCGGCGTGCACCACCACGTCGAGCCGCTGCTTGAGCGTGCGGATGGCCTCGCGCACGCAGACGGGCCCCAGAATGTTGTGCGACTCGGCTGCAATGTTTTCGAGCGCCCTGGCGACCGGCGTGGCAATGTCGCCCATGAAGGCCTCATGCACATCATGCAGGAGGAAAGCGGCGGCGATGTCGTCGCGCCCGGTCTCGCGCTTCAGCGCATCGGCGCCCAGCACCGAATGCTGCGCCACGCTGTAGACTCCGGCGCGCACATGGCCATCAAAACGGGCGATGCGGGCCAGCGATTCCGGCACGTCCACCTCGAAATCGACCATGCCGGGCGTGGGCCGCAGCAGGTCAAAGGCGATGCCGGTGGCCGTCTGTTTCCAGACGGCGGGTTCTTCCTTGGGGTGTGGCAGCATCAGCCCTTCACCCCGCGCAAGGGCTCGCGCTTCTGGATGTCGGCGATCTTGTGGGAAATGGCGTCGCCCAGCACATGCATCTCGCGCGCCTCGCTGCGGAGGCTTTCAATAAGCGGGCGCAGCCTGGTGATCGTGAGGTCACTGTCCTTCAACGCGGCTTCGAGTTTGAACACCTTGCCGGAGGCAAGTGAGGAATGTTCGACGAGGCCTTCGCACAGCAGACGGATGCCCTGCGGCAGCATGGTGGGTGCTGGGCGCCGGGCCGGCTGGAAGACCTGGCGGCTGTTCTCTTCGTTCTCCTCGGCTTGGTCGGCCTGTTCGAGGGCGCCGGATTTCTTCAGCGCGATAGCCGAGGCAGCATCGCCATGGGTCTTGATCTGGTCTTTCGACCAGCCGGCGCGTTCAAGGTCTTTTTCGGTGACAACGCCCTCGGCATGGCCACGCGACAGGATGACGATGTCGTCCGCCATCCGGGCCTTGATATCGGCGGCGAGATGGCGGGGCGGCAGGCCGCCGGTGGAGACTGGTGTGTGGTCGAGTGACATGGTCCCCTCCTCGGTGGAGGGGGAACCTAATGCGGACTATTGTCCGTGTCAAGCACTTTACGGACTATTGTCCGTTTCACGTGAAACCACGGCGCGGACTCATATCCGCAACCCGCAGCCCTGGCAATGCGTCCAGGCCCGCGAATTGGCGGTCTGGCAGTTCACGCAGATCTTGGGGCTCTCGGTCTGGATGCGGGCCCTGCCGATGCGCAGGGCGCGCTCGCGCGCCGGCATGGCGCAGACGGCGATGAAGGCGAACAGGCCGAAGAAAAGCCCGAGAATGAACCAGATCAGGCTGGACCGGCGCTTCGAGGATGCCACCACGGCGGTGAAGACCGCGCAGACAAACCAGAAGCCGATGAAGAACACCGTGGCAATACTCAGGGCGCCGAGCAGGCCCAACAGGAACATCATAATTCGCTCACCGCTATGTAGGGTTCTCCAAACAGTCTGACCGCCGAGAGCACCACGCCGATGATGATGCCTTGCGTCTCGTCAACCTGCACCGGCGGGTTGGGGAAAACAAGCGGCTTCCAGGCGGGATTGGGTGATTCCGGCTGCAGTTCGATACGGTCACGAAAGATGCGCAGGGTCTTGACGGTGAGTTCGCGGTCGGGATGGCCGTCGCGGCTGCGCTGCACGACCACGCGCACCCCGTCGCGCGGTTCGCCATAGCGCTTTTCCCAGGCTTCCAGCGTCACGCACAGCACCCACATGCCCGGCAGGATGCCGGCATTGACCATGGAATCACCGCCCACTTCGTCCGCGAACTGGTCATCGGGCCGGAAGCGTGGATCCGGCGAGATGGCCACCCGGCGGTAGTCACCGTCCTGATCGTAGAGATTCTGCTCGCGGAACAGGCCGGCCTGGACCAGCCCGCCATAGGCAACGCCCGGCTGAAGGTTGCGGGGTTCAACATAAAGGGGTTCCGCCGAGAGGGCGCTGCCGCCCCCTTCCTCACCCGTGAGATCGGAGATTTCACAAGGTATGGCGCGGGCGATCGCTGCGATGGTGGGGAAGCGCAGGGTGCGCGTGGGGCTCGCCAGAAACTTGTTCAGCGTGTCAGGGTTCAAATTGGCCTCGATCGAAACGGCACGCGGGGTCTTGCCGACTCGTTTGAGCTGTTCGCGGATATTGGTCCGCAGGCGTTCGCTATCAATGTCTTTCATGCACGGAATTCTATCCGTGGCGCGCTGATTTGCCGAGCGGACAGAAATCCTTTGACAGCACGGACTATTGTCCGTATTACTGCCCGCCCATGGACATTTCCTTTGCTCCCGAACCGATCGAAGCACAGCTTTCCCTGCGCGAACAGCTGGTCATGGTGGCTAATGCCTATGCAGCGGCCACCAACCTGAAGCTTGCCACCGTGTCCTCCAAGGTGCTGGGCCGCTGGCACATCCTGCCGGGGCTGGCGAGCGGCGCAAATGACGTGAGCACCGCACGCTTTGAACAGGCGATGCTGTGGTTTTCCAGCCATTGGCCCGACAGCGCGGTCTGGCCGGACCGCGTGGCGCGGCCTGTCCCCAAGCCGGATCAGGCCGTGCCGGCCGTCGGCGAGGTTGCCTGATGCGTGGCCGCTCATTGGTGACGCAAGGCCTCGATGCCGCGTTGCAGGTTTTCAGCCTGACGGCAGCATTCCGCGGCGAAAGGTTTCAATGCCGCCGGCGAGGCCTGCGCCTGGCGCTTCAGCCGTGCGGCGATGTCGCGCAGCGTGTGGTCCACCAGAAAGCGGCGGCGCTCCGGGCGTTCGAGCATCAGCCCGGATTCCAGACTGTCGATCAGCTTGAGCAGCAGCAACTCGCTCACCGCCACGCGCGCCGCCACCGAGACCTCGCTGCGTGGCTTCGTGTTTGTGTTCATCATTTCACCCTTTCCCGTGGCGGTGTCGCGCCCCGCATGTTTCGCAGCGTGCAGCAGCCTCCCTCCGCCGTCACGGGAACCTTTCACTGTCACGTTCCCGGAGTGACGCAGCATGGATGAGCAATTCTTCCGGCAAATCCCCGAGCGCGATGCCATCGCCCTGAAGGAAGCGGCCCGCGCCCTCGTCGAGAAGGTGGGCGGCGTGCGAGCTGCGGCGGCCCTGCTCCGCCGGTCGGCGTCGCGCATCTCGGAAGCGATCGATGTGCATCACATGGATCGCTGGCTGAACCTTGAACAGGTTGCCGAACTTGAATGCAAGGCCGAGGCGCCGATCGTGACACGGGCTTTGGCGAGCCTGCACCACCTGCAGGTCGAGCGGGCGCCCACACCGCTGGTGGCGCCATGGAATGAACGCCTGGCCCATATCATCGCCACCTGCAGCAAGGTGGAAAGCGATCTCGCCGTCTCGAATTCCGACAACGTGATCGACCTGAAGGAAGCGCGCGCCATGAGCGCGCCGGTCGACGAGGCCATCGCAGCCCTTGATTCCCTGCGCCAGGCCCTCGACAAGGTGAAGCGGGGCGCTGCATGACCGCCCGCCACTACTGCCCGAATCCCGATCATTGTACCGGCAAGCCACACCGCCCCTGTCCCTGTGGCGCAAAATACAGCGACAAGCCGCGCGTCAGGCCCAGCCGGAGTGAGGCCCGCAAGGCGATGTGGGCCGACCCGGCCTACCGCACCAGGATGCTGGCCCATCTGGCAGTGGCGCGGGCCAAGAAGCTGGAACGTCTGGGTGCAATCCCTGTGCCTGCACATCTGAAAGGCTATGCCGCAACGATCCGCAATGCCGGCATCAGCGGTCGCGCCTTCTATGCCGCCATCAAGGCGGAAATCGCCCGACACCAGGCGGACTCCTCCCCCGCCCTGCCCCATCCCGAAAGCCGCGAGGTATAGGGATGGGGCCGCATTTTTCCGACGAACAGATTGCCGACATCAAGGGGCGCACCGACATTGCCGATCTCGCCATGCGGCTGGGCGCGGTGCTGCGCCGGCGCGGCACCAGCCATATCGGTTCCTGCCCGATGTGCGGCGGCGGCAAACGCGCCACTCGCTTCAAGGTGGATGCCAGGGGCTGGGCCTGTGCTGTCTGTTCGGATGGCGGCGACGTGATCCGCCTGGTGCAGCGCGCCACCAGCTGCAGTTTTGCCGCCGCGATCGATTATCTGGGCGGCACGCGCGAGCTCAGCGACGCTGAAAAGCGCGCCTTGAAGGACAAGCGCGAGCGCGAGGAAAAGGCCCGCGCCGCTGAGCAGGCGCGCTACCGAAAGCGGGAATTCGACCGCTGCGTGGCCATCCGCTCGCAATGCCGCGCCGTTTCGCGCGACAGCGTGGTGGGCCGCTATCTCGACTGGCGGCACATCGTGCTGCCGCAATCGGCCTTGGTGCGCGAGCATCCGAATCTGGCCTATTTCGATGGCGAGGTGGAAGACGCGCGTGGCTTCAAGAGCCCGCGCAAGCTGCATGAAGGCCCGGCCATGGTGGCGGACTTCGTAGGCCCTGACGGCGCTTTCACCGGATTGCACATCACCTGGCTGGCCGGGCATGGCGGCGGCAAGGCGCAGATCGTCGATCCTGAAACCGGCGAGGTTCTGCCTTCGAAAAAAATGCGCGGGCACAAGCTAGGCTCGCATCTGGTGCTGCGGCATGTGGAAAACCCGTCGCGCCTGTTCATGGGCGAAGGCATCGAGACGACGCTTTCGGTCGCGGTGGCGCTGCATGCCACGGGCCGCCTGCGGGCCGGTGATGAATTCTGGGCGGCGGGTGACCTGGGCAATCTGGGCGGGCCGCATGCCGGCATGGTCGATCACACCACGCTCAAAACCGACAAGGGCCGGGCGCTGCGCATTCCCGGCCCGCGGCCCGGCGATGGCGAGGCGATTGTCATTCCGCCTTCCGTCTCTTCGCTGGTGCTGCTGGGCGATGGTGACAGCGAGCGCGAACTGACGCGCCATGCCATGGAGCGCGGCCGCGCGCGCTATGCCCGCGCCGGCCTGACCATCGCCACCGCCATGGCCGCCGATGGCGCTGACTTCAACAACATGCTGGGGGCGGCATGAGCGGGCGGCGTGGAATTGCATTACTGGCCTTCGCTGCGCTGGGCGCCCTGCTTGCCATGCTGGCCTTGCTGCTGATCTTCAAGACAGTGGGGGCGATATGAGCGTGCGCATCCTGATCGGCGATGTGCTGGCGCGGCTTCGCGCGCTGCCGGACGATAGCTATGACTGCGTGATCACCTCGCCGCCCTATTGGGGCCTTCGTGATTATGGCGTGGCGGGCCAGATGGGCATGGAGCCAACGCTTGCCGAACATATCGCCGTGATGGTCGAAGTGTTCGAGGAAGTGCGGCGCGTGCTGAAGCCGGGCGGCACACTCTGGCTGAACTACGGCGACTGTTACGCCACCACACCTAATGGGCGCAGTGCCGCGGACACGAAAGCGGCGGGTAACGATGATCGAACCTTCCGCGACAAGCCGTTCTCGACGGTCGGCCCGATCTTTGATGCAAACTATCGCACGCGCACCACTGGTGGAATTCATGCAGATCGCCGTGAAGATTCCGGCGGTCGCATCGTTGCCGGCGGCTATCTAAAGCCGAAAGACCTGTGCATGATTCCCAACCGGCTGGCGATCGCCCTTCAAGATGCGGGCTGGTGGGTGCGCAGCGAGATCATCTGGGCGAAGCCGAACGCGATGCCAGACTCTTCTGGCCGTTTCCGCCCGGCGACCAGCCACGAAAAAATATTCCTGCTCGCCAAATCCGATCAGGTGAAGTGGTGGGTGGCTCGCGACACGGGAGAGATCAGCGGCGCACCTGACCTCACAGAACGTTGCCCATTGATCACCTACCCGGAAAAGTCAGGCGCGCGATGGATTGGATTGGGTCATTATTTTAATGCCGAGGAAGTCCGCCTTCCGCAATCTGCCGCCACGGTTCAACGGCTTGCCCAGAACGTCGATGACCAGGAAGGTTCCTCGCGCGCTGTGGGCAAGACGAATGGAAACATGAAAGCGGTGGGCCGGCGGCTCACAGGCTCGTCTCATGGGTGGCACACCCTCGGCGAAGCTATCCCGGAAACTGAACGTCGCGAGGACAAGCAGCGGGGCCACACCCGCCGCCATGCCGGGTTCAATGAGCGTTGGGACAAAATGGAACGCGATGAGCAGGTGCAGAACGGCCGGCTGCTGCGCAACTATGAACCCGCACATCTTCCTGTTTGGCCGATGGCAACGGCAGCCTTCAGCGATGCGCATTTTGCGACCTTTCCTCCCGAACTCGTCGAACGCTGTCTGAAGGCCGGCAATCCGCCCGGCGGGCGCGTGCTTGATCCCTTCGGCGGGGCCGGCACAACGGGACTGGTCTGCGCCATGCGCGGCATCGCCTGCGACCTGATCGAACTCAATCCGAAATATGCCGAGATGGCCCGTGCGCGCATCGCCGATGCCCAGGGCCCGCTCATTGCCAATGTCGAAATTGTTTCTGAAGTGGAGGTTGCAGCATGATTGAGGGGCTAATCGTGGACAGTTTTGCCGGAGGTGGCGGGGCATCGTGCGGCATCGAAATGGCGCTGGGCCGCTCCCCCGACATTGCCATCAATCACAATGCCGAGGCGCTGGCCATGCATCAGGCCAATCATCCGTCCACCTTGCATCTCTCCAAAAACATCTGGCAGGTGGATCCGCTGGAATATGTGCGCGGGCGAAAAGTGGCGCTCGCCTGGTTCTCGCCGGACTGCAAGCATTTCTCGAAAGCGAAGGGCGGCAAGCCGGTGGCGCGCAACATCCGCGATCTCGCCTGGGTGGTGGTGCTGTGGGCCAAGCAAGTGCGCCCGCGCGTCATCATGCTGGAAAATGTCGAGGAGTTCCGCACCTGGGGGCCGCTCACCGCGGAAGACATGCCGGACCCGGAGCGCAAGGGCGAAACCTTCAAGCGCTGGGTGGGAGAGCTGAAACGGCTGGGCTACAAGGTGGAGTGGAAGGAATTGCGCGCCTGTGATTTCGGCGCGCCTACGATCCGCAAGCGGCTGTTCCTGATCGCGCGCTGTGATGGCGCGCCCATCGTGTGGCCGGAGGCCACGCATGGCAAGGGCAAGCTGCCCTACCGCACGGCGGCTGAATGCATCGACTGGTCGATCCCTGCACACAGCATCTTCCTGAGCAAGGAAGAAGGCCGCAAGGTCGGCGTGAACCGGCCTCTCGCCGAGGCCACCATGGCGCGCATCGCCAAGGGTGTGAAGCGCTATGTGATCGACGCGGAGGAACCTTTCATCGTCAACCTCACGCACCAGGGCGGCGATCGCAATGAAGGCCTGGATGAGCCGTTCAAGACGGTGACCGGCGCCAACCGCGGCGAGAAGGCAATTGTAATTCCATCCATCGTAGGGGTGGGTGGACGCCAAGGACAGAGTGAGCCGCGCCCGCTGACCAAGCCCTATCAGACGATCACCGCCAAGGCGGACTCCGTGGTGGTGCAAACCGAGATTGCGCCATTCGTGGTGCGCACAGCACATGGCGATGTCGACAAGAACGGCAAGCGCCGCGGCAAGGGGCAGCACACGCTGGAAGAGCCACTGCCCACAGTCACCTCGTCGCAGGATTTCGCGGTCGTCGCGCCCCTCATCTCCTATGCGCAGCAAGGCGGCGCATCGCGATCCGCCGATGAGCCGCTTCATACCGTCACCGCCAGCGCTAAGGATCAGAACCAGCTGGTCGAGGCTCTGATCGCGCCCCATGTGATGACGATGCGCAATGCCGGCAAGCCGCACAATGGCGCGGATGAACCGACGCATACGATCACCGCCGGCGGCGCGCATCTCAATTTGGTCTCGGCCTTTCTGGCCCAGCACAATCTGGGCGTCGTGGGGCACGATGCCCGCGAGCCGGTTTCCACCATCACCCAGACCGGCTCGCAACAGACCGTGGTTGCAGCCCACATGCTGCAGATGAAGGGCAGCGCGCGGCGCGACCGGCCAGCGGATGAACCGCTCGGCACGATCACCGCGCAGGGCCTGCATCATGCCGAGGTGCGCGCCTTCCTGATGAAATATTATGGCAATGAGGAAGGCGGGCATGGTCTGGACGATCCCGCCGGCACGGTGACCACGAAGGATCGCTTCGGCCTGGTGATGGTGCAGGGCCTGCCCTACCGCATCGTCGATATCACCATGCGCATGCTGGCGCCGCGCGAACTGTTCAACGCCCAGGGCTTTCCGGCCAGCTACAAGATCGAGGTGGAATTCAACGGCAAGGTGATCGGCAAGACGGCGCAGATCCGCATGTGCGGCAACAGCGTGTCGCCGGTCATGGCGAAGGCGTTGGTGAAGGCCAATCTTGGCGCAGCATCGCAAGCCCAGGACGCGGCATAGGTCCAGATGGCTGACGAGACGACCAAGACGCCTGCCCATGAGCTGGTGGCCGGCATTGTCGAGGACGCCCTCAAGGCGGCCGCTGATGAGGCGGCGGCAGCGCCGCAACCTCCCCAGCCCACCGGAGAGGATGAGGCCGGCCCCGACGATGATCCGTCGGACCAGGGGCCCGATCCGCAGAATGTGGACTGGGACGTGGTGCGGGCCTGCGCCGACGAGCCGGAAACCGATATCGGCAATGCGCGGCGATTCCTGAAGCGGCATGGCGAGACCGTACTGTCGATCGAGGGGCTGGGCTGGGCGGTGCATGACGCGCGGCGCTGGGCGATCGATTATTTCGAAAGCGAGGTGCGGCCGCTGGCGCATCACACCGTCGAACTCATCCGGCTGGAAGCCGCCGTGCTGGAACCGCGCGCCAGCGAGATCGAGGATATCGATGCCGCCGATGCCACCTTCACCGAGATGCGCAACCTGCGCAAGAAGGGGAAGGCGCGCAGCGAAGCCGAGGAATTACGCCTGCTCGAGCTCGACCGCATCGCCGACCGCGCTGCCTTCGCCAAGGCGGCGATCTCGTCGCGCCGCAGCCAGCGCATGCGCTATGGCAAGACCTCATCGTCCTCCGGCAAGATGGACAACATGCTGAAGGAGGCGCGGGTTTACCGCTCGCGCCCGGTGCGCGTGCTTGATGCCGAGCCGATGGCGCTCAACCTGCAGAACGGCACGCTGCGCCTCGTCAAGCATGGCACGGGTGATGATGCGCGCTGGAAGCCAGTGCTGGGCCAGCACCGCAAGGATGACCTGATCTCGAAGCTGTGCGAGGTGGAATGGGACATCAAGGCGACGGCGCCGGAATTTCACCGCTTCCTCATCCGGATCATTCCCGACGACAAGGTGCGCGCCTTCCTGCAGCGCTATCTGGGCTATTGCATCACGGCGCTGACCACCGAACAGGTCTTCGCGTTTTTCTATGGCGCGGGTCGCAACGGCAAGTCGACGCTGGTGGATGTGGTGTGCCGGATCCTCGGTGATTATTCCACCACGGTGCCCTTCGAGACGCTGGCCGGCGATGACCGCCGCAAGGGCAGCGAGGCCACGCCTGACCTGGTGCGCGTGCCGGGTGCGCGCCTCGTGCGCGCCTCCGAGCCGGAAGCCGGCATGAAGTTCCGCGAGAGCATGGTGAAATCGCTGACCTCTGGCGAGCCCATCCTCATCCGCCGCATGCGCGAGGAATTCATCGAGGTCTATCCGACCTTCAAGCTGGTGATCAGCGGCAACCACCGGCCCGACATCCGCGGCGGCGATGAAGGCATCTGGCGGCGCGTGCTGCTTGTGCCTTTCACCGTGCAGATTCCGAAGACCGAGATCGACCGCGGCCTGCCGGAAAAGCTGTGGGCCGAGCGCGCCGGCATCCTCAACTGGCTGGTGGATGGGGCCTGCAATTATCTGGCCGGAGGGTTGGAAGTGCCGCCAGCGGTGCGCGCCGCCACCGATGATTACCGCGAGCAATCGGACCCCTATTCGGCTTTCCTCACCGGTGCCTGCGACATCACCAAGGAAGATTTCGACACCGCCACGCCGGGCGAGCTCTACGAGGCCTTCGTCAAATTCTGCAAGGGCCAGGGCTTCTATCCGGTCGGCATCTCGACTTTCAACAAGGCTTTGCCGGAGCGCACCGCCTTGTTCGGGTTCAACAAGGCCAAGAGCATGGGGCTTTCGCTCTACCGCGGCATCCGCGTACGGGACGAATTCAAGACTGGCCACGGCGCTGGCCCCTCGGGCACCCCGGAGGAAGGCGACTATGGACGCTGAGGCGCTCATCGACCGGCTGGACGGCCTGGCGCTGCGCATTGAGCGGCTGACCATTTCGCGGCGCGATCCGGAATGGTTCTTCATCGAGCGATCGGAGATCGCCTACGGCCTGAGGCGGGAAATTGCCCGGCTGCAGCGGCAGGCCGAGCCGGTTTTCAGGGAGGCAAGGGAGGGAAAATCCAGTCCCGCTTTTGTGCCTCCCTGTGAAAGTCCGAAAGAAAACAAGGGTTAGAGAGGCAAGGGAGCGTAGGGAGGGAGTTTTCCCATATCTTCTATGTGCGCGGGAAATGCGGTGAGTTGAAAAGTTTCCGTATCATGTACGTATGGGCAAAAACCCTCCCTAGCCTCCCTAGCCTCCAAAGTGATTGAGATTGTTTGATAAAAGGGAGGGAGGCAGAACATTCCTACAGTCTTCTGCCTCCCTACCCTCCCTGAAAGCGCTTTGAAAAGGAGAACGGGCGATGAAAGAGCAGATCGATATCGAGGCCCTTCTGGAATGGGCCTACCGCACGCAATGCGTGGACCGCCGGCAACGCAAGGCCGAGGCGCAGCGGCCCGCTGTGCTGCCGCAAGGCTCGCCGTTCGCCTCGATCATGGCGCTGGGCACGCGGGTGGATACGTCAGGCTTTCAGCCAATAATGGGTTACGGCCTCATCGAAGGCAGCGGGCCAGATGATGCTGATCTGGTACATGACGCGGTCCTCGCCTTGCCGGATTGCTGGCTGGAATGGCGCACGGCCGATGAGGTGGTGCTGCATGATGACGAGCCATCGTGCACATCGCAATTCGTGAGTGCAGCGGTGCTGGTGGTGTTGCATGGGCGGCAGGGGCTGCGTCCGGAAGTGCATGAGGGCGTGGTGATGCGCGCTGGCCGTCCGCCGTCAGCCGGCGATACCGATGCCCGCGGCCGCCGGCGTAAGAGCGCCGAGCTGATGCAGGAATTCCAGGCGGCGATGCATGCCCGCGCCCTCTACATGGTGTGGCGGCGCGGGCTGGTGATTCTCGCTGATCAACTCAAGGGAAGACTGGCGAAATTCGACGTTTTGCCACCACAAGCACCAGAAGCGCCTTGGGAGGGAAAGCTGAAAGTGGTGCACCAAGCCCTTCCGAACCAAAATGATTTGGCCGATAAGCCCATGAAGTTAAAGGCCGATGTGTGAAATTTGACTTTTGAGGGGCTTGTCACGTACAACTAAGACACTCGAAAAGGTGAAAGAAAGGCTTCCGGCGACGGAGGCCTTTTCCTTTTCAAACGGAATTTGAGGGAGGCGACCATGCGCAAGTAAGCCGACCTTCCACCAATACTTGTGAATCAAGCGCCGCTCGGCCCTCGCCAGCGGCGTTTTCTTTGAGAGAGCGCATGCAGCCCCTCGTCACCGTCACCAGCAATATCGCGGACGTGATGAAGCGGGTGCGCAAGGTGCCCGAGCGTGTGATCAATGTCTCCAATGCCAAGGCGTTGACCTTTGCAGCCGAGGCCGGGCAGAAGGCCATCCGCGACACGGAGCGCGAGGTGTTCGACCGGCCCACCGAATACACGCTGAACGCCACCTATATCAAACCCGCCACGGTCAATGACCCAGTGGCGGCGGTCTATCTCAAGCGGTTCTCCGGCGTGCCGGCTGACCGCTATCTGTTACCCGAGATCGAGGGCGGCACGCGCCACCAGAAATCCACCGAGCGTCAGCTCGCTCCACTGATGCGAGGCTTCCGCTTTGTGGTGCCTGCCGATCTGGTGAAGCGCGATGGCTATGGCAATGTGCCCGGCAACGTCTTCATGCAGATCCTGTCGCAGCTGAAAGTGGCGACAGACGGATATCAGAACCAGACCGCAACATCGAAGCGGCGCGGCGAGCGCAAGCGTAATGGCTGGGGGAATTACTTTATCCCGCCTGTTGGCAGTCGCCTGAAGCCTGGTGTCTACCAGCGCATGGGCCGCAACATCGCCCCCGTTCTGCTCTTCACAGAGCGGGTGCATTACAAGAAGCGCCTCGACTTTTATGGCGTCGGCATGGCCGCCGCGCGCGCTGCATATCCTATCAAGTTCGAAGAGCAGGTCGACCGCGAGATGAAGCGCCTGCTCAATGGGTAGGGGGGTGTCTAGGTTCTCCCGGAGGCCCCATCGCTTGCGGGTAATTCGGACCCCGAGCATTCGCTAGTCTTAGACTAAATTGAAAGCCTAAAGTCCTAAACATGACCGCTCAACTTGCTACTAAAGGCGAGTTCGCGGGCCTCATCAAGGTTTCCCCTGGGCGTGTTTCTCAATATTTCAAAGAGGGAAAACTAGGACCAGACCATCTCGAAGGTGAAGGCCGGCACGCCAAAATCAAGGTGCAGCCGGCGCTGCAAGCGCTCAAGGTGCGGCTTGATGCCGGCCAGATGACCGGCAACGGTCTCTCGACCCGGCTCGAGGCACCAACCCTCACACCGCCGAAAGAACCTGAGCCGGCGTCCGAGAAGCCCGCACCCGATGCGCCGCCCCAGCGCACGCGCGCGGACGATCTCGAAATTTCGATCAAGACCGCCAAGCTCGAACAGCAGCAGGCGATCAACCGGAAGCTCGACGAAGAAGAAAAAGCTCGCGCGGGCATCTACGTCATGGCGGAGGACGCCAAGGCCGAGGCCGCGAAGTTGGCTGTGATCATGCTGCAGGTGATTGAGACCGGAATCAGCGACATGGCCGGCGATATTGCCGCGCAGTTCAATGTTCCCGAGCGTGATGTCGAACATCTGCTCGCCAAGAAATTCCGGGTGATGCGCGCCGACATCGCCGCGCGCCTCATCAAGGAGATGGACGTCCTGCCGCCTCTCCTGGACCGCGCCTAAGGGTACGAACCGCCGATGGGTTTCCTCGCCAACGCTGCGCGCATCACCCGGAACGCCATCGCCGAAGTGTGGCTGCCGCCGCCGCAGATCGACTATGAAAAATGGGCGGTGGAGAATATCGTCTTCACCGAACGCGACGGGGATTTTCCCGGACCTTACAATCCGGTGCTCTTTCCATTCTTCGGCGAGATTCTCGTCGCATTGAGTCCCGAAGATCAGTGCCGCATCGTCACGCTGCACAAATCGGCGCAGCTCGGCGGGACGGTGATCGCCAACGTCTTCCTGCTTGGATCCCAGGCGCTCGACCCCGGCGACCTAATGTATATCCATCCGACCGAGGACAACGCCACCCGCTGGTCGAAGATGAAGCTGAAGCCGATGCTGCGGGAAGTCATCTCGCTGCGTCGAGTGTTCCCGGAACGCAGCCGTGACGGCGGTGACTCCATCCTCTTCAAGGACCGTGCCGATGGCCGCGGCTCCATCCTCATCTCTGGCGCCAACTCACCGGCGTCGCTGTCGATGGTGTCGGTCGACCGCCAGGTGCAAGATGACCTGGCCAAATGGCAGTTGAACGACGCCGGCGATCCTGAACAACAGGCCGAGAGCCGCAGCCGCGCGCGCCGGAAGGCGAAGATATTCAAGATCAGCACGCCGCTGGTCATGCCGGGCTGCCGCATCACCAAGAACTTCCTGGACGGCAGCCAGGAATATTACGAGGTGCCCTGCCCGCATTGCGGTTTCATGCATGTGCTCGAATGGGGCAACATGCTGGCTAATCTTGATGAGGATCACCCGGAAAGGGCGCATTTCACCTGCCCTGAATGCGGCTGTGAGATCCACAATCATCACCGCAAGCAGATGATGTTGCCCGCCGCATTGGGCGGCAAGGCGCGCTGGGTGGCACGCAACCCGCAGGCCGCCCGCTATCATCGCAGCTTTCATCTTTGGTCCGCCTATGGGCCGGTTCAGAGCTGGGAGCAGATCGCCCGCGAATGGATTGCGGCCAAGGGTGATCCCGCCAAGGAAAAGACGTTCCTGAATGACTCTGTGGGCGAAGCCTATCAGGCCAAGGGTGAAGCGCCGCCGTGGGAAGAAATTCGCGACCGCGCCGAGAAATCGGAATGGCCCATCGGCATCATTCCATCCTGGGCCTGCAAGCTGACGCTGGGCCTCGACTGCCAGAAAGACCGGGTCGAATGGCAGCTGGTGGCCTGGGGCCGGAATTACCGTCGGCACGTGGTGGAATACGGGATCGTCAACGGCCACATCTCGGAAGACGTGGCCCGCACGCATCTCGATGCCCTGCTGCAGCAGACTTGGAAACATGCGCATGGGCGGCTGATTGCGCCCGATCTTGCGGCGATCGACGGCAATGCCTGGACCGAGGAGGTCTGGGACTGGGTTCGCCGCCATCCTGCCTCGCGAGTCATCATGGTGCGTGGCGTTCCTGCGGAAAACGCGCCGCTGATCGCCCAGGTCAAAAAGGAGCGCGACCGCAATGGCAAGCCGCGCAAATATTCAAAGCGTTTCTACAATTTCGCCACCTCCGTCCTGAAGATGGCGCTGTACCGCAATGTCTCGAAGACCGATCCGATGGAGCGCGGCTTCATCGGCTTCGCCCGCGGACTGGGTGATGACTATTTTCAGGAACTCACGGCTGAACGCCGCGTGCCGGTGAAACGCAAGGACGGCTTCATCTCCTACAAGTGGATGAAGGACGACAATCAGGACAACGAGGCGCTGGACACCATGCTCCAGGCCGAGGCTGCCGCCACCAAGTTGCAGCTGAAGACCTGGCCAGACCAGTTATGGGACTATTGGGAACAGGCGCGCTGCACGCCGCCGGATGAAGCCCAGCTTGATCTTGAAGACATGACCCCGACTATGGGGCGCGCCACGGCGACGCGTCCCCCACCAACCCCGCCACCGGCGGCCCATAGTGGCCGCCGCGTGCGCTCACACGGAATTTGAAACCATGCCCGCCATCGCACTGTCGGAAGCGCAGGACCAGCTCACCACCTGGCTGGCTGCCTCGAAGGCCGTGGCCTCTGGCCAATCCTATTCAATCGCCGGCCGTTCGCTGTCGCGCGTCAACGCCACCGAGATCCGCCAGCAGATCGACTATTGGGAATCGAAAGTGAACCAGATCCTGCGCGCCAGCTCTGGCCGTTCGCGCACCCGCTATGGGGTGAATTTCTGATGGCTGATCTCTTGCCGCCCGCAGTGATGGCCGCGATGCGTCCAACGCTGATGGATCGTCTGATCGGCACGGTGGCACCCAATGTGGCGCTGGATCGCGCTTTCGGTCGCGCCAAATCGGCTTTGGTCGGGGAATATGCAGGCGCCGCGCCTAAGCGTTCGACCCGAAACTGGTTCACATGGGAAACCAGCGGCAATGCTGTCAATTCCGGCACGCTGAAGCGCAACCGTTCGCGCTCGCGCGACCTCGCCCGCAATGAACCCATTGCGCTGGGCGCCATCAACACCGTGGTCACCAATGTGGTGGGCAGCGGTCTCAAATTGCACGCGCAGGTGAATGCCGCACGGCTGGGATTGACCGATGAGGCGGCCGAGGCATGGGAAACCCGCGCCGAAGAAGAATTCGCGCTGTGGTGCCGCACCTCTGACTTTCTCGAACAGAAGACCTTCGCGGAAATCCAGTCGCTGGTGGTGCGCCAGGTGGCGGAAGCCGGTGATGTCCTCGTCGTGCGCCGCCGCAAGCAGGATGCACCCACGACCTACAAACTGCGTCTCCAATTGATTGAGGCTGAGCGCCTGTCAAATCCCGACAATGGGGCCAACACGGCCAGTATGGTGGATGGCGTGGCCCTCGACAAGGATGGCATTCCGACCGGCTATTCGATCTGCAACGTCCATCCGACCGACATCAATCTGGGCACCGATCGCAAATGGAACACCTATGACCGCGGCTCGTCGGTGACCGGTGCGCCGCTGATCCTGCATCTCTTCGATGAGCGCCGTGTCGGACAGGCCCGCGGCGTGCCTTATCTCGCGCCGGTCATTGAATCGCTGAAGGAACTGTCGAGCTACCGCGAGGCCGAACTGCGCGCCGCCGTCATCTCGGCCCTGTTCACCGTTTTCGTGAAGAAGGTGCCGGCAGACAACGGCATGGACCCGCCGATCGTCGGAACCAATAGCCCGGCGGCCAATATCAACCCGCAGACCGAGCTCGCCATGGGCAGCGGCGCCATCATTGACCTCGCCGAAGGTGAGGATGTCACCATCGCTGACCCGAAGCGCCCGAACATCGCCTTTCAGGCCTTCGTCGAGGCCATGTGCAAGCAGATCGGCGTGGCGCTGGAATTGCCCTTCGAAGTTCTGATGAAGAGTTTCAATGCCTCCTATTCGGCCTCGCGCGCCGCGCTTGAAATGGCCTGGCAGTTCTTCAGCAACCGGCGCGAATGGCTGGCGGCACGCTTCTGCCAGCCGGTCTATGAGTGGGTGATCACCGAGGCCATCGTGGCGGGCCGACTCTCTGCCCCCGGCTTCTTCAAGGATGAATCCATCCGCGTCGCCTATCTCGGCGCCGAATGGGTGGGGGATGCCCATATCCAGCTCGATCCGCAGAAGGAAGCGAGCGCCGACCTGATCGACATCAACATGGGATCCAAGACGATCGAGCAGGTCTGCATCGAGCGCACCGGCGGCACGTTTGAAAGCAAGCACCGCCAGCGCGCCAAGGAACAGAAGATGCGCAAGGAAGCGGGCCTCGTCACCCCCACTTCACTGGGTGCCGCCCAGCAAATGCAGCAAGACGATTCACCTCCGCCCCCGAAAGGCGGCACTACTCCAGGAAGCGATCAATGATCCATCCGCATATTGCAGGTCGCATCTTCAACACGCCGCTCGCCATCCATCGTGGCAAGGCGGCCGCCATGGTGGCCGGCATCGGCCAGCGCGTGCTGGGCAGCCCGGTCATGCTGGGCACCGAGCCGCCCGTGCATCATGTGGCCGGCCAGAACCGCCTGCCGGTTCATGCTGGCACGCTCACCAATCGTGTCCTGTCCGGCGTGCCGCGGCCAACCTCGAGCCCCCTCTATGACATGGTGGGCAATGTGGCCGTGATCCCGGTCGAGGGTACGCTGGTCCACAAGGGCGCCTGGGTGGAAACCGACAGTGGCGAAACCTCCTATCAGGGCCTGCAGGCTCAGGTGCAGCGGGCGATGAAGGATCCCGGCGTGCGCGGCGTGGTCTTCGAGATCGACAGTTATGGCGGCCAGGTCTCCGGCGTGTTCGAGACCGCCCAGATGATGAGCCAGCTCTCGGCACTGAAGCCCACGCTCGCCATCCTCACCGACGAGGCCTATTCGGCCGGCTACATGCTGGCCTCGGCCTGCCGCCAGATCGTCGTGCCGGAATCGGGTGGCGCGGGTTCGATCGGCGTCATCACCATGCATACCGACATGTCGGCAGCCTTGGCGGATGCCGGCTACAAGGTCACCATCCTGGCCGCCGGCGCCCACAAGGCCGACATGAACCCCTTCGAACCGCTGCCCGCTGATGTGGCTGACACGGTCATGAATGAGTTGCAGGGCCTGCGCGAGCAGTTCTGCCGCGCCGTTGCCGCCAATCGCGGCGACCGGCTGACCTTCGATGCAGCAATGGCAACCGAGGCGCAGTGCTATGGCGGCGCGGATGCCGTGAAGATGGGCCTGGCCGACGCCACGGGCACTCCCTTCGAGACCTTCCAGGCGTTCATTTCCCAACTCAACCGGGCCTAGTCGCCCACAGTGAAAGGACCACCCATGGCAAAAACCAATGGGATGCTTGCGGCCGTCATGGCTGCAGCGGGGGTCGTGGCCGGCGACGGCGCGGACCCCGACAAGATTGAGGTGAATGCCGCCTTCGTCGCGCAACACCTCCCCGACACCGCCAGCGCACTGCGCGCCGAAGGTGCCGCCGCGGAACGCGAGCGCATCGCGGGCATCGAAAAGGCGCTGATTCCCGGCCACGAAGACATCATCAGCGCGATGAAGGCGGATGCGACCAAGACGCCAGGCGATGCCGCCATGGCGGTCATCGCCGCCGAGAATTCCGCCGTCGCCGGTCGCAAGGATGCGCTGAATGCCGACGAAGACAAGCTCAAGGGCCTCGCTTCGACCGCCACGGGCGGCAAGCCTGAGGGCGCTGATGAAGACACGCCGCAGGCCAAGATGGCCAAGGCCAGGGCACTGTCGGCTGCCGCGACCAAATACATCGCCGAGCAGAAGGCCCTCGGCGTCTCGGTCTCGATCGAGGCCGCGGTTGAACATGTTTCCAGGAAGGGAGCGTAAGCCACCATGTCGAACAACATCCTCACCAAGAACTACACGGCGGAAGGCACCATCGGTGCCTGCCTGATCGTGAAGGGCGGCAGCAATGACTATGGCGTGCTGCAGGCCTCGGCGGGCGCCGACAAGACCCTCGGCATCACCGTGGCCGATATTTCAACCTATGCCAGCGGCGACAGTGTCGACGTGGTGGTCATGGGCATCGCCGACCTGACTCTCGGCGGCACCGTGGCCCGCGGCGACCTGCTGATGTCGGACGCCAATGGTTGCGGCATCGTCGCCGCAGCTGCCGGCGGCTCCAATGTCCGCGTCATCGGCCGTGCCGAAATCTCCGGTGTCTCAGGCGACATCATTCCCGTACTCGTGCTGCCCTCGATGTTCCAGGGCTAAGAAAGGATAGACTATGGCTGAGAATGCTCCCTTTGTGGTGCAGCCGGAACTCACGGCAATTGCACTCACCTATACCAACCAGGCCCTGATCGCAGATCTGGTCCTGCCGCGCGTGAATGTCGGTTCGCCGGCCTTCAAGTGGACCAAGTTCAATATGGCGGATGGTTTCACGCTGCCCAACCTCAAGGTCGGACGCAAGTCCCGTCCGGAAGAGATCGACTGGGCCGCCAGCGAGCAGAACGATTCCACCCAGGACTATGGCCTCGATGACGGCGTGCCGTATTTTGACATCAAGGCGGCTGAATCGGCGGCGGCGATCGCCGGCGTGCAGCCGATTGATCCCGTCAAGACCTCGACGCGCATCCTCACCTCGCTCGTGGCCCTCGGCCGCGAACAGCGCGTGGCGGCCAGCGTGTTTGCGCTCGCCACCTATCCGTCGGCCCAGCGCGTCACGCTGTCCGGCACCTCGCAGTGGTCGGATTTCACCAATTCCGATCCGGTGCAGGCCATCATGGCTGCCAAGGATGCGATGCTGGTGACACCGAACAAGCTGGTCATCGGCCGCCAGGCCTGGACGAAGCTGCGCACTCATCCGAAGATGATCGCGGCGGCCTATCCGCTGGGCGGCAATGCCTCGGTGGGTGGTGCCGGCGTTTCGAAGCAGGCTGCAGCGCAGGTGCTCGAACTTGACGAGATCATCGTCGGCGAGGCCTTCATCAACAGCGCCAAGCGCGGTCAGGCCACCAACATGGCCCGCGTGTGGGGCAAGCACGCCGCGCTGATCTACGTTCCGGCGCAGATCGAATCCACCGAAGGTGTGATCACCTTCGGCGCCACCGCGCAGTGGGGCGAGAAGATCGCCGGCACGATCGACAACGATGTCAATATCGGCATCCGCGGCGGCGTGCGCGTGCGCGTCGGTGAAAGCTTGAAGGAAGTCATCATGGCTTCTGATGCCGGCTACTTCTTCCAGAATGCAGTGGCCTAAGGGCAGAAAGGAACCAACATGAAAGTGCTTGCTCTCAGCCGCATTGAACACGGCTACAAGAACAAGGACGGCCAGAACGCCGTCCTGGTCGCCAATGAAGGCGAAGTGATCGATATCCCGGACGATGCCGCCGCCAAGGCGCTCATCGCCGCGGGTGCGGCCACGACCCCTGAAGACGCGGCCAAGGCCGCGGACGCCAAGGCCGCCGCGGCGAAAGCCTGATCTCTCCTGAAGTGTAACGACTGTGACCAGCATCCGGCTTCCCGCCGGGTGCTGGAATTTTGATGGAGAACCGCGATGAAGACCGGAACCGCAAATGTCGAACTGGTGGCTGGGCCACCGAACAGGAATTACAAGCCGGGCGACAAGGTCACGGCGGATGACGACCAGATGGAGCGCTTCGCCGCCCTCGGCCAGGTGACGCTGGATGCGCCAGAGGTTCCGCTGCCCGCGTCGAAGGAAGAAGACCACCCGTAACATGGCGCTCGACCTCGACGGCGATCTCGATGTATTTTTCAATACCGATGAGTTTGCCAAGCAGGCCACCTACACGCCGAAGGGTGGTGTCGCCAGGCCCATCACCGTGATCTTCGATGACTCCTTCCTCAATGTGCAAGGCCTTGTCGATGTCGGTATCTCATCCACCAACCCGGTGGCCCGCGCCAAGACAGCCGATCTCCTGAATGGCGGCAGTGCCGGCGAAACGCTGGTCATCAATGCCGTCACCTACACCATCCGCGACAAGCAGCCGGACGGTACCGGCGTGACGCTGCTCGAACTCAAGAAGGTATGAAGCCATGGCCCATGTCCGCGTGCAATTCCGAAACGCCATCGAGGGTCTGCTGAACGGCATCACCGATTTCTGCCCAGTCTTCATCAACCGCGCCGACCCGCTGCAGGAGAACCAGGACGCGCCGGAGCTTCCGTGCTGCCTGGTGCTGGTGAGCGGGGGCGATCCCGTCGACGATGAAGTGATGGGTCCGGTGCGGCTGGTCAACCATCACCTCAATGCCCAGATCGACATCGTGGTGAAGATCGGCGCGACCTTCGACGATGACCTCGAGGCCTTTGCCCTGGCGGCCGAAAAGGCGATGGCTGCCGATAATGCTTTCCCCGGCTTCAAGGACGTGACGGAGAAAGCCTATTCGAAGGGCCGGCCCAACGGCGAGGGCCGGTCGGACCTGATGATGCTGCGGCTCACCTATGAAGGCTGGGCCATGACGACCAACCAAGACCCGGAAACCCTCATTTAACGGAGAACGACCATGACAGTTTACCACGGCAAAGGTGGTGTTGTGAAACTCGGCAGTGCCACGCTGGCGCAGGTGAAGAGCTGGACCTTCAGCCAGACCTCCGACACCCAGGACAGCTCCACCATGGGCATCGACGATGAAACCCATGTGCCGGGCCGCCGCAACGCATCCGGCTCGATCAACTGCCTCTATGACGAAACCGACGCTACCGGCCAGGAAGTGCTGGTCGCCGGAGCGTCAGTATCGATCATCCTCAACCCCGCCGGCACCACGGCGACCCGCAAGAACAGGTCCTTCACCGCCACTATCACCAAGATCGACGAAGGCGTCACCGACGGCTCGATCGTCACCCGCAACTTTGACTACAAGGTCAACGGCGCGGTCACCCGCGGCGTCAACTGATAAGGCAGGAATCCATGTCCCTTCTCGAAAACGTCACCAAGCACTTCGCCTCCCGCCGCTCGCTTCGCGTGCCGGAATGGGATGCCACCATCTTCTGGTCGCCGCTCACCGCGCGCGAACAGGCCTCGATCAGCGGCATGAGCAAGGGGATGTCGGACAGCAGCCAGAAGGCGATGATCCGCATGCTCGTGGCCAAGGCCGAGGACAGCGAAGGCAAGAAGCTCTTCGAGCCGCAGGATATCGACGTGATGGTCGAGAAGGCCGACTTCACGGTGATCGGCCGCCTGGTGGGCGCCATGACCGGCCTCATCGACTCGGAGGAAGTCGTAAAAAACTGAGGGAAGATGCCTGGGCCTATTTCGCCTTCAGCCTGGCGCATCAACTCGGAAAATCACTGCAGGATATCCTCGACATGCCCGCCGACGAACTGATCGGCTGGGCGGCCTATTTCGAGGTGAGGCGAGAACGGCAGGAAGAAGAGTAAGCCATGGGCGCCACCGACAGCAATGTCCGCTTCAACATCACCGCCAATGATGCGGCGAAGCAGGCCTTCGATCAGCTCTATGGCTCGATGGAGAAGGTCAACGGATCTTTCGAGAAGCTGAAGAAGCTGACCGAGACGGCTTTCGTGGGCATCACGATCGTCGGCGTGGTCGAAGGCTTCATTCATCTCAATGAGCAGATGGACCAGATGGGCAAGGCGGCCCAGAAGATCGGCATCCCCGTCGACCAGCTTTCCAAGCTGTCCTACGCGGCCAGTCTTGCTGATGTGTCTTTCGACACGCTGCAATCGACCATCGGGAAGTTCGACAAGGGCCTGAGCGCCGCCGCGGCCACCGGCAAGGGCGACGTGGCTGATGCCCTGAAGGTCATGGGCATTTCACTGCGCGATGCCAATGGCAACTTCAAAAGCCAGATACAGGTCTTGGAAGACGCCGCGGACAAGTTTGCGTCCTACCGCGAAAGTCAGAACAAGACGGCCTTGGCCCAAGGTCTGTTCAATAAGCAGGGCGCAGAAATGTTGCCGTTGCTGAATGAAGGTGCACGCGGCATTGAAGAGGCCGGCAAGCAACTGCAGCTCTTCGGCGGGGTCATCACCCCGGAGGCGGCGCGCACCTCCAACGAATTCCTCGACGATCTCACCAAACTGAAGACCGCCTTCACCGCTATCGCCGAACAGGTGGTTCTCAAGGTCACGCCGGGCTTCACTCATTTCCTCGACCAGCTGGTCGACTTCATGGGCAAGGGTGGAGGCGCCAAGCTGATCGCCGATGACATCATCAAGGCCTTCGATGCGCTGGGCACGGTGGCGCTCGATCTCTACAGCGTGTTCGGCAAGTTCGGCGCGCTCGTCGTCTATATTGACGACCGCATGAAGGGCGGCGACATCAATGCTCAATATGCCGAATTTGAAAAGAACCTGGCGGGCATCGACGCGCAGGTCGTCTCTGCGAAAGCTAATTTCGCGGCCTTTTATGCCACCATCGCCAATGGCATGGGCAATGCCAACCGCGAAGGCGGCATCAAGCAGGGCTGGGGCCTGAAGCCGGAAGACAAGCAGACCAAGAACGCGCCGGCCTTCGGCACCGGAATGTATACCCAGCAGATCGACCAAGTGCAGAAACTGATCGACAAGCTGCGCGCCGAGAACGCCGAATATACCAAGGGCAATTTGCAGAAGCAGATCGACCTTGCGCTCGTGCAGGCCGGCAGCAAGGCCACCGAAAAGCAGCGAGCAACCATCACCGACCTGATCATCCAGCATGCCAAGCTGCAGGCGGCGCAGGATTCCGAGCTGCAATCCGCCGCCAACGAGATGGAGCGCATCGGCAAGGTGACTGACCTGGTGAAGAACCAGATGGAATCCTGGCTGGACAGCATCATCGACCGCACCTTCAACCTGCGCGATGCGCTTTTCAGCGTCGCCAAGGTCCTGGCTGAAACCAGCTTCTCCAACCTCCTCACCAATGCCGTCAACGGCGGGCTCTCAGGCCATCCGCTCTATGGTGGCGGCGGCCTGAGCGGCATCCTCGGCACGGTCGGCAGCTTGCTGGGTTTCGGTGGCGCGCGGGCCGGTGGCGGCAGCGTGTCCTCGGGTTCCGCCTATCTCGTAGGCGAAAACGGCCCGGAACTGTTCGAGCCCAGTGCCTCCGGCATGATCACCCCGAACCACGAACTGGGCAGCCGCGGCGGCGGCACGGTGATCTTCCAGGTCTCGGCGCCGGGTGCGGACCGTGCGGCCATTGCCGATCTCAAGGCAACCCTGGCCAAGCTGATCAAAGACCAGGCACGCACCATCAAGAATGTGGTTTCGGCTGAAAAAGCTGCAAGCCCCGGATTTGCACGATGAGTATCGTCTATGACTGGCCGCGCGATCTGGTCTTCCGGCCCAAAAGTGCCAAGATGCGCCCGGTGCCGATCGGCCGTTATTCGCGTTCGCCCTTCAGCGGGTCGTCAAATTCCATCCACCTGCAGCATGTCTGGCAGGCCGATTTCAGCTTCAACGCCCGCAAGATTGCCGATGGCCTGAGCATTCAGGGTTTCATCGACCGCCTCGAAAGCGGCAACAATCCGGTGCGGATTTTTGATCCGTCACGCCTCGCGCCTATCCTGCTGGCGTCCACACAATATGGCTTCAGCGACGGGACGTTCTTCACCGATGGGACCGGCTTCACCGACGGTTACAATGGCAGTGTGGCAGTGGCGGCGGCGAAGGGCGCCTCCTACATCGTCATTCAGGGCCTCCCTGCCTCACGGGATGTGTTCAAATGCAATGACCTGGTCGGCATCAACGGCTATCTGTACGAGACCAAGTTCGACATGAGCTCGAATGCAACCGGACAGGTGGGCCTTTCGATACGCCCCAACCTGAGGGCGGGCATTGCCGTAGGGGATGTAGTCACCACGGTTTTTCCGACCTGCGAAATGATCCTGCTCAATCCAGCCGAGGCCACGATTGAGCGCGATGGGCCCAACACCCTGCCCTTCACCCTGTCCTTTGTGGAAAACATCAAGTGAAGACGCTCACCAACGCGGTGCTGGCCCAGCTGCGCAAGCGCGAAACCCGTGCGGCCATCCTGTGCGAGCTCGACCTGCCGGGCGGCGCCATTGAGCGACTCTGGAGCGGCGCCGGCACGCTCACCTGGAATGGCAATCCCTATTACGGCCTCGGCAAGCTGGGCAAGATTTCTGGAGCAGGCGAGACGGCGGAGATCCGCACCACCGAGACCACCTATCAGCTTTCGGGCATTGTCGATGCCGAGGCACTCAACAATTTCATCCTCAATCCGGTGCGCAACGGTGTGGCCACCGCCTGGCTGGCCTTCCTCGATGAGGATGAGCAGGTCATTGCCAATCCCGTCATCATTGACCAGTCGATCCTCGACACGGCCGCCGTGCTAGAAGGTGAAGACGGCACCTCGACGCTCGCCTTGCGGGGCACCTCCGACATTTTCGACATGAAGCGCCCGCGCGGCCGCTACGTGTCGAACGAACAGCAACAGGCAGACTATCCTGGCGATACCGGTATGGACCGCGTGCCGGGCCTTGCCAACCGGACGGTTTCATGGACGCGCATCTGATCAATACGGCGATCGAGGCCGCCACCAAGCCCGGTGCAAAATTCACCTGGGGCACCGACGACTGCTGCACCTTCGTGTGCGACGTGGTGGAGAAGCAGACCGGGCTGGATCTCATGGCTTCGCTGCGCGGTCGATACACGACTCCGGGCGAAGCTGAAGCGCTGTGGGCCACAGATGGCGGTCTTGTGCCGCTGATCCAGCGCCTCGCCGCCGAACATCATCTCTTGTCCGTGGCCTTTCCATTCACCGGGGCGGATCTTGGCATCGTGGCAACGCCCAATGGCCCGGCGCTGGCTGTGTTTCTCGACAACGCCTTCTACGGCCGCACTGAAGACGGCGCGGCGCGCCTGCCGGCCCGCATGGGCGTGCTGGCTTGGAGGCTTCCGTAATGCCGGCGCTGGTTCCAGCCGCCGGTGTGCTCGGCAGCATTCTCTCGACCACCATCATCGGCTCGGTGACGGTCGGCCAGGTGGCTCTGACGGTGGGCCTGTCCGGTGCAGCCTATCTGCTCAATTCGGCCAACCAGAATACCGGGGGGCGTGTCGCTGATGCCGGCATCAAGCAGACGCTGCAGGATTCCATCTATGACGAGCGGCTGATCTATGGCCGCGCCATGATTGGTGGCCGCATTCTCTTCTACGAAGTGAAGCCGCCTTATCTCTACGTCATGCTCGAAATCGCCAGCCACGAGATCGATGGCATCGAGCAGGTGCAGATCAACGGCAACGTCGTGACCTTCGATAATACCGGGGCGGCCAACAGCGCGAACTTCGTCAACGGCACCACGCCTTACGTCTATATGAGCGTTCGCAAGGGTGCGGCCGGGCAGGCGATTGATCCGATCCTTGCGGCGGATTTCGCCGAACTGCCTTCCACCTATCGCCAGCAGGGCCATGCCTGCGTGGTGATGAAGTGCTACTACGGCTCGTCGGCTGACGATCACAACAAGTGGTGGGGCTCCAGCTTCCCGACCTTCCTGTTTCTCGTGCGCGGGATGAAAGCGCTTGATCCGCGTGATCCCACGCAGTCAGTCAGTGATCCGACCACCTGGAAGTGGACGAACAACGCCTCGATCTGCATCGCGCATTTCCTGACCTATGCCCGCGGCATGAACCGGGCGTGGAGCGTGGTCGATATCGACAGCCTGAAGGCGGCGGCCAACCATGATGACGAGGGCATCAGCCTTGCCTCCGGTGGTGTGGAAAGGCGCTACTCGATCAATGGCGTGATTAATCCGAATTCGGCGCCGGGCGACATTTTGCAGACCATGCTTACCGCCAATGTGGGAGACCTGATCTGGTCGAATGGCGTTTACAAGATTTATTCGGGCGTGGCGAAAGACCCGGTCTGGACCCTCAATGACGACAGCGCCCGCGGCGACATGGAGGTCCGTGTCACCCGCGACCGCGCCTCGCTGATCAATCTCGTGCGCACGACCTTCTATGCCAGCGACCGGGAATACCAGTCCAGCAATGGTCCCGTGATCCAGAATGCCGCCTATGCGGCAGCCGACGGCGAAGCCCACGAAACCACTTTGGACCTGCCGTTCACCTCGACCGCCACCATGGCGCAGCGGATTGCCAAGATCACGCTGGAGCGCTCGCGCTACGGCAAGCAAATCACCCGGCGCGAGAACATCCAGGCGCTCCGCCTCGATGCGGCCGATATCGTGAATATCGAGGTCGCCCATCTCTCCGCCCTCGGCGGCATCTTCAAGGCCAACAGTTTGGCTTTCGATCCCGACACATTCGAGGTCGAAATCATCGCGGAAGAATTCAATCCGGCCATCTACGCATGGTCGGTTGCTGACGAACAGCCCTTCACCCTGGCTCCGGCCACCCTTGCAGGCACCAACTAGGCGCGCTCATGCCCACACCGAATTCAAGTTTCAGGTCTGTTCTGGGCAATGCCAGTGCGGTGTCGGCGGCCGCCTTGCTGGCGGCCATCGAAACCAATCTGCCCTATGTGGTGCCAGACGGGTCAAACCCCACTTCGCTCACGCCCGGCAGCATCACCTATATTCTCTATGGCGGACGCCTGTTCCGCTATGACGCGGCGGATTCCACCACGGCCAATGACGGCGTCACCTGCATCGTCACTGCGGACAGCAAGCGCTTCAAGGCCGATGGCTATGGCGGCTCGCTGATCCGCTGGTTCTCCACCCAGTCGAAAACCATCACTGCGCCGCCTGGATCGCCCACCATTGGCCAGAACTGGATCGTGGCCGCGGGCGGCACCGGCGCATGGGCCGGCAAAGACACCCAGATCGCCACATGGTCGGCGCGCGGCTGGCTGTTCACTGCGCCCAACACCAACGACATCGCGCTTAACGCCGCGGATTCGCAGCTCTACTATTTCAATGCCAGCAATGTGTGGACGGCAGGCCTGCCCGGTTCCACCTTCGGCAACGACATCATCTCGCCGCGCTCGCTGAAATATGCGAAATTCGGCCTCTCGGTGATCAACCAGACTACCACGGCCCCGCCGGGCTCGCCCTCCGATGGCGATGCCTATGTGATCGGGGCTTCAGCCACGGGCGCATGGACCGGCAAAGACAGGCAGATTGCCATCTATGAGGTAAGCGCTTGGCAGTATTACGCGCCCTATAACGGCGCCGAAGTCTATGACGCCAATCTCGGCGCCAACATCATCTACCGCACCACGTCCAACACCTGGACGCAGCAATCGGGCTATGCCTCCATCCAGATCGGCTCGAAGAGCGGCAATCTCACCGCTACACCGAACTATGCCTATTCGACTGGCACCGCGCCCACCACCAGCAACACCACCTCGGCGCAGCTGGCCACCTATGCCGCCAAGAAAGCTGGCGCCACGCTGGAAGTGGAGGTCGATGTCCAGTCCTTCACCGGCCAGGCTGCATCGAATTCGGTGTTCTCGCTGGGCGTGTTCATCGATGGCGCGGCGTCGGCCGCCGACTGGACCGCCTTCGCGCCCATGACCGGTGCCGCCGCGCTCTATGCGGGCGGGATCGTCAAATTCTACATCACTGCGCCGAATGATACGTCGAACCACACTTATACAGTGCGCTATGGCGCGGGCGCAGCCTCGGTCGTGGGCCTGTTCGGCGTGCGCATCGTCATCAGGGAACTGGCATAATGGCACATCCGATTGACTCTGCCTTCGTCAATAACGTGCCACCCAACAAGGCCGACATCCGCGCTCTTGGCCGCAAGCTGATCTACAATTTCGACGATGTGGCGACCTTCCGCACCTATGACTTGGATAACACCAAGACTGTGGCGGTCGCCGGCACGCTCTACAATTATGACAGCACCGATCTCACCACAGCGGACGATGGCATCACCTGCATTGTGGATCTCGCTGGCCGCCGCTTCAAGAAAGCCACGGTCACCGCATCGGTCAATGGCAATACTTTCTTCCGCCAGACTGCTTTGGCGGGCGGTGCCAATGCATTGCAGGTCACCACCGACGGCACGATGCCCGGCCTTACCTCAACGCCGTCCTTCGTGCTGGTCACGCCATCTGCCAACAATACAGGCGCGACGACGATCAAGTTCAACGGCGGCACCACGCTCAATCTGATCGGCGCCGATGGCAACGCTTTGGCTGCCGACAACCTCATTGCTGGCCGCACTTATTGGCTCGCCGTCACCTCCACCAATGCAACCATCCTGATGTCCGGTGCCACATGGTAAAACACCTTCGCCTCTTCGCCTTCCTGCTGGCCGCTTATGCGGCCTTTTCTTTGGGGCTGGCGTATGCCGACACGCCCACGCTCAATGGCGCTACGCCCGCGAGCGGCTCTGCCACCGGCGACATCAAGAAGGATGGCGATCTTGAATATGGCGAACTGTACCGCCGCGCCTGCATCCAGAATGTGACGGTCGGCGGCTCGGCAAACGCCATCCAAATCACCTCGCCATCAGTGCCAGTGACGGTGCTGACCAACGGGCTTTGCGTCAAGGCCATTCTGACCAGCTCGATCACCACGGCCGCCACTTTCCAGCTCGACGGCCTCACGGCCAAGTCCCTGCGCAAGCAGGATGGCACGGCCGCCGGCAGCGGCGATGCAAATTCCGGCATCTTGATGGAATTCGACTATGTCAGCTCGGACAATTCCGGCGCAGGCGGCTGGCGCATTCTCGATCCAGTCGCTACAGGCGGCGGCGGCCCATCTCTTCCCGTCTCGATCGCCAATGGTGGCACGGCGCAAACCACTGCACCGCTGGCCCGCAGCAGCTCCGGCCTGAACATCGATGCGGCCACCGGGCATGGCGACAGTAATTACACCATACTCGCCACCGACCGCGCTGTTCTCACCAATGCCGCATTCACTGCGCCCCGTACATGGACACTGCCTGCAGCCAGCGGCGTCAATGCCGGACAGCACCTGATCATCGCCGATGCGCAGGGCACGGTTACGGGCACGAATACGCTCACCGTGTCGCGTGCCGGCAGCGACACGATCAATGGCGGCACGACCGTCGTCCTGAACTCCGCCAACGGCTATGTTGATCTCGTCTCGGATGGCACCAGCAAATGGGCCTATGCCCCTGCGGGCGGCGGTGGCGGCTCGGGCACCGTCACCAGCATCACGATCTCCGCCGGCACGGGGATAACGATCAGCGGCACCTGCTCGATCACCACGTCGGGCACCTGCACGATTGCGCTCACCAATACCGCCACCACTGTCAACGGTCAGACCTGCACACTGGGCTCGACCTGCACGGTCACTGTGGCGATCTCGACCGGTGTTACCGGCCTGGGCGCCGGCGTTGCAACTCCACTTGGTATTGCGCCGGGTTCCACCGGAAGCTTCACCAAGCAGAATGGCGCGATCACCAACGGCAACTGCCTGCAGTGGTCGGCCTCGGGCGTGCAGGATGCCGGCGCTGCCTGTGGCAGTGGTGGCGGTGAGGTCACCTTCACCAGCACCACGGCTGTTTCTGCCGCAGGCACCACGCAGGGCACGGCGACTGCACTTACCTCGAGCTCGCACTTCCAGCTTTGGGAAGTCACAACGGCCACCGGCAACCAGGGCGTGAAGCTGCCCACATCGGCGGCGTCCTATCGCGGCTCGGTGGCCAATAATACCGGCGCGGTCATCAAGGTTTATCCCGCCGGCTCCGGCACGATCAACGGCGCCAGCTATATTCAACTCGCGCCTGGCGGCGTGGCGATCCTTCTCGCCAAGGATGCCTCGGATAACTGGTATGTCGAAGGCAGCGATGGATGGGTTTATTGCTACAAGCCCAGCGATAATGCGATCGCCAGCAACACGACGCTGACATCCGATCCTGATCTTCAGTTCTCGATGGCCGCGAGCACAAACTATGAGATCGAGGCATATGTCTACGCCTTCAGCCCCACGCTCGCCGGTTTCAAGCTGGGCGACACCGGGCCTGCTTCGCCAAACCGTGTCATCAACGGGATTTTCGGCGCCTATCACACCACGCCGGCCACGATCATGAACATCGGCACGGCCTATGGCTCGCTGTTTGCCAACAACTCGGCCACCAACTCGCCGTTCTTCGTGAGATACACCAATTACGTGCGCAATGGCTCGAACAGCGGCACCTTTGCGCTGCAATTCGCCCAGTCGGCGTCGAACGCCACAGCCACCACCTTCTATGCTTCATCTTGGCTCCGTTACAGGGTGCGCCCATGACCATGTCTGCCATCATATCGCGCACCAATGACTGCGTGATCAACGTGCTCGATCTCAATCCGACCGATCATCTGCCGGACGATGTCTATGCGATTGCGTCGGACGCGGCGAAGATCGGCGACAAGTATGACCAGGCCACCGGCACCTTCAGCGCGCCGCCGGCCCCGCCGCCTGTCTCGCAGGTGCCGCAGGAAGTCTCTGCCGCGCAGGCCAAGGTGGCCCTGCACAATGCCGGGCTGCTCGATGCCATCCAGACCTATGTTGATGCCAGCACCGATCCCACGCTGAAGATCGCCTGGGCAAGCGCCAGCGCCTTCCGCCGTGACGGGCTGCTGGTCACCCAGCTGGCACCACAGTTCAATCTTGATGCCGCCGCGCTCGATGCGCTGTTCACCGCCGCCGGCGCCATTCAACTCTGAGGCCCCATGTCTGCCTTTACCCTGCCGCTGGAGCTTTCGCCCGGCGATGAAGATGATTTGTGGCGCACCACGCGCCCACTGCCTTACGAGATCGGTCGCAAGGGCTCGGGCCTGCTGGTCGCCGTGCCGGAAGGATTCGCGACGGATCTCGGCAGCGTGCCGGCCGTCTTCCGCTGGCTGATCAATCCGGCGGATGCGTACTGTGCCGCCGCCTTCGTGCTGCATGACTTCCTCTGCGCCGATCTCGCCTTCACCCGCACGGTCACCGATGCCGTGCTGTTCGAGGCCCTGATCGCGCTCGGCGTGCCGCTGTGGAAGGCGCGCGTCATTCATTTCGGTGTGTCGGCGTTTCGTATCTTTCGCGGCCGGATTTGAAAGGAACTGAAGGACGGGTCATGGTCTCTCACATCTTTCCGAAATATGCGTTCTTCATTTTCTGGAACCTGCTGCCGGCCTTCATCGCGGCAGTGGTTCTCCCAGAATATGTGCTGAGCTTCGGCGGCGCTGCCGCGTGGGGGGCGCTGGGCGGCCTGGTGCGTGCGCTGGTCGATGCCAAGGCCTTCGGCCGCAAGGGGGCGTGGGACGTTCTCTCCAATGGCTGGCTGAGCATCATCATTGGTGCTTTCTCTGCCCCAGCGCTCAACCAGGTGCATATCGATATCCACTGGGGCGACTGGCACCTCGCGGATTACGTCAAGGATCTGCCGCTCAGTGCGTCCGACTTCCTGATCGGGAATTTTGCGGTGAACCTCTATGCGGCGGGCGACAAGCTTCTCCGCATGGCGCCGAACCTTCTTTCAAAACTCACGCCGGGCGGCAAGGAAGGTGAGGCATGAAGGGCGCACTCGCGCGTGGACTGGTTTCCCAAGGCTGGGCTGTTCTCATCGCCATGGCGATCTTCGCCAACTTCTTCGTGGGACGGCCGGAAGGCTGGCTGTTGCCGGTGGCCAGTCATTTCGAAGTCCAGTCGGCCACGCTGCTGAAGAGCGGCTATATCGAATACCGGCTCACGGCCGTGAAAAACCGCGCCTGCGAATTCGTGGGCCAGCGCATCTTCTATACCGCCGGAGGCTACGCCATCCCGGCGATGCGCCGCAAGAACCCGGAAGACCATGACGGCACGCGGCCCACGGGCAAACAAGTCGTGTTCTGGCAGCTCGCCATCCCTCCCAATTACTACAACGCGCCCATCACTGTGGTGATGCAGCACAAGTGTTTCGGCCCGGCGCTGTGGGCCACCCGCACCGTGCAAACCCTCCAGTTCAACGGGCCGCTCGGCACCGAATAGTCACCTCAACGGAGAACATCATGCGAATTCTGGCAACGCTGGCGCTCGGCCTGGCGATGACGACGGCTGCTCATGCCGGTGAGTGCATCACCGTTTCCGAAGCTGCAGATCAGCTCAAGGTCCGCTGGCCGCTGGCAGTGATCGCGGGCGTCAACAAGGCTGACCTTCCAGCCTTCATGAAGCGCTTTAATGCTGATCCTCCGGCGTCTCATCTCCCTGCCGATGCGGTCCTAACGGCGAGCCAGCCGGGCAGCAATGCTGTGGCCATGTTCTTTTTCAGCCGCGGCTGCGTCATCGCCAAGGTGATCTATCCCCGATCCGACTTCGACCGGCTGATGACCGGCGACAACATCTGATCTTCATCCACTAGGAGAATACCATGCCTGCAATGCAAGGGCTGCTTAAGCAGTCCTATACGCTCGACCAATTCGAGGCCTATCTCGAAGCCGAAGTGAAGCCAAAGCTAACCGGTTGGCGGCCTCGTATGATCGTGGATCACAACACCGGCAAGATGGTTTGGCCGGGCTTTGATGTGCGCGGCAACAAGATCACGCCGGCGCAGCGCATCGAGAACATGTCGGTGGATTGGGCTGCGCGCGGCTTCACGGGCGGCCCCCATCTTCTCATCTCGCCGGATGGCATGATCAACACCGTATGGCCCCTGTGGCTGCGCGGTACGCATTCACCCTCATGGAACGCTGTCTCTTGGGGCATTGAGCATGTCGGTGACTTCAGCGTTGAACAGCTCACACCGGAAGCCCGCGCGGCTTCGCTTGGCGCGAAGAAGGCCCTGTTCAAGCTGCTCGGGATCGAGGCGGATCAGGGAAGCTACAAATTTCATCTGGAAGACCCGAAGACCACTCATAAGCAATGTCCGGGCAAGAACTTCGGCACCAAGGCTTCTTGGCTTGGCGCACTGAATGCCAATGCTGGGCCGGTTGCTGCCCTCGATCTGCCGCATGTCCATGCCCTGACGGCCTCTGCATGGGCGAAGACTGATCTGAAGCGCCTCGAGGCCTTCCGTGACAAGGCCTACCAGCTCAAAGGCATCTGGCATGTTGGCTACGGCTTCCGGGATGGCTTCAAAGGCCTTCACGTGGATGCCAGCACGACAATGACTCTCGAGCAGGCAAATGCCCTGTTCGACAAGTCGGTCGATGAGATGGCCGATACGATCTCGAGCTTTGTCCATGTCCCGCTTTCACAGGCCCAGATGGACGGGCTGGTCCTGATCGGCTGGAACATCGGCACGGGCGCACTTTCCGGCAGCACCGTCATCAAGCGCCTCAATACTGGCGATGTGGCCGGCGCAGCCGATGCCTTCCTGATGTGGAACAAGCTTCGCCCCTCACCGGGCGCACCTCTCGAGGTCTCGCCGGGGCTTGACGTGCGCCGCAAGTACGAACGCCAGGTGTTCCTCGGCCTCATCCCCGCAAAACCGGCCGCTTCCAAGCTTCTAACCCTCGGCTCCGTAGGACACGGGCTAATCGGAGAATCCCCCATGAATAGCATTTTGTCGTCTGTCGTCTCGTTCGCTCTGGAGCGTTCCAAGGCAATTGCCGGTGCTGCCGCCGCTGCCGCCGTTACGGCCGGCATGGCTGCGGCCGAACAGCAGTTGAACATCACCATCCCGACCGAGTGGAAGCTTGGCATTGTTGCCTTCGTGGCCGGCATCTTTGTTCACAACACCCCGAACAAAGCCCCGGCTGCGAAGGCCTAACCATGAGCGCCGGCATTGGGGTAATCATCATCGCGGTGGTGGTGGTTGCCCTTGGCATCGTCATCTACCGCATGACCACGCCTAGCTTTGTGGCTGGGCTGGTCGCGGCTGCGTTCAAGGCTGTCTTTCCCGCTCTGCTGAAGTCATCGCCTCACTCGAAAGAGTATTGGGACACCTTGCATGAGCGCGACATGGCTACGAGCCGAGATCAGCGCCAGTATCTCGACGGCAAGCTGCAAGAAATCGAAGCCGAAGAGCGGCTCCGCAAATAGCTTTGCCCGAACGGGTAATGCCGCGCCGGGCGGTTCCCCGGCATTGATCGCTATGTATTAGATCAAATTCTCCGAGTGGTATTCCACTCTGTTTGACATGCTCTCTGTAACTACTTGGCCCGCCCTCTTACGAGGTGCGGGCCTTTTTGTTGTTCTGTAAGCCATTGATTTTGTGCGGTGGAACCTTAAGCGGATATTAAGGTTCTATTAATAGAAGGTTGACTGTGGGTCAGATGCTTATGCTAAGGAATTACCCAGAACCTGGTTTGTCCACTGCGGGAGGGACCGTGAAGCCTTACATTTTTGCCGTGTCGGCCAATGATGCCTTACCGTTGGAATACAAGCTGCGCGATCGGGATGCCCTGCGGCATGTGGACGTCTCGGACTTCATGCACAACTCCGCTTTTGTGCGCCTCGTCGGATCGAAGGAATGCAGCTTGGAGAAACAACTGCTCGATCTCCGGCTTCTTCAAAGCGGTGTGCTTAACAAGAATATCGGCAATCATTGATTGATCGTTTTCGATCCCGGCTTTTCGCTCGTTAATGTCTTTCAACTCGAAGCGCGCGGCTTGGATGTCGAAACCTACCCCATGGAACATAAAACGAGACGTGGGTAATGCGATGCGAGCCTTGCCTGCCATAAATATGACGTTGCCAATTGAATCGACCGTGCCGACATTGTAGGTGGTAAGGTGCGTTGGAAGCGCCGATAGCACGTTATAGACCATGATGCCGTCTGCCACGCTCCCGCCTGGCGTCGATATCATCAAATGAATGTCGTCATGTCCGTCGTTGATGGCATTCGTTACTGCCGCTACAAGCACTTGAGCGGTTCCGTTATCCACTGGCGCACTAAAGATTATACAGACTGGCTTTTTGCCTTGAATTTTCATGTGATTTCCTCGCGCTGCAACTTTTGCGAGTTTTGGGGTTAAGTCAAGTTTGTAGGGCGCCGTATTGCACAGAAGCTTTGTTCTGTTTATGTTCAGGTTATGGGCGGCCGCACGAGACCCAATGACTTCATCAATCCGCAATGGCTCGTGGACCAGTCCATGACCTTGCACGGCGATACAGTGATGATCGCCGGCTACACGGCCGGCACGATCGCGCGCACCATCGGCAGCACATGGGAATGGCAGTTTACCGCGCCATCAGGCCTTCCGCGTGGCGTGACCTATTCTGGGGTGGAGACGACAAAGGAAAGTGCGAAGCGCGCCTTCCGCCGATCGCTGGATGAATGGTTGATCCTCACCACCAGGTTCAAGGCGGCCTTCTGGAAAGGCGCGGATAGTCAGTGGGGGCCGAAGATCCCGCAGCGGTGAGACATGGAACTGGAACAATTCCCTTGCTCGCCACTTAAATGGGCTGCTTTCAACTGCGGCAATGTTACCGGAAATTTCCGATTGACAACGAGTCGGTCGAGGCTGCTAAACCACATCTTAACCGTGTGATGAATCAATTCGACGCCGAACCAGATTCTCCGGTGATTGTCAATATAAATCACTTGTATAAGTCGACTGGAATCACTACTATGTGTCAAGTCGACTTACATTTGACGTGTTTCGGCGCGATAAATCGTGTCGACTAGCTTGCCCCAAGGCACACCTGCAGCTTGGAGTAAGTCTAAAGGAGTACTGTGGGATTATTGGAGAGTGCCATGGCCGACAAAGCCGAAAAACTGCATGCACTCCTCTGCCAAGAGGGGAGGGAGCTGGTCAATCTGAAGTTCTTCCCTGGCCCAAAGGCCAAAGTAGCGGAAGACCTGCTGAATGGCGCGTATGAGATGTTCTCGCGCGCCCAAAAAGGTGAAGGTGCGGGTCTTGTTCCTAAGATCAAGAAATCGCCTGTCCACTTTTCAGAGCTTGTGACAGCCAAGTAGTTGTTGTAACACCGCTAGTTGCAGAGCCCGGTTTCGGACCGGGCTTTTTTAATGCCTACCAGCGGAATATAACGATGAGCGCGAGAAAGATTTCTCAGCATTTTGACGGTATCGGCAAAGTGCCAGTCGATATCCAAGATGTGTTGAACTGGATCAACGCGCATCTGCCTGACGATGTTATCAGGATTCACGGCATCGACGTGTCTCCTGACATGCTGAGGGGCGGAATCGTCTCAACCCACAAGCATGTTGAGCCTCTACCCGGCAGCGCAATCAAGCCTTGGCGAGAACACCTAATCGCCTACAGCACGCAGCTTACTCCAGAGATGCAACGGCTGGTGGTGTGCAAGGAAATACTCCATGTCTTTGAGCCAGCAACGGTGCAGACCAACGATTCCGAAAAGGTGTTGGCTCTCGCGCAGGCGTTGCTGCCGGAGGAAGGTGCTGAGCCCGGCATCGGAGCTGCAGCTGCTCTCGCCGACAATATTTCCAAGTGGAATGCGCTGACGGTTTTGTTCCCCTACGGTTATTGGGAAGTCTGCGCGAAGGCCTTCAACGAAGGCACAATGACCCTTGCGGAAATTTCCGATTCACTTGAATTGCCCAGCTCTTATGTGGCGGTCACACTGAAAGGCAATTGGCCTAAACTACGCGAGATATTCTTGGGTCTTTGATCAAGGATTTCGCTTTGGATGCTCCATGCGCCAGTCCCACGGCGCGTCCCATGTGCCGGCCCAGAAGCCGCGATGTGCCGCCTGGGCCTCTTGTTCGTTGGCGAGGTACTCACTGCTGAAATGCACGAAGGCGCGGGCAAAGCCGCGGGCCACCATCGCCTCATTCACATCGAGATCGCCGGCGCGGCAATGGCTGAGCGTGCGGCCGTATTTGTCATGGCCTTCATCGCTGCAGCTCACGGCGCCGGCCTTCAGGATCCTGATCAGCGCCCGCCGCGCCACCTGCCCGCAGTCATAGGGATGGCCGACAGCATCGCGGCAAGTCTGCCCGCCTTCAGGCGCATCGATGCCGAGGAAGCGGATGGGCTGGCCGTCGATGTGGATGGTGTCACCATCAGCGACCCAGATGTCTTGCGCGTGCACCGGCAGTGCCAACTGCAAGGAGAAGATATAGAACAGCAGAACGGCTAAGCGCTTCATCGGTTAGACAAACCCCTGGCAAGTTATTGATCTTTTCCTGAGGTTAGTCAAAAGCAGCGCGGATAAGCCTTTGAAATAGGCTCATGGGATTGGGATTGAAAATCCGCGTGTCGCTGGTTCGATTCCGGCCCTGGGCACCATCTTCCAAACATGCCCTTGTCTTTGAATGCTGACAGCATATCGTCAGCTCCATGAAGCACATCATCTGCCTTATCGACGGCACATGGCTTTCGGCATTCAGCCGGCGGCCGACGGGGGCCTATTCCAATATCTTCAAACTGAACCTGCTGCTCGAGAATGAGGACGCCAAGGGCAATCCGCAGGTCACCTTCTATGTTCCGGGGATGGGCTCGCGGGCGGGCAGTTTGGGGCATTTCGCCGGCGGCATGGGGCGTGGCCTCGCTGACATGGTGGAAGAGGCCTACATCAATATCTGCACCAATTATGCGGGGCCCGAGGACCGGATTTATCTGTTTGGCTTTTCGCGCGGAGCCGTGGTAGCGCGCTTCGTGGCGGGGCTGATTTCCAAGCACGGCCTGTTCTATCCGGAACATGTGGACCGCTTCCGCAGCTACCTGCAGGACGTGATCGCACGGCGCAAACCCAACCTGCTGGACAAGGTCACAGGCCATGGTACCTGGACGCACCGCGCCAAGCGGCCATCCGACCGCATCACCCGCAAGGACGTGCCGGTGGAATTCGTCGGCGTGTTCGATACGGTCTATGGCCGCACGTTTTTGTCGGACCGCTACATCAAGGCGCTGGTGACCTCCGATCTCAGTGTGCCGGCCAAGGTGCAGCATGCGATGCAGGTTCTGGCGCTCGACGAGCGGCGCAATCCTTATGCGCCGCAGGTCTGGTCAGGCTTTGAGGGCAAGGTGGGGACACGCACCATCGAGCAGATCTGGATCCCCGGCATCCACGGCGATGTGGGCGGGATTTTCGAAGATGATTTCCTCGGCAATATGGCGCTCTTCACCATGATGGACCGCACGATGCGGCGCACACCTTTGCGCTTCAAACCGATCAACACGGTGATGGATGATACTGCCATCCTAAAGGCGCTGGCGCCGGAGAAGCCAGCGGGCATCGTGATCAATGGCTATTCCACCTGGCGCGACCGGTTCCTCAGCGCGCGCGGTTCGGCGCGAAGGCCTGGGCAGACGTCAACCATCCAATCCCTGAGCAGTGTGGTGGATTTTCTGAAGAAGCGAGGCTGCACAAAATTCATGGGCCACCGCGCGCTGCAACTGCCGCCGGGGAGCTATGATTTGCTCGCCGATTATCACGGTCTCCACATGGCCCATGCCGTGGACCAGAAGCGACTCGGCACCGAGGGGCTGGTGATCTGACTACTTCGGCTTGTGCTTGGGCGCCTGGAAGCCACCATTGCCGCCGCCCTTGGCCTTGAAGCCGGGCTTGAACTTGGATCTGTCTTTGAATTTCGGCTTGCCGCCAAACGGCTTTTTGCCAGGATGCTGCGGCTTGTCATCGAAACCGTGCGGCTTCCTGTCTTCGTAGGCCTCGCGGGGTTCGCCGCGATCAAAGCTGCGCTTGCGCTCTGAGCGCGGCGCCTGCGAGGGCATCGCGCCATCGAGCTTCGTGATCGTCACATCATCCTTGTCAGCACCGCCCACGGCAGCCGCGAATTTCTCCGCCACATGGCTGGCGATTTCAAAGCGCGTTTCATTTTCATTGATGCGGATGGCGCCGATATCCGGCTTGGTTACATGGCCGCGGCGGCAGATCATCGGCAGCAGCCATTTCGGATCGGCATTGTTCTTGCGGCCAATATCGAGACGGAACCAGACGAAGTC
>Ga0105240_10001128_pt1 | contig 46910 bp, 72 predicted proteins | sample KBSC54metaG_FD_80426 | JGI IMG/M metagenome (GOLD analysis project Ga0105240, IMG submission 80426) | Corn rhizosphere microbial communities from Kellogg Biological Station, Michigan, USA - KBS C5-4 metaG | ecosystem: Host-associated > Plants > Roots > Rhizosphere > Soil | place: Michigan, USA... | reverse complement strand
TGACCATCGGGCCCCCGGGCGACGTTGATGTTGAGGCCAGGTATCAGCTTTTAGATGATGTAACGTCCTTTATTTACCCGGGCGCAAACACATCGTTTGAGACTGCCACCTATATCAACAAAACGGTGAATGATCCCTCGAATAGCATTGTGGTCGGTCATGAAAACTTCATGTCGATTTCGGATGCTGTCAGCCACGCGTCCACCACTTTTATCGCCAATCACTCCGAAGGGGGAGCGTTCGGCAGTTCAGGTAATATTCTGACTTTTGGCGGAGTGTTGGGAGCGGTAAGGAATCAGTCATCCGGCACAATCGGAACACTGTATGGCCTGTCAGGTGAGGCGGACACCGAGACGGGAACAACCACGAACCAATATGCGATTTGGGCTATGACTCCCAATACCGCTATCACTATGGGAACCACCACCAACAATGTTGGCGTGAAAATCTCTTCACAGGATTCGGTTCCGGGTGCGGTGAATACCTACGCGCTGGTTTCTGATTCTACGGTTGCCCCTGCTGTATTCAACGGGCCACTCAAGGCCAACTCCGGCTCTGGCGTCTCTCCAGTATGCACCTCTGCCGATCCCTGCGGTGGGGGATCATCTAATCCGACCACCTGCACGGCCAACAGCACCGGCAACAAATGCCTTGGCGTAAGCCCCTACGTCGCTGTTTCGGGCGACTGGACGACAGCCATCCGGCAGGCCGTAACCGACCTTGACGGCGAAGGCGGAGGAACGCTGTTTATCCCCTGCTCATCGACTGAATACAACGTCCACGGATCAAAGCTCGACCCTGGCGGGGCGAATGCCGTTATTCCAATGCCTGCGAATCCCTTATCAGTGGGGACGACGAAGCGCATCCGGTTCAAAGGCCTATGCGCTCCGAACGTCTACTATCAATCGGTCGCCGCCACGCTCAACGCAGATGTATCGGTCGGAAACTTCATCGGCGGCTATGTCGTCTCTGGGCCTTACGGTGGATTCATCAACACAGACTTTGAGCTGGACAGCGTAGAGATTCACAACGCGCAGGTCAACCCCGGAGCAGTGATGGTCAATGCGACGTTCTTCCCATCGTCCACGATCAACGATGTGGTGATCCGCTCGGACGCTTCAGGAACGCCCACCACGACCACCGGCGCAGGCTACTATTCCCCCGCCCTTTCCAACAATGTCTATCTTTCGGTAGACCATATGGCCGTTGTTGGATTCTATGCTCTGGCCCGATTTGGCGAACACTCTCACATTGGGCATATCGCCGGAGCCAATTCACATCTCGGCTGGGTGTTCGATGCGGAGCCGGGAACAGACCCAAGCCATTCGACATGGGGCAATTCGGTGTCCGTCGATTATCTATGGTGCCAGCTTTGCGACTATGAGATTTCGGCGGGAGTAGCGCAGGCGACGATCAATGTGCAGGCCGCAGATTTCGAGGTTGCGGTCACAGCAGCAATCAATGATCCAAGCAACCTGCTGACCGGAGACGTTTATTACAACGTCCCTTATACCGATGGCCGCTCGACTTCGACCATCTATAATGCCGTCAAGAATGGCGGAACGAACCTTCGGCTACACAACCTGAAATATCCCGGCGTAGCGTTTGACGATGGTACGGGAGCCAATGGCAGCGGAGGGAGTACGGGTGCCATCAACTGGCGTGCGAGTTCATTCACGCCGAATATTTCTCTAACCACTGTCAATGGCCTTGTCACCAGCAACGGCGGCTCTGTCGGTGTCTCGACGGCTGACTCCAGCTCGAACTTCGCTAACTTCTTCGTGACGACCTCGAACGAGCCAGCGGTATCGGCCACATTCACCACCTGCGCGACGACTACTTGCTACCAGGCACACAACATCGGCGCATATCCAAACTGGATGAACCTGATAACGATTCCATCCACGGCGACAGGACTAGGTGCTCCATTCACGCCGTCCAGTTCAATCATCCGTTCGGATACAGGGCTGACGGCTGGACTCAATATCGACGCAGGGGCTACAGGTGCGCCGGTAAACATCATGACGCAGGATATCGCGCGTTTTACGGTCGCCTCTACGGGAGTCACCTTGCCCAACGGCGAGGTCTATGGCATAGGAGCGAGTGCAACACCTGATACAGGCCTCTCGCGCGACACTAGCGAAGGGGCAGGTGTGATCGATGTGGGAAATGGCACGGCTGGCGATGCGTCCGGCAAACTGAAGGCTGCGGCAATCGCTGATTCCACCTTAACGTCCGGTAACTGCGTTCAGGCGACAACGGGGGGTCTGCTCGCTAATGGGCCGGGATTCTGCGCGCTCGGACTGTCAATTCCTCTAGGCACGGCTACGTTCACTCCCGGCACGGGCGTTACTTCCGCAGGGTGCGCGAGCGGCTATACCTGCACCAATACGAGGGGCGAGATTGCTTTAGTTGGCGGGACAGCAACCACCGGGACAATCGTAACCGTAAATTTTTCTGCGGGTCTAAGCGCAGCACCATTTTGTTCGATCTTTTTGAATGGATCAGGTAGCACGGGAACGGCGGGATTTGACTTGGGGCATGGAACGCCGGGAACCACGAACTTTACCATTACGGCCGGCCTGAGCGTCATCGGGGCAACCCTAAATATCGATTACCAGTGTCAGCCATAGGAGCATTGATGCGATTTGCCTCCTTCTTCCTCTTCCTGCTCTCTCCCGCGCTGATGGCGCAGACGGCGAGCGTGCCTGCTTCCAAGGTGAGCGGCACGGCGCACATCAATGCTCAGTCTGCGAGTTGCACGGTTCCCAAAAACGGCGGCACATGCAAGTTCAGCTTCCCGGCCTATGACGCCGTGGTGGTGGGAGCGACGGCACAAATAACAGCATCAGTGAACCTCAGCGGAACGAATCTAAACTTCACGATCACTCTCACGCCGGAGCAGGCACAGCAGTTGCAGCAGGTTTTCATCAATGGCGGCTCGGTCACGATTGGCACGATTCAACTGGTGAAGCCGTGAAGAAACTACTCATCTCGCTCGCTCTAATCTTGTGCATCGCACTAAGCCTTCGTAAGCCAGTGACCGTTCACGCCACTTCCCCTCAGACGTGGTATATCCGCTTGGACGGCGGCACTGCGACTCAATGCACCGGCCACACCAACGCGGCGTATCCGGGAACAGGATCGGGCCAGCCCTGCGCTCTATCTCATCCGTTCTGGCTGCTACAGACCGGCCTTACTAACGCGACATGGCGGACGGACTACCTTGGCGGCGATACCGTCCAGTTCGCTGATGCGGGGCCTTACGCCATCGGCCAAGGAAACAACGGATTTGGGACGGATTGGTTCGCGTTGAACTTCCGTCAGTGTTTCGGAAGCGGATCGGTGCCTGATTGCACCCTTCCTATATCGCCTCCCAACGGTTCAAGCGGAGCGCACACCAAATGGCTGGGATACTGCGTCTTACTTGGAACGGGATGCCATCAGTCAGACGGCTCGAACCTCAAGAATCCTACCGTGTTCAAGGCGGCGGCGGGGCCGTACTACCTCTTTGCCATCCAGGGAGTGAACTGGTTTGACATGCAGGGCTTCGACCTCACGCAGCCTGACTCCTGCACGGGCCAAGGCGACGGCCAGAACGCCATCACCCACACCTCTAAGTCTGGGACGGTGGCGACCTACACCTTCTCTCCTACCTTCGGACAAACTCCGCTCGTGAATCAGTGGGTCATCATCACCGGCACAACGAACGGCGGCGGGATATTCAACGGCACTTTCCAGATTGCCTCGATTTCCGGCTCGACCTTCACGGTGAATGGCTTTGCTTCCGGTACGGTTGCAGATGCTTCTGAGTCCGGTGTCGAAGTGCCTCAAGGACACTGCGGCAACAGCAACAACTTCACGGTCTACGGCCTGATATTGCAGAAAAACCATAACCAGGGGCCAAGCAATACGGAGCTAAACGATATTGGAGCGCATGGCATCGCCTACACCGGAGTGATCGGCAGCCATCTCAATCAGAATCCCGGTGACACCTTCACGGCGAACAATATCTTTCTCAGGGGCAACGGCGGAACGGGCTGGGACTCGGACGGCGGCGGCTGCGGAACCTCCTGCGAGAGTGTTGGAACGGTTACGTTCAACAATATCCGCACTGAATTCAATGGCTGCGTAGAGGTCAACACCTCATCATCTCCGTCTTCTATCGGCACGGACGCTGACGGGTACCGCTACTGCTACGCGCAGAACACCGGAGGCCAAGGCGACGGGTTTGTGCTGATCGCAGCGGGTGACGTTACTTTCAGCATCAGCAATTCTTTCTCGCGCTGGAATACGCAGGATGGTTTCGATATGACCCATCTGAGCGACGACCCGCTGCGCACGCAGATCGTGAACATCATCGCAAATTGGGCCGAAGGAAACATGGGCCAGACTTTCAAGATTGGCGGCGTGGCCGATACAACGGCAGAGCTGAACTTTTCCGATGGCAACTGCCGCTTTATGGGGATCGGAGGCTCGTTCCCGCTGACACTGAATCCTTCGGGATGGAATGCTGGACTACAAGTGAATGGCGACCTCTGCCGGGGCGGCCCCGACCAATGGGCCATCTCCCTAAGCAACGGCCACACGACGACCATCGTGCATAACACCTCAATAGGCTATGCCAGCACCATGTATGACATCTCCTGTACGGGATTCTGCGACGGAACCGAACATCTGATTTTCAAGGACAATATCTCGAAGGGTGCCCCAGATCCCGGCAACAGCGGAACCCTCCCCGCTGGCTTCTTCTTCCAAGGTGAAGACCCATTCGCCAACGCTGGCTCCAACATCAGCTACAACCTTTGGAACACGATGCGTAGCTCTACCTGCCCACAGAATGGCCATGAAACGAACTACCAGTGCGGCGATCCTCTATTGGTGGCGCAGAGCGATGTCAACGCCATAAATCCCATGCTCACGTCCAGCAGTCCGGCGCGAGGCAACGGGATCACCTCTGGGCCAGCGAACGATTACGCCAATGCGCCCTTCCTGATTCCGCCAGCCATCGGCATGTATGAGTTCGGTTCAACCCCAGCACCCACCTCTACCAGCGTGGGCGGGGGAGTGACAGTTTCGGGGAGCGTGGTGATTCAGTAGTTGGAGCGGGTGCGCGGACTCGAACCGCGATCATCAGTTTGGAAGACTGAGGCCCTACCGTTGGACGACACCTGCAAATTGGGGCTGGTGGTAGGAGTTGCACCCACGACCGGCGGTTTACAAGACCGCAGCTCTACTGTCTGAGCTACACCAGCATAACTGAATTGCAGGGCCACCGCGCCAGTCCCCTCTGATTACTCGCGGCTGTTTCCTTAGGTTCGGACTGCGCCCTTTCGGGCGGCCCTGCAAACTTGGTCGAGAGAGCGAGTCTGCCATACTCGCATCAACGGCTCTTGTCCGTTATGTGTCGATACCCGTCCGTCCGTATAGGCTCTGGGTTCTGGCCGCTTTACACTATCTCCCGAATTGGTCGGTATGGATGGATTTGAACCACCGGCCCCTCCGTCCCAAGCGGAGTGCGCTGACCCGGCTGCGCTACATACCGAAACTAAAAACCCTCCCGATTTGGGAGGGTCGCTATACCTAATCTCCTTAGAGATTCAGACACGCCCTCGCGCGGCTCCTGTGCCGGTGGTCGGTGGCGTGTTGATGACGATGAACCTCATAGGCAGCAGTATATGAAACAGTGATGCAGGAGTCAAGTTCTAGCTTCCGCCGGCACTGGTAAAGTTTGCTTTTCCACACGGCTTGCGGCAAACCGGATAAGGCGCGATGATTAGCGCATGGATGTGAACCAGAAAGCCTACGACGTGTTCTTGCAGTCGATAGGCGAGAAGCCAGTTAAAAAGCCAAACCCTCGCGCGGCCAAGAGAGGCACGGCGAGGGCTGAGGCGTTGAGTCCTGAGAAGCGGACTGCTATTGCGCGGGCTGCTGCCGAAGCGCGTTGGAAATCGCAATCCAAGCGGGGCTAGTCGCAGAAACATTCATGGGCGGATTACCGTGAGCATCGGGCCTGTGCATTAGTGTCCATCCATCTTCTACGCGGTCTACGATCTCATCCTGCCGCATCTGAGTGAGCGTCGAGCTGACGTTTCCAGAGAAGTCCGCCGCCTTCGTTTCGACTCCGCCTTCGATGAGTCGCCGCGTAATGTCCGATGGCATCATGGGCCTATCGCTACCAGCTAATAGGCGGATTATTGCTTGCCGGATGCCCATACCAGCGAACGGGCGTCCCCAGCTTGGGGCCTTTGGGGCAGAAAACAGGTCAATGGTTGCGGTTGCCATTCTCCGCACCATCACCTCGGCACCGGGAATCATTGCCCGAATTGCCTCTAGGTCGGATTCTAGGCGAGCCTCTTCCGCTCGCAATTCCGCCAGAACCTCACGATAATCGGTTGCCATTTCGTTCCCTCCCGTTCTATACTGAGGGCCGAGGCGTACTCCTAATACGCCCCAGCCACTCAGGGTTACCCACGCTGCCCTAGGCAGCGTGATCTGGTATTTTCCGTACCATATCTGACCATCCTGAGGTTGGTTACCACACACGCCCAATCCCAATTGACTCGGAAGCCAGAGGGACGGGGTCGTGTTTCACTATACCTTAATCAATTCCCCCATCGCTTTAGGATGGATTAACTTTTCTGTGGAAATCCCGGTACAGGATATTGACACCGATTAATCCATCAAGCATAATGTAAAGTATGAATCGGCTTGAGACTTCCGAGCGAGTAAAGGTTGTAGCGGCTCTGGTGGAGGGCATGGGCATCAATGCCACTTGCCGCATGACGGGCGTTTCAAAGCCTACAGTCCTAAAGCTCCTCGGCGATTTAGGGCGGGCCTGCTATGCCTATCACGATGCGAATGTGCGCGGCCTGCATTGCAAGCGAGTACAGTGCGATGAGATTTGGAGCTTCGTTGGCGCGAAGATGAAGAACACCAGCGAAGAGAAGATGGCTCAGGGCTGGGGCGATGTTTGGACGTGGACGGCAATCGACGCCGATTCAAAGCTCATGGTGAGCTATTTGGTAGGCCAGCGCGGCCCGCGCTGGGCAAAGATGTTTATGGAGGACATTGCTTCGCGGATCGAGTCGCGGATTCAACTCACAACTGATGGCCTCAAGATGTATGGCGATGCGGTTGAGGGCGTGTTTGGCGCGGATATCGACTACGCGATGCTGATAAAGCTGTACGGCAACGATTCCTTCGATACAAGATACAGCCCCGGCGAGTGCATCGGTACGCAGACCGCCGTGCTGATGGGCAATCCCGACCCTAAGCACATCAGCACATCGTTCGTTGAGCGTCAGAATCTCACCATGAGAATGAGCATTCGCCGGTTTACGCGGCTTACAAACGCCCACTCAAAGAAGTATGAAAATCACGAAGCTGCGGTTGCGCTCCACTACATGCACTACAACTACTGCCGAATCCATCAGAGTCTGCGTGTGACACCCGCGATGGAAGCCGGACTAGCGGGACACGTTTGGAAAATGGAAGAGCTTGTAGGATTACTGAGGGCTTAGTTTCTTGGGCTGTTTTTGGAAGAGGTGATTCGCAATGATTGTCAGAAGTGCTAGGAAATTAGCAATGGAACTCGTGAGAAGGGCGATGATGACTTTATCGCTCAGGTGAAACCCGGTTCCCTCTCGTCCCGACTGCCACATCATGCACCGAACATTCCAATCCCACCAAAGATTGATCAGCAGGGCAAAAAAGAAGAAAACTGTTCGTAACCAAAATCTCAGTCGCCAATCCGCATGAACCTGTTGAGGAGTTAGACTCCCCGATTCAAACGCTTCCAATTCAAGCGCGGCACTAACATCTACGGATTGCGAATCCTCGATTGGTATCTCGAAATCTTCGTTCGCCATTTTAGTGGCGTGCACCATCGCGTTTGCGCCTTAGAAATTCATCGCGAATTAGAGCATCGCTAATCTCCGGGCTTCCCTCGCTGGCCTTTCGTGCAAGATCCCATGCAAATCCTGGTTCGTGCGTAAAAACCGAAAGTTCTATTGCGGTTCTTCCTCCGTAAGCCTGCCAAATTTTCCCGATGAATTCCCGGTCTTCGTCACTCAAGATCGGGGCTCTCGACGTAAGAGGGATAGGCGCAGTGATGCTTCCAGCCTTATATGCCTTGAATGTGGAGTAGAGATTGGGAACAACAGGCCCGTAAGGCCAAGCCTCTATAGTGTCCCGGATAAGAGGCTGATTTTTTAGAGCGAGACTCCATCCGTGCGCTACATAAACCAGCTTCTGTAGCTTCATCGGGTCAACAGGGCGGCCACTATCAACACCCAATCTGATGAACTCGTTTGCAACAACTAGAGATGGATATGTCATGGCTAGACCAGAGAGACACGCCCATTCTGCGCTACATGGGGATCATGTGCCAAGATTTTCCTTGGCGTGCCTTGAATCGATAATAGCACACTTCGTATTTTGTTCGCCAGTACCATTTCTACGGTCTAGCCTCAAACTTGACCAGTACCCTTCCGCCACCATCAGGAGGAGGCGGTGTAAATCCACCACCCGGCCCGCCAGAGGGGGGATCATTCGAATCGGGCGTGGGATCGGTTGGGTTGTTGGGGGTGTCGGGATGCTCAGGATGGGTAGGATGCTCGTTCGGATCGGGCATGGAAGGCTCCTTTAGTTTGGAATTGTATAGGGATGACGGCAACCAATCTCATAATCCATTAGATGTGTCAGGCTGCGGCGCAGGAACAATCCAGCCACTTCTTGCAGACGATAGAACGTCATGCCGTTGTGTCGCTCATGCCCAGCAACCGTAACTCCGACTGGAGGATTGCCAGACTCAACGCTGAACCTGCATTTTGTGCCGCGCCTCAAATACTTCATGACCTTCTCCTTGAAAGCAGTACCAGATTACGGTGATATTTATAGCCATGTCCAGCATTTTCGAGGCGTAAAACAAGGAAGGCGTCTGCCAGAACTCCTCCGCTACCAGACGGTCAAAGAGTGCATAGTGCGTCATCTTGACGGCAATCTGGGCCAGCAGCAGCCATGAGACAACAGGCATCAACTCCCACGCGATCCTAGTCAGCCATAGCGACAGGCCGATGTTGATGATGTCGGCCCAGAACCAGAAGGTGTCTGCGGCAGGTTGATGTAGGAAGGCATGAATGGGCCACTCAATTAGGGTCGCCGTTTGGATGATGGCAAACAAGGTAAGGCGGCCTCTTTTGTACCAGAGAGCCGTAAGCATGGCGAGATAACACACAGCCTCAAGAGCGACCATCTTAGATGCAAATAAATCTATACGATACTGCCTCTTTCCGCTATGATTCTCTCATTGTGAGCCGCCCAAATCAGTGCGTTACGGCCATCCTAGGCATCTTATTCCTAGCGACCTTGGCTGCGGATGCCTACATCGTCATTAGGAACAACCATGCTTCAGCGGAGCAGAGAATCCAGAAATGAGTCCAGTGACGCATGATTCCGAGGACTGGAAGAGTCTTGTCGCTAAGGTCAACAATCTTCAGAACAGGATGGGTTCAGTGGAAACTACCCTAAATGGGATACCAGGGGACGAGAAAAACGTCGGATTGGTAAGGAAAGTAGACCGAGTGGACTCAAAAGCAGACACGCTTATCAACTATGGCAGGTTCACTATGGCCCTGCTAACTGTCATCGGAATTGTGTTCGGGATCATTCAGGCAAGCAGGCATTGAAATGCACCAACTCCTCATCATCGCGTTGTTTATTCCGGTTGCGATTTGGAGAGCACGGAGAGCGGCATGACCGACGCCATCTCTAACCAACGCCTCGCCCTCGTCCATCCCTTCCTAGCCCAAAAGGTCAACACCGCTGCCAACCTGCTAGCGATGGAAGGACTCTACTTCCGCGTGGCGCAAGGACTGCGCACCTACACCGACCAAGACGCTCTCTACGCCCAAGGCCGGACAGCTGAAGGCAAGATCGTCACCAACGCACGCGGCGGGTACTCTAATCACAACTTCGGCATGGCGGTTGACTGCTACCCGTTTATGAACGGCAGTAGCGGCGAGTTGAATTGGGACGCCGAATCGGTACAGTTTCAGCGCATGGTGGGTGCGCTCAAGGCCCAAGGTCTGGTCTGGGGCGGCGACTGGAAGACGCTCAAAGACCCTCCCCACTTCCAGCTTGCCGGGGTTCCTGTAAACCCAACGGACGCAGATCGGGCCGCCCTTGCTGCTGGCGGCCTCGATGCGGTTTGGAAGCAATACGACCTAAGCTGATTGTCAACATTGCGTTCGGTAATTGGAAACATCCATCCCGCGATTGTAAACTTCAAGCAATAGAAACAGCCTCCCCGAAGGAAGGCTGAATCTAAAACAGTCGGTTAGCTACAGCTTCATCGAACTCAGTTTCTTCTACAGGAGATGCGGTCGTACTGATAGAAAACGCATCCTCCACCCTCTCTGCGTGGTAGTGTCCATCTGGATACCCCACGCAGTTTTCTTTTGGCTGCGCCGCGCATTTCCTACAGGCGATGTCTATAGGCGCATAGAGCATTAGGGGGTAGGCTGCGTCATGGCGTTGATGAACGCAATCACGGCATTGTTTGCAGCCGTAATTTGATCAGCCGTGCGAGGCGACAGTCCCTCTTGTACTGCGTAGGTGAGAATGTCTGGCAGGATGGCCTCATTGACCGCCACGGCCTTATCTGGGCCACTTCCCTGCGCCTTGCCTGCCGCCACAGCGAGAGCTTCTACGTTGTAGGCCTTAGCAGCCCATGAATTGAACAAATCGACAATCGGAGCACTCGCTGGCATGATGTCCTCCAGTACGGCCTCGCCGGTAGCGATCACAGTCTTGCCCTTGGGACTGCCGAACCATGCAAAAGCCTTTACGATGTCCTTGCCAAATACTTTCAAACCGCTGAGAAAGCTCATTACGTCTCCTATTTGGGGGCTTTTTCTAAAGTTGCGGAACTTCCAGTAATCGTTCCGTCCGGTGAAACGCTGGGGTCTTGGAGTGTTGCTTTGTCTCCCGGCCCCATAACAAGCGGCGGAAGGGGAGATTTTGCAAGGTAGGCTGCGGCGTTAACAATCCCGGCGACAAGAGCCACGAGGCACACATGACCAAATCCCGAAAGGCTGGTCAGATTGAATCGGTCGGGGGCAACCATAATAGTTGCGATGGAAGAGGCTGAGGAACCAATAGCGGCGGCTCCAAGTCCATGAAGCCAAATGCGCGTGTTGTTCGTCATGCCGCCTCTCTTGTGTGCATCTCGCAGATACCCTGCATAAACTTCTCAACCACAAACCAAGCCATATCTTCTAGGGTCTTGCGCATTCTCGTGCCCTTTCGGGAGAAGTATACGCTTTGCCACAAAAAAGGCAACAAGATTATCCGCGTAGATTTATGTTTACAAAAGTAGACTGACGTGCAATAGTATCGACATGGCCAAAAAGACACCGCCCGCAAAGAAGAATGGAGAAGTGGTGAGAATCCGTCTTACGGATGAGAAGTACACCACGCTCTGCGAAATGGCGAAAGCCGAGAAGCGCAAGATCAACAATCTCGCTCAGGTCATGATCGAGGAGGGAATGGAAAAGCGTGCCGGAAAAGCCTAAATCGCGCCCACGCTCCACTCGCCCCGGACGGCTAACCGGCAACGCATTAGAGAAGCTACGCCGTGCCTGTTTCGAGCGGGATGGGTACATGTGCCAGCATGGATTGGATACTTTTTGGCAGGATGGAAAGCGCGTAGTGCGTAAATGTCTTCGCCCTGTTGCGTGGGATTCAGGCTTTCCTGAAAGCGGCCATATGGCGCATATACGGGCACGATCTATTGGCGGCAAAGATGAGTTGTCCAACGTGGTGACGAAGTGTGCGGATTGTCACCTAAGACGCGAACACACGATGGGAGAAAAATAATGAGCCTAAGCAATCCACACGAAAACGGCCAGCCTAACCCTTCTACGCGATGGTTTGAGTGGAACGGGGAGAGTGGCGCAATTAGCTATTACGATAAAGAGGCCAAGGAAAACATATACATTCCTCAGCCCTTCACGTTCATCCTGCTAGACGAGCTTGGAAGTGTACGCTGTTGGCATGACGCAAGTTCTTCGGGCATCTATTCCAACGAGGTCAAGGATACCCGGCAGGACACGCTGGTAGTCAAGGCGTTCAAGGGTGGAACGCTGGCCGAAGGTATATACAAAGACATTCGAGATAGCGTGATAGCCCAAGGCGGTTCCTTCCATGCTAACTGCTATATCGCCTTCAAGGATGGCGGCGAAATCAAGATTGGAGTCTTGCGTTTCCGGGGAGCTTCTTTGGGAGCGTGGATGGAGTTCCGCAAGGAAAACCGCAAGGACTTCTATACGAAATCGGTCAAGATCGACGGCTTCACTGAGGGGAAAAAGGGACGTATCACCTTCCGTATGCCGAAGTTTTCGATGGTCGAAATTTCCCCCGCGACGATGGCGGCGGCGGTTGAACTGGACAAGCAGCTTCAGGAGTTCCTTGCTGGATACCTGTCGCGGAATAAGAAGGATCAGGTAGAAGCCGCTCCAACGGCACGGCCTGATGCGCCTGAGCCGGGAGACGATGGGCCACCTATCGAGGCTTATTCCAACTACAGCAACCCTGAGATAACCGACGATGACATCCCCTTCTAGCTTCGGGGATTACCTAGATTCAATAGACTGGAGAGACGACCATGACGCAGGCATTTGTACCCTTGAAGGAACGCGGCCAGGACGTGAAGGTGAAACCATCCCTGTTGGACATTGGCGAGACGGCGATAAAGATTCAGGATGCACTTTTCGAGTCGATGGGCGAACTGACGCCTGAACTCGAAGCTGCTTTGGACAACCTGCTTTCCAGCGGAGCAGAAGCATTGGACGCGGCGGCGTGGGTTGTTCGCAAGCTGACCGGAGAAGCTGAGACATGCAAGGCTGAGGCGAAGCGGTATATGGATCGTGCTGCGTCATTTGAGAAGCAGGCTGAAAGCCTCAAGGCTCGGATGCTATTCGCTGTTGATGCCGCCTTCTCTGGGAAACTCAAGACGACACACAACACCATCTGGGGCCAGAACTCACCGGATACTGTTGGCTTTGAGGTTGCGCCCGACGCGGACTTGGCGAGGATCGCAGAGACGGATTCTGAGTTTGTGCGGCGGAAGTATGAACTGGACAAGATCGCGCTCAAAAACCGTTTTGAGGCGGGGGATAAATTGCCAGACGGAATCCAAGTTGTCACTAATCCCGGCAAGCGTTATCTGAGGATTCGCTAATGAAAGTCGATACCTACAAGTGCGACCAGTGCGGACAGATGAAGGGCGAACTTAACCACTGGTTCCTCTTCGGATCGCATGACACTCAATGTCGAGTTGTGCGATGGGGATTTGCGGACAGAGAAGACGAGCTACATCTATGCTCTGATGCTTGTGTAATTAAACAAGTGCAGGGATGGCTTAGTAAGCAGCAAGTGGCAGCAGGAAAGGCGGCGGAATGACCACTCACGAGGCAATTCTCAAGGCACTCAACACGCGATGGATGCAAGGCTATCAGGCGCAGGCCTACATCCTTAGGTACAAAATCCACATCAGCGAATCATCTACGACGCGCCGCATTCGTGAACTGAGACAGAAAGGCCACCCGATCACGAAGCGGTATTCAAAGGATCGTAATGGACGCGCAGTTTATGAATACGCGATTTGCGAATAGAGAGGCGGCACGATGAAGTTTGTAAACAAGTTCACCGTTCGCCGGAGCATAGCTGGCCCTGTACTGCTTCAATTCGGCGACATCCTCAACGGTTTTCAGGTGGCTATGACTGATTCGGAGGCGATGGGCCTGTGCGATGCCCTGCGGAGAATAATCGAATCGCCTACTCAAGCCGCCCCTTCTGGGGAAAACGTAGTTGTAATGCAACTCTCAGACAGCTAAAGCCCCGCCACTAGGACGGGGCCAGCTAGTTGTCCAGATTCCCTATCCCTTTCGGGCACGCGCACCATACGGTGACAGTTCGGTTGTCTGGCTCTTCCAAAAGGGTGCGGGGTCGCCGGGTTGGTTCGACTTGGAAGGTTGCTTAGGCATTCGCGGTCTAGCAACACCCGCACTTTGATGTTGACAGATGCGGCGGGACGTGTCAAGGTTGTTTTGCTTAGGTATTGCGGACGAAATGGTTTGGTTCCAGAGACACCTTTCCTCCTCAAAACAACGGCTCTGTTCGCAGTAAAGTCTACTGGAAATAGGCACCAGATGAAGCAGTGACGCGCCAAATCCGGGCAACGGGCAGGTAATCGATCCTGCAATCCCCTACGTCCCGGTCAACGGCACCCGCAAGGGAAATAACGCGCCTCTCCTGTTTCAAGAGACTAGCCGCAGTACCGAGTAATACTCCCCAAAGGCTAAATGCCTAGGGAAGGGGTTTGTCTGAAAGGATTTATAGGCGGATTGGCGCAACGGATAGCGTGCGGATTTCCTAAATCTGAGATGGTGGTTCGACTCCACCATCCGCCTCCAAAATTAGCGGGTATGCTCCAACTGGAAGAGCGAGATGACTTAAAATCATCTGGTTGGTGGTTCAAATCCACCTGTCCGCACCAGAGAAAGTATATGGAACGGTATCGGAATGATATTTCGTGCAAGCGGAAGTGGAAGCATACGATGGAGACTGCGGCAGAGCGATGGGGTACTCACCCCGGAACCGAGCTTTATGTCTGCAATCACTGCGGCTATATCCACTTCGCTAGCGATGGATTCTCGCGTATCGAGCGAGCGCATCAAAGCGCCTTGGAGCTGCATGAACGGCGGCTCGCCTTCGCGCTCCATCCCAAAAGCGTTCCTCCCATTCGAGTCGAGAGCAAGCGTAAACGAGATTTTCTATATCGGAGTCCGCCTCGATTCAGTGCGGCTACCACTTGCAAGGTTACCGTATGGAAGGCTGAAGGGGCTTCGATTGGAACACTGCTGCGCTTGAAAGGTATTGAGCCTCCGGGCGTAATCTGCGATTAGGAGAGAACGTGAACGACGAGCAAGTGTACGCAGCCTACCCCCGCCACGTTGGGAAAATCGCCGCACTCAAAGCCATTGCCAAGGCGGTCAGAGCTTACTCGCTAGAGATGAGCGTGGATATGGATACGGCCCGCAAGAGAATATACGATCAGGTCGTTAAATACGCCGCCTCGCCTGCTGGCAATAAGGGCATGTTCACCCCACATCCGGCGACATTTTTCAATCAAGGCCGCTATATGGACGACCCCGCAGAATGGTGGGCTGGCGAGGCCTCAGCACCTGTTTACAGGGAGCCTGGTATTTATCGCGGCCCTCCCCTGATTTCAGATGAAGAAGCTGAAACTGTACGACGGAGGATTATGTGACATGCAAATGCACCCAGAATCGAATATGCGCTCAATGCCGGGAGAGGATTACCCGAGAGAACTATATGCTCAAGCAGCTCCTAGCGGAACAAGCGTCGGGTTGCCCGCAGAGCTTCAGCATCGGACTGGAGAAACGGCGAATCTACCCGGATTACAAGATGGTCATGGCCTCTATCGGGAAGCCTTCGAGCGATTCCACAGAAAGTTCGTCCTAGACGCCCTAAAAGCTAATGACTGCAATCAGGTGAAAACAGCCGCAGCTATTGGTATCCATCGTAACACATTGAATAGATGGATTTTAGACCTTGATATATGGCCTCAACAGATGCGTAAGATGAGGGGTAATCGTCATGCGTAGGTTATTCAATCAAGTCATACGAATCTGCCCAGACTGTCATAGCAGGATGCGTCAGGTGATGCAGGGAAAGCGTCCCGCCCATCCCATACGCTACGTCTGCCATTGCGGTGAAATGGTGATTGCCGAGCCTAGCAAGCCCTACACGCCTTCGATGGCATCAAAGCCGTCTCACAGGCCATCCGCCGTTTCTGGGGCCGCTCATGGCTGATTTACCGAAGAAGCTCAGTCCCGGCGAAGAAGAGTTCGCGCTGCACTGCCAGTTGAACGGCCTTACCCCTGAACGCGAATACAAATTCGCTGAGGGCAGGAAGTACCGCTTTGACTTTGCTTGGCCTCGCCACAAGATCGCCGTAGAGATTGAAGGCGGAACTTGGGTGCAGGGCCGTCACAACCGTGGATCGTCGATCGAGTCCGACATGCGCAAATACAATCTGGCCGCATCGCTTGAATGGCTGGTATTCAAGTTCACTACAGACATGGTGAAATCTGGCGAGGCCATCAACGTAATTAGGCCGCAACTGTTGAATCCATGACTACTTAGCACGGCAGGCCGCGAGTTCGGCGCATACGGCGTCGTAGTCGGAGGCACGGACAACCCAAGTAGCTTCTCCATCGCTAGGCCCATCAAATCCTTCCGAGCGGCGTACTAAAGTTCTCTCGGCTCCTCCAGCAAGAGCGGGGCGTGTGTTCCATGCGGCGATGGCGGCTTCTTCAGTAGCGCACTCTGGGCCTTCCCAGCCACAGTCATAGCAGACCACGCGATACTTCTGGCCATCTCCTTCGCGCGATCCATTCCACCACGGCTCAATGCGTTTGCAGCCCACACCGCTAGGGCACGGATTCAGTTCACTTTCCATTTGCATCACCATTCGCAATCTGCAATCTGCGGAGAATAATCTTGTCATCCAGTGTTAGGTGAATGTCGAACAAATCCAGCAATGGAACTGACTCGGGGCCGTGGTAGTCGATAGTCAATGGCTGCGGTGGACATTCGCCCTCCCGCACTGGCCTGTTGTCATGCTTTGGAACCGCTAGGCGCATTTGCATCTCCTTTCCCGGCTGCGAGAGCCGCGCGTAGTTTAACTAGTGCGACTTTACGGTAGTGGTTTGGACTCGCGCCCATGATCGGGCCTTCGAGAATGCCTGCAATCTCTTTCATCGCGGCAGTAAGAGCGGCTATTTGGGATGATAGTTCAGCGACTATGGGCGGCGCATCGGCTAGTGTGCAATCCACGCCTACTCGCTTCCACCATGTCCGGTCTGAGGCATGGTACAGGCGATCCTCGGGCTGGTCGCACCACACGCTGCGTTCGCGTTTTAGTTTGGCCTCGGCCGATTTAGTCGCCTCTTGCTGAATCGCCAACGTCTTATCACTGTCGGCCAGTCTTTGCTCCAGCGCACGAATCGAGTTCTCGGCAGCGAGTCTTAGCAGTGTGTAATCGGCCTCCCACACAACGCGGCCAGCTCTAGGCTCGGATTCAATGCGAAACGGCTGGGCAATCGGCGGCAAAGGCTCTCCAGCATCCACAGCGGGGGAGGGATTCGCCTTCGTACCTCCGCAGTTGATGTAGCACTCATGAGCTGGGGCCATTCCACGGCAACAATCTATCGGGCTTCCTTCTCGGTGCCGTGCAAGCTCGTACATCAGCGCGATAAGCACATCCGAGCGGCATTCAATGTATCGCTGCGACCGATCTACCACTTTCATCGACTCCAGCAGGTCGCTAACTGGCTTAGTCTCGTTGCCCTCGGCCACTTTGGTTGCAGCTTCAAGGCACTCACAGCGCAGCTGTCCGTACTCTTCCCTACTGTCGCTGATAAGAAAGCCGCATCGCAGTGGAAAATGGCTGGGATGCCCACATGAAGGGCAGGCCACTTTGGTTGCAGGGAGGGAGGCGGGGAATTGCTTTGCGTAGTCAGCGTCCGGCATTCCCAGCGTGTAGGTAGTATTCCGCGTAACGGCCACTCTTGTTTTCAGGTCAAGCGTTTGGAGCCTCGACGTGCGAATCTGCTTGCCATCATCGTGCTTAGGATGGCCGTAGACGATGCCAACCAATACACGGCCTTGAGCTTCGGGAGCGGTGTAGGCATCTCCAGTTCCAATTACAAACCAGTTCTCAAGCCTCGGCATACCGCCCTTCTTGTCGCCAACCTCTATCGCACCTTCTCCTGAGGTTGCACGGATGGGACGTTCCTGAAATCCCCCCTCGTCGCTTGCTCTCGTCGTGGCCTGCGCGGGAATTGCGGGCTTCTGTGCGGCCTCAATTCGTGCGTTGTGAAACTTGGACTCGAAAAAACCAAACTGCTTCTCAAAGCACTTCATACCCGGCTTGGCATCGCATCGCGGGCAAGCTACATCTAATGCAGTCATCAGTTGCGTCCTTTCTCTTGCGCCCTCAGTCCCCACCCGCATGGCGCAAAGTGGCAGGTAAACATGATGTGGGAATTCATTGACTCAAGGCTTGCGGTTGTGTGCCGGCAATAAGGGCATTCGTGTTCACGGAGTCTCATCTCGCCCCTTTCTCTCTGTTGGCCAGCTTCGGTGGAACTGAATTGTTACTCGTATAGCTTGGCACCAGCAGTCTTGAGCAAATATCGGCGTCGTGATTGCCAGCAACAAAACCCCAATAGCGATTGCTTTAGTCATGATGGCTCCGTTGGAGAGGGTTTATCGTCAACAGTTGCACGGTTGGGATATTCGCCGCATAGTCAAAATCAAGTTGCCATATGTCCCCGTTTCCATCCACGCCCAATATATGATCGTGCCAGTACACCAGAGAAACGAACCTGTGAGGGTAGCCCGAATATTCGGTTATGCCCAGCCATTTCCTGATCCATCGCTTCATCTCATCTTCTCCTCTTCCACAGGTGGGGCGGCTCCAAGCCGCGTAAAGCTAACCGTGCCGCTACCTCCACAGTTCGGGCATTGATCCGGCTCTCCATCTGAAAGCCACTGATAACTGCAATCCGCGCAGTAGCAACGATAGTCATAAATCGGTTCGGCCATCCCCTACCCCTCCTTCTCGGCGAGAAGGGCCACGATGGATTCATTCAGTGCGTCGGAATGAGCCGTAAACCCGTCTAGCCTCATCCTCAGTAAGTCCTTGGCCCTCCGCAGCCTCTCCTCGGCGTTGGCGGCGCGTGTTTGCCATTCAAGTGCTGCGGCTGATTCAATCCGCAACATGGCTTGAGTCTCAGCCCGCTCCTCCTCGGCGGCGGAGAGGGCCAATTCTACCGTGAAGGCAAATTTCTTCCAATGAGCCGCCCTGCGCTCCGCTTCAGTTGGCATCACTCACCTCGTACAAATGCTCATCCATCTCTTCACCGCACACGCTGAGGGCAATGTCGGCGGTGGTCTGGAATCCGCAAAGGCATTGCATCCTCCAGCCTTCGCCTAAGTTGTCGTAGAACCAGCCGTCACCGCCGTGCTCTACCTTCGTGGTCGCTTCAGTTGGCATCGATGGACTCCTTTGGTTCAGCGTATGTGCTGGAGTGACAGTTGGCTCCTGCGCAGTTGTAATAGCCGCTAGCGTGCTTCCAGCGCAGCTCCGGCGTAGGTATGTTCGGGAACTCGTCGATAGGATCGCCGCAATTCTTGCAACTCATCGGCTTACTCCCCATCGCGCACCTCTTGGTCGGCGGTAACAGGAGATGCTGCCTTACGGGTTATCTCCTCAGCCAGCTTCATTAGCTTGCGAAAGTCGTAGAGAGCTGTCCACGAATCAGACTCGACAGATTTGGCATCCCATTTAGTGCGCGTCTCATTGACGGTCGCATAGCTTTCGCTATGCGTGTCTGATATCATGTAGTCGTCGCAGTGTCCATAATCCCAGCCGTACCAGTAGAAGCCAGTGGGAAGGTAGGTGCCTGTTCCCTTTGCGGCGTAGGTTAGACCGCCATGCGCATTTATTGGCAGAGCCTCATAGTCGTATCCGGCCAGCGGATGATCCTCCGGTATGCCGACGTAGGCGCACGGGTGGAAAGGCCCGCGCAGAACAATAAAGCGCAGCCCCTCATCGAACTTATCCACGAACTTGTGGCCTACCTTAGCCGCCTTCATTGCCTCGAAATCGCTCATCCTCTCCCTCTCACTCGCCATCCTGGGCCTCCGCTGCTACTTCATGCGCTTGATACTTCCGCTCTCCGCACTGTGGGCAATCCATCACCTCGCGGGCTGGTATCGGGCCAGCCTTTTTCAGATACGCGATGCCAACCTTGCCGCAGTTGGTGCATCGCATGTCCAAGGTCATCGCTTCACTCGTCAAAGGCATCTTCCTAGCCCTCCTTCGTATCAGGGGATGCGGCCCTACCAGTTAGCAGGATCGAGACAATCAGCCTCGCCCCAAGTACATGCCCCACACATTGATCCGTCATAAAATATCGAATCGTCTGCGGCCTTCCTGATTCGCACAACTGGCTTCTGTCCGCAGACTTCACACTTGTCCTTGTAGTTCGGATCGTAGTAAGCCTCTACATCTGGGCCACCATTTTGCGTGATCGTCAAAATTTCTCGCGTCATCCCCGCCACTCCTCCAACTCCTGCTACCAAAACTTCTTTATGAAATGAATCGCGGCCCAGATCAATAATCCAGTTCCACCCAGAGACGCCAATACACACAACGCCCAGAATGCCATCACAACTCCCGCCAACTTTCCTTCTACATCTCGCATCGCTTCCTCCATTCATTCAGTTCATCAACAAGGGCCGCAAGTTTAGCTGGCTCACTCAACGGCGTATCCTGAATCTCATCCGCGATAATCTCTATCGTGTGCCTCACGCAGTAATCGCTAGGACTGCCCTCTGCCCTTGGCTCACCGCATCCAAGCATGTCGCACTCGGCTACCGACTCGACATAAGGCTTCTCTGAGTGGAAGCCGTAGAAGGGATCGTAGTCATTGACATGCGTTCCCGGCGGTAGATTGGTGTCGGCGTAGTTCATGGCTTGTCTCCAGATGAGGCGGCTGGTTGATCGGCATATTCCGTGGGAGATTTCAGGGAGGTATCCATGTCTGAGCGAACGTGTCTAAACCTGACCGCTCCACACTTCAAGCAAATACCTATTTGATAAACAGCCTTCCACATCGCGGGTTCTGTGGTTGCTGAATATGCCGCCCTACTCCAAGATGTCCAATCGTGAATATGCCAAAATCGCTTCATCCCTCATCTCCTGTATCCGCTTCAACCGCCGTTATTGTTGCGCCCTCTGGGATGTTGAAGCCCATACCATTCAACTCATCGCGCGTTGGAACAGGCGCGGCGGCTGAATTTATTACCTCAAATGCGCTGAATGACTCCCCAGCCACATACTCAATCATGCCTTTGGACATCTTGCTCAACAGAATGCGATCCAACACTGTAATTGGCTCTTGCTTCAACTGCTGCACAATGCCCACAAGAACTGCCGCCTCACCGGGGTACAGCGTTGCCGGATCGCTGTCGCCGAGCGCATACAGCACCTGATACGCGCGGTTCCGCAGGCAAAGATCGTCAATCACATCTACTGTCGTCATGCCGCCTCCTTGGGAAACCGCTTGATATATTCCCGAATCTCCGCATCAACTTCCGCAGGCATCTCGCACAGATACGGCTCGGTCAGACGCAGGAGCCGCCGCAGTTCCTGAATCTCCGCACGAGACTGAACTAATCGCGTGTTGGCTTCAATCAATAACAAGTCGCTCATCTCTTCCTCCAATACGGTGCTGCCCAATAAACAAACATCAGGAACAGTGCAAGCAGCGGAACCTCAACAATCCACTTCAATGCGCCAAAAACGGCGGCGAGGTCTGAGGGGGTCATTCGCCGTTCACCTTGCCCCAAATCAACGGAAGCACTCGCGCATCCAACCAATCGCCATACGGGTTTCTTACCCATACGCGAGGGCCGAACTTCTCATTGGCCCATAGCTTGGCCTCTTCGATAGTCTCCTCTTTAGTGTCGCGGCCCCATACGATGAAGGTCTTGCTGCCATAGTCGGCCCAATGCGCCTTCGAGTCCGTATCGAAACCTATGCCATGAACTTTTACTCTGGCAGAATGTCCACCGCGCCCAGTATCAGCCGCTACGACACTGATCCAGACCTTCGCCTCCGGGAACATGGCAGCCATATCGTAGGAATTGAAAATCTTAGCCGCTCGCATTTGATTCTTGGTCGGGAACTTATTTGTCATTCTGATCCCCTCCTGTATCGGCCAGAGCTTCGCGGGCCGCATTGAACATTTCGCCAGTGAGAACCCCCTCGCCTTTCACATGCGAATGGCACGAGTAGATGTCATCCTGGCCCAATCCGCGCATAGTGCGGTAGACATCGTGGAAACTTACGAATGGCTCCAACGCCTTCCTCAACCGCCTGTTCTGCATACAAAGGGTGAGGGCGACTTCGCGTTGCGATCCGCGATCTCCTGAATCATGGCCTCGGTGCCACGGCCCGCCGCAACTGCTGCTTCCAACTGAGCCGTGGTATAAGCAGGAAACTTGCGAGTGCTGATTGCTCCGTCCATATCGCCTCCGTGGTGAATCCTTCCAACAAGAATGACTATAAGGCAATTGAGTTGACGTGTCAATAGGCTTGACAAATATATTTTCAGTGTTTATTCTTCAACAATGACGGCGGCTGAATTTCGCGTTTACATACAACGGCGCTTAGAGGCTGGCGAGTCCTACAAGGCTATTGGGGACGCATTTGGTGTAAGCAAACAGGCGGTACAGCAGTGGATGAGCGGCAAAAACGAACCGAGCAATATGGCTCTGAAAATGGCCGAGACGATCCGCGCCGCGTAAGGCCGCATCTGTTGATTCAAATAGGGTTCCGTCCTCATCCTGTCATCAAAGGGGCATTAACTGACGGAATACAAACCATTTACCCAAAGAAGGCGGCATGATTAGCTGGCAACAATGTGCGATTGTGGAACGACTCAGGGATGAATTTCCGATTGCGGAGGATCAAGCCCAACTCATCTTCCCTCAGCCCGACGGGCCTCCCTTCGTGTTTTTGCGCGAAGGCAACGGAATGTACGGCATTGAACTTGCACATGACGACACCCTTGAGTCGTTGCGCGAAAAGATGCAGGCTGGATTAGAAGAATTGCGCCACAAACTCACTGAAAAGAAAGGATAATATGGCCGCAGTATTTGATCCAGAAACCGTAGAGTGTGAGGCTAGATTCAATGGCCCATTTAGCACCGCAGATTATGCAGTCTTTGTTGTGCGCAAAACTGATTACGACCAGCTCCTAGCTCTGTATTGGGAAGACGAGATCAAGCTCGCTTGTATATTTGGAGAATCCATACCTAAAACATCCGCACCTACTGAAAACAAGGCATGATAAACTTTCTTCGTTATGGGCAGACCTCGACTGATCGCCTCTCCTGATGAAATGCTAGAACGCGGCTACGCTTATTTCGATCAGTGTAAAGCTAACGAATCCCCTATCTTGATAACAGCATTAGCTTTAGCTCTTGGACTCTCAGGCAGAGAAGCTTTCGCAGAATACGGTCGTCGTCCTGAGTTTTCTGACGCCGTAAAAGAGCTGAAATCCGTTTGCGAAAGTTACGCAGAATCACGTATTTACAGCAACAACGCTGCTGGCGCGATCTTTGCGCTCAAGAATTACGGCTGGACAGATCAACTCAATTTGCACCACGGCGGCGAAGTAGCGATCAAGCGCGTGGTGGCCGATCTGTAGTACAATGTATCCATGTTGATATCGCTTCGGATACCTGATGAGTTGCTGGCGAAGATTGATGCTGATGCCAAGGTTCAGCGACGCAGTAGAAACCAGACCATAATTCTGAAGCTGGAGGGTTCAAATGGACACAGCGGAGTTGATGCAAACAAGCAGGGCGGAACGTCTAGCGGAAGCGGGAACGGAGCCGGATTGCCCCTTTTGCCAGAGGCCAAGGGTACTAAGAAGCGACTACATCCGGTGCAATCGGTGCGGGATAAACTGGCTGGCGGAAGAGATGCACCTGCCGGACTACTTGAACCGCGATCCACGGATTGCCCGCACGGAAAGCTCAACGTCGCGTATTGTCGAGCAACCGGAGGAGGTTGCTGATACACTCTCTCAGAGGTGATAGATGCCACTCTTCGGCGCAGCCAATACTCCTTCCGCTCTATCCAGTGGCGATAAGATCGCCGTGCTGAACAATGAGAACCTAGGCAGCGGTGCGCTGACGATGGCTGTCAACCTTCTGGCCCAGCCTTCCCCAGTAGTCCTAGCGATTGTCAACGGATCATCGCAGACTGTTTCTCTGGTCGCCTCTGCTGATAACAAGGCAGACGGATCGACCTACTACCCGGTCACGGACGCTGAGGGAGCCTCCGTCACTGCTGCGACGGATACGGTCATGACGGCTACAGTCTCACCGAGTCTGTTCTATGCAGTCAAAGCAGGCGGTGCGATTACGGCAGGTACGATTTGGCTGGCACGATAGAGAACGTCCGAATCTCTGAGCTAGTCAACCCTACGCCGAAGCAGCGCGAGTGCATTGAGGCAACAGACAAGTTCAGGTTCGTCCTCTATGGCGGGGCTGCTGGTGGTGGAAAGTCTTATCTGCTGCGCTGGTGGTGCCTTAGGCAGTTACTCAAAAGGTTTGCTGAGACTGGCATCAAAGGCCTCACTGTTGGCCTGTTTTCTCTAGATTACCCAACCCTCCAAGATCGGCAGATAAGCAAGATAGAGCGCGAGTTCCCCGATTGGCTAGGGATGACAAAACGCACCGAGAAAGAGGGCCTGTGCTTCTTTGTCAAGGAAGAGTTTGGCGGCGGGAGAATAGCTCTCAGAAACCTACAAGATGCGAATTCATATAAATCGGCTGAATTCTGCGACATTGCAGTAGAAGAGCTGACTGAAAACCTGAGAAACGTCTTTGAGGACTTGGTTCTCTTTAGACTTAGAACGCCTGGTATCGACAGGCCGTGCTTTCTAGGTGCGACGAACCCAACTGGAATAGGTTTGCAGTGGGTCAAGGCAATGTGGATCGACCGCAAGTTTCCTGTTGAACTTCAGCACCTCAAGCACGAGTTCGGATATGTTCCAGCTCTGCTAGGCGACAATCCGTATCTGGGTGAGCAATACAGAGAGTCACTAAAAGGTCTGCCGGAGAAGAAACGCAAGGCTCTATTAGACGGCGATTGGACGATTCCCGAAGGGCAGTATTTCATCAACTTTGAGGAGTCTGAGCGCAAGGTCAAACATGCGGTGATGATGCAGATTATCCAGCCGTGGTGGAGTCACTGGATCGGGCAGGATTGGGGTTATAAGCACGCCTCCCCTGTTTACTGGCACGCTGTAGGGAATGTCTCACCGGAACAGGCTAGGCTTTTAGGCCGTGAATGGACTGAGCCTAGAAAGTGCGTGTTTACTTATAGGGAACATATTGCGACTTTGGCGGATACAGATACGTCAGAGATTGAACTTGGCCAGATTCTTCAGCAAAAAAGCGGGAAAGAGAAGATTGGGACATGGATTCTTTCAAGTGATGCGTTCGGGAAGAAGACCAGCCAGAACACCGCCGCCGAGCTTCTAAGATCAGGCGCACCGAGTTTTCCAGACCCACAACCTGCCAACATGGAACCCGGCTCAAGGGTCGTCGGGTGGCGGTTCGTGTCGAACCTGATTAGCTCAGACACTTGGTTTATCTCGGATATGTGCCCTGAGGCTTTGGCTGCGATTCCTTCACTGGAATACGACTCAGACGAAGGCGGAGAAGACATCCTCAAAACCGATCATCTGTATGATGATTGCGGCGACTGCCTGAGATATGGACTTGTGGACATGCTTGGAATCAAGGGCAAGCCGCTCCCCGTGATGAGAGCGGAAGTAGCTTCGCAGTTCGTGGAAGACGGTGTTATTGTTGACCACACAGAACTTGCAATGGCAATGGCTAAGTTCAATTCCGAGCATAGAAACAGGGGCAGACGGAGGGCGAAATGGTCGGCGCGATAAAGCGATGGATCAAAGATTGGCTGGGAATTGATGAACTACGCGATAGGATCGCCGCTCTTGAATCGGAAAATCTCACCTTGGCCAAGGCGTTACTCACAGACAGGCAAAAGGCAGAGGATCAAGAGGCCCGTATCGCTTTCTGCGAAAATAGTTTGACAGCCAAGGCAACTACGGCGAAGATTGTACCGAAGCCTGCCAATTGGAAGCAGTTCCGTTCTGCGGCAGAGAAAGCGTCCGAACAGGAAAAGGAACCCGCCAATGGATAACATGCCGTCAATGAGCCGTTTGCCCCGCGAACCCAAGTCCATGTCCGGCGACGGCAAAGAGGGTATGAAGACCGAGGAAAAGGTTGGCGACCACATGCACCAAGCGGCAGAGTCGATGCACAAGGCCGAACCGCATAAGAAGCACATGATAGTCTCCCATGACGGGTTTGAGGCTAAGTCTCATTCGGTCGATGAGCAGGGCCAGCACGAAGAGCATGATGGAGAAGACTCTGCGGAGCATGTGAAAAGGTTTATGGGTTCAGATGAGGGCACGGAAGAGCGCGGCGAAGAGCCGGAAGAGAATGATGGAAATCTGTACTAGGAGATCATAATGCCTCGCAATCCGACGTTCTTTGCTGGACAGTATCGCGCCGTTTCCTACGCCTATGGCATCGTGGCCGATGTTCCGGCCCTCGAAGTTGACAACCCATCCGGCTCAACGTCCGGTGGCACTCAGACTTTGACTCTGGCGTTCGGCACTATCACATTGCAGGATGGCACGGTCGTTTCTCCGCTAAACACCAACGCTCCTGTGATCGTGGGGACAGGCTCAAACGCCGATACTGTTACCCCTTCGGCGGTGAGCAACGGCACTCCTCAGGTCTATCAGTCCACCAACTTCACTGCGACAACCTTCTCTCACGCTCACGGTACGGGTGATCGCGTTGCCAGCGGTACTGTAGGGCTTCAGGAAGCACTCAACGCTGCTGCCGCTGCTGGCGGTGGTCTGGTAATCGTAGACGCTGCGTGGTATGCCGCTGGTGGTACTTCCACAATTCTTGCGGCTGCAACCATCCCGGCAAAGGTATCTATCTGGGACAGCAGCACTGGAGCGGGTACGGTTCAGTCTGTAACGGTTCCCCTCACACTGGCGCAGATTCAAAACGCCTTTACCACGGCAGTGCCGATTATCCCCGCTCCGGGTGCTGGCAACCTGATCGACGTGGTAGACGCAACTCTGAACCTGATATTTGGCACCAACGCCTTTACGACCGGCGGTGCGGCGCAGCTCTCCTACGGAACCGGCACTACCTACCCCGCTACGGCTACCATCTCCGCAGCGGTCTACACCGGTCTGGCAGCGAACACGATTGTCAAGGTGGCCGGTGTTGAGGCCGCTTCTACGTCGTCGAACTACCTGAACAAGCCTATCGAGTACACCAATGCGACCGCCGCATTTGCTGCCGGTACGGGATGCTCGGCCAACCTCATCGTCAACTATAAGGTGGTTACTGGCCTGAGCTAATGAAAGTGATCGTCTCGATGAGTATTTCTCGCGTCAATGGAATGCTGACCGAGAACGTCCGCCGCCTTAGCTCGTGTGGGGTCGAAGTCAATCTCGACCCCACTACGGGCCAATCCTTTGGCATCGGAGAAAAACTCAAACACATCCGTCAGTCAGCCGAACGGTTCTCAGAATACGACTGCATCATCCTGAGCGATGGCTGGGACGTGATGTTCTACGGCACCAAGCAGGAACTACTCGACAAGGTTCCTCAAAATAAAGTTCTGTGGGCTGCGGAGAAGAACTGCTGGCCCGACGCCTCTATTGCACACCAAATCCCTTTGCATGGCCCTTGGCGGTTCGTCAATGGCGGACTTCTGGCTGGAACGCCTCAGGCGTTGAGGGAGATGTGCGACCGTATCGAAGCAAACGATTCTTACGGGCCGGATTACGTTGACCAGGGGTTTATGAACTTCCTTCTGGCGACGGGCGAAGAGTTCTTTGAGATCGACTCGGAAACTAACTTGTTTTTCTGTCTGCATCTTGGTTACGATGAACTGCAATTCAAACAAGGTAAACCAGTTAACACACTTTACGGCACTACGCCATTGTTTGTTCATGCCAACGGACATTGGCCTACCGATGAGCTTTTTAGAAAGTACGAGGAGAGTTTAGCGTGAGTAATCCGGGGATTTTGGTAGGAATCGCATCCAGCGGGCGTCCTGTGCATATTGGATGGTCGTTGTCGCTTATCAATCTTGCGTTGAACGCCCCGATGGGATCGTTTGTGACGTGGATCGTCGAGACTGGCCCGGATAGGGCAGGGAATAGGGAAAAGCTGGCTGAGGCCGCGATTCAGGCTGGAGCGAAGTACCTGTTCTACTTGGACGACGACACGATTTGCCCCAACACGACCTTGAAATATCTGGTCTACGAGATCGAGAAAGACCCGGAAATCATGATCTGCGGCGGGATTTACTGCACCAAAGAACTTCCTTCTGTGCCGATTGTCTTCCAAAGATTCGGAGACGGGGCTTTCTGGAACTGGAAGATCGGCGATGTGTTCGACTGCGAAGGTCTCGGGACGGGCTGCATGTTGATTAAGACTGAGGTATTCAAACACCTTAGCAAGCCGTGGTTCTTTGAACCCCACGAGGCTCCGGTTGGGGAATCGACAAAAATTGGTGACAGGGCAGTGCCTATTTTGTTTCGTGGCGGCACGGAGGATTTATACTTCTGCCGTAAAGTCACCGAGGCCGGGTTTAGAATTGTGGCGCACGGAGGAGTAACACCGATTCACGTCGATCAGAATGGAACACCGTTCGGACTGTCACCGGAAAGCTATCCTATGTTGCCAAGAGGCAAATAATGAGCCTAGTAAAGAAGCGATGGATTCAGGGAGCGGTCAAACGCCCCGGCAAGCTCACGGCTGAAGCTAAGGCGTCTGGCCGGTCGAAGCTGCAACAGGCTGAAGTAGATTCTCACTCGTCCGATCCATCGAAACGAGGTCGAGGATTGCTAGGACTAAGATTTATCAAAAAGACCATCTAATGAACGCGGCCGAACTCACTCCCGACGAAAAACTCAAGTTTCTGCATGACCAGATCGTGCAGGTAAAACAAGGGGATTCTTCGTCAATTTTCTGCCCTTACTGCGGGGTGAGAAACCGTCCAAGCGAAGAGTATTTGTGCTGTAAGCTGTTTGCTGAGGCCACAAGTGCTATCTTAGATCGCATGGACAAGACCGATGCGATTGAGTTCATGCAGAAGGCTGCTGACAACGCCACGAGGCGCATCCATTGATAGATGAGAATGATGGCGAACTGGCGGTAGACGAGCATCCTGAAGAACTAGAAGAACAGGACGCGCCACCTACCTATGGGCTAAACAACTGCTATCTGCCTGAGCAGTTGCAAAACGCCCTCCGTATCGCCATTGAAACGCAGGTAGGTGCAAGAGAGCTATACGACCGCCGCCGTCAGGTGATGCGTGTCGCCAGAAACAAGTACTACCGCAGGGGATTTCAGCATATCTACGAGAACCGGCAGACGGGCATGTACGTTGCCGCTGTCGCTGGGGAAGCCGTAGCCGCTGGGAACGGCATGATCGAATGCCCTCAGTATGTGGGCGATTACAACATCGTCCGTCCGACCGAGTTGGTGATTGAGGCGGTTCTTACCCAGAACCCTCCCGGCATTGACTTTCGACCCGACACGCAGTCCACCGAAGACCTTGAGGCCGCGAAGACGGCTGAGGTGTATCGTGAGTTTTTCGACCGCTCGAATGATGTCAAAGGCCTTCAACTCAAGATCGTGCAGCAGTTCTGTGAATCAGGACTGACCATTGTCACCGTTAACACTGAAGCAAATGAGCAGCTTTGGGGTGTAAACGAAGAAGGCCAACCAAAACAAAACGAGACAGCGCGAGTCTGGGGCGCATTAGAGTCGAGAGTCCTTCCTATCACTGCAAACTGTTTGGATGAAGTAGACGCGGTGATTCTCTACGACGACCGCACAGTAAACAGCTTCAAGCAGGAATACCCGCACATCGCCAAGAAAATTAAGCCTATGACTTCAGGGTTGGCGGAAGATGCTTATGCCCGTATTGCACGACTAGGAATTTTGCAGGGAACCCGGCGTTACGCACAGGTTGGTGATGCTTTGACTCACCTTGGAGTCCGGGCGAATGCCTACCTTCGTCCATGCTGTTTTGTGGATGAGAAGTTTGACGACGCCTATCAGCTTCAGGGCAAGACTAATAACTACGATGCTGACAAGCCCGAGGACAACACCAACGAAGACGGCTCTCCGTTCTCGGTAAGAGACAAGCTCAACCAACTTTTCCCGCAAGGCGTCCATGCTGTGTTTATTGGCAAGACCTATGCGGAGGCGTGGGAAGAAAGCGTTGATGACGGAGTTGTAATCGGCTTTCCGTACGAAGGCGATGGCATGGCGCGGGAAGCCATCATGGATGATGCGATTGTCATTCAGGATTTCTTCAACGACATTCTCAATTCGCTTCGTGAGGCACAGGACTACGGCTGGCCTAGAACATTTATCCACGCGGAAGACGCTGAGTTCGATGCGATTCAGGATCAGAAGTCAGAGCCTTATGCGTTTTCGATGAAAAAGGCCCGTAACGGGCAAGCATTGGAAGCGGATTTCTTCCGTGAACCAGACCTGGTACTGCCCGAGTCTTTGTATGAGTTGATGGAGTATCTTGCGGGGCCATTCCTACAGTTTGTTCTCGGCACTCCTCCTGCCTTGTTTGGCGGTCAGATGGCAGACCAAAAGACTGCTTCCGGGTATGCTCAGGCCAAAAATCAAGCAATGGGCGTCAAGGGCATTCCGTGGATGGCCCTGCAAAACGTCATGGCCAGAATGTATCAACTGGCTGCACAGAAGGCGTCCAAGAATCCCGACCACGCAGAGCAGATTCTTGTTCCAGTGAAGGGTCAGACGCAGGTTTTGAAGCTCGAAAGGCTGACCAAAGGAAAGTTTGGGGCGTATCCCGACACCGATTCGAGCTTCCCAGAGACAACTTCTGCCAAGAGGGATTTGCTTCAGGCTCTCATCAACATCGCTACCACCAATCCGACCATCGGGGCGCAGCTTTTGGGTGATACCTACAACTGGGAGATCATCTGCCAGATATTTGGATTCAAGGAACTACAGCTTATGGAGGCTGAGTCTGCAAAGAAGCAGATGCGCGAGATTGAGGAGCTTCTACAAGGCCAACCCTTGCCTCCTACGCCCGATGAAGTAGAGGCGTTTATGCAGCAGCAGGATATGCTATTGCAGCAGCACGCCACGGCTGCGCTTGTAGCCCAGCAGCAGGGCCAACCTGCTCCACCGGCTCCCGAGCCGCTGAAGGTGATCCCCTTTGGCATGAGCGAAGACGGTATGACGCCGATTGAATACCCTGAAGCGTTGCTAAAGCCGTCGATTGATGTAGACGATCTGGACTTCCATCAGTGGGAAGGCCCGGCAGGTCAGGACTGGTTATCAACAGAGGCGGCTTGGCGAGAGATCAATGTCGGACGACCGGGGCCAGACGGTGATCCCGTGCCAAATACTTTGGGAGTTGAGAACGTAAGACTTCATGTAAAACTTCATCTTGAACGCATGGCTGTTATGATGCAGGCACAACAGGCGCAAGCTCCAATGTTGCGTCACGCCCCACCGCCCCAACAGAAGCAACCACCACCGGCCCCAGCAGCGGCACCTACGATGTAAGGAGAAAGTATGGAAGATACGGCAGCAGTTCTCGATGCACCCGAACTGGAAGCGGAAGAGATAGAAAGCGGCGAAGTAGAGTCTCAGGAAACAGGAGATTCGGCTGAGTCACAAACTACCGAACAGCAGACCGAAGAGCAAGACGAGCCTTCCATCATCGAATCGGATGGCAAGCTGAAGCTGTCTGAAAAAGCCCTAGCCACGCTTACGGAACTGAAGGCCAAAGACCCTAAGTTGGCGAAAGAATTTCGCGCGGCCCTTTTTGATTCTGCGTCGTTTCGCAAGCACTTTCCCGAAGGCGCACGGCAGGCCGAACAGCTAACTTCCGAGCTTGAGGAGTACGGCGGGATCGACGGCGTTGGAAGCATGAAGGGCGAGTTGGACGCATGGAAGGGTCTTGACGCTGACTGGACGAACAACAAACCACAGTTCGCAACGGAGATGGCCGAATCCAACCCTTCGGCGTTTGCCTTTCACGCCCCGCATGTCATGGACAAGTTCGCGGAGGTGGCACCGGAGGCGTTTACGCATAAGGTTTCGCAGATATTCGCTGCGGACATGGACGCGAACCGGGTTGAGTTCAACGGCGCGTTGCTGGAAAACCTAATCTTCGACGAATCCGGTAAGGCGCGTCAGGGCATGGAAGCAATCGCTCGGCAATGGAACCCGATTGCTAAATACATCGCCAGAATCGGTCAGTTAGCCAAGACTCCGCCAAAGACCGAGCAGAAAACAGAGACTAAAACTACAAGCGAAGTCGATCAGCGCGAACAGGCTCTAACGGTAAGGGAGTTCAAGACTGAACGTAAATCAGTCAAAAGCGCAATTACCGAGGCTGAGTTCAAGAAAAACGCCGGGACTAGAAAACTTCCCGCAGACAAGGTTTCCACCATTCAGGAGCTTTACGAATCTGCGTTAAATCGCGCAGTTCTAGCTGTTCCGGGGCACAAGGAGAAGGTAGACCGCTATCTGGCGGCGAAAGATCGCACCGGCTATCGGAAGTACATGGACGGCATTATTCGGTCGAAGGCTCCTGCGGCAATGCAGGCGGCTTTCCGCAGGGCTGGAGTAGGTGATAAGCCGGGGCCAAAGAAGGTTGAGACCAGGCCTGTGGCCAAGACTGAAACGACCGCCGTTACTGGTTTCAATCGTGTAGGGACTAATCCCAACTACAACGATGTGGACTGGCAGGCTACGGCACGAATCGCAGGCAAAAAGGGCGGAGATGGTAAGTACATTCTCCGTGACGGATCAAAAGTGTTATTTCAACGGTGAGGATAGGCAATGGAACGGATCGAAGGCACGGTAGCTTGGTTTAAAGATCAGTTTGGTTTCATCCGTAGGGACGACGGAGCAAAAGACGTTTTTGTCCACCATACAGCGATTGACATGGACGGCTACAAGACTCTCAAAGAGGGTCAGCGCGTCTCTTTTGAGGTAGTTCGCGGATCAAAGGGCTTGCAGGCTGAGGAAGTTCGTGTCATTTAAATGGGTTGTCAATGCACTTCTCAATACAGAATCCATTAGCCTGTAGCTTATTGCGCAGCTTAAAGCGAGTTGTTCCTGCCAGTCTAGCCCATCTCGTAATGGGAAGAGTCTCTCCGAACCCGCTAATCATGACCCAGCGGTTATTCTTACGGTTTAGGCTCTGTTCGCTTCTAGTAGCCCATCGGCAATTCTTGGGTTCGTAATCACCATCTGTATCTATTCGATCAATCGAATGGTTTTGTGACGGAGGATACCCCATGTCCTCTATAAACGCCGTCAGGGATTTCTTCCACCTCTCGCACACGTTTATTCCCCGGCCCCCATAGTATGAATAAACTGAATGGCTCGGCTGAGTGCATCGCCCAACCATGCTTACCCATCGCATGTGGATTTTTGTGCCACTTAGACCATGCGTTATTTTACCCATATTTATAAATATAACATTTCACCGATCACATTACAACCAAAGCAGTGATATGGTAAGCGTCATCAGGCATGAGGGAACCCGGCCCCTAAAACGGTTAGCCTGAAGTAAGGTACGAAAACCAGACTGTGTAAAAGCGGCAGCAGCGTCCGGCTGGCCTAAGGGCGAAGGGCACACATAGGCGAAAACTCACACCCCAAAGGTGCCCTATGGCTGCTGGAAATAATGCAAACACTATTGCGTCCCAAAGAGAGTATCTGCGGGATAAATTGGAAGAGACATTCCTGCTCTCTTCGGTTCTCTGGTCGCGTATTCAGGCCCGCACCGACATCAAGCCTGTCTCTTCGCGTCCTTCGCGCATCCCCTTCACTCCGATTCCGACTGCTTCGTTCCGTCAGGTTAATCCTAACGGCGGAGGTCTGGGTGTAGGTGATGCTCCTCAGGAAGTCTACGGACAGCTCTCCTGCGTGTACTTCGCTCAGGGTGGGGCTTACACCGCTCAGTCTGAATATGCGACTGACGGCGACTCCCGTTCGATCAAGGACTACGTTGCCTACACCGAAGAGACGGTCACGAGGACTTTTGCCGGTCTGATGGATGCGGTTCTCTGCACCGGAGACGGCGCAAACACTCTGGACACGGTGGTTTCGGTTGGCACGAACTCCATCGTCGTCAACAACGCCAATTTCTTCTCTTCCGGCCAGCCGATTGACATTTACTCCGCCCTCACTGGGTCTTCTGGGTATGTTGGCACGGTCGTTATCCAGACCGTAGACACGACCAACACAACCTTGTGGCTTACCGGCCCAGTTCCTGCTGGCGTGACGACTGGGTATTTCCTTCTGGTAGCTGGTTCGGCTGGCATCGCTAACTCTGGTTTGTTTGGCCGAAACTACTATCAGGTTGTCGGCAACACCGGTAACTTCATGAACATCCTCCGGTCTTCATACCCTGACCAGTTCTCCGCTCGTGGCATCACCGCGACTGGTGCATTGGTTCCGGCGAATGTCCGGGCGATGCTGGCGCAGATCATCCTGGCCAAGGGTAACGACGCGGCAGACGAGAACGACTTGATCGTTCACACCAACGTAGACGGCGCAGCGGCATGGGAGGACAACGCTCTCCTTGTGCAGCGTATCGACGTGGCCTCCGGCAAGCGTCGGAACTCCAATGACATGCTTGCGGAGAAGACGCCCAGCACAATGGCTGGGTACGAGATGGTAGTCAATCCCAGGGCAATTCCCGGGATCATCGACTTCTTCCCGCTGAAGCAGTGGGGCCGTCTAGAAGCCAAGCCGCTGGACATGTATGAGGTGGACGGGCAGACTACATTCCCGCAGTACGCTTCTGACGGGTCTGTGGCCACCACAAACATGTTCTGGATGATCATGGGTGTTCAGATCGGCTCATGGATGCCGCGCTTAAATGCGGCTTTGACGGGCTGGACTATCCCTCGTGGTTACTTCGGGAAATAACCCTGATGCGCGGCCTCTTCTGGGGGCCGCGTGTTACTCTAAGCCCAAATGATCGCTCAAGTCGGTTCCGACACCGTTACTCACTACCCTTTGCCGATGGCAAAATATGGCACGACGCCTTCAGGTGGAAACCTATGGCGGATTGTCTTTGCTGACAGCGTTAAAAGGCTAATCGGCGGCAAGTGGCCTGACGGGAAGGAAGAATATCGTTCGGTTCGTGCTTACACGGAAACCGGAGTAAAAGGCAAGTGGGTGTTAGAGTCGTGGCAGTCCGCGATGGAACATACCCTTTGCACGCCTGACGAATACGCTGTCAGGTTTCAGCAGAAAGACTGCACGTCTACTATCCAGCACGAGCCTTACCCCTTTGACGGGGTTTATATCACCCGGCACGTCTTTGACGGAGTTCCTGAAGGCGTAGGTGAGTTGATTGCCCGAGCCAACAAAGAGCAGAGACTAGGTTTCCATGAACGCAAGAGAATTCATGAGGAGCGGCTGGATCGAGAGCAGAAAGAACGAACCGAATCTGAACGGTACAGGCTTCGTGATGCTCAACCTGATCCGAATGGGTCTATGATGATCAAGAAGCGCAGGCAAATCAACCTCAACCCCGCACAGGCTTTCAAGCTGCCGGGACAGGGATTTTCGCAGGTAAGGAGCTAGTATGGCAAGGATTACGGCGGCAGAAGCAGAAAAGCGGATGGGCGAGTATTTGAAGAACAAGACTGGCAGGCATCGGTCGATTCCTCCCGTAAATTCGATGATCCAGACCATGATCCGCGAAAACACCGTCCATTGCTTCAATGTCGGGCCGTGGGGAGAGCGGGTCAATATGGGTTCGTTCGGCTACTACTTCATTCCTCCGTGTGAAGTCGGTGCGCCGATGGAGTGGGTCAAGCTGCCTCTGCCGAAAGTCCCTGCCGGTGTCTACGTTCCTGACGTGTGGGAGGAAGGCGAGAAGCGAGTTACCGAACCGCGTAAGGAATATGCAGCCTTCCGCCCGTTGCCGGGGTTGATGCTTGAGCCTATTCCGACCGACATGGATGTTTGTTCATGGAACCAGCAGGACGAAGGACGGTATTTCGCCAATGAAATGCTCGGAGTAGGGATTGGGCACGACACCAATACCTCATGGATTCGCAAGGGCTGTTTCGTCGCCGCTGGTAAGACTCCGACCGAAGCAGAACTGGCCGCCGCTCGTGCTGAACTGATGAAGTTCATGGCAGAGCAGGTTTTGGACGCAGACAGGGCATGGGCTGCTGGTCCTCAGAGGGCAGAGGCTATTATCCGGCCTGAAATTCACCACGTCTGCGCGGAGTGGATGAACCTCAAGGACAGGGCTTGGCTGAGGGGGACTGATCCGCAGGCGCAGGCAGAATGCCCTTCCTGTGGAGAAAACGTCAAGTCCGTAGCGATGACATGCAAGAGCTGCGGATACATTCTGGACAAGAAAAAGTATGAGCAGGCCAAGAAGGATGGTCTTTTCGTCTAAATGCCTCTCCCGCCGACACTGACCGCGCCTTACCCCATCGTAGAAGATGCGATGAATAAGGCGCGTACTCGGCTTAACGACGCGATTCAGCAGTTATCCGGTGACATCCTCAAGGACTCGCAGCCGTTTTCGCAGACGATGGCTAATTCTGCATGGCTGAGGCTTCAGCAGTTCCTCGCCAATTTAGGGTATGCAAGACTGATTGATGAAGTGATCCTTACCGGATTACCGATTTGCAACTCTGCCGACCCCGCAGTGCAGTGCTGGCTGGACTGGACGGGTTTTTACGACGGAACCCAGGTCTGGACGAATTGGGCACTCCCACAAAAGTGCGAATTTCCCCTGAAAGTCTGGGATAGGGTATCTGGTTTTAACTGTGGTTGGGGCTGTCCCTTAGAGAACATCATGGACGGCCTTCCTGCGACGTTCAAGTACCAGAGAAACGGCATTTTTGAATACCGGAACGACAAAATCTACATGCCGGGTACGAATATCCCTGTGGATTTACGCATCAGGTTCGCCCAATTCTTTCCAGCTTTTACCACCCAGGGCGAGACACAGTGGTATCAGCAGCCAATTCCTATTATTGGTGCTACGGACGCCCTTGCTGACTACATCTGCGTGGAAGCCTGCGACGGCAGAGACGACATAGACTCCCAGACGTTCAAATCCAGAGCCGAGGGTGAGGCCAAGCTGATTTTCAACCGCGATGTAAGGCTGAAAAACCGCTCGAATGTCCGCCGCAGACCGAGAAGTGGGCCAAGGAATTATGGTTACGGATACGCAAATTACTGATACAGTTTCTCTGAGGAGACACCATGCTTACCATCACGCCACTCGCTGTTTTGAGCAACCCTGATACGACTGGACGGCAAGTGATCGCAGAGGGAACGATTGCCCTCACCGGAAACTACGGTGGAGCGTCTACGCATGGCGATACCTGCGACCTCACGCAGCTTGGCGATGCCCTCAAGACCTCCCAGCTTCCAACTAAGGTAGAAGTATGGGAAGACCCTGCGGCTGGAACGGCACCAACCGGGTATATTTTCACATTTTGCCCCGGAACCACGCTCAAGAATGGCGTTGTGAACATCAGCAACAACCTGACCGAGTACACGCAGGCTTCGGCTTACTCCGCTGGACTGCTGGCCGCTGCGCTTCGCATCCGGGTCTACGCGCCGCTCTACTAGGAGGTGGCTGAATGCCATTTCCGCCAGTTAAGGATGCCACGGAAGTCACGCTGGAAGTATTTTCTGGCCGCTGTACTGAAATGGAACCGGCCAACGTGCCGGAAGGCGTTTCTCCCGACGAACAAGACAACACTTTTGTTCCCGGCGGAGTATTAACGCGTCCATGTCTTGAAAAGCAGCTTACGAACGCACCTACAAACACTACAGTCACCTATCAAAAGTCATTCGTCTCCGAAACCGGAGCGATTAAGAACCTGTACCTGTTTTCTAACGGACAGTTGATGTGGGAAGACCCTATCAACGCACCGGGGATAGTGAATCTGATCTTTACCGGGCCTTCAGGGTCGTACGCCAAGTCTGCGACGATGTTTGGGCGTGAGTTTATCGGCATCAACGACGCCTCGCATGGGGCCACAGTGCCGTTGCAGTGGGATGGAACTAATCTGGATAGGGTGACGCAGGACGGCCCCGCCGCGCCGCCTACGGTGACTTCCCTAGCCCCTACGCCAGCGCAAATGGTCGCCTCACCGAATACGCTGACCAGAAACGGCAACACAGTCACGGCAAACACCGCGACTCCGGTAAACCCACCTCTTCAGGTGGGCTATCAAGTCCAGATTTCAGATGTTCCCGACTCCAACTCAACAAATGTCAATCAGACGATGAGCGGAAGCCCTGATGTCATAAGCGGAGACTGGCAGTTTGTTGGAACACAGTTCAGAACCCATTTCGAGCCTGTCACTACCGCTTTAGGTGACATGACGGTGGCGAATTTCGGCTTTACGATCCCTTCGGGCGCGACGATTTTAGGCATCACCGTAGGAGCGTCAATCGTCTCTCAGTTTCCTACGTCTTCGACCGTTTCTCAGGTTGCCTTATGGCAGTCTGGGGTTCAATTAGGCACAGCAAAGACTCCCGGCACACCGTTTACGACTTCAGTAAATCCGGTGACTTACGGCAGCGCAGGGGATTCGTGGGGAGCTTCGCTGACTCCTGCAATCGTCAACGATCCTACGTTCGGGTTTTCGATGGCAGTAAACACCGACACCTCAAGAGTATTTATTGGCGAGCCTTTCGTCATCACCGTCTACTACACGCTGTCTGGTTCGGGAACCGTGGCCTTTGTTCAATCCATTGTTATTAACAATGAAACCGCGCCCGGACTGGCTTTAGTCACGACGACTCAGCCTCATGGCTTGGCACCGGAAGAGTACGTTTCCATCGTTGGCGTAGAGCCGGGTTCGGTGGCAAACATCGCCTCCGCCAGATGGTCAGCGGGGGTGACGACTATCACCACCCAGACTAGCCACAAGCTGATTCCCGGCAGTGTCGTTCAGATCTCAGGCGTTTCTACTTCTACCGGAGGGACGACGTTTAATTTTGATGGGACGTTCGTTGTCGCTACCGTTCCTTCTCCCAATCAGATCACTTACGCTCAATCTCCCATCACCGCTACCGACCCTGATGTGATTATTTCCACGTCTGATAGTGGAAGTATTGCGATTTCATGGCCTATTCCCGATAGCCCGACACCGACATACTTTCAGGTGGCGTCCGCTCCTACTCCGACGACGTTCTATGTGCCTATTTCTTACGGTGATGGGACGTGGACAACCGGCACGGTAGGTTTTGCGTGGGAAGGTACTTTCTACGTCACCGCCGTTTTGTCTCCGACGCAGTTTCAGTATCAGCAATACGGCCCCAATGGAGCGACGACCGCGATAGGAACGGTTACGCCTTTCGGTCAGGCCGCGCCGGGATTTCATTTGATGCGGTGTACCTTCCTCACTCGTCAGGGCGCAGTTTTGAAGTCCAGCCCTTATGTGAAGTTCATCGCCAACGGAGGGCAGTATATTCAGGTTGATAACATCCCCATTGGCCCTGAGAATGTGGTTGCAAGAATCATCGAATTCACCGGAGCGGATGGAGCGTACTTCTACTACTTGCCTACGGTTCCGCAGATCAACGGGCAGATCGTCGGAACGTCTACGCAGATCAACGACAACACGACCACCTCAGCCCTTCTGGATTTTTCCGATAATTCCTTGTTTGGCGGGTTGGCGACTTCGATTCCCGGCAATGATCTGAGGGCGCAGATAACCTTAGACGGGGCGTTGGGATTCGGGCAGTACGCCACCAGGCTGATTACTTATGGCCAGAGAAACCGCCTGCAAAATCTTTTGGGACTAGGGTTCGATGGCGGAGTAAATTCACTCAGCCCTACCGTACCTCTAGGCTGGACTGTGGGCGATAGTTTTGGTGCGCTTACTGCTAACCCCTCCCTTCCACCGTCTACGGCTTGGCTTATCACCGCCAACGCAGGTGCAGGGCAAAGCGGCAAGCTGTCTCAAAGTGCCTATCAGGACGCCTACGGCAACCCCATTCTTACCGGGAACACGCGCTATAAGTACAGGGTTTGGCTTCAGCCTAGCGCGATAGACGCAGACCTGAACTTCTATGCTGTGATTTCGAGTGTTTCAACCAGCTTCACTTCGACCGCAACCATCAACGGCGCGGCCATGAATACTGGTTTTCTTGAAGCGGATTTCGATACGGTCACGCCTGAATCTATCCCATCGGACATGCTGCTGACCATCTACGCGGTTTCCACGACCAATAATCAAACCCTGCTAGTCGATGAGCAGAGCATCATCTACTCCGAGACGCCCTATCTGGATGGCAAACTCTTCGCTTCCTATGGAAATAATGAAGAGGGTATCGACGGAGTAACGGGTAAGTTTGGGCCTGTGACGGATACGCGAAAAGTCATGGATTTCTCGGTCATGCGCGAGACGTTCTACATGCTGACTCAAGAGCCTTCAGGAAGACTCCACGAGACGACCGACAACGGCACTACCGAGCCTTCGGGGTGGGAAGTCAACGAAGTCGGGGCAAACTGCGGGGCGTTATCAGCCTTTTCCATGACGAAATCGCAGGCAGATGATACGGCGGCCTCTGGTGGTGAAGAATGGATGGCTTGGGCATCTCTTTCGGGAGCGAGAATCTTTGGAGGTTCATACCCAGACAAGATTTCTCAGGAGATTCAGCCAGATTGGGAGCAGATCAACCTAGCGGCGGCGAAAACGGTGTGGTGCGTCAACGATCCCGTTGCGAGGCAGATTTACTTCGGTGTTCCGCTTGGTTCGGCCACCGCTCCATCGAACATCCTGTTTATGTCCTACCGGGAACTGGACTCGGCACAGTCGATTGCTTCTTCACCGCCGTTCCGGGTAGGCTTCAGCGGGAAATTGATTGCTACGGACAATAGCCGCAAGTGGTCTTTGTGGAACGTACAAGCTAACTGCGGGGCGTTGATGTACCGCTCTGCTGGCGATTTGTCGATGGTTCTGGGTGCAGGAAACTCGGCTACTCCCGGTACGGGAGGGTTTGGCAACGTCTACACCCTGAATCCGAATAAGTACACCGATGACGACTATGGGCAGGTGTCGAGCTACTACTTTACCTATGCTTTTGTGAATCGCGGCGCAGAACAGGCTCTACAGATTGGAAGTCACCAGAAGGGTTTTATCGGCCTTCTGTCTACGGTGACATGGCCTGCGGGAACGATGCTGATACAGGTGGCACCGAACAATATAGCTAATATCTGGCCGCTTTCCTGCGAAAGAACTGTCAGCCAGCCAAACTTTGACCTTCAGTGGGGTTATGGAAACCAGATCATCGCACGGGGTAGCAGGTTCTTCTTCAAGTTCTCCTCTGTTCCGCTAGAGGGCCAGACTGATAATGCCTACAGTCTTTCGACTGTGACAGTGGCGTTCGCCCCGACAAGGCTCCGAACCCGTGGCGCGGCTACCTAATATGCGACCATCGTTTTCCATCCAAGATTCGCTGCACCTGTTGGCGCGATATGCCAAATTGCCGAGCAATGTCTTTTGCCGAACCCGGAGCGATACTTCCAACAGCGCAACGGCCCAGAGAGTTACCGCATGGCTTGAGTTTTGGATATCTGCGGATAGAACGAACCATATCCTCTGTTATTTTCGCTTGCCCATTGCGTTCTCCCAGTGCCGAGCGTTTTTTAGTGGCGCAATCCCGCATATTATCAGTCTGTGTTCCAAGAAAAAGATGATCTGGCCTAACGCATCCCGGATTGTCGCACCTATGGCACACGTAAAGCCCGTCTGGAATAGGGCCAAAAGTAATCTCCCATTGAAATCGGGTGGCTATGTAATTTCTCTTTTTTGGAATCCTGACGGCCACAATACCGTATCCCTTCTTAGACTTACAGGCATTCCACTCCCAACAGCCATCACCCTTGGCGTATTTGGTATGAAACAGCGCGATGCTTCTTTCGGTAATCATTTAGACAAGTCTATCATGGCTAGCGGGGCGGCCCAATGATCAAGGTAAGAAATTTGCCGGAAATCCGCGCCGCTAAGGAGTGGACACCTGAGCTTGCCGGGAAGATGTACGAAACCATCCAAGACTTGCGTCTTGCGTTGTCAAATCACGCTCAGCAGACTAACGGAAACCCTGTTGGTGAGCCTGAACCTCCGCCTGCGGCTATGGGAATACAGGTCACGGCTAGAGAGGGATGGATGCACGTCGCCCTGAACGACCAAGGGCCGCTTTATAGAGGTGTCAGGTATTGGGTCGAACACGCTGATAACCCGCAAATGACCAACGCGGTTCATACGCAGGCATCAGGAACGGAGCTTAGAAACCACACCGAATTTATCGGCAATCAGACACGATACGTTCAGGCGTATAAATCTTACCCTTGGTCAGGCCCAACATCTCCGGTAGTTCATGGTGGAGTGACGCCAATCGCAGTTCAGGGAGGTGGCAGTAGCGCAGGGCCGCTCTATTTGCCTTCACAGGGAACAGGAACCTCTACGGCTGGAGAAATCACTGCGGGGCCGGGAAAAGTAGCCTTTAGAAGCTCTACTGGTGTCCCACCAGTCCGATGATACGAGAACGACAAGATTCTGATGACGCGGTACTGAGAAAGTTATACGATGGCCCTGTACCCAAGTTGCTCTATGAGCGTGTTTTGGTTGAGGATGGCAGGATTGTAGGCCATGCAGGGGTAAGGATGGTTCCTGAGGCTGTACTGGTTCTAGCCAAAGGGCATCCGGCTTCTAGGCTGCACTGGTTGAAGGTCTTGCAGCAGCAGTTGTTGATTTGGATGCACGAAACGAAGCATACCAGGGTAATTTCCCTTGTCGCTCCGAAGATCGAGAGGTCTTTCCTGAGAAGGTTGGAATCTCTCGGATGGCATGAGGGTTGCCAGACGGCGATCCTTCTTTCGGAGAAGGATGATGAGGGTACACACTAGAACGGTCTGGGACATCGATAGCGGCCAGATTCTCGAAGATGAATCATACGAATACTCAGGCCCAATCGAATCGTGCGATCCAAGCAGCGGAATCCGGCGACAAGACACTGCTAACGCTGCCACAGGTCAGAACCTCTCTAAAACCAGCGCAAATAACGCCTCTGCCCTTTATGGGACGCTCTCACCTGAATTAAGCACAATGGCCACCGCCCCACAGGGCATCAATCCTGCGGACATGGCCAAAATCCAGACTTCCAACATGCAGACAGCAGGCGGTGCAAACGCTGGAGCTGTTGGTCAGGGTTCTTTGCTTGCCGCTAGAACGAAAAACGCAGGTACAGCAGACGCAGCGATTGCAAAGAGCGGTGAGGCTGCTAGCCAGAATCTTTCTAAGGCCAACCTCGATACCCAACTGGAAGATCAGCACCTTAAGCAGCAGCAGCAGGAAGAGGGATTGAAGGGTCTGGGTAGTCTCTACGGAACGAACGAAGGCGAAGCTGTAGCAGGGTTGAATTCATCGAACACCGCACTTAAGAATGCTGGTGAGCTTGATCCGTTCTGGCAGAAATTACTCATGCAGGGAATGAAGAGTGGTGGAGACGCGGCCTCTGCTTATCTGGGGGCCGGATGAACATAAACCCCGTTCTTAGCGAAATCCAAGGCCTCTCTCCCGCCGCGCAATCGGCTTTAGGGATGGCTGGGCATAAATTACCGATTGATCCGGGTTCGACGGCTACACCTTTAATCACGCCTCAAATGAAGGCAGACGCTGCGCCGTTGAACGATCCTGCACCTGTGTTGTCTTCGGCGCACATGGAATCTCCTATGCCGGTTTTGAATCAGCAGACCAATGTAAGCCCGATGATTCGCGGCACTACGCAGGGCGATCAGTTAGAGAGAAAAAGACTTCTCGATACAGGATCGGGCGAGAGCCAGATTTCGCACCGGATTCAAAGTGTGATGCCGAACCATCCTGTTCTGGGCAAGATTCTGGGCGGAGCCTTGCAGGGTGCAGCGACGTTGGGTGACGTTGGTTTGTCCGCCGTAGCGCCTGAACTCTCTACCAACCTACCCGGAACGGAGTATCACCACAGAGCATTGCTGAACGAGGCTAATAGGGAAGTCGGTCTGGACGAATCGAACGCGCAGAAAGAGGCGCAGGCAGCAAATGAAACGGCGGAGGCTGGAGAGCATACCGAGGCTACCAATGAAATGCCCGGCAAAGATGCCGATACCCATGCTTTAGCGCAGTCTGAGGTTACGGAGCATAATGCGCAAGCCGCAGCACTACTACATCCACAGGCAAAGAACGATTTTGAGGCATGGCAACAACAGAACCCCGGCAAGCCTATCGAGGAATGGCTAAAACTTCAGGCGTCAAATAAGAACGTGCGCCCCGACACTCCTGAGCAGCAGTATTTGGACGAATACGCCAAGAATAATCCCGGCTCTACCGTGGCTGAGGCTGAACGGCATTACATGCTCGACACTCAGAGACCCCCACAGGTCACTCCAATCATGATGATGGTTCCCAATTCGCAAGGCGGAGAGACAGCTACGGTTGTTAGACCGGGAAGCCAGGTTGCGCCGGGGGCACAGACGGCGGCTGGATTAAATGCGACAAACACTCCGACAACTCAGCAGCGCACAGCAGCAGGACGGGCCGAAACAGTCGTAGCAATGGCACCTGAAGTCATTTCTCGAATCGACTCCCTCGCTCCCAAGCTCGGCCCGGTTGAGGGTAGGTGGAACGAGTTTATGCAGGGCAAGATTGGGTCAGATGATCCCGATTTCGCTGCGTTACGTTCCGATCTTTTGATGATGTCTTCTGCGGTGGCTTTGGCCCACGCGCAGGGAAGACTGCCCGAAAACCTGCGGCTTGAATTCGACCATGCAATTAACTCGCCCAAGCAGACGCCAGAGAACCTGAAGGCCACGATCAATACCATGCTGCCTTGGTTGCAGCAGATGCAAAAACAGGGTCAGCCGAATACTCAGCACGCAAATTCACCCGCAAGACCGGCTGGTGTACCTGAAGACTATGTGTGGAATCCACAAGGGAATGGGGGCAAGGGATCATGGCGCAAGCCGTAGAATACGACGCTCAGGGCAAGCCGATTCCATCCTCTGCTTCTGTTGAGTACGACGCAACGGGAAAGCCAATTACCGCCGCGCCTGTTGCTCAGATGAGAGCGCAGCAGCCTTCTCAGCATCCCGTACAAGATTGGCTGCGCGATCTAAACACAGACATGACAGAAGGCGGGGATAGGACGCTTCCAGGGCGCATTCTTGGTCATATGCAGGCACGCGGCAATAGGGGATATACCGGCCTGAATTCTGGAATTGGCCCCGAAGCCGCTCAGTTTGCAGGCAGTCCGGTTCTCGGCCCGATTCATGCCGCACAGGGGGTTGCCGAAACTCCACAGCATCCTGTGCTGGGGCCGATCCACGCCGCTGAAGGGGTAGCTCAAACGCTCACGATTCCTTCTATGTTTATGGGTGGAGAAGGTGCAGAGGCTGGATTGGCAGCCATTCCTAGCCGCGCTAGAGCAGCGGCGAAATTAACTGATATTGAAAATGCTGCGAAAGAGATTCCCGTGGCTATGCAGAAGACCCAGCCTGCATTATCCGAGTTTTCGCAGTCTGTAAGGACTGGAGGACGCAACGCTTCTGTAATGACCAAGCTGGCAAAGCGATTGGATTCTGGACTACCTGAAGCTGCAATAGGGCCGCAGTCCGTGAAGTTTCCTGAAGCGAGGGACTTTTATACCAATATCAGTCGAGCTACAGCAAAGCCGGGTCTATTACGACGTGCGATTGAATCTCCCAATATGCCGTCTTTTCGATATAACGCTGGCGGCGTACGAGATGCCTTGAATTCCGACCTTACATCGGCGGCAGACACGATTGGCAGAGGAAAAGACTACACGGCAGCCATGAATGAATACCGCCGTGCAGCACAGCTCAACAAGGCTGCAAAGATTGGCGGTGGTATTGCGGCAGCAGAGGCGGCAAGGAGAACAGGTTTGCCCGGAAAGATCGCTGGAGGAATAGCAAATGCGGCTCAGTAAATTCGTCTGGATTTTTGCGCTATTTCCCGCGCTCGTCTTTGGCCAGAATGTGCGTTGGGATTTACCGGTCACTACAACGCAGGCGCAGGGTGGAAATCTCTTACCGGTCTATGCTGTTCCCGGTGCGAGGGTATCGTTCTACAACGAACCCGGAGGTACTTTAGCCAGCACTTACAACTCAGCAACTTCGGTCAGCCCATGCCCCTCTAACGCTCAAGTTGTCTTGAATGGTTCTGCGGTCTGCGTTTCATCTGCTGATCCGTTCGGAAACATGGGAGCGTGGTTTCAGCCGGGGCAGTACATGGCCAGAATCACGGCTTTGGGAAGTTCATATAACTACTACTTCACTATCGCCAGCGGCGGCGGCGGGAGTGGAACTGTAACAAGCGTTTCCGGCGTCACGGCTAATGGATTTGCTCCTACGGTATCCAATCCGACGACAACACCAGCGATCACGGTCAATGTAGACGGAACACATGTTTTGCCCGTGAATACAGGAAGTTCGGCCAACTGCCTCACGCAGGCTGGAACCTATGCGCCTTGTGGCTCGAACCCTTTGACAACTAAAGGCGATGTATTCGGGTTCTCTACCGTTCCGGCGCGGATTCCAGTAGGAACGGACGGCTATTGCTTTGTGGCTGATTCGACGCAGACTCTAGGGGTGAAGTGGGGAGTTTGCCCTAACTTCGCGGTGTCTGGTCAGGCCGCAGGTACTGTACCACTTGCTACAGGAGCCAACACGATTGGGGCACAATCTCATATCACAGATAATGGAACCGCTGTTACTGTTTCAGAACCAACCACTTTCTCAGGCAGCGGCCCTCCTATCTCCATCCCTGCGAATAAAGCTACTTCGCCATTAACAGGAACGGCGCAATTAGGGACAGATTCAAGCGGCAATCTAGTGCTGTCTGAGAACAATGGCGCACAGGGCCGCATTCGCTGCACCGCGACCGCTCACGCCTTCCAATACAATAACGGCGGCAACATCGACTGCGCGGCTCCGTTTACCTATGATCCCGGCACTGGCCTAAATTCCTTCTCGCCAGCGAATATCAATTGGTCTACGACTACCGGAACGAACTCACTACTGACCATCGGGCCCCCGG
>Ga0105240_10001127_pt1 | contig 46930 bp, 39 predicted proteins | sample KBSC54metaG_FD_80426 | JGI IMG/M metagenome (GOLD analysis project Ga0105240, IMG submission 80426) | Corn rhizosphere microbial communities from Kellogg Biological Station, Michigan, USA - KBS C5-4 metaG | ecosystem: Host-associated > Plants > Roots > Rhizosphere > Soil | place: Michigan, USA... | reverse complement strand
GCGTACGCGGAGCTCGTCCCCCCCACCCCCAATGGGGCTGATCGTCACGGCGAACGCGGCCGAGTGCTCAGCCAGCTCGGCGTGTGGCCTTGACAATCGCTCTCATAGAACCCCTTTGATCCCTCGCGTCAGCAGCCCGGCGCCCTCATGCGCGATGGTGCGGGCAGAGCCGAGAGCCCGTTCTTCGTGAGGATGGCATTGAACGCCGGGAGATCGCTCGTGCTGATACGCGTCCAGGTCGCCTGAGCAGCGTCCAGATCCTTGCATGCACTCGCCTCGGCTGCGAGCATGGACCCGGTTGGCGCCATGTCGGCGTTGTCCTGCGCCTCGAGCTGCTGCACAAATTCGTCGTTCATGCGCGTGAAGGTGGGCGGTGGCGTGGGGCCGCCGCGCCGCCGGAAGCTGCGGGAGTTCTCGGTATCACCGGCCACGCTGTCCAGTTTCGCGACGAACGCGTCAGCGGCAGCAGTAACCGTGCTTCCCTTGCTCGCCGCCTGCTTCGCTGCCGTGCGCAACGCGGCCACCTGCTGGAAATCGTCCCATGCCGACCGCACGCCTGCATCGAGCTTCATGAGCAGGAGGTGCTGCGCGGCCAGGGCCGAGGCGGTGGCCGGCGAGCGGGGGTCGTTGCGCACCGTCACCGTCTGTCTGTAGTGCACGCCGTTCACCGTGAGCACGAGCGTATACACGCCGGGGGACGCCATCGGGCCCTCGGGTGAGGGCGGCGTCTGGTCCGGATTGGCGTTGATTTCAAAGGTGTGGCGGAATGCGGGCGGCGCATCGTAGCGCAAATCCCAGATCGCGCGGTTGGTGCCGATGCTTGTAGGGAGCGGCTCGGGCCTGGCCAGCCAGAAGTCCGGCTCAGGAGGATGCTCGGCATCCGGCACGGGCTTCACGGGCGCGCTCGACAGGTGACGCACGACGTGGCCGGCCGCGTCGAGCACCTCCACCGTGACATCGCTCGTTGGCTTCGACGACAACGAGTAGTAGAACACGACGCCGTCGGGTGGATTGAGCGCGTGCGGCACTTCGGGCGGGAAGGGTGTATCCGAGTTCACGTTGCGGCGTACGCGAATCGCATCGTCCGGCTTGAAAAGGTGCGCCGATTCGCTGCTCAGCGCCGGCGTGAGCTGGCGCAGCACCGGATAGTCATCGAGCACCCAGATGCCGCGCCCATAGGTGCCGGCAATGAGGTCGTTACCGTGAATCGTGAGGTCGCGATACGAGGTCACGGGCAGGTTGAGCATGAGCGACTGCCAGTGGTCGCCGTCATCGAACGAGACATACATGCCGCTCTCGGTGCCGGCAAAGAGCAGTCCCGCCTTTTTCGTGTCCGCGCGAATGACGCGCGCAAAGCTGCCGCTCGCCTGATGTTCGGGAAGACCGGTGACGATTTTCGTCCACGTCTTGCCATAGTCGTGTGTGCGATAGAAGTAGGGCCGATAGTCGCCGGAGGTGTGATAGTCGATCGCCACGTAGGCCGCGGCCGGGTCGGTATGCGATGCATCGATGGTCGAGATGTCGGCGCGCGCAGGATTGGGCAGCCCGGCAATGGAGACGTCGTCCCACGTCTTGCCGTTGTCGCGCGTGACCTGAATGAGACCATTGCTGGTGCCCACCCAGATCGTGCCCGTCGCCACGGTAGAGGGTGAAATGGACTCGATCGCTCCGCCGGGCGGCGCGGGCCGCTCGTCGGAGCCTGCGCTTCCCGCCGTCCGACCCGCAAGCGATGGTGCCTGGCTCTTCGGCACGCCGAGGTCGGGGCTCAGCTTGTTCCAGTGCACGCCGCCATCGGTCGTCGCCATGAGATACTGGAAGCCGGCGAGAAGCTCGTGCGAATTCCATGGCGCCCACACCAGCGGACCATTGAACGCGCTGCGCAGTTTGAGCTGCGGGTTCAGCGCCGGGCTCACGTTGATCCACTGTTCGCTCGGATACATGATCTTCACGACGCCGGAGCCGGTGGCGTAGACCGCGTCCGGCGTCGTGGGATCAGGAACGACGGTGCCCCACTCCCATCCGGGGACCGGGCTCCAGTCGAGTGGCGTGATCTCGCCCAGGTCGCCGCGCGATCGCGTGCGGATGGCGCCGGCGTCCTGCTGCGTGGCGTAGATCCAGTAGGGATACGAATTGTCGGTGGCGATGTGATACACCTGCTCCATGGGCTGGTTGTACCACTCGCTCCAGGTCACGCCGCCGTCGAGCGAGATCGTCGCACCCTGGTCCATGCCGAGAAAGATGCGCTTGCCGTTGGTGGGATCGATCCACATCTGCTGCGGATCATCGCCGCCGGGCGCACCCTTGAATCCGGTGAAGGTGTTGCCGCCGTCGGTGGACTCGTAGCTCGACGTGTTGATGGTGTAGACGATGTCGGGATTTTTCGGATCGACGTACACACCGCAGTTGTAGCCGCCCTGTCCATTTCGGATGCGCGTATCGGTGGAGTCCATTTGGCGCCAGGTCGTGCCGCCATCATCCGAACGATAGAGACCCGAGTTCTCGATGAGAAAGACGCGCTGCGCGTTCGTGTGCATGGCGACGGCGACCGACGTGCGTCCGGAGAGGCGCGGCAACCCGCCGCCGGTGACTTCGTGCCAGGTGAGTCCTTCGTCAGTCGACTTGTAGAGTGCGGTGCCGGTGGGGCCGTTGCGCGGCGTCTGCTGGCGGTAGAACGGCGTGCCGGTCGTATCGGGCGCGCTATAGTGCCGCATCGTGGTCGCAAAGATCACGCTCGGTTCGTCGAACGCGCGGGCGAGTTTCTCGACTCCTTCGCTATCGCCCACGGCGAGGGTCCGCGTCCACGACGTGCCGCCGTCCGTGCTGCGATAGACGCCGCGCGTGCCGCCCATGACGTGCACGTTTCCCATGGCGGCCGCCATGACGAGATTCGGGTCCCGGGGGTCGACGAGCAGGGAGGGAATCTGCCGGGTGGAATCGAGCCCGATGTGCCTCCACGATGCGCCGCCGTCGAGCGATTTGTACATGCCGTCGCCCTCGTTCACCGCGCCGCCCGTGGCCATGTCGCCGGTGCCGGCGTAAATGACGTCGGGATTCGATGGCGCCACTTCAATGGAACCCACTGACGACACCGTCGTGACGGAATCGAAGATCGGGAACCAGGTGACACCGGCGCTCGTGGTTTTCCAGATGCCGCCTCCGGGGAGACCGGCGTAGAAGACACCCGGCTCTCCGACGGCGCCCGTGACCGCGGCGATGCGGCCGCCGCGAAAGGGCCCGATGCTGCGCCACAGGAGACCGCTGTAGAGACTGGGCGCGATCGGTGGAGGCGAAACGGTGGGATGAGACGAGGGGAGAATCTGGGAGAGGCCGGCGAGCGCCAGGTAGCCGGCGGTAAGCCAGCGCAGTGAAAGCATGCGGATCATGGACTGCGGTCCTCGAAGCAAGGAATGGGTAGCTGCGAGTATGTGCACCGGCACCCACCTGAGGCAAGCAACGGCCTCAGCGCTCGCGCCAGGCGCGAATGGCTCGCGCGTGAATGGGATAGTGGCCGTACGTGTCGGCGCGCAGACGGTGGCGGAAGGGACCCTCCCGGGCAAACAGTTCGTTCGGGGAGCGTCGCACGCAGCGGACCAGCTTCGCGTGCACCTCGTCGTGCTGGCGGCGCACCTCCGCGAGCGAGAGGCCACGGCGCTGCTCGGTCATCATCGCGTTGAACGCATCGATGCCGCCGTACAATACCGAATAGCGCGGCGTGCGTTCGCCCCTGCGAATGCGCGGCAGGTGCTTCAGCGCTTCCTCCTCCCACCAGGTGACGTGCGCGATGATATCGCGCACGGACCATTGTCCGGTGACGCCGGGCCTACGGAGCTGCGCCGGCGTGAGGCCGGCGTAGGACGCCTCGAAGTCCTGCCATGCCGCCGCGAGACGTTGCAGCACCTGATCTCTCGTCATTGGAACTCCCTGTCCGAAAATGGCTGGAATCCACCTGGTATTCTGCCTAGACTGTCAGGCATGACACCTGACAATATCGCGCGGTACAGCGCCTTTGCCTCGCGCGATCCGCGTTTCGACGGGGTCTTCTTCGTCGGCGTGACATCTACGGGCATCTATTGCCGGCCGGTGTGCACGGCGCGGACGCCGAAGGCCGCGAACTGCCGCTTCTTCGACAGCGCCGAAGCGGCGGAGCGTGCGTCATTCCGACCCTGCCTGCGCTGCCGGCCGGAGCTTGCACCCGGGAACGCGCCCGTAGACGATGCGCATCGCATCGCGCATGTGGTCGCGCAGCGCATCGACGAGGGGATGCTCGATGATGGGGCGGGACTCGAGCGGATCGCCGCACGCTTCGGATGGAGCTCGCGCCAGATCCGCCGCCTCGTGCACCACGAGCTCGGCGTCTCTCCGATGGAGCTCGTGCTCACGCGGCGCCTGCTGCTGGCCAAGCAGTTGCTCACGGACACGACGCTGTCGGTCACGGACGTCGCGTTCGCGAGTGGATTTTCCAGCGTGCGGCGGTTCAACGATGCGTTCGTCCGCCGCTACGCCATGCCGCCGAGCCGGCTGCGACACGCCGCAAGCGGCACGACGCGCGGTGTCGCGACCCGCGTGGCGCACGATTCCGTCATGCTGCGACTGACGTATCGAGCTCCCTTCGACTGGGAAGAGCTGCTCGGTTTTCTGCGCCCCCGTGCACTTCGGGGTGTCGAATGGATCGACGAGACGGCATATCACCGAGCGGTGCAGCTCGGAGCACACAGTGGTTGGGTGTGTGTCACACATGCTCCGGAGAAGCGCGCGCTCGTGGTGGAGTTTGCGCGTGCGCTCACCCCGGCGCTCCCCCCGCTCCTGGGCCGGCTGCGTCATCTGTTCGATCTCGACGCGCGGCCCGATGTGATCGCGGGACAGCTCGGAGAGGACGCCGTGCTGGCCGGTGCGGTCGCGCGACATCCGGGACTGCGCATTCCCGGCGCCTTCGATGGCTTCGACATGGCGGTGCGCGCGATCGTCGGTCAGCAGATCACGGTCAGGGCGGCGACGACGATCGCGGGGCGCCTGGCCCACGCGTTCGGTGAGGCGATCACGACGCCCTTCGCGGCGCTCACGCATCGCTCGCCCGGCGCGGAGCGCCTCGCGCGCGCGAGCGTCGACGAGATCGCACGGCTTGGCGTCATCCAGACCCGCGCGCGGAGCATCATCGCGCTGGCCAGGGCGGTAGCCGAGGGACGCCTCAGCCTCGAGCCGGGGGCTGATGCGGAGACGACGATCCGGCAGCTCGTCGACCTGCCCGGTATCGGGGCGTGGACGGCGCACTATGTGGCCATGCGGGCTCTCTGCTGGCCCGACGCGTTCCCCAAGGAGGACGTCGTGCTGCGGAAGCGGCTGGGCGGCGTGAGCGCCGCGCGCGCGGAGAAGTTGTCGCAGCGGTGGCGGCCGTGGCGGAGCTACGCGGCGCTGCATCTGTGGAATTCCCCGGCCCGCGCCGATGTATCTTGAATGGCACACGCGCAGGCGTGACGTGCGCATGGCAGCCAGCAGTGAACGCGATCGTGAGGGGTGGCATGGAACGGCGCAGGATCGGATCGCTCGGCGTATCGGTGGTCGGGCTGGGATGCAACAACTTCGGGATGCGGTTGGATGCCAAGAATTCGGCGCGTGTCGTGCACGCCGCGCTCGACGCGGGAATCAACTTCTTCGACACGGCGGACATTTACGGCGCGGGCCGGAGCGAGGAGTTTCTCGGGGACGCGCTCGGGGTCCGGCGCGCCGACGTGCTGATTGCCACCAAGTTCGGCAAGCCCATGGACGAACAGCGGCGCGGTGCGCGACCGGAATACATCCACCGTGCGCTCGAGGAGAGCCTGCGCCGATTGGGGACGGACTACATCGATCTCTACCAACTCCACGATCCGGACCCCGCGGTGCCCATTGCCGATACGCTCGGCGCGCTCGACGAGATGGTGCGCGCCGGGAAAGTGCGCGAGATCGGCTGCTCGAACTTCACGGCGGCGCAGATCGGCGAGGCCGCCCGCGCCGCGACGAATGCCCACACCGCGCACTTCGCCAGCGTGCAGAATCAGTACAGCCTGCTGCACCGTGAACCCGAAACGCTCGTCCTGGCCGAGTGCGAACGCGTCGGCGCGGCGTTCATTCCGTACTTTCCGCTCGCCAGCGGGCTGTTGACGGGCAAGTATCATCGCGGGGAGCCCGCGCCACAGGGCAGCCGGCTTGCGGCAGGCGGACGGACGTGGCAGCTGGACGACGCGCATCTCGAGCGCGTGGAGCGGCTGCGCGCCTTCGCGATCGGCCGGGGCCATACCCTGCTGGAGCTGGCCATCTCGTGGCTGCTCGTGCGGCCCGTCGTGGCATCGGTCATTGCGGGGGCGACGAGGCCGGAACAGGTCCGCGCGAACGTCGCGGCAGCGGGATGGCAACTCTCGACCGCTGATCTCACGGCCCTCGACGCTATCGTTCCGCCAGTATGATCCGCATGGGAGGCCCATTCGCATGGGCCAGGGCATTCACCGGATTCTATCCGGCCCACGCCGCGGAGTTTTCCGCCCTGGATCCGGTCACACGGTTCCTCTACGCGTCGCGTAGCGTGATCCTCGTGATCTCGGCGCAGGCCGCCGTGATCGCGGGGCTGCTCGCCGCCGCGGATCGGCGCTTCGCATGGGTGCCGTTCGTGCTGGTGTTCGTGGGATATGTGGTACTCCACGCGATCAGCAATCTGTCAAACGACTACTTCGGTTACCGTCGAGGTCACGACACCGCGGATTCACCACGGCGCCGGTACACGCTGCACCCGATTGCCAGCGGAGCGGTCACGCCGCGGCTGCTGGCTGGCGGCGTGCTGCTGCTGCTGGTGATCGCCGTGTCCATCGGGGCGTATTTCATCACGTTGCGTGGCTGGCGCGCGCTGGCGCTGGCCGTGGCGGGTGCCAGCGTACTCTATGCCTACGACGCCGCGCCTCGCGCGCTCAAGGAGCTGGGACTTGGCGAGATGGCGGCGTTCATCGTGTGGGGACCTCTGATGATCGGCGGTGGGTACTACGTCATTACGGGACAGTGGTCCGGCGCCGCGTTCCTGGCGTCCGTGCCGTACGGGTTGGGCGTGGCGTCGATCCTCATCGGGAAGCACATTGACCAGCGGTTGTTCGACGCGTCGCAGGCGCAGCGTACGCTGCCGGTGGTGCTCGGGGAGCGAAAGGCGCGGCTGCTCAATCAATCGGTGATCGTGGCGATGTACGTCGTGATCGTGGGGGCCGTCATTGCGGGCGCGCTCACGCCATTCGCGCTGCTGGTACTCGCCGCCGGGCCGCGCGCATGGCGCGCGATACGAGTGATGTCGCACCCTGCACCCGATGCGCCACCATCGGGCTACATTGGGTGGCCGCTCTGGTATCACCGGGTCTGTCTCGTGCACAATCGTGCCTTTGGCTGGCTGTTCATTGCGGGACTGGCGGCGGGCGTGCTGTTCGGACTGGTGCGGTGATGCGCCAGGATTCCCGTCTGGAGGAGATATCGTGTTGCGATGGCGAGCGAATCGATCATGCAGAATAGCGACAGCACGCTGAACTCGCCGGTGACGGACACCCGGAACCGCCCGCTGCGTGATCTGCGCATCTCGGTGACGGACCGGTGCAACTTCCGCTGCGTGTACTGCATGCCGCGGGAGGTGTTCGGCAGGGACTACGTATTCCTTCCGCGCGAGGCACTGCTCACGTTCGAGGAGATTGCGCGCCTCGCACGCATCGCGGTGGCGCACGGAGTCGAGAAGATCCGCCTCACGGGAGGCGAGCCGCTGCTGCGCAAGGGGCTTGAAGAGCTGATCGCCATGCTCGGCGCACTCCGCACGCCGGATGGCCGCACGCTCGACATCGCGCTCACCACCAACGGCTCGACACTCGCACAGAAGGCGCGAGCGCTCCGGGAAGCCGGCCTGCAGCGGGTGACCGTGTCGCTCGATTCGCTCGACGACGCGACGTTCCGCAGCATGAACGACGTGGACTTTCCTGTCGCCAGAGTGCTGCGCGCCATCGACGCGGCGCACGAGGCGGGCTTCAGCCTCATCAAGATCAACATGGTGGTGAAGCGCGGCCGAAACGATCAGGACATCCTGCCCATGGCGCGCCACTTCAAAGGGACTCCATACATTTTGCGCTTCATTGAATTCATGGATGTCGGCACGACCAACGGCTGGAAGATGGATGAAGTGGTGCCGTCAGCCGAGGTGGTTCGCCGGATCGGCGCCGAGCTGCCGCTGGAGGAAGTCGCGCCCAACTACAGCGGTGAAACGTCGGAGCGCTGGCGCTACCGGGATGGGAGTGGGGAGATCGGTGTGATCTCGAGTGTGACGCAGGCATTCTGTCATTCGTGTACGCGGGCGCGCATCTCGACGGAAGGCGTGCTGTACACGTGTCTCTTTGCCACGACGGGACACGATCTGAAGGCCCTGATGCGGGGCGGATGCTCGGACGAGGAGCTGGCCGCCGCAATGGCCCGCATCTGGCGCGCGCGTACGGACAACTACTCCGAGGTCCGGAGCGAGCTGACGCAGATCGCCGGGAAGAAAGTCGAGATGTCGTACATCGGGGGGTAGGGCAACGCTCGTCGCCCGCACCCACCCCGCCCCTGGGAATCGGCAATCATTCCCCGCCTTACCACCCCGCCCTTGGAATCGGCAATCTGCCTCTTCCCACGGCCCCGCCCTTGGGAACCGGCAATCGGGAATGGGGAATCGGTGAGGCAGTCCGCCCCCTCCCGCCGCCCCCCGATTTCATCAACAGCAGGGAATCGGCCTCCCCATTCCCCATTCCCACGATTCCCGATTGCCGATTCCCAAGGGCGGGGCAGGGCGGCGGGGAAAATTCCCACCTACCTGTACACATCCGACCCGAAGGTTCGCAGCCCCTCCTGCGCCGCGAAGCCCAGATGCGGCGTGAGTCCGAACAGATCCTCCACGCTCCGCAGCATGGAGTAGTGGTTGTACGGCACATTGGACACCGTACCCGGCGCGATGAATGGCGACAGTAGTACGGCGCCGATCCGGCCGCCACCCGGACCAATGACGCCGGGGCGAGCCGAATTGGGGCCGGGCTGCTCGTTGCAACATGCGCTCGCGTCGATCGCCTGTGCCTCGTCGAATGTGATGATGAGCAGGCCGTCCTTGAAGGATGGCGACGCAAGAATGCGGGGCACCCACGCGCGAAGGAACTCATTGATCGCGGGGAGGCCGCCGGTCCTGCCGCTCACACAGTGCGAGTCATGGCCGTCGCTGCACAGGTTCGGCGTAATGAACACATAGTTGGCCATCGGCGTGGCACTCGCGAGATCCGACTCGAGTGTGGCGAACGAGACGACGTTGCTGTCGCACGACGGCGCATCGATGATCGAATGGAAATACATGAAGGGATCATGCTTCGTGGCGTACTGGTCGAGCGGATGCGCCTCGCTCTCCTGCTGTGCGCCTTGCGTGCGGTCCGGCTCCCCGATCCGCGGGTGGCCGCACGTCGGCGCTTCGCGCGCGGGATCATTGCCCATATCCTGCATGTAGCCCTTCCAGCGAAGTCCCTTCTGCTCGAACTGATTCGCGATGTTGAGCACGTGCGCGGGGAACACACAGCCCTGACCAGCAACCTGATCGTGCGGCGCCATTCCGGTTTCCACGAAGTCCGCGAAGCGGCCGCAGTCGCCCTGGGTCTGCTTGTTGGGTGCCTGGCCGCTGGTCATCGCGATGTAGTTGTCCAGACTGTAATGCCCGACGCCGTAATACTGCGTGAGCAGCGCACCCTGCCTCACGAGCGTATCGGCGAGGTATGCCGCCTCGGAGCCCTTGCCGAACGTCTGCTCGAAATTCTTGTTCTCGAGCACGATGATGAAGACGTGGTGGACAGGCGGGAGCGGTGCTGCGACCTGCGATCCCCGCGCGGCGGCCGAGTCCGATGCGGCGGACGCGCCACTCTGCGAGGCACAGCCGCCGGCGAGCGCGAGGCTCACGGCGCAGGCGGCGGCGCGGAGACAGCGCGCGAGTGACGGGCAGAGATGGCTCATGATGCTCCCGGAAAAGGTGCCGGAGAGTACAGCGACGGCGGGGCGACGGCAACGGTGACCCGGCGCACGATTCCGCATTTCCCTTGCCGCCTCGCGCGTCCGGCTGTTAGCTACTAGCTGGCAGGTATCCATGACCGCTCTCCCCTCCCCATGACGTTCCGCCGCAAGCTCCAGCTCGGCTTCCTGTTCATGGTCATCCCCGCACTGCTGGTGGGAGCGGAAGCCATTCGCAGCACGTACGCGCAGCGTCGTGCGCTCGAAGACCTTGGCGCCAGCATGGCGCGCACGCGCATTTACGCCGAGCTCGAAACGGCGATGTTCAATCAGAGCGAGATCGTGTGGCGCTACCTGAGTGGCATGGATCCCTCCGCGCGCAAGGAATTCAACGTGACCGGCGAGGTCATTGGCTACTGGCAACAGCGCTGGCGCGGCGTGCTGGCGCCGAGTGAGCAGGGGCTGGCGGACAGCGTACAGGACATCCAGTCGCAGATCCACGCGGTCGCACTCCATGTGTTCTCGCTGTATGACTCCGGGCAGCACGAAGCAGCGTACGTGCTCGCGCGCGATCGGCTGCGCGACGGACTGCTGCCACAACTCACGGCCCTCAACCGCTATATCTACCGCCGGGCGCGCGAGTCGCCGGTGCAGGGTGCGTACGCGCGCCTGCAGCAGATTCTCAGGACCGAAAGCCGCCTGCTCGTCGCGATCGTAGTGCTGGCGCTCACGGCGGGACTCGTGGGCTCGTGGCTCATCGCGGAAAGTCTGGCGCGCCCGATCACCGAGTTGCGGACGGCCATGTCGGTGGTGGGGGCAGGGCAGCTCGATCATCCCATCGATGCGCAGGCAACCGGCGAAGTTGGCGACCTGGCCCGCGCCTTCGCGAACATGACGGACAAGCTGCGCGAGTCGCGGTCGGACCTGGTGCGGCTGAACGGCGAACTGGAAGCGAAGGTCGCCCAGTTGCAGCAGACACAGTCGCAGCTCGTCCAGTCCGAGCGGTTGGCGTCGATTGGCCAGACGGCGGCGGCCGTGGCGCACGGGCTGCGCAATCCGCTCGCGAGTCTGCGCGCCGTGGCGCAGCTCGCATTGCGCCACCCGGGATCGCCGGCCGCGCAGGAGAACCTGGGCGAGATGATCGGCGAGGTGGACCGCCTCGACCGGCGTATCAGCCATCTGCTCAACTTTTCGCGTCCGGCGCCAGGTCATCCGGCGCGCGAGAACGCGACGCAGCTCGTGAGCGGTCTGCTGGCATCGCTGTCAAAGCTGGCCGACGGACGCAACGTATCGCTCGAGGTATCGCTCGACCCCGCGCTCCCCGATGCGCAGATGGATGCCATGCAGATGGAGCAGGCGCTGCTCGAGATCATCGCCAACGCGATGGATGCCATGCCGAAGGGGGGACGACTGCATCTCGCGACTCGGAGCGACACGAATTCGCGGCGCGACGACACGATCGTCATCGAGATCGCCGATTCAGGCCCCGGCATCCCGGCCGAAATTCTGGCGTCCGTCTGCGAGCCGTTCTTCTCCACGCGCGCAGACGGCACGGGGCTCGGTCTCGCGATCGCGAAGCGCTATGTGGAACAGAGCGGCGGGACGCTGGCCATTTCGAGCCGGGCCGGGGAGGGCACCCGGGTATGCATCACGTTTCCCGCTCTGCCGGCTGAGCACGCCGCCAACCGTGGTGCCGCGGACGATCCCGTTGCGCATGCAGGAAGGAGCACATGAGCGGGGGCACGGTGCTCATTGTGGACGACGAGCGCACGCTCGCGCGCTCCATCCGGGCGTACCTCATCGAGTCGGGCTACGAGGCCGAATCCGCCGAAGACAGTGACACAGCCCTCGAGATGCTCGAGCGATTGCGACCCGACGTCGTCGTTGCGGATGTGCGCCTCCCCGGCGCGAGTGGCGGCGGCATGGAACTGCTCAGGCGCATTCGCGAATTCGATCCCGCCACGCAGGTCATCATGATGACGGCATACGGAACGATCGAGGGAGCAGTGGAGGCGGTGAAGCTCGGCGCCTTCGATTACCTCACGAAGCCGATCGATCTGGAAGCCTTGCGCATGCTGGCCGACCGTGCGCGGGAAAGTGCGCGGCTCAGACAGGAGCTGTCGTACTACCGCCAGCGCGCGGCGCCCGACGTGTCGTTCGCCGGCATTGTAGGTGAGTCGCGGGTGATGCGCAGCGTGATGGACCAGGCGCACCAGATCGCCACGCTCGATGAAACGCCGCCCGTGCTCATCACCGGCGAAACCGGCACGGGCAAGGGACTCGTCGCACGCACGATTCACGCGTCGGGCTCGCGTGCGTCCCGGCCGTTCATCGAGATCAACTGCACGGCACTCCCCGGCACGCTCATGGAGGCGGAACTCTTCGGATACGAGCGTGGCGCCTTCACGGACGCGAAGTCGTCCAAGATCGGCCTCTACGAAGCGGCGCAGGGCGGCTTCCTCTTCCTCGATGAGGTCGGCGACATTGAACTGGCGCTGCAGGGGAAGCTGCTCCGCGCCATTGAAGAGCAAACGGTGCGACGGGTGGGCGGATTGCGCGACCGCAAGATCGACGTCCGCATTCTCGCGGCGACGAATCGCGATCTCGAGCGTGAGGCGCAGCGCGGCGATTTCCGCAAGGATCTCTACTTCCGCCTCGCGGTGATCCTGCTGCGGCTGCCGCCGCTGCGCGAGCGCGGCACGGACATTCTGCTGCTCGCCGAGCGCTTCCTTGCCCAGTTCCGCGCAAAGTACGGCCGTCCGATTCGTGACATCGACGCATCGGCACGCGAACTGTTGCTGGCGTATCCCTGGCCCGGAAACGTGCGCGAGCTCAGCCACGTAATCGAGCGTGGCGTGTTGTGGAGCCGCGGGCCCACGCTCGGCGCCGAGCACCTCTCGCTCACGAGCACCGTGCCGGGTACGTCGCCCGAATCGAATGTCAGCGAAAGCGCGACCTCAACTCCGACGCCTGCCGCATCGCAGCCGGTGCCGGAGGGCGATCTGGACCTGCCGCAGTGGGAGCGCACGATGATCGAGCGTGCGCTGCGCGAAGCCGGCGGCAATCAGACCCGGGCCGCGCAGCGGCTGGGCATCAGTCGTGACACGCTGCGCTACCGGCTCAAGAAGTTCGGAATTCAGGGGTAAAATTTCGTGGGTGATTTCCCCCACGCTGGGTGAAAGTCCCCAGGCAACATTCCTCGACATGGCGATGCGGGGCCAGCGCTCACGGTGTCGTAGTTCATGCTCGCCAATGGGTTGCGCGAGCAGTGGAGTCCCGCCTGCCGTCTGGTACGCGCGCTGCATTGGATAACCGGTCGTCGGACCGACTCGCGGCCCGATTGGGTGATATCACCTACGTTCGGCGAACGGATCCCATTGGGATCGCGCCATCACCACCGTTTGGAAGGTGCCCGATGACCTGGACGAAACCCGAATTCGAGGTCGTGGAGGTCACGATGGAAGTGACCGCCTACGTCGCTCGGCGCTAAGCCTGCACCGGTGACGAACGGAGCCCGGCACCCAGGGGCTCCGTTCCTCATTCACACGTGACCAGTACAGAGGCGCTCGCCCCGGCTCGCGGGATTAGAGCAGCGGGGCCTGCTGAGTTGTCGCTATCCGCGCCGACGACGGCAATGCCACCGGCACCGCCGATTCCCGTGCTCGACAGGCCGCTTGCGCCCACGGAGCTCGTTGCCGCGCTGCGTGCATTTCACTCGTCGTATTACGTGGAGCACCCGTTTCACCAGCGCATGCACGACGGCATGCTTTCGCGTCGTGAATTGCAGGGGTGGGTCGCGAACCGGCTCGCGTACCAGCGCACGATTCCGCGCAAGGATGGCGCAATCATCTCGAACTGTCCGGTTCCGGCCGTGCGACGCCGGTGGGTCCAGCGCATCATCGATCATGACGGAACCACGGATGCCGATGGTGGCATCGAAATGTGGATTCGCCTCGGCGAAGGGCTCGGTCTGTCGCGCGAGGAGATGGATGATGAGCGGCATGTGCTGCCCGGTGTTCGCTTCGCGTGTGACGCGTACCTGACGTTCTGCCGGACACACGGCTGGGTGGAGGGGTGTGCCTCATCCCTCACCGAGCTGTTCGCGCCGGGCATCATGCGCCGCCGCCTCGACGCGCTCCCGCGGCACTACCCGTGGATTCCCGCTGAAGCCTACGACTACTTCAAGAGCCGGCTCATTCAGGCGCCGCGTGACAGCGAGCACGGGCTGGAGATCGTGACGACGTACTGCTCCACGATCGAATCGCAGTACCGGGCGTTCGACGCGCTGAAGTTCAAGATCGAGATGCTCTGGGTGTTCATCGACACGGTGTACAACGCGTATCACCTGGAGCCGGCGCCGGTGTCCCATGGCTGAACATCGTCCCACGACCCTGCTGGCCGAGCTGACGCACCGCTGCCCGTTGCACTGTCCGTACTGCTCGAATCCGGTGGAGCTGGCCCGATCGAGCGCCGAGCTGTCGACGATCGAGTGGAAGCGCGTGCTCACGGAGGCGCGCGCCCTCGGCGTGTTGCAACTGGGACTTTCGGGTGGCGAGCCGCTCGTGCGTCGCGACCTCGAGGAGCTGGCGATGCACGCGCACGGTCTGGGCCTCTATCAGACCCTGGTGACGTCGGCCATCGGACTCACGCATGAACGCGCGCAACGGCTGCGGGACGCCGGCGTGGATCACGTCCAGATCTCGTTCCAGGATTCCGTGCGCGAGAGCGCGGAGCGCATTGCGGGAACGAAGAGCTGGGACGCGAAGCACGAGGCGGCGCGACACGTTCGCGCGCTGGGGTTTGCGTTTTCGGTGAACGTCGTGCTGCACCGGGCGAACCTCGACCATCTCGACGCCATCATTGACATGGCTGGGGAGCTGGGGGCCGACCGGCTGGAGCTCGCAAACACGCAGTACTACGGATGGGCCGTGATGAATCGCGCAGCGCTCATGCCGACGCGCGCGCAGATCGAACGGTCCGCGGAGATCGTGGATCGGGCGAGCGAGAAGTACCGCGGGCAGATGCAGATCATTTACGTGCTGCCCGACTATTACAGCGACTATCCCAAGCCCTGCCAGGGTGGTTGGGGGAAGTTCTACATCGTGATCGCGCCGGACGGGCGTGCGCTGCCCTGCCACGCGGCGTCTCAGATCACGACGCTCACCTTCGACAGCGTGCGCGATCACACGCTGGAGTGGATCTGGGAGTGGTCCGACGGATTCCGGGCGTTCCGCGGCGATGGCTGGATGCTGGAGCCGTGCCGGAGCTGTCCGCGCAAGCACGCGGACTTTGGCGGGTGCCGCTGCCAGGCGTTCGCGCTCACGGGCGATGCGCGGAACGCCGATCCGGTGTGCGTGAAGAGCGCGGAGCGGGCGACGATCGACGCCATACTGAATGGCGATGACGATGCGGCTCCCGCGGACACGACGTACGTGCCGAGGGAGATGCCGCCGCTGCGGGGGCCGACGCATCTGAATGCGATGCGCTCTCATGCGGCCGACTCTGTCTGACTGATCAGCCGCGACCCGCGCGCTCCGCAGCAACTCGGCCACTTCAATCGGTGTTGCCGGACACCGACTCGACGGCTGCGGTGCGCGATCAGGCAACGGTCGTCCGCCTCGAGCATGAATGGCTCGACGCACAGAATAGCGGCGATGCCGCGACCATCCTGCGGTTGCTGGCGGACGATTTCGAGCGACCAGTCCCCGGCGCGGGCCGCTTCGTGAACCGAAGTGACATTGCCGCGTTCTATCGTTCGCACCCGCGTCCGGCGCCTGCCCGGACACCTTCGCGTTTCGAGACGCTGGCGGTGCGCGTGTATGGCGACGTTGCGCTCGCGCGCGGGGTCGTTGCCGGCACCGATTCCGCCGGCCAGACGGTGCGTACACTCTTCGTGGACGTCTTTGCCCGTCGCAAGGGGAGATGGCTTGCGATTTCCGCCCAGGAGTATCCGGTGGCTGCTCGGTGATTCGCGATCGCCGCGCTCTCGAGCCCGGGCTTGCGAGCTCGGGTGACGTACGCGAGGGTTCACCGGTTGACTGCTTTCGCCACTCTGCAGAGGTGCGCCGGTGCCGAGCGATACGTTTTACTCGATGATCGAGAGCCCCGTGGGCGACCTGCTCGTGAGCGGGAACGGTGAGGCCGTCACCCGGCTGTACATGGAAGTGCGGCGCTGGGGCCCGGGGGACACCAGCGGGTGGCGTCGCGACGATGCGCTTTTCGACGGCGCCCGCCGCCAGCTCCACGCGTACTTTGCAGGCGAGCTGCTGGCCTTCGACCTGCCGCTCGCGCCGGCCGGGACGCCCTTTCAGCAGCGGGTATGGCGGGCGCTTTGCGAAATCCCCTATGGGGACGTGGTGAGCTACGGCACGATCGCGCGCCGGATCGAGGCGCCATCAGCCGTGCGTGCGGTGGGCGCGGCGAATGGCCGCAACCCCATCTCCATTGTGATTCCGTGTCATCGCGTGGTGGGCGCGAACGGGTCGCTCACAGGCTACGGCGGCGGGCTGGAGCGTAAGGACTGGCTCCTGGAGCACGAAGCGCGCGTGCGCAGGGCGCACGGGATGCCAGCTGCAGGCATGCGGGGCTGACGGTCAGGGAAGCGGGGCCCGGCGTTCTTCGATTCACGTGTCCGAAAATGGCGAGCTGGCGCCTGACGCCGCGATAAATTCCGGTCATGACATTCAATGCCACATCGCGCGAGCGCGGCACGGTCAGGATTGTGCATACGATCATGGACTCGCCGCTCGGTGCGCTCACGCTTGTCGCGCGCGACGGCGATCTTTCGGGACTTTACTTCGACCGTCACGGTCGGAGCCCCGCGGCGGCGGCGTTGGGCACGCGCGACGACGCAGCATTCGATGCCGTCATTGGGCAGCTCGACGAATATTTTCGTGGCGAGCGCACCGGTTTCGACGTGCCGCTGGCCCCGCAGGGAGACGCATTCCAGCAGCGCGTATGGTCCCTGCTGCTGCGCATTCCGTACGGCCAGACACGTTCGTACGGACAGTTGGCCGCGGAGCTCGGTGACGCGTCGCTCGCGCGGGACGTTGGCGTGGCGAACGCGCGAAATCCGATTGCGGTGATCGTCCCCTGTCACCGCGTGATTGGCGCCGACGGCCGGCTGGTGGGCTACGCCGGTGGTCTCGAGCGCAAGCAGTTCCTGCTCGACCTCGAGGAATTCGGCGCTGTCATGGCGTTTTCACTGCACTCCGTTCCGCTTCCAGCACCGCGGTCCGCAGTTGATACAACCCGTGACGCGCATCGGACCAGAGCAGGCGGAATCGACCGCGATCATCCGTGACCAATCCGTAACGGTCGCTCCCGGCCGTCGCTGAGTTCCTCCGGCTGATCATCCCCAACGATCATCAAGGCGAGCAGGTGCCAACGCGGCACGGGACACGGACACCGTGCTCTGGTGTCGCTATCGAGCGGGATTCGGGCTGGTGCAACGCGGTGCACCTGCCAGTACGAACGTCACGGAAGCTGATGTGCGTGACTAGAACCCGATTGCTCTCGCATCCCTGCGGCGTACCAGTCCACACGCCGCGTGACGAACATGATCGCGCCGAGAATGACGAAGAGGCCTATCGATCCAATGAGCAGCGCGTAGTCCTCGTTCCTCAGGAGCAAGTACAGGTAGCCGTAGAGCAGCGCTACACCGGCGGCGACGATTGCGGCGCGGCTGCCGCGCCGCAGGATGGCGAGGCTGTAGCCGCCGACCATGCCGATCACGGCTACGCTCGCGAGCGTGTACGCGACCGGGAACCCGAGGTGCTCCGACAGCGCCAACTCGAGCAGGTAGAAGAGGCAGAGCGCACCGCCCAGCATCAGGTACTGGATGGGATGGACGCGTACGGCGGCCAGTACCTCGATAAGCCAGAGCGTCGCGAAGGTCAGCAGGATGAAGAGGAACGCATACTTCACGCTGCGCAGTGCCATGTGGTACTGGTCCACCGGATTCACCAGCTCGACCCCGAATCGAGAGGCGGCGATCGTCTCGGCCATGGATGACTCCGACGACCATGCTTGGGGGTAGCCCCGACCGAGGAACGGAATGGACCAGTGGGCAGTGAAGCCATGTTCGCCCACAGTGCGCTCAATGGGGAGCCACTTCCCCTGGAAGCTCGGGTGCGGATAGTTGCCTGCCAGGTCGAAGGTTGTCGTCCGCGCGAAAGGGACAACGTCGAGGCGCAGGCTACCATTCAGCGCGAGCGGAAAGGCAAAGCGGACTCGCTGTGTGGTGTCGGCGATCGCGACCGGGGCGTGGATCCCTGTACCCCCCTCGACGAAGCCGGCGGCACCGGGGAGGAAGTCGATGGGCCGACCATTCCAGATCAGCGAGGTCGCTTCCTGAATTGCCCGCGCGTCGGAAACGCCCACCGCGAGGTGCGCCTCGCGCCAGTCGACATCACCGGGTGCCACGCGTAGCTCGTCCAGGCGCGGACGAGCGAACTCACCCTCGATCTTCACGCCAAGTCTGTACACGGGAACTGAGAAGATCCCGCGGCGCCGGACCTCGGACCTCATCGTCCCGTGGATTGTGAGTTCATCAGGGAGGACGATCGCGTTCCGCATCTCCGTACGGGTGATCGGCCGACCGCCCGCGTCGTCCGTCCAGCGATGCGTATAGGGCACGACGAGTACCGGCCCGGTAATTGACTGCGCCTCACCCCACTTGGACGACACCTCAGTCGCGGCGGCATCGTTTCGCTGCTGCCGCTCGCCCATGAGACTACTGATCATCGACACCGGGATCTGGAGCAGGAGGGCGAGGAAGGCGAGGATGAAGAGGCGCAGGAGCTGCGAGTTGCGTATCGACGTGACGAGGCGATCGACGGAGTCTTTCATGGTAGGTGAGGTCGGGGGCTCGAGCGGCTGCGCATGCACCGGCAAGACGTGCCGCTGGCTGCGCCGCGCTGGCGTGGGTGACGTTTTGCCTGGCGTGTCTGCTCCATAGAGCGCGAGGAGCGGGCTCGCCTCAATTGACTTTGTAGTATAAAGGACTTTGCAGCGCTGTCAACACCGGGCGTCCCAGTGGGTAGCAACGGTGCTGCACGAACACCTCGTCGGCTGCTACCCTGGACTGCAGCACTATCCGGCAGGAAGACGCGCTCTCGGCGAACCTCGCGGAGATCGCGTGGGAACGGCTCACGGAGCTCATCCACTTTACTTCATGCGCGACAGCGGGTCGCCCCAAGGACCTGACATGGCCGCGCGGTGCTCCAAGGGTTCCGTGCGGAGCGCCTCATCGCGTCAATGACCGCGTAAAGCCTTGAGCGCCTCCGTCGGCACGATCCGCTCGAGCGCGCAAGCAGCGTGTTCGCGCACTAGCAGGTCGGTAGCTCCGAGTGCGTGCGTCAGAATGTCCACATCCTCCGGCATGCCGATGTTCCCCAGCACCACGGCTGCGTTGCGCTTCAGGCCACGCGGCTTCGCCCGCTTCATCGGTGATCTCCTGAACGCGGCCGTGAATTCGTCTTGCGAAATCGCGAGGAGATCGCGCGCTACCGTCCGCGCATCCTTCCCCGCGATCACCTCACGCGGCGCGAACGGCGAACCCTCTGATAGCTCCGTCGCGAACCGCACGTTCCACGGACACACCTCCTGACAGATGTCGCACCCGTACACCAGCTCCCCCATCGGCTCCCGTAACTCCGCAGGAATATCCCCGCGCAGCTCGATCGTGAGATACGAGATGCACCTGGTGGCGTCGAGCACGTGCGGTTCAGGCAGCGCCTGTGTGGGACAGGCATCGAGGCAGCGCGTGCACGTTCCGCAGCGGTCCGCCTCGAACGGCGCGTCCGGCGTCAGATCCATCTCCACGAACAGCGAGCCGATGAAGAAGAACGAGCCCAGCGCGGGGTTGATGAGGGTCGTGTTCTTCCCGAACCAGCCGAGACCCGCGCGGCGCGCGAGATCGCGCTCGAGCACCGGACCGGTGTCGACGTATGGGCGTCCATGCACCGTGTGGCCTGCCTGCTCCTCGATCCAGCGGTGCAGCTCGCGCAGGCGGTCACGCATGATGTCGTGATAGTCGTCGCCGCGGGCGTAGCGGGCCACCGGCCCCGGCGGCTCGGCGCCGCCGTAGTTCATCCCCACCACGATCGCGCTAGTGGCGCCGGGGAAGGGGAGCCGGCTGTCGCGCCGCTCGGCGGCCCAGCGCGACATGTACTGCATCTCGCCTGCGTAGCCGTGCGCGAGCCAGTCGTCGAACGCTGCGACAGTGTCGACGGGACCCAGATTCGTAATGCCCACGAGATCGAAACCGAGTCCGTATGCCTGCGCCCTGATTCGCGGTTCGAGGGCGACCGCGGTACGCTCGATCACAGGTCGTTCCCTACCCATCGCGCGTACCGGATGACATCCTCAGCCGGCGGCACCGTATCATAGTCGCCGTACGCGGTGTACATGCGCCAGCGCACGTATGGGCGCGACGGCAGCGGCAGCCATGGCGGCCTGCGATACCAGTCGCGGTGACGGAAGCGCCACGCGACGCGCAGCAGATCGCGCGCGAGCGATGGGCTCACCATTGCGCGAAGCGTGAGCGTGGCGACGAGGCGGGGCCAGGGCATGGTCATGACGTGCAGGTCGGCGTTCGACGGCCGGAAACGAAGCTCTCCTACAATCTCACAGGTAGATCGTGCTCTCTCAACTCGGATATCAGATCGTCTCGGTGACCGGTGCCGTGCTCGTGCTGCTCGGCTATGCGGCGCTGCAGCGCGGATTGCTTTCGCGCGAGGACCGCTGGTTCAATGCGTTGAACCTTGTGGGGTCGGCGCTGCTCGCATGGATCGCGATCGCCGACCGGCGGTGGGGGTTCATCCTGCTGGAAGTGATCTGGGCCGTGTTGTCGGTGCCGCCGCTGCTGCATGGGAAGGGGGATTCGCACCGCGCCCCTCCCGTGTGAATCTTCCACCACCCCACCACCCTCCCCTTGGGAACCGGCAATCGGGAATGGGGAATCGTGGGAATGGGGAATGATGCGGCGGGGGAAGGCGGCGGTGAAAAAAACGTGGTGGGGTGCGGTGCGGGGAGGTCTTCCTCCCCGATTCCCTATTCCCGATTGCCGATTCCCAGGGGCGGGGCGGCAGGGCGGTGGAAGATTGCCGATTCCCAGGGGCGGGGCGGCAGGGCGGTGGAAGATTGCCTATTCCCAAGGGCGGGGTGGTGGGTTGGGGAATGATTGCCGATTCCCAAGGGGATGGTGATGGGGCAGGGATTGGCCCCGCCGCACCTATACAAACGCCATCCCGTCCACCCCTCCCGGCACCTCCCGCCCCAGAACCCGCAGTGCGCTCGGCATCACGTCCGCTGTTCGGCGTGGCGTGCCGCGCACCGCGTGATTCGTGAGCAACGGCACGAGCATGTGCTCGCGATGCAGCGCGCCGTGCGTGCTCACGTGCGGAATGGGTTCGTACGCCGCACGAAAGTCCCAGCCCGGCGCGGCCGAGAGGATCACGTCGCCCGAGCGTGCGGCGCTGGCGAGATGCGCGATCTGCACGAGCGAGTCCGGATAATCCGTATCGCGCGAGACGCACCAGGCCTCCAGCGCGGTGAGACGCTCCTGCGGGCCCACCCCGAGCGGATCGCCAGTCATGGGGCGGTACGCGTATCGCCCGCCGTCGTGCTCCAGCAGGGCGGCGCCACGGCCTGGCGCGCGGATCTCGCAGCGCGCCGGTGAGTGCGGCAGCATCACCATGTCCACCGACTCGCGTTCGAGCAGCGCCGCCACGAGCGGCTCCCAGCGCGCGCGCAGGGCCGGCCACCACGGGCGTTCGCGGCGCGCGGGCTCGAGATAGATGTGCGCCATGGCGTTGCCGCTCACCATGACCGCGGAGTCGGCGTGGCGCGTGAACACCCAGGGATGCGCGATCACACGATGGCCGGCGTCGCGAACGACGTGCGCGAGTTCGTCGTGCCTGCGCACGCGCGAGTGTCCATGGTCGCTCACGATCCAGAGATGGGTCGCGTCCCATCGCCCCGCGCGCTCGGCGTCTTGCCGCAGATGCGCCACGAAATCATCGAGCATGACGAGCGCATCATGTGCGGCCGGTGATTCGTGGCCCGTGGCATGGGATGCCTTGTCGAGCGCGAGCAGCGCGACGAAGCTCAGTGCGGGTGCGCGTTCGCCCATGCATCGCCGCGCCGTACGCGCGACGAAGCGATCGATGTCGAGCCAGCCCGCGACGTTGCCGCGCCAGTGCGTGCGCGCCATGCGCGCCAGAAACGGCAGGCTCCTGCCAAGGTGCGCGCGCCACGCGAGGCCGCGGCCGATCATGCTCATGGCGTTGAACGACGACGGCACGAGCTCGAAGAGCGTTGCTGTGCGGGCATCGAGGTCGCGATCCATGTGGCGCATCTGCGTGCCCATGTAGCTCCGGCAGTACGGCGGCAGCGTACAGCACGAGTGCGCGCGATCGTACCAGCGCAGTCCCGGCAGTCCGATCGGACCGGGAAATCGCCCTGTCAGGAAGGGCGCGTACGCGGGTCCGGTGACGGACGGGAAGACCGTCGTGATTGCATGCTGCCCGCCTTCCGCCCGCAACTGCGCGATTGCGGGAAGCGCGCCGCGCGCGACACCATCATCGAACGCGTCGGCACGCGCGCCGTCGGCAACGAGAATAATGAGCGACGGTGACGCGGCCATCACGTGGCAGGGAAGCGCGCGACCGGGTACGTGGTGGGGCTCAACCGTGTGCGAGCGCGTGGTGCTACGGCGGAGAACGCCGCGGGTACCTCTGTCCCCATGCGGGCGCTACTATTACTCTCGCTTTGCGCGCGGAGCCCGGCGCGCCGGGATAGTGGCAGGGATGGGCACATCAACGGGTACTCTCGGAAAACATGGCGTCGAGAAAGCAGAAGCCGCGCCGACGGTCCAGCGCGGTCGTGACCGGCACGGGGCGCGTGGCTGACCCCACGAAAATCGCGGAAGCGGAATACGGCTCGCGCGAAGGACTGCGCGAACGCACGGAGGCGGGCCATCTGAAGGCGGGTCGCACGCCGCCCTCGCAGCAATCCGCGCACCGGCGCTCCGGTGCCGTGAAGATCGTCGAAGAGCGGCCGATTGACCAGTCGCTGCGTGATTACTTCCCCCCCGTCATTACCGAGGACGAGAAACTGCTGCGCGGCGCGGTCACGCCCGTTGACTTCACGCGCACGGATCCCTGGCGCGTGATGCGCATCATGTCGGAATTCATCGAAGGGTTCGACACGCTGGCCTCGCTCGGAAAGGGCGTGACCGTGTTCGGGTCCGCCCGTGTGGGGCCCGACGATCCGCAGTATCTGGCGGCGCAGGAAACGTCGCGATTGCTGGCCGAAGCAGGTTTCGCGATCATCACCGGTGCGGGTCCCGGAATCATGGAGGCGGCGAACAAGGGCGCGCGACTGGGAAAGGGGCGCTCCATCGGATGCAACATCGAACTGCCCTTCGAGCAGGGCGCCAACCCGTACGTTGATACGCTCATCAATTTCCGCTACTTCTTCGTTCGCAAAACGATGTTCGTGAAGTACTCGTCCGCGTTCATTATCTTCCCCGGCGGCTTCGGTACGCTGGACGAGCTGTTCGAGGCGCTGACGCTCATCCAGACCGGCAAGATCTATCACTTTCCGGTCATCATGTTCGGGCGCCACTACTGGGCGGGGCTCGTGCGCTGGCTGCAGTCACGCGTGCTGCTCGAGGGAAAGATCTCGCCGGGTGACATGGGACTCATGCTGCTGACGGATGATCCGGCTGAAGCAGCGAACGCCGTGATCACCGCCCTCGCCGCGCGTCCGGATGAGACACTCACTCCCCTCGGTGTGGAGCGGCCATGAGTCCGTCCGGCGGACAGCCGAGAAAGAAAAAGGGACCCAGTGCTGCGGCGCCCAAGGCGGCGCAGAAGCGCGCCGCGGAGGCGCGGGAGCGCGAGGGCACGCAACACGTCGCCCATGACGCGAGCCGGTTTCTGCGGGGCCAGCGCATTGACCCCAGGCGGATTGATGGAACCGAGACGATCGCGCAACTCATTGAGGGGACCTTTCTCGCCTACAACGCGGGACGGTTGCGCGAGGCGGCGCAACTGTTCGCGGAGAAGATGCTCGAGCCCGATGTCACCATCGGCCTCACGCTCACCGGCGCGCTCACGCCAGCCGGTCTGGGCATGTCGGCGCTCATTCCGCTCATCGAGGCGGGGTTCGTGGACTGGATCATTTCCACGGGCGCGAACCTGTATCACGATACGCACTTCGGGCTGGGACTCTCGATGCACCGCGGGAATGCCCAGGAGAGCGACATCGTGCTGCGCGAGGAGGGCGTCGTGCGCATCTACGACATCTTCTTCGACTACGACGTGCTGCTGTCCACCGATGCGTTCTTCCGGCAGATCATGCGTGCGCCGGAGTTCCAGCGCTCCATGTCGAGCGCGGAGTTTCATCATCTGTGCGGCCGGTACGTCGCCGAGCGCGAGCGACGGCTGGGTCTCTCGAACCGGTCATTGCTCTCTGCGGCGTACGCCGCGGGCGTGCCCGTGTACACGTCGTCACCAGGCGACTCGTCCATCGGGATGAACATCGCGGCGCTGTCGCTCGAGGGAAGCGCGCTCCTGCTCGACCCCAATCTGGATGTGAACGAGACCGCGTCCATCGTGCTGGCGGCGAAAACGGGCGGCGGGAAGAGCGCGGTCATGATCATGGGCGGCGGCAGCCCCAAGAACTTCGCGCTGCAGACCGAGCCGCAGATCCAGGAAGTGCTCGGCATCGACGAGCGGGGACATGACTACTTCCTCCAGGTCACCGATGCGCGTCCCGATACGGGTGGATTGTCGGGTGCGACGCCGGCGGAGGCGGTGAGCTGGGGGAAGATCGATCCCGACCGGCTGCCCGACGCGGTGGTGTGTTACACCGACACCACGATTGCGCTTCCATTGCTCACGTCGTACGCCTTCGCGCGCCGCACGCCGCGCCAGCTCAAGCGATTGTACGACCGGCGCGCGGAAATGATGGGCGCCCTGCGATCACGCGTGACGCGGTGAGATGACGGGAGGGGCCGAGAGGGCCCCTTGGGCAGCCCCTCTCAGTCCCTCACCGGCCCCTCCCGTCATCTCACGAACAGCACGACCGTCGCCTTCTGGCCGCTGGCCGCAGCCGAGATCGTGGTCGAGCCGGCCGCAAGCGCGGTCACGAGACCGGTCGCGTCAACCGATGCCACATCCGAGGCGGATGAGGCGAACTGGAAGGAGACGCCGGTAATCTGCGCGCCCGTCGAATCGAACGCGGCCGCAATGATCGTGGCGGTGTCACCAACGCTGAGCGTCGTCGGAAACGGCGCGAGATCCACCTGTGCGACACTGCGCCGGCCGGTACACGGGAAGCCGAGGCCACAGGGCCCGGTCACCTCGGTGCCGCTGCTGGAGCAGGCCGCCACCAGGGCGACGACAGCCGTCAGGAGAACGAGTCGGGTTTGGGCGGCACGCACGGGCACATCCTCCGCTGAATGTCGGCTGAGCGCGCGGCAGCGTCACGCTCGGAGTCAGAGCGTCAAGGATGCAGCGCGGACGCGCGGTGTGCCATGGCTTCGTCAGGCTGAGCTCGGTTGACAGTCCAGGCTTCGGCGTACCGCGCGAACGAAGTTTCCCTTCGACATGGCGCCTCGCGACATGTATGCCGTTGCATCCTCCTGGCCAAGCACCGTTCGCGCGATGACACGGTCCGGCCATCCCCTGGCGATGCCACGCTCGATCGCGCCGATGGTTTCGTCCAGCCAGTTTGCCTTGGCTGCCAGCGCGTCCACCGGATGTGCGACCAGTCCGCGGTGCGCGTCGAACATGCGCGCGGGGCGCAACGCGGCTGCGGCGCGCACGCTCCGCGCGAGTTGACGCGGCTTCTCGCTGGGATGTGCCAGGCGCACTTTCACACCGAGGAAGAGATCGCCCGAGAATAGCGTCTCGCGCTCCGCGTCCCACACGACGTGGTGATCATCCGAATGGCCCGGCGTGGGCACCAGACGCAGCGCGTCCGAGCCGAACCTCGTGATGGGCGAGACGAGCCGGCGCGGCGTTCCCCAGATGAGCCGACGATAGAGCGCGAGCGGAGCCGCGGCGCGCAGGTGCGCCAGCGTCGCATCGGACAACGCGAGCGGCAGTCCAGCGCGCGCGGCGAGCTCGGCGTTTCCTCCGTGGTCCTCGTGGTAATGTGTGAGCAGCACACCCGCGGGCCGCACCTGGGCCAGCAGCGTCATGATCTCCTGCTCCACCGCCGGGAATCCAAGGTCCACGAGCATGCCGCGCACCAGATACACGCTCACCGTGTAGCCGACGGCGCGGCTCACGCGCGTGGACATGACCAGCCGCGTGACGTCGCCGAAGTTCTCGGTGCGGAGCATTGTGGAAGTCTACGACGCGTCCGCGAGTGAATGCAGGGTGGACACCGCGAGGTCCCATGCCTACAATGCAGCATGGACTTCATGCCGCTGTTCCGGATGATCCGGCTGCGCGTGCCCAAGGCGGCGCGCGCCGTGCCCCCGCGTCTCGTGCGCGGCGGAACGCGGCGGTCCATCACGTAGCTCACGGTAACGCTGCAGCGTGCTCGATCGACGCCCTGCCATACCGGCGGGGCGTTTCACTTTTGCGTCGTGTGCACCCATGATCGAACAGCTCAAGGAGAAGCTGGAGGCGGAGGCCAATCGCCTGCAGCACGAACTCAATGTCACGCTCCCCGCCGAGATCCGGCGCGCCGTGGAGCTCGGAGACCTGCGCGAGAACAGCGAGTACAAGGCTGCGCTCGAACGACAGCAATTCGTGCAGGCGCGGCTGGGGCAGCTGCGTCAGCGCCTGAGCAAGCTGTCGCAGATTGACGTGGCGCAGATTCCCTCGGACAAGGTGGGTCTCGGCTCGCGCGTCACGGTCGAGGATGTGAAGACGGGTGCCACCGAGGTCTACGACCTGGTATTCGGCGATTCGGTGGACTTCGAGGATGGGCACGTGACCATGTCGTCACCCATCGGGCGCGCGCTGGTGAACAAGGGTGTGGGCGACGTCGCGTTGCTCAAGCTCCCCGCGACGACGCGGCAGCTCCGCATCATCGAGATCCTCACGATTCATCAGCAGTCGGTCGAGGCCAAGTAGCGGGACCGCATCCGCGGCGCCTACTCGTCCACCGCGAACATGCGCTCCACCTCGCCGGCGTATGCCGCGAGCTGCAGTTCCTGCTCATTGGTGGTCCAGGCGAGCAGCGGCGCCACGGCGCGCGCCACCGAGGGAGCGAGCGCCAACGCGTGGTCCGCGGTCTCGTACGCCAGGTGCAGTCGGCGAATGAGCAGGTCGCCCAGCGTGAGCGCCATCTCCCGTTCCACGGCCCAGTGGAGCTCCGCCACGATGTAGGGCAGTTCCGGCAGCAGGCGCGCGCGCAGCGCATCGTCCGACTCGGCCAGCGCCCACACGTCCTGCCACTCGGTGCCGTGGCTGTGTACGAGATGTCGCGCGATGTCCCGGCTGCCGACCTTCGCGAGTGCAGCGTCGATTTCATCATCGCAGGAGGCCATGGCGCCGCCGGGCAGTGCCACGCGCTCGGTGCCGGCACGGGCGTCGCGCTGCTTCAGCGACTTCGCCACTTCCTGCACGACATCTTCCGCCATGCGGCGATAGGTGGTGAGCTTGCCACCGGTGATCGTGAGGAGTCCGGGTACCGTCCAGGTGACGGCATGCTCGCGTGACACGCGCCCGGGCGCGCCATCGCTGCCTGGTGTCGCGGCCAGAGGTCGCACGCCGGCCCAGGCGCTCACCACATCGGCCAGCGACAAATGCGCGCGCGGGAAGAAGGCGTTCGCGGAGCGCATGAGATAGGCGATGTCGGCGGTGGTGGCGCGCACCGCATCCGGCGGCCCGGCGTAATCGGTGTCCGTCGTGCCAATGATCGTCAGCCCTTCGGCCGGCAAAATGAACATGACGCGCCCATCGATGGGCGAGAGCAGTGTGAGCGCGTTGTGGTTGCGCACGCGATCGCGGGGAACGGCAATGTGGATGCCCTTGGTGCCGCGCACGGCAGGAGGAAGTCCCGTGCGCGCCAGGGCACGAATGGTGTCGCTCCACGGCCCGGTGGCGTTCACAATGGCACGCGTGCTCATGCGCACCTGCTGCCCGGAGAGCATATCCTCCACCACCGCGCCCGTGACCATGCCCTGCGCGAGCACGAGATCGCGTACCGCGGCGTGGTTCACGACGCAGGCGCCCGACTCCGCTGCCGAACGGGCATTGGCCAGCGTGAGGCGAATGTCATCGGTTGCCGCGTCGTAGTAGCACGCTGCGCCGCGCAAGCCGTACGGCCGCAGCTCCGGTTCGGTCACCGAGGTGAGATACGTATTCAGGACGCGGTGGCTCGCGATGTTGCGAAAGAGCGCGAGTGCGTCGTACAGGGTGAGCCCGGCCCGGACCTTCCAGGCGGGCAGCCGGGCGTTGTCGTACAGGGGCCAGACGAATTGCTCGGGGCGCACCAGGTGTGGTGCGATGCGCATGAGGATGCGTCGCTCCCGGCTCGCCTCGTACACGAGATGGAGCTGACCCTGTTCCAGGTAGCGTAGGCCGCCGTGGATGAGTCGTGAGGAGCGGCTCGACGTACCACTCGCGAAGTCATCGCGCTCGACGAGCGCCACGCGCCAGCCGCGCATGACCGCTTCGCGCGCGATGCCCGCGCCGGTAATGCCGCCACCAATGACCAGCAGATCGAACGGCCGGGCACCGAGTGCGGTGACGTGCGCCGCCCGAGCGGCCGCGGAGAACGAGCTCATCATCCGCGCGGGCCAGCGCGCGGGTCGCGTTCTGGCGTCATGTCGCGGAAGCGCCCGCGGTCGTCACATCGGAAATGAGTGCGCATGGTTCGCAGCAAGTCTACAGCGCCAGTGCGGTGCGAGCCATGCATCGGACATCCGCTGCGCGCCAATGGCGTCTTTCCCCGCGCCGTCATAGTTTCAGCGCATGGCTTCCTACGGCAGCAACGGCCGGCGCGTGGCCGTCATGACCGGGCTGCGCACGCCTTTCGCGAAAGCCGGTACCGAGCTCAAGTCGCTCACTGTGCAGGACCTCGGACGCGCCGTGGTGGCCGAACTCATCGAACGCAGCAACCTGGATGGCGCCGAGATCGACACGCTCGTCTTCGGGACCGTCATCCCGTCGGTGCTCGCCCCGAACCTCGCACGCGAGGTCGCCTTGCTGCCCATGCTGCCCAAGGGCATCCCGGCGTACACGGTGGGCCGCGCGTGCGCGTCGTCCAATCAGGCCATTACGGATGCCGCCGACCAGATCGTGCTGGGCCATGCTGACGTTGCGGTTGCGGGCGGCGCCGAATCGATGTCGAACGTGCCGATCCTGCATTCGCGCGCGTTTTCCGACGTGCTGGTGTCGGCCTCGCGGGCGAAGACGCTTGGCCGCCGCGTGAGCACGTTCTCGCGTGTGCGGCCCAGAGACCTCCTTCCCATCACGCCCGCCATCGCCGAACCGTCCACCGGCGAGACCATGGGACAGTCCGCCGAGAAGATGGCCAAGCTGAATCACATTCCGCGGGAGGAGCAGGACCAGTTCGCGCTGCGCTCGCACCGGCTCGCCGCGGCGGGGACCCAGGACGGACGGCTCACGGCGGAAATCATGCCGTACTACGTGTCGCCCGCGTACGACGCGGTGGTGACGCACGACAACGGCGTGCGCACCGATACCAGTCTCGAACAGCTTCAGGCGCTCAAGCCGGTGTTCGACCGGCGCTACGGCAGTGTGACGGCGGGAAATTCGTCGCCGCTCACCGACGGCGCGGCGGCGGTGATTCTCATGAGCGCGGAGAAGGCCGACGCACTCGGGTATCAGCCCCTCGCGTACATTCGGTCGTACGCATACGCCGCGCTCGATCCCGGTGAACAATTGCTGCAGGCGCCCGTGCTGGCCGCGCCCGTCGCGCTGGCGCGGGCCGGCCTCACACTCACCGATATCGACGTGGTGGAGATGCACGAGGCATTTGCTGCGCAGGTGCTGTCGAACCTGCAGGGATTCGAGAGCAAGACCTGGGCGGCGCGCGCGGGATTCAGCGAGCCGGTTGGCGAGGTGGATCGCTCGCGTCTCAATGTGATGGGCGGTTCCATCGCGATTGGGCACCCGTTCGGTGCCACTGGCGCGCGCATCACCACGACGCTCGCGCACGAGCTGCAGCGCCGCGGCGGCCAGTTCGGCATGATGACCGTGTGCGCCGCCGGCGGAATGGGATTCGCCATGGTCCTGGAGAATGCGGGATGACGGTCGGCGTCCACGAAGTCATCACCGGAACGGCCCTCTCGGTGGAGGTCGACAACGGTATCGCGATCGTCACGCTCGACGTGCCGGGCGCGAGTGTCAACACGCTGGGCCGCGCCGTCGTAGAGGAATTCAGCGATCTGTTCGACCGTGTCGAGAAGGATCTCGGCATCCGCGCGCTCGTGTTGACATCGGGCAAACCCGAGGGATTCATCGCGGGCGCCGACATCGAGCAGTTCGTCGAGCTTCGCTCCGCGCGTGAAGCGGAGCTGATGAGTCGCGCCGGCCAGGCCATGATGGATCGCGTGGAGCGATTGCGCGCCCCGGTGGTCGCGGCGATTCACGGGGCGTGTCTGGGCGGAGGTCTGGAGACCGTACTCGCGTGCGCGTATCGCATCGGCACCGATCATCCCCGAACCGTACTGGCCGCTCCCGAAGTCATGCTGGGCCTGATTCCGGGAGCGGGGGGCACGCAGCGGTTGCCGCGCCGCATCGGACTGCGCGCCGCGCTCGACATGATTCTCACCGGCAAGAACGTGCGCGCGAAGAAGGCACTGCAGCTTGGACTGCTGGACGAGATGGTGCACCCCAGCATCCTGCGCGACGTGGCGGTGGACCGCGCCCGGCAGCTCGCCTACGGTGGCATCGAGCGCGACAGGGGCCGGCTCCACGCAGGTGTCTCGAACGCGGTGTTCGAGGGGAATCTGCTGGGTCGCGGCGTGGTATTCCGAAAAGCTCGCGAGGGTGTGCTGGAAAAGACTCACGGGCACATGCCGGCGCCGCTGGCGGCGCTGGATGCCGTGCGCGCGGGTTACGAGATGGGACGCGAGCGCGGCTTCGCCGAAGAGGCACGGTTGTTCGGCGAGATGGCGATGACGCCGGAGTCGAAGCAGCTCATCTTTCTCTTCTTTGCGACGACCGCGCTGAAGAAGGATTCGGGCACCGATCTGCCCACCGAGCCGCTGCCGGTGAACAAGCTCGGGATCCTGGGTGCGGGCTTCATGGGCTCGGGGATCGCGAGCGTGGCTGCAATGCAGGGAACCGTCGTGCGACTCAAGGACGCCGACCATGCGCGCGTCGCGAAGGGGCTGAAGGCGGTCAGTGAAGTACTGCGCGAGCGACTGAAGAAAAAGCAGATCACGCGGCGCCAGTTCGACGACCAGATGACGCTCGTGGGCGGCACGGTGGAGTACGCGGGCTTCGGCAGCGTGGATCTCGTGATCGAGGCCGTGTTCGAGGACCTCACGCTCAAGCACAAGGTGCTGCAGGAAGCGGAGCAGGTCATTCCAGGTGATGCGATCTACGCCTCGAACACGAGCACGATTCCCATCACGCGCATTGCCGAGGTGTCGCAGCGGCCGGAGCAGGTGCTCGGCATGCACTTCTTCTCGCCAGTGCCCAGAATGCCGCTGCTTGAGGTGATCGTCACGGAGCGCACGGTGCCCACCGCCACGGCCACGGCGGTGGCATACGGCAAGAAGCTGGGGAAGCACGTGATCGTGGTGAACGACGGACCCGGCTTCTACACGACGCGCACACTCGCGGCGTTCCTGAACGAGGCCGGGTATCTGCTCGATCAGGGCGTGACGATCGAGGCGCTGGATCGCGCGCTGGTGGACTTCGGCTTTCCCGTTGGCCCCATCACGCTCATGGACGAAGTGGGGCTCGATGTAGGCGAGAAGGTCGGCAAGGTACTCTTCGATGCGTTTGGCGCGCGTCTGGCTCCGTCGCAGTCGCTGGCGCGTGTTGCGGCGTCGGGCCGCGCGGGACGCAAGGGCGGGAAGGGTTTCTATCAGTACAACGGGCCTGGCGGCAGGAAGGGCGCCGTGGATGAGTCGGTCTACCAGCTCCTGCCAACAGGCGTCAGTCGCATGGACATTCCCGTTGGAGAACTACAGGACCGGTGCGTGCTGGCGATGGTCAACGAGGCAGCGCACAGCCTGGAGGAGGGCGTGCTGCGCTCACCACGTGATGGCGACGTGGGAGCAGTGTTCGGCATTGGGTTTCCGCCATTCCGGGGCGGGCCGTTCCGATACATCGACGCCGTTGGCGCGGCGACCATCCTGCGCGGGCTGGAGGAATTTCACGGCCGGTTCGCGCCGCGCTTCGAGCCCGCCGGCGTAATCGTGGACATGGCGAAGAGCGGGGCGAAGTTTTATGCGGACGGCGGGAAGGGGGAGCTGGGGTGAGTGCCGGGCCCACCCGCCACCCTCCCCTTGGGAATCGGCAATCGGGAATGGGGAATCGGGGAGGAAGACCTCCCCACACCGCACCCCACCGCCTTTTTTCACCGCCGCCTCCCCCCGCTCCATCATTCCCCATTCCCACCATTCCCCATTCCCGATTGCCGATTCCCAAGGGAAGGGTGGCTGGGCGTGGAAGATTCCCGATGCCCGATCAGCATGAACCGCGTGACGTTTCCCTGGCGATCCTCTACGCCGGCCGTCACCAGCTCCGCCCCATAGCGCTCGGCTGCCGCGGCCGATGCGATCACCGCGTTGGCGTCGAGGCACTCGGCCATAAGATCGCGCACGCCGCCGGCCGTGTCGGCGATCGCCACCGGCTCGCATCCGGGGTGGCTCGCGAACCAGCGCGTGCACTGCTGGAGCGCAATCGGGTGCGAGGCCACACGGCGCAGCGGCGCAGCGGTGGTGCCAGGACGCATGATGAGGCACTGCTGCACCGGATAGCGCAGCTCGCGATACACCGTGAACGCCTGCGCTCGCGCGCGCACGGCGTTGTCGTAAATGAGTCCGGCGATGGTGTTCCACACCGGAACGACACCACGTCGCGCCAGACCATGGCGTACCGATGCGAACAGATCGTCGAAGGTCAGGCAGCAGCGGAGCTGGATGTCGGCACCAAGCAGCCGGCGCGCGGCGCCCTCGCTGAACGAACCGAGTTCGCCCTGGATGGCGACGATCACGCGGCGTGATCCTCGGCGCGGCGCGTGAGGGTGATGATGCGCCAAAACAGCTCGCGGACACCTTCCTCGGGGAGCGCCGCTTCGCGCGCCAGTTCAGCGGCGCGGCGCACGACGCGCGCCTCCTGTGCGGGATCGAGCACGGGGAGGCCGGCGGCGTGCTTCGACCTGGCAATCGCTTCGCCAACCTGCAGCCGCTCCGCCACAAGTCGCAGGATCGCCCGGTCGATCTGTTCGATCGCCGCACGGCCCGAGGCGAGCATGTCGCCGGCCGCGTCGCGTCCATTGCTGCATGGGGCGCTCATGATGCCACCGGGCGACGACGGAGGGCGGCCTGTCGCGACACGTACAGGGGCGGTTCGACAATCGCGGGCGCGCCACGCGCGAGCCGGCGGCCGGCCGCTGCCGCGAACGTTGTCGCGCCACGCATCATGGCGCTGAATGCCGGCAGCGAAAGCTGCTGTTCGCGATCGGAGCGTGACTGCTCGGGTCGGGCATGCACCTCGACGATCAACCCGTCGGCGCCAGCCGCGATGGCGGCCCAGGCGAGCGCGGGAACCAGCTCCGCGTCTCCGGCGGCATGACTGGGGTCCACGATGACGGGCAGGTGCGTCTCGCGTTTGAGCACGGGGATGGCGGAAATGTCGAGCGTGAATCGCGTGGCGCTCTCGAAGGTGCGCACGCCCCGCTCGCAGAGGATCACATCATGGTTGCCGCGCGTCATGATGTGCTCGGCGGCGAAGAGCAATTCGGTGATCGTGGCGGCGAATCCCCGTTTGAGCAGTACGGGGCGGCCAATGCGGCCCAGCTCCGCGAGGAGCGCGTAGTTCTGCATGTTGCGCGCGCCAACCTGCAGGACGTCGGCATGCTCGGCGACGAGATCCACCTGGCGGGTGTCGAGGACTTCGGTCACGACGGGCAGTCCGGTCTCCTGTCGCACCAGCGAGAGCAACTCGAGTCCCTCTGCGCCCAGGCCCTGGAACGCGTAAGGCGACGTGCGCGGTTTGAGCGCACCGCCGCGCAGCGCCGTGGCGCCGGCGTTGCGCACTCCGTGCGCCGTGGCGCGCAGCTGCTCCAGCCCCTCAACGGAGCAGGGTCCTGCGATGACGACGATACCGTTCCCGCCCACGACTGCGTCACGCGCGCTGCCAATGCGAATCGGCGTCGTGTCGTGTGCGCCGCCGGGTGAGGCATCGCGGGAGGCGAGCCGGTACGGTCGTGTCCACGCCATGATGGATTCAATGTTCACGTCCTGCTGCCAGTCGCCGGAGTCCTCCGCGGCACCGGGCGCATCGAGGCACCCGACAACGACGCGGCTGCCGCGCCGCACGGCAAGCGTACGCATTCCGCATCGCTCGAGCCGTTCGCGGAGCGCGTCAATCTGCTGATCGGCCACGCCGGGCCGGGTCGTGATCACCATTGGAATCCTCTTGGCAGCCACATGCATCGTTCGGGGGAGAAACAAAAAAGCGGCCCGTCAGGTGACGGGCCGCGCGGGCATCAGGTCTGTGCTGGTGAGTCAGCTCTGCACAACGCTCCGCCGCGGGCCCGTGAGGGGTCCGAAAAAGTACGCGGCGTAAAAGTATGAGCGCTGCAGCATGGTAGGACACATGGTAGACACCTGCATGGAGTGCGTCAAGAGGGGAATGCGGCCGCGTCCGGAGGTTGACCACGAGCCGGGGAAGCGGCAGACTGCTGAGTGACGGTTCGCGTTGCAGCATTCAGGATTCTCTTGATGCCACTGGCGCTCGGTCCCAGTCCAGAGATAGCGATCATGCAGAACTGGCGACGCATCACCGGCCTGGTACTCTTTTGCCGCGGCGCTCGCCCCGCCGCCGAATTCCGTTCGCTGGCGTGTGATGACTGCGCCCAATAATCCGCCGGTCCGGCCCGCAGGGGCAGAGGCATCGCCTCCGGCCGTTCACCCGGTAGTGATTGATTCTGCCCAGGTGCCGGAGCGTCGCGGCACGGTGGCATTTCTGGCGAGCATCAAACGTGATGGCGCATGGACGCTGCCCCGGCTCTTTCGCGCGGTGGCGTTCATGGGAGAGGTCAAGATCGATCTGACCCGCGCGCGCCTCGGCGCCGGCGAATCGCGTATCGAACTCAAGGTGATCATGGGGAACATCACGGTGCTCGTGCCGCCGGATATTCGCGTGGAGTATGACGTTGATCCCACGATCGGCAGCTTCGACGTGCGCCGCGAAGTCGAGAGTTCGACGGACATCGACGCACCCTTCGTGCACATCAGCGGCAGTGCGTTCATGGGTGCGGTGGAGGTCAAGATCGTCGATCCGAACTCGCCGAAGCGCAGGGCGAAGTGGCGGTCGCTGCTGCTGGGAGGGTAAGCGCCCAGCGGCATTGCCGGCACCCTGCCAAACGACCAGACTTACTGCGCAGGCTGGGTCGCCTGTCTGTCGCCTGTCTGTCGCCGTTCGGCGACGACGAAGCGCTCCACTACGTTCGCCTTTCCATGGGACAGTGAGACATTAATGTCGAGAATCTGCTGGCGTCCTGCGCCATTTCTGATTGCGCTGGCGGCGTTCGCCGCCGGGTGCCACGCGCCGGGTGCGAAGCCGGCGCCGGCGGCTGCGCCCGCAGGCGCTCCCGCTGTCGCTCGCACCACTGTGCCGGCGCCGTATCCGGCTGGCTGGCCGCTGGCGGCCGATGCCGCATCGCGCGCAGTGCACGGGTCGCACGCGATGATCGTGAGCAACAGCGACCTGGCGAGCGCGGCGGGGGTGGAAATCCTGCGTGAAGGTGGCAACGCGGTGGACGCGGCCGTGGCCACCGGCTTCGCGCTTGCCGTGACGTTTCCGCAGGCCGGGAATATCGGCGGCGGCGGATTCATGGTCATTCGCATGGCCGATGGCCGCATGGCGGCGCTCGACTACCGTGAGATGGCGCCCCTCAGCGCCACGCGCGACATGTACGTGGACTCGAGCGGTCATCTCACGATGAAGGGTCGTGTCGGGCCGCTCGCATCCGGCGTACCGGGCGCGGTGGCCGGGATGGCGGAAGCCTTGCGCAAGTACGGCACGATGCCGCTCGCCAGGGTGATGCAGCCGGCGATTCGGCTGGCTGCAGAGGGTTTTCCTGTTGACAGCGCGCTGTCGCGTGCGCTGGTGGGCGCGCAGAAGCTGCTCACGCCATTCGAGGGTGCGTCACTGTTCTATCCCGGCGGCCGCGCACTTGCGCCGGGCACACGGCTCGTCCAGACGGATCTGGCGCGCACCCTCAGTCTCATTGCCGAGCATGGCCCGTCGGCATTCTACAGCGGGCCGGTGGCGGACAGTCTCGTGGCCGAGATGCAGCGCGACGGAGGAAACATCACGGCCGCCGACCTCGCGAATTACAAGGCGGAATGGCGCACGCCCGTCATGGGCACGTATCGGGGCGACACGCTCATCGCCATGCCGCCATCGTCCAGTGGCGGCACCACGACCGTTGAATCGCTGAACATCCTGGAGACGTGGCCCAAACTTCCCCCGGCGGGCAGCGCCGCCGCGGTGCACGATGTGGCCGAGGCATTCCGGCGTGCGTTCATCGACCGGAACAGTGAGCTGGGTGACCCGGCGTTCGTGAAGAATCCCGTGGCGCGGCTCACGAACAAGGCATACGCCGACTCGCTGCGCACGACGATCGTGGCGGGGAAGGCGTCAAAGACACCGGAGCTCGACGCACACGGCGAGTCCATGGAAACCACGCACTACTCGGTGGTGGACGGGCAGGGCAACGCGGTCGCCACGACCACCACGCTCAACGGCTATTTCGGATCAGGCGTGTACGTGCGCGGTGCGGGCTTCTTCCTGAACAACGAGATGGATGATTTCACGTCGCAGCCGGGTACGCCGAATCAGTTCGGACTGGTCCAGGGCGAAGCCAATGCCATTGCGCCGGGCAAACGGATGCTGAGCGCCATGTCGCCCACCATCATCGTGGGCAGGGACGGCAAGGTGCTGCTCGTGGTTGGCGCGGCGGGTGGCCCGACCATCATCACGGCAACCACGCAGATCATTCTCAACGTGGTGGATCATCGCATGAGCCTGGCTGACGCGATGGCGTTCCCGAGGATTCACGAGCAGGCGCTCCCCGACAAGCTCGTGTACGAGCGCGGCGGGCTGTCTGCGGCCGTGGAGGACTCGCTCACGACGATGGGCTACGAGCTTGCGCCCGTCGGCCACTTGGCCAACGCGAACGCCGTAATGCGGGTGCCTGGCGGCTGGGTCGGTGTGGTCGAGCCGCGATCAACCGGAGGGGCTGTAGGATACTGACCTCGCGCCGCCGCAGCGGGCAAACAAGCAAATAAGGGTCAGACCCCAAAAGGGGTCTGACTCTTTGAGCTTCTTTGGGCTTGCAACGGTGGATAAGGGTCAGACCTCTTTTGGGGTCTGACCCTCTCGACTCGGTATGGACGCCCGATTCGTGTTCTCCGTACTCTTTTCCGTCACACTGCGTCAGGCGACGTATGCCCCGTCCAGCCTGCACGACGCATGCTTCCTCCAGTGGGTCGCAGATTCGCGCGGCCGCACGCAATTGGTCCTTCAGGAGGGAGAAACCGTCATGTCTTCAACGCGTCGAATCCAGGCGGTCGGACTACTGGTGCTGGTGACAGCGGCGGGGCCGGCGCTGGCACAGAGTGCGCCATCGGTGGCGCCAGGTACGCGCATTCGTGTAGCGGGTCCTTTCATCCAGAGTGAGACGGGGTCGTTGCTATCGTATGGCTACGACACGGTCAAATACGTGAGGAGTGGCTCCGCTGACACCGCATCGGTCGCCACCAGTGACACTGCCCGACTTGACATCAGCAATGGGTGGCACCATCACCTCCTGCATGACATGGCAATGGGAGCCGCAGGCGGACTCGTGGTGGGCGGTATCGTTGCTGCAGCGACCTATCAGAAGCCAGACTGTCCCTCGAATAGCGGCGGCGGCTGGAACTTCTGTGGGATGGGGGACGTCGGAGGTGCCGGAGGTAACGCAGCGGTCGGCGGGATCCTGGGTGCAGGTGGTGGCGCGCTCATTGGCGCGGTTGTCGGCCTCGCAACCCGCTCCGAACGGTGGCGGCCTGTTTCCCTGGATTCCCCATCGACTTCACGCAATCGTCGCCCCGGCTCCCGGCGGCATCGCCATGGGAGTGCGGCTGGCAATGTGAACACCGTCGCTCCGATGTGCTCGCATGGGTGAGCGGACTGCGGACAGGGACCAGACCAGACCCTGCGTGAGCACGGGTCTGGTCCGACGTCTCATTCCGATGCCGACCGTCTAGGACGGCGACACGCTGCGTACTACATTCAGGACTCCGCCCGCCAATGGATGGCCAGCGTGGCGACCGATCTGCGCGAACAGCTCCAGGGCACTCTCGGTGCCGCCTATGTTCTCGAGCGCGAGCTCGGGGGTGGCGGCATGTCGCGCGTCTTCCTCGCCGAGGACCGATCACTCGAGCGGCTGATCGTCGTCAAGGTGCTGCTGCCCGAGCTCGCTGCCGGCATGAGCGTGGACCGTTTCCGTCGCGAGATCCTGCTCTCGGCGAAGCTCCAGCACCCGCACATCGTGCCGGTTCACGCAGCAGGCGAGTCGCATGGTCTGCCGTACTTCACCATGCCGTACGTGGATGGCGAGTCGCTGCGTGGGCGTATCGCGCGCGACGGGGAGCTCCCGGTGTCGGACGCGCTGCGGATTCTCCGCGACGTGGCATCGGCGCTCAACTACGCGCACTCGCGCGGTGTCGTGCATCGCGACATCAAGCCGGACAATGTGCTGCTGTCCAGTGGCGTGGCCGTGGTGACGGATTTTGGCGTGGCCAAGGCGCTCACCGTGTCCGCCTCCGCCACGCACGCGGGAAGCTCGAGCTCGAGCACGTCCACCGGCCTCGCGCTGGGCACTCCGACCTACATGGCGCCGGAGCAGGCGACGGCCGATCCGTCAATGGATCACCGGGTGGACATCTACGCATTTGGCATCATGGCGTATGAGATGCTCACCGGGCAGCCGCCGTTCACCAATCGGTCGCCGCAAGCCGTTCTCGCGGCGCATGTGACGGAGGAGCCGGAGCCAGTCGAGCGCCGGCGCCCCAGCGTTCCACCACAACTTTGCGCGCTGATCGCGCGATGTCTGGAGAAGCATCCGGCGGACCGGCCGCAATCTGCCGGTGAAATCATGCAGGCGCTCGACGCGATGGCCACGCCCAGCGGTGGAATGTCGCCGACAGGGACGGTTCGCGTCGCGCGGCGAGGAACACCGGCATCGGGTAGCTCGCCCGCGCGCCGTACAGCGCGCTACGTGCTGCTGGCGGCGTTCGTCATCGTCGTGACCGCGATGTTCCTGCTCCGCGAGCGATCACCATCCATTTTGCATGGCCTCTTTCCGGGGAAGGACGCTGGCCCGAGCAGCGCGGTGGCGCTGGTGCAGGATTCAGCAGGGGACCGGCCGGCCCGCGACAGCGCGGCCAGCCCAAGCAGTGTACGGCCGGATTCCGCGCGATCCGCTGCGGGCACCGACCGCGCGACTGCCCGCGCACCGCGCGTCAACACGACAGGAGTCCCTCCGCGCCGCGCGCATCGACCAACAGTCGAAGCGACGGACTCGGCGCCCGCAGCCGCGCCAGACTCGCAGTCCGCCGCGGCCGAGCACGCCGGCACCAGGGCCGTGCCGTCGTCGAGCTCGCCCACAGTCGACTCGGCAACATCTACCCGCGCTGCACCACGGAGCGTTGCGGGTGAATCGCTGCGCGCCGCGCCCCCCATCGTCGCTCCTTCCCCCGCGCCCGCGCGAGATGCGCGGCAGGACATCAGCGCCCTCGTCGCCAGTTACTCCGCTGCCATCGAGAAGCGCGACATCGCGGCCATCCGCCGGGTGTATCCGGGGCTCACGCCATCGCAGCAGCAGGACTGGTCACGATTCTTCGAAACCGTGCAGGGCGTCGAGGTCACACTGCACATCGCGAAGCTCGATATAGCCGACAGCACGGCCGAGGCGCAGCTCACCGGGGAGTACGTATACGACAACATGAGCACACGCCGCAGCGTGCGTCAGGCGGTCACGTTTCAAGCGACCATGCGGCGGAGTGCGGGCCTCTGGAAGATGGTCACGATCCGCTGACGTAGGCGGCCTCGCACGATTCCGGTGACGCGTGTCAGAAGTTGTATTCCAGCCCCAGTGTCCAGATGAGGTTCGGTCGCAGGCCACCGCGATTGAGGGGCCAGCCGCCGTTCGCCACGACGGTGACTCCCTCCTTCGTGAGGAGCTTCACCCCTACGCTGCCGTTCACAATGTCGTCGCGGATGTCGGGAATGTCGGCGGGGTGGATGATGCGCCGATACGGCGATTCGATCACCACATCACCGGGTACGGTGAGATGGCTCGTGCCAACCTGCAATTCCGACACGAGGTCCACGCTGAGCGTCGCCCATGGCGCCAGGAGATGGTCGAAACCCGCGGTCGCCAGCACCATGTCGTTCTCCAGCGTGCGCCGCTGATACAGATAGCCGAGGTTGACGTGCGGCGAGAACGCGCCGAACCGCGCGGAGAGCACCGCGAGGCCGCGCGCGGCGAACGCGCCAGCACCAAGCAGATCGTCCTCGCTGCCCGTGGGGAAGCGCCCCTCCGCGTAGAGCGCCACGGACAACGGATCGGCGTCGTGCACGTCGATCTTGATGCGGGCGGACACGTCGCCCACGCCCGTCGCCGATCCGCTCACGTCACGTGTTGCCTGCAACACCGGATTCGTCTGCGTACCGGCGAAGTAGTGCACCGCCGGTGGCCCTCCGAACGGGACGATTTGCGCAAAGCTGTGACCGATGAGCGTCGTCTTGACGAGGGGCAGGACGACACCGAAGTCAATGTGGTCCGTGAGTCCGTACGTGAACTGGAACGACGTGACACTCGTCGTCACATCGAGCATCAGATTGAAGTCGATCGTCTCGTTCTCGAGCGTCGGCACGCCCATGAGCGAGCAGTCACCATGCGATATGGAATCACACCCCGGGAAGTTCACGTTTTCGTGGGTGAACACGAGATGCAGATCGCTCAGGTCCGCGCCGCGCAGCGTGGAGAAATGCATGCTGGTATGGCTGACGCCGGCGAACAGGCGTCCGCGCCCGAGCGTCTGTGCGCGCTCCGCGAAAATGGGACCCGCGGACACGGAGGTCCGTACCGGTGTGCCCCCTTCGAAGCGGAAGGTGGCCCCCCCGCTCGCGGCACTCACGGGGATGTTCGCCACATTGTTGCTCACGGAATTGGTCAGAAAATCAATGATCGTCCCGTTCGCGCCGTTCGCCGACGGTACGAAGTGATTGCCATGCAGCCGGATCGCATCGGGGTTGTTCGGATCTGCCGTGCCACCCAGAAAGAGGGGCTCCTGTCCGGGCGTGAAAATGAAGAGTTGCGACAGCGTGCCGATGAGGCCTTGCGCCTGCAGGGGAGCGCAAGTCAGGACCATCAGCGGGACACTCCAGAGCAGTGTGCGCATACTTCCTCCCACGGTTGGCATGGCGTCGATGGGCCCCAATGATAGAGGAACCGGCGCGTCGCGCAACGCCTCGGCCTCTTGCTTTTGCCGCGCGCGCCGCGACAGTCTTGTCCCGGAAGAACGGTACCGCGCCGTCACGAGCGTCACGCGGACGCCTGTCACAGTTCCCCTTCAGAGGATGTCATCATGTCCTTTCGTCGTACGGCCATCACGGTCGCTGCGGTCGGTCTGGCGTGCGCGACGACGAGCGTGGCACAGGGCATCACAAAGCCCGCCGCGCCCGCGACGTCAGCCCAGCGCGCCAGCGACTCCCCGATTCCCGACATCCCCTTCACGAAGTTCGTACTGGAAAACGGACTCACGGTGCTCGTGCACGAGGACCACAAGGCGCCGGTGGTGGCGGTGAATCTCTGGTACCACGTGGGCTCCAAGAACGAGACGCCCGGAAAGACCGGCTTCGCTCACCTGTTCGAGCATCTCATGTTCGCCGGGAGCGAGAACCACAACGACCGCTACATCCCGACCGCGGAAGCCCTTGGTGCAACGGACCTGAACGGGACGACCAACGAGGACCGCACGAACTACTTCGAAACCGTGCCGACCACGGCGCTCGACCGCACGCTCTGGCTCGAGTCGGATCGCATGGGGCACCTCGTGGGCGCCATCGATCAGCAACGCCTCGACCTGCAGCGCGGCGTGGTGCAGAACGAGAAACGGCAGGATGAGAACCAGCCGTATGGCAAGACCGAGCTGGCCATCACCGAGAACACCTATCCCGCCGGTCATCCGTATTCGCACTCGGTCATCGGCTCGATGACCGATTTGAACGCCGCGTCGCTGGCCGACGTGAAGGAGTGGTTTCAGACGTATTATGGCCCGGCGAACGTCACCCTCTCCATTGCCGGCGACATCACACCCGAGGTGGCACGGGAGAAGGTCGAGAAGTACTTCGGTGACATTCCCTCCGGTCCGCCCATCGTCAAACAGGGTGCGTGGATCGCGAAGATGACCGGCACGCACCGCCAGGTCATGCAGGACCGCGTGCCGCAGGCCCGCATCTACAAGATCTGGAACGTCCCGCAGTACGGTTCGCCCGACGCCACGTACCTGGATCTCGCGTCCGACATCCTTGCCGGCGGGCGCGCGTCGCGCCTCTACAAGCGACTGGTCTACCAGGACCGCACGGCGACGAGCGTGGCCGGCTATCTCGACGCGCGCGAGATCGCCGGCCAGTTCGTGCTCATCGCCACGGCGCAGCCCACGGGCGACTTGAACACGATGGAGAAAGCGCTCGATGAGGAAGTGGCGAAGTTCATCGCGAGTGGTCCGACCGCGGCGGAGCTCGAGCGCGTGAAAACGGAGTACCGCGCCAACTTCGTGCGCGGCATGGAGCGCGTGGGCGGTTTTGGCGGGACATCCGACATTCTCGCGCGCGGTCAGACCTTCCTGGATGATCCGGCGGCGTACAAGGTGCAGCTCCAACGCGTGCAACGCGCCACGGCCGCCGACATTCGGAATGCCGCGAAGCACTGGTTGGGCGACGGCGTCTATGTGCTCGAGGTACACCCCTTCCCGGCCTACACGACCGTGGCGAGCAGCGTGGACCGCAAGGTCATGCCGCCGCTGGGTACGCCGCCCGATGCGCCGCTCCCCGCCGTAGAACGCCGCACGCTGTCGAATGGACTCAAGGTGGTGCTGTCGCACCGGACGGCCATTCCCATGGTGGGGATGTCCCTGCTGCTCGACGCCGGCTTCGCGGCGGACAGGGCCGGAGCGCCGGGTATCTCATCCATGACGATGCGGATGCTCGATCAGGGCACCACCACCCGGTCCGCGCTGCAGATCGGCGACGCGCTCGCATCGCTCGGCGCGAGCCTCCGCGCCGGGGCGGGACTGGACGTGGCCACCGTCTCCCTCTCCGTCCTCAAGGACAAGCTCGACCCGGCCCTCGGCATATACGCTGACGTCATTCTGCACCCATCGTTTCCGGCGTCCGATTTCGCGCGGGTGAAACAGGCGACACTTGCCCGGATTCAGCAGGAGAAGGTGCAGCCCACATCTCTGGCGCTGCGCGTCATGCCCGCACTGCTCTATGGACCGGGGCACGCGTACTCGCAGCCACTCACGGGGAGCGGCACCGAGGAATCCGTCCGCGCCATGACACGCGATGATCTCACGCAGTTCGTGCAGACCTGGTTCAAGCCGAATCACGCCACGCTCGTCGTGGTGGGCGACATCACCATGCAGGAGCTCGCGCCGAAGCTCGAACGCGCCTTCAACGGATGGAAGCCGGGTGACACTCCCGCGATGAATATCGCGACCGTGCCGGGTCCGTCACGGTCGGAGGTCTACATCCTCGACCGGCCAGGCGCCGAGCAGTCCATCATTTTCGCGGGGTCGCTCGTGGCGCCGACGAACAACCCCGACGAGCTGGCGTTCCAGACCTTCAATGATGCGTTCGGCGGGTCGTTCAGCTCGCGCATCAACATGAATCTGCGTGAGGACAAGCACTGGTCCTATGGAGTCTTCAGCTTCGCGCAGGACGCGCGGGGACAGCGCCCGTGGATCATCTATGCTCCGGTGCAGACGGACAAGACAAAGGAGTCACTGGCGGAGCTGGTGAAGGAGCTGCACGAGGTGGCGTCCACCCGACCGCTCAGCGATTCGGAAGTGCAGGGCGCGAAGGACCGCGAGACGCTCACGCTTGCCGGGCGATGGGAAACCGGAAGCGCCGTGTCCGGCGCGTTGCAGGAAATGGCGACGTACGGGCTGCCTGACGACTACTACCAGACCTACGCCTCACACATTCGTGCGCTCTCGGCGTCGGACATCGGCAAGGCCGTGTCCGATTTCGTGAAACCCGATCACGAGGTATGGGTCGTCGTGGGCGATCGCGCCAGGATCGAGGCGGGCATCCGCGGGCTGGGACTGGGAGAGGTGAGCTTCCTGGACGCGAACGGCAAGGTGGAGAGCACCACACCGTAGCCGCGCGTGTGAATCCTTGCGCATGACATACAATCATTGTAATATGTATGTCATGGAGCGTACGACAGTTTTTCTCGACAAGCTTCTCCTCCGCCGCGCTCGCCAGTTGGCGCGGCGCGAGGGGAAAAGCTTCGCAGCCGTGGTACGCGAGGCGCTCGCGGTCTATGTCGCGTCCGCCGAGCGTCCCGCATCGCGCCTGCCGGGCGTTGCGGGGCGCTTCGCCAGCGGTCACGCGGACACGTCCGAGCGCGTGGATGAGCTGCTCTGGCAGGAGCCGCACCGCTGACCGTTCTCGCGGACACGGGTGCGCTCTATGCCCTCATGGATCGTGACGACGCCTGGCACGCGCGGGTGAAGGCGTGGTGGGAGCGTTGCACGGAGGATATCCTCGTTCCGGTCGTTGTGCTCCCGGAGGTGGCGTATCTGCTGGGCAGTCGCATTGGAGCCGCCGCGGAGACGGCGTTCGCCCGTGCGGTTGGCGCAGGGGAGTTCGTGCTCGAGCCGCTCGAGCCGGAGGACATCGGGCGCGCGGCCGATCTCATGAGCATCTATGTCGATGCGCGTCTCGGCCTGGTGGACGCGTGCATCATGGCTGCGGCCGAGCGACTCGAAGTCCTCGACGTGCTCACGACGGATCGCCGGCACTTTTCTCTGGTCCGGCCACGCCACACGAATGCATTCCGGCTGCTCCCATAGGTGCGCCCTCGCCATGTGATCAGCGTGCTCCGCTCCCGCTACAGCGACTTCAGATACTGCACCAGATCCGCCATCTGCTGCTGGGTGAGGTGCAGGTTCTTCACCGTGTTGTAGCGGGCCACCACGGCGTCGAGCGTGGCAGCGCTGCCATCGTGGAAGTATGGTGGATGCTGCCAGACCCCGGCGAGCGGCGAGGTGCGATACATCTTCGTGGCGCTTCGCGCGGCATATCCGGGCTCCGTGACCACTTCCGATGGCGCGTGCAGTCGAACGTTTGCATCGGTGAAGAGCGTGCCGGTGTGACACGTCGCGCACGTTCCGGCGCCGTTGAACACCACCTTGCCGCGCGCGGCCGCAGCGGGATCGAAACTGCCCGCCAGTGGTCGGGGGGCCTGAATGGCGAGCTGGTACGCCTGCAGCGCCGCGAGCCTGGGGGCGACGAGATCAGGCGACTGGTGAATGTCGATCCCGAGTCTCGGGTCCGAGAAGTCACCCTGGCCGTGCATCTGCGTGACCGCCACGTAGCGGTTCCAGTACTCGATGTCGTCGCCGTCGCCCGTGAAGGTGATGCTGTGAATGCCGGCGAGACCATAGGCCGGCGAGATGACCACCGGGGCGTTGATCCCGTCAAAGTTGTATCTCGGATCGTAGCGACCGGCGCCCCATGAGTTGTACACCGCCTTCTGGGCCGCGGTGAGCGCGGGGGAGAGCGCGATGATGGCGCCGGGGTTGAGGTCGCGATTCGGCCGGCCATCGAGGCGAGATCCGATGCCCGGCGCGATGCGATCGTCGACCGTAGAGTGACAGAGCGCGCATGTGACACCGAACCGGGTGACGTGGTTGTTTTCGTCGACCGTGGCGACCACGCCAACCACCGCACCGAGTTTGAGGAGCGCGACCGTGGTGGCTGGGTCGTGCAGATCAACCGTTCCGGCCTGGATGGCCGCGAGCACCGTGGGCGGCAGCGTGTCCGCATCCACCTTGAGTCCGACGGACAGCGCCGTGACCGGATCCACCCCTTCGACGACCTCATTCATGTGGAGCGTGTCGGTCCAGAACTTCTCGTCGCCGAACGTGTCGAAGCGGAAAGTCTGACGGCCCTCGGAAAAATTGATCGGGCCGGTGGAACCGGAATTGTCACATGATGCGAGGGCGAGGATGCCGGAGCTGGCGAGCGCAACGCAGATCAGCGCGACGGTGCCACGGCGCAAGCCCAAGGTGCGCGCTGCAGCGAACTGAGCTACACGCCGCACGAATTCATGACGGTCCAGCATATCCCACCTCGTCGTCAGCGGATGTCGGACGGTCCGTCAGCATGACGTCCCGTGATTCCGGTCGGCGGCTGGCCCGTCAGGGTCCTGGGCGGCGAACCGAAGTCGTGCCGCGACTATACAGTGGGGTGCTTCAATTTGTCAATGTTTAATAGTAAATATTGTCGTCAATGAGGGTTATGGCCGTATCCTCATGCACAGCCTGACAGCTAAATCCAAGTTATCAGAGGACTTGCGCCAGAGACGCCGAGTTCTCGATGGACCAGTTCAGAGCACAGTCAGCAACTTCCTCCCATCCGGCCTGGCCCAGCGTGTAGTGCGAACGCCCCGGAAACTC